>Ga0163108_10000343_pt1 | contig 34862 bp, 25 predicted proteins | sample Fk1155metaG_FD_109644 | JGI IMG/M metagenome (GOLD analysis project Ga0163108, IMG submission 109644) | Marine microbial communities from the Central Pacific Ocean - Fk160115 155m metaG | ecosystem: Environmental > Aquatic > Marine > Oceanic > Photic zone | place: The Central Pacific Ocean...
CTACGACCAGCCGGATCGAACCTATCGTGGCGGTGATACCGTCTCGGGCGAAGTCCACGTCGAGGTCAACAAGGACACGACCAGCAACGGCATCCAGTTGACCCACTACTGGAAGACTCACGGCTACGGCAACACCGACTCGGGTGACGATCAGATCGAGATGCTGGCCGGGGACAGCGAGTTGAGAGCCGGGGAAGACCTGTCATTTCCGTTTTCGTTTGTCGCCGAATGCCAACCTCTGACCTACCGCGGCCACCACATCAATGTCGATCACTATGTGAAGGTGGCGGTTGATGTCCCCTGGGCCATTGACCCGAAGTCCGAGGAGGAGTTCATCCTGCTTCCTGGCAAGCGCCCGCCGGAGGTGACCGGCCAGCGTGACGAGGTCGTCGTTTTTTCTTCCAAGTCGAGGCAACTCCCCCCGGGATGCTTGAAGGCCTTATACGTCTTCCTGGCGGTGACTTTTTTCTGGCTGGCTCCCGTTGTCCTGCTGGTCCTGGGAGCGTCCTGGGCCAAGAAGAAGATTCTCGCCAGTCGACTGGGAAAGGTGACGCTGCAGACGCCTCATCGAGTGGTTGGAGTCGGCGAGGACTGGCCACTGGAATTGCAGTTCACACCGAAGAAGAACCTCCAGATCAACGGGATCGAGGTAAAGATCCGCTGCCGCGAATCGGCAACATCCGGCAGCGGAACCAACGCGACCGTCCGAAAGCACACGGTTCACGAGAAAACACATGTTCTCGAGTCGGCCGGTGAGTTGACCGCCGGTGAGTTGTTCGATCAGCGCTACGGTGTGCCGTTCCCCGAGACCGGTGCGTACAGTCTCAACGAGGGCAGCAACAAGATCGAGTGGACGGTCGAGATACGTGTCGACATCGTGGCGTTTCCCGACTGGAAGTCCAAGCAGACGGTCCAGGTCTTGGCCGCCGAGTTTCTCGACGAGGTCGCAACTGAGGACGATCACCCGGACTCCCTCCGGCAGTCGACAGACGCAGAATGGTCCTTCCCGATTTCAGTGGTGGCGGCCCCGGCGGTTGAATCCCCTGCCACCGCAGCCGCACCAACCCCGGCAACCCCCGACGTTGCCGACGTGCCGGTGGTCTCCGAAACAGAGCAACCCGTCACCACCTCCGCCCCATCTCCCGAAGTGCTCGAACTGATCCAGAAACTCTCGGCCGCTGATCGATTTGGCAGCGAGCGGGAGGACTTGATTGCAACGTGGTCACACCGCGAGTTGGCCGTGGTGGTCAACGTGGATCGTGTCACGACGACTTTTGGTTCGACCCTCGACGATGCCTACCAGAACGGCCAGACGATCCAGGGTACTGTGGCGGGGACCGACCAGGCGATCGAGGTGTTGACCCGCTCGGCCAACTCGCTCGAGGATCTTTCGCGAGGCGACCAGTGGCGGTGCCGGGTCATGTTCTCGAAATGGGACTCGCTCTACAATCGCCTCGTCGCGCTCGAAGTGGCTTCCGGATAACCAGATCGCCGTCGCACTCGATCCGGTCTCGGCTCAACAGAACTGGCCGCGATTCCGGGGGCGTGGTTCAACCCAGGTCTTTTTGGTTTAGCTTAGCTGGGTATTCTTTATTGGCCACTTTATTAATAGTCTTCACCCTATGTTTTGCATACAGGTTTGGCGTGGTGGATATCCGCGATGCCGTTAGAACTAACAAACTCGAAGCCGTCACACAGTACTTGGACACTGACGGGGATGTGAATGCTAAAGATGAGAGAGGATACACGCCTCTGCATCTTGCGGCTGAAAAATGGCGCAAGGAAGTCGTCGAACTGCTTATTGCGGAAGGAGCGGATTTGAATGCGAAGATTGAAGGAGGTGAACACGAAGGCGACACACCGCTAGATCGGGCAGCTGAAATCGACTTTATCGTCGACCTCCTTCGCAAACACGGAGGCAAGACAGGCGAAGAATTGAAGTCGCGAAAGAATATGGAATGAACTCTACTCTAATAACACTCGTAGCTGTGTGTCTCTATTTTACTGCTTATGCCACAGGCAAGAAACTCCCTTTATCCACGCAATCGCCATGGGTAAATCATCAATCACGATGAGACCCAAGTCTCCCGGGAGATCTCACAACTCTCGACACAGTTGTATCCACGACTAATTCTCTGAGTCATCTCTTAATCTAATTACAGGACTTCCAGGAACTCATAGATTCCAATAGAGATAGTGTGGGATGTGTTTTGGGAATCGAACCCGGCGAAGATGGCTAAGAGCGGCCGGGATGGGGAGACTGGGGCCGTGTCCGAGCCTGTGGAGACGTGATGCGAGGCCTGCTGACGTTGCTGTTGGGCGTGGGGATGGTTGGGTGTGGCACAGGCACCGAATCAGCAAAGGCGCCTGCAAGACCCGATGCCGAGTCGAGTGGCAATCTTCGATTGCGTGAAATCGACCAATCAAAGCGCTCGCCCGGCAAGACTGCGATCGATGTGTTTGTGGTCAACCAGGGCAAAGAACCGATTACGGTCTATCGTGCGCCAGGGTTGCCGCACATCTTCCTGGCCGTTCAGATCAAGCAGCCCGACGGCCAGGTGTTCCGGCTGATCGATGCCTATCCGACATCGGACATTGCTCTTTTTGACGAGTATTTTGTGCAACTCTCGCCGGGCAAGGAATTGAAGCTCTGTTCGTATGAATTCGGGTTGGTTCCGAAGTTCGGTGAAACCTGGACAGGCACAACACGATTGTCGTTCGACGCGAAAGGGAAATACCAGCTCTGGTTCGCCTACGGGAGCGGGTCACCGTTCGCCTACGCCGGGACATCGAAGGGTGAGTTCTCCGACCTCAAGCACGGCATGCATTTCGGCCCGACGACGATCGAAGTGGAGTTGAAATGAGCGGAACCGGGGAGCGTGGTCGGGATCTGGAATTGCGGAGGAATCGATGCTGCCGGAGCAGGGGGAGCTCCTATTTGATCGGTGGCAGCTTCTGTTGCTCAATCTGCAGCGTGAGATGACCGCGGGGGGGATAGGGCTTCTTGCGCGGGTGCATGTAGCGTAAGAAACTGGTGGCCGCGACGGTCACCTTGCCACCTGTGAATTCGTTTCGAAACGCTTTGTAGATGTATGCGCCGCGTGGTTGTCCGCCCTGACGGACGGCGACTCCGGCGGTGGACTCGGCGAGCAGCTTGCCGTTGATGTAGATTGCGTAGCCTTCACCGGAATTCACGTGGGCGGCGCCGCCCAGCACGATGCGGTAGCGGTGCCCTTTTTTCAGCGACGGAATCTCGACAGTGCCGCGGATCAGCAGGACTTCCTTTCTCCAGAGCGTCTTGGGTTTCTCACGACAACGACAAAACGCCGCGGTGCACCTCTCTGACAGGGGTGCCAACTTGCCATCCAGCTGCCCGAACGGTTGCAGTCCCTTCTTCCAGCCGGCCTGGGTTGCATCGAAGCTGGTTGCGATCCAGTTCTTCATCCCCTCGGGATAAGTCACCTTCCGGTAGCGATTTCGTTTTGTGATGGGGAACTCCTCCGGGGGATCGAAGCTGAAGTATTCCCACTGCACTTTGTCGAGGTCCGGGCCGAACGGTCTCCAGTCATGCTCGTCGATCCCGGCCGCGCGGTAACAGTTCACCAGCCCGTACATCGCGCCACGCAGGAACTGATTCGCTCGCTGAGGTCGTTCGGCAGCTGCTTCCTGGAGCAGTGACTTATGGTAGCGCGGGTTGGCCGCATACGAAGCGGCAATGCCATCGAGGATGATTGGCTGCCGCACTTTCTGTGCGGCCGCTTTTTCCTTTTCGGACGGCTCGGATTTCCGCTTTCCAGAAACACGTTTTGGCCGATCGGCCTGCGGGAGCGGTTGTGCCTTTCCGCCGAGCAACCTGACCATGGATCGACCGAGTGCATCGCCGACGAGCATGTAGGTCTCTGCATTGCGGTTGTAGTGATAGTCCTGGCTTCTTGGAGATTCGTCGATCTCCCGCCAGAAGTTGCGGGTATCAACCGAGGCCACGGTGCCGGCAAACTCGGGATGCTGCTTCGCATCGCCAACCGCCATTTGTGCTTTCAGGATCCTCAGGAACTTCTCTGGCATGTTGTGTCCACCGAATCCAACGGTCGCGACCACCGCCGGTAGCTTCGGCGCTTTGAATTCCTTGCGGACGTCGTTGATCAGGTTGACCAGGTTCGTTTCGTAATCCGCGATCAACTTTTCGGTGTAGCTGTCTTTGTGACCCTGGAACCAGACGAAACCGGCGATCTGGTAACCCTGCCCCTTGTAGCCGGGAACAACCCTGTCGATGTTATCGAGGGTCTTGCGCACACCCTCGACCATCAGCCTGTATTCGGCTGATTCGAACTTGTTGTCGGGAGCCGTTCGTCCGCTCGACGGTGGACGGAAGTCGAAGCCCAGGGCGCGGTTGCCCATGGCGGTCTTGATGAGCAGCACCTGTTCGTCGTGGAACGTACCCAGCACGTGGCCGAACCCGAGTTCCGGTCCGATGGACTTGCCGTTGGAGGTGGCGCTCAGTGGCGAACCCTTGCCGTCCTTCGCGACCCTGGCTTCCTGGAAGTAAACGTCGTTACGCACGGCCCACTTGCCCTCGCCGTCGACCAGCCACGGGAATTTCCCCTCGCGCTTGGCGACCGCTTCGAGGTCGCCGTTGCCCAGCAGGTCGGTCTTCTGCATCCAGAACCTCGGCGGTGTGCCCTTGAAACCCGAAATCCTGAACGCATAACGCTTGCCTGGTTTGAGAGTGACGTTGTGCTTGACCGCCTTGCCAGCTGAATCTCGTCGATAGACTTCCTTGCCGTCGAGCTGCATCACGGTGTACGAGCTCTCACCGAATCCGCAATGCAGTTGATAGACGCCGTCCTGCGGGACTTCCAGTTGGCCCTGGGCAATCGGCTTGTCGGTTCGTGTCCCATCCGGCAGGTAGACATTCAGCATTGAGACCTTGTAGTTGCCGACGCGATAGATCTGGAACGGCCCGTCGGGTACGGCGGGATCCGAGCTGAGATAAACACCGGTGTAGACGTTTCTCGCTCCCCTGAGGTCGCCCATCCCGACCATGTTGGACTGGCCGGCGAGAATGTAGACCTTCACCGGTTTGGAGGTATCGCCAGGTTTTCCGTCGGGATCGGGTATCTGGGCCGGGACATCCGCGGCGGAAGCGGGAAGGGCTGACAGAAACAGCACAAGCACGGTCAACTGGATTGCTGGTCTCATTGTTTATCCCGGGTTGTTCTTCGGCCGATTCGATCCGACGGCGTCGGTCATTCAGGCATCGTCGGTTTCTGGTTCCACCTGCTCGGTAGAATCCGCGGGCCAGACGTCACCCAACTTGGCGCAGATGTTGTCAACGAGTGTCCCTCGAAAATCGAGGCTGATCCCCGGTTCCTTCTGCATGCGGACCTGTTTCAGCCGGACACCCAGCATTGTTCTCGACCTGGCCATGATCATCTCGTCAAACGGCAGGAACAAAGGGGCGTGACCCGGCCGCATGATGAACCAGGGAGCAATCTTCAGGCCTCGTTCGGTCGCCTCGACAGTGACGCAGTTGTTGTAGCCGCACCAACCCCTCAAGGACAGACTCTGCATCCCCCACTTGTGACCAACAGTCATCTCGGACAGCTCGGACAGCTCGTCTCGATAGGACATCTCGTCTCGATAAACTCGAGCCAGTCGGTTCCAGCCTCCCAACAGCGACAACAACCCGATGGTCGCAAACCAGCTCACGATCAAACCGGGCGCGAACAAGACCAAGAGCCAGTCGGTGATTTCAGCCAGCATTGGGTTTACTCCCGAAACGGATCTGCCACGGACTGCTCGATCGGTTCAGCGTTGACCGTGGAGACAAGACGGTCAAGGTATGAGTGTCGCTCGCCGGGGCTGGATATCATCACCTTGCGTTGGGCATCAGGTACGGTTCGACCTGGATGAAGTTGAAGATCAGTTCCTGGCCAACGGGCGCGGTGGGGATGCGGCCGTGGCGCCAATCGCTGAGGACCAGTTCGGCCGAATCCTTGCGTGCCTGGAACACGATCCGGTGGTAGTTGGGATAGGTGTCCTTGTTGCCGAAGGCCTTGTCCGGGACATGCCGCCAGGCGTTGTGAATGGTCTGGCTGGGCTGCTCAACAATATCGCCACGGACCATCAGGCCGACCTGGTGGACCTGCCACCTGGTGAGATTGCGATGATCGCCAGTGTACATCGTCACCGAGTAGTACCGTCCAGGCTCCAGGCCCTTGATCTGCTGACGAATGATGTTGGGCTTGTCCGCCTGGCGCCTGGTCCACAGAAAATGGTCGCCGGCGTGTGCGTGCCGGCCCTGGACCTTCAGCCCATAGCCCTTGGCGTGCCGGACTTCGATGCTTCCCGGCGCGGCCGGTTCCAGCGTCCAGCCGTCCAGGCCCTGTTCGAAGTCGGGGTTCTGGATGTGATTGAGTTCATAACGGTCGTTCGTCAATCGCTTCGTGTTGCCCTCGATGCAGTAATGACGGCAGAGCCTGGCCATCCAGCGGAGATATTCCTCCTGGCACTGCGGCGACTGGTACATATCGACGCCGGCCAGTCCCTTGTGCAACGGATGCGTGGCCAGGTCGTGAAAGTGCAGTTCCTTGAGGACCTTCCAGTTCCGGTCCGGATAAGCATCGTCGTTGTACTTGCTCTCGCTGGGTCCCGAGAAGATGCCCACCGAGTGGACCGTCCGCCCGGAGATGTTCGGAAAGTAACCCGCCTTTCTGAATCCGCTGACCCAGCTCCGTCCGAACCCGTGTTCGAGAAGTTGCTCGTGAGTTTCCCGGGTTTCAGCGACCTGTTCTTCGGGCGTCCAGTAGAAGTCCATGTCCTTGAGCGGTTCGATCAGTTCCCGCAGCGAGTCCGCACCGCCGGCGGTGTACAACAGGCACAACCTGCCCGGCTCGTCCCGGCGAACACGCCGCAGTGCCTTGACCCAGTGTGGGAAATTCTTTTTCAGGGCGGGATAAAATTCGTCGATGACCGTGCCGTAGACACCGCCGGGGTGGTTCATGCATCCGCGCCAGTGGTCGTAGGCCGCCTGCTCGGTGCCCAGGCTGTGGATCCCTCCCGCCACGCGGATCGCGCGTTTGCCCTGCTCAATCCACTGGCGCATCCAGGGAAACCCGTCGTAGGTTCCGATCGTGTTGATGCTCTCCAGCATGCCGCAGCGTCGGAGGAAGTCGCGGTTGTATTCGGGAAACCCCTCCATCGCGCGAAAGCCTCCGGAGACACGTTCGTAGATGATCATCGGGATCAGCCGGACTTCCAGCAGCGCGACCTCCGAGTCGGCCATGTCGAGTTGCAAGCCGTACGAGCCTTTCTCCAGGAATCGCATCGCCTCGACGGTCTTCCTGTCACCTCGTTCGTAGGTGATCACCGTTTCACGTTTGGCATCGGCGATGCCACGGCGGGCAATACCCAGCCCGATACGTCCGGACCGACCCGCCAGTCCGTTGATCCTGAAGAACAACCAGCCGTTACGCGGGTTCTCGACCGTGAAGGTGTGCCGGCCATCACCTGCGAGTTTCTTGAGCGAAAAGAGCTGGGTGACGAAGTTGTTCAGGACCCGTGGCTGCTGTGCCTGGTGCAGGACAGCTCGGTCTGCAGCCGGGGTGCCACGAGAGACGACCAGCACCAATACGAGCGCAGCGATATGGTGTGATGTTGTCTTCACCGTGAATCTCCAGTCGGAATCACTGACACGTCGGTTTCCTGTCTCGCGGCGCGATCACTTTCGCCCGGTTCTCGATGATCGGTAGGAGGCCGTGCCACGTTCTATTACCATGCGAATTCTGTGTGGTCAGATGCCAGCTAATACGAAAGGAACCATTAAATGGAACTCGAAACAAAATTGCCGCCACTTTACACCTTCGTAAAAAACGTGTCCGTGGTTTTTGCGGTCCTGGGATGTCTGCTCGGCACCGTAATCACGGTGCAAGGCTTCGCCATGTTCCAACTCGGTTTCATGTTCGGGATAATGTCGGTGTCGCCCGGTCTAACCACCGTGGTCGGATCCCTTCTCGCGTTGGGAATAATTTCCTGTTTTCTTTCCAGCGTCAAAGCGCAGATCGAGACCCGAAATGTCGTCGTCCGGTATGTCTACGATCAAAAACATTCGTGAGCCCTGATTCTCCGGGCAGACGATTCAACCCCGATGCCACCTCATCGCGCTGTTCGGCAAGCAGCCAGGACCGGTGGCATCGGGCGTGCCGAAGCCAGGTCGTCGCCGACAACCCGATGACCAGCTGGTGACCAGGGACCGGTCGTCAGTCACCGATGAGTTTCTTGATCGTCGGTTCCATCGCCTCGGCCCACATCCGGTAGCCTTTTTCACGAGGATGCAGTAGGTCGGGCATGATGGCCTTGGGCAGCTTGCCATCGTCATCGAGGAACGTCGAATTGATATTCAGGAAAAAGACGTTCTTCCCGTTCGCGTATCCCTTGATGATCTTGTTGATTCCCGTGTTGATCTTCCGCAGCTTGTCGTCAGCAGTGGCACCACGCGGGAAGACGGCCAGCAGCAAGACCTTGGTCTTGGGCAGTCGCTTTTTCAGCTCGCCCAGGATCATCTTGATGCCGGCGGCGGTTTGCGGGGCAGGATCCTGCCTGTGGCCGGTGTTGTTGGTCCCGATCATGATCACGGCCAGCTTCGGGGAAATCCCCTCGACCTCGCCGTGCTGCAGTCTCCAGATCACGTGCTCGGTCCGATCACCGCCGTAGCCGATGTTGAAGGCATTGCGCTTCGCGTAGTACTCCGACCAGACCTGCTTGCCCCGGCCTTCCCAGCCGTGAGTGATCGAGTCGCCGATCATCAACAGGTCGACGGACTTGGTGCTCTTGAGCTGCTTCAGCTTCTCTGCATGTCGCTCGGTCCACCACTTGGCCGGCCGGCTTTCCGGTGTCACGGCCTTGGCAGGTTTCTTGTCGTCTGCCGCCGAGAGAATCGAGCCGAACAAAACAGCCAGCACGACCAGGCAGAGACTCGGGATCTTGCAGTTCATCATCATTCCCCTGTTCACGGATGCGGAACCGGTCATCCTCGCCCCGGACCGTCGACTGTTCAAGTCTCAGCGCCACCTCGGTCCCAAGAACAGGCAGGCCCGCTAATCCAGCCCCCTGGCAATCAACTTCCGCAGCTTCAGACGGTGATTGCTGGTCTCGTTGGCCGTTTTGCTGATCCAGCCCCAAAGCCTTGAAAGCGCGTTGTACTCGATGAAAACCTCGTACTGGACCCTGGTCCACCAGTACATGAATGCTGCATACCCGCCGACGACAAGAACTTGTGCCGGCCACGAGATGTCCAGCGGTTGGAAGATGAAGCCCCAGATCGCCGCGTAGGGCGCCAGCACCAGCGTCATGATCGGCAGACCGAAAAAGAGCACGAACGCGGTCAGTACCAGGTACCTCGCCCAGCGATACTTGTAGTAGGCGACGTAGATCGTGCCCAACACGGCAAACAGGACTCCCATCCCGGCCACGCACGCCAGGATGCCCACCGCCATCCTGACACCTTCCTCGACCGAAACGAGACCGAAGATCATCCCGAACAGGACGGGCAATTCCGCAACCAGGCTGACGACAACCCACTTGGATCCCACGAGGAACCCCTCGGCGATGATCTTCAGCCACGGCACGTCCAGTTGGTCATCGTCCATGACTGGTCCTCTGCTGTGGCCGGCCGGCCGGCCGGCGAGAATCCGGTTGGTCTGGATTAGATCGCACACCGTCGCCCGCTCTGCAAGTTCATTCTCCCAACTTCGCTTGTGTCTGCCTGGCCCATTTCAGCCAGCCCCAGTACTGGCAGACAAAATACGCGGGGAAGAACCCGATCAGGACAACGACCACAAACATCAAGGCTCCGACCCCAATCCAGGTCTGTGGAGACGATCGGAATGTCGCCAACAGGACCCACAGCGTGATCAACTGGGGAACGGCGGCGCAACCGCAACACAAGTTGGATGCCCGCCGAATCTGCGAGGGGATGATCACCGGGCCTCTACAGTGTTCACAGCAATGGCGGTTTTTATTCAGGCGTGTATGTGCCAGGCATTTCTGACACCACGCTTTTGTCTCGTCGGGTTCCGCGGCGACAATCTTGCTCTCCGGGACCTGCTTGCTCTTCACCGGACGTCGTTGCTGCGGCGCGGACTTGTTTCTTCTCAGCTTGATCAGGCCTGACCCGATCAGGACCATCCCGATGACGATCAGCTTGAGTGTCAACGCACCGTAGAACACCGCGTAGAAAGCAGCGCCCATTCCCAGGTAGGCGATTGCCGTGTGGATGTTCAGGCCATACCTGGTCTTCTTGTTCAGGTTGAAGATTATTATCTGGGCGAGCGCGAGGCCGACACAGGCGATGACCACCACCCAGATGGTCGTTTCGTCGAGGTCGTCCTCGAAGATCAAGATCCACGGCAGCAGCTCTTCCATTGTCGTTTCGAACGACGCGACCGTGGGTCTCACCTTGTCGAACAGTTCCATGGAAGTGCACTCTGCCGTGGCTGGAACAAGCCGGCAATCGCCGTTGCCCGCCCGCGGCGAATCTTGCCGGGCCAAGGCGGAGGGAGCACCGGCAACTTATCTCTTACGACGGTTTGAAGGCAAGGGCGGGCAGGAGCTGCCAGGCTGAGACCAGCCGCGATCGAATCGCGGACGTGGCAGCCAATCGACGTTACACTGAACTGACGACTGGCATTCTCGAGGGTCGCCAGGCCCCGTAACACTCGTGCCATCGAACCTGGGAGTCTTGCTCATGCGATCGATCGTTGCCGTTGCTGCCGGACTTGGTTTGCTTTCATTGACGGCGTGCAGCGAGACTCCTCCCCCCGGGCAACCGCAGACCCGGGAATTGCCGGTGGTGGAGAATGTTCCGGTTGCGAGTCCAGCGGAATCTCACACGGTTGCCGAACCAGGTCATGATTCCCACGGTCAGCACGATGGTGCACACGGTCATTCCAAGCCGGCCGGCGACAAGTCAACCAGGATCGCGGTTGGAGACAAGGTGCCCGAATTCGAGGTCACCATCGATGGCAAGAAGTTCAAGCTGAGCGAACTACAGAAGAACACGGCGCTGACCGAGAACGGAACGCTGGTGCTGACGTTCTGGTGTTCGTTTTGTCACAGTTGTCGCGACGTTGAGAAGGGCCTGGAAAAACTGGCCAGGCAGTACCACGGCAAGGTCGGCGTCATCGCCCTGGATGCCAGTGCCGGTGAGACTGCAGAGGCTGTGGCGAAGTTTGCCGCGAAACACGGACTCACAGTGCCGATCGCTCTGAACGCGAGCGGTACGACTGCAGACATCTTTGGAGCCCGTGTCACGACGACGACGATCGTCATCGACAGTGAAGGCGTCCTCCGTTACTGCGGCCAGTTCGGTGACAGTCGGCACAACTATGCCGCCGATGCGCTCAAGGCGGTGCTGGCGGGTGAAGAAGTCCGTGTCAAGAAGACACGACACAAGGGCTGACCGATCACCCGTGCCTAGCCTCCGTGTGAGGCTGAAGAACTTCGGCAGACCGTCGGCTGCAGCAACCGGCCTGGATTTTGCGGTTCCACCCATGCGTTGGTACGCTGCGATCGTCGCGTTTTCCCCTTGCAGGACTCTGCCGTGTACCGTGTTGCCGCTCGTTGCTGCTTTCTGCTGATCATCGCAGCCTGTGTCGTACCGGGTTCGTCATTGCCGCTCGCTGATGACAACATCGCTGCGGTCCGAACGAAGACGGAGAAGAGTGATCCGGCACGCCCCATCAGCTTGTCGGCAAACACTCCCTCCTCGAGCATCAGCACCTTTGCACTGGGCCGGCAGGTGAAACTCGGGTTCAAAGCCGCCGGAATGAAACCGGGGCAGGATGACCTGAAACTCGAATTGCACTTCACCGACGAAACGGATCGGACGGTGAAGCGGCAGTCGCTGGGGGTCAGGGCCAACGGAAAAGGGGAATGGACAAAGGAGATCGCGGCGCCCTGCGGGAAGATGGGTTTCTGGCGAGTCTTCGTCAAACTCTCCAACGGCGTGACGCTTCCCAAGGAGGGGGTCAGCCAGCGCGAGGGCTACATAACCTACGCCGTGGTGCCCGATCCGACCAAGCGGAAGTTGTACGGAGAAAAGGCCACCCGCTTCGGCATGAACGGCCTGTTCAGCCGGCAGGCCAACGTGATGCCCTACCTGGGGCTACGCTGGATGTACGAACCTTCGACAATCGCGGTGAGGCAGTACGGGTATGCCTGGGGCCAGATGGAGCCGGACCATCCCGGCCAGTTCGCCGAAGACCGGGCAGCCGCCCGCAGCAAGGGCAAGGCCTTTCCCCTGAACCTCTTTACCCACAACTCCGCCTATTTCGTCGACGGCCAACGGATCCCCTGGAAGATCTATTCGCTGCCCACCCTCTTCTACGGCCCCCCGAAATGGGCCATCATTCCGGGGACCACTCACGGCGTCCATGCGCACCTGAAACCCGCCGCCGAAAAGCACTGGCGGAATTACTGCCTCGAAGTGGCCAGGGCCTACACCGAGCAGTATCCCGATCGCAAGGAGAACATCTACCAGATCACCTGGGAGCCCCAGGGCGCCAAGGGCGACGAGCGACTGATCCGCACCTATGAAATCGCCTACAAGGCCCTGCACGAGGTCGATCGCAAGGCGCTGGTGATCGGGCCGGCCAGCAGCAACACCATCCTGAGCGTGGGTTGGGACGAACGTGTTCTCCGCAAGGGGCTGGGAAAATACCTCGACGGCTTCGCGGTTCATCCCTACGCCTCCAGGGTCCCCTACGACCCCGGCGATTTGGGCAAAACACCCGAACAGAACGGCTTGATCGAAGGACTGCGGTCGATCAAGGCCGTGGTCCGAAAGCACACCGGCAGGAATCTGCCGCTGTTCGCGACCGAACTGGGCTTCAATGACGACGGACAACGATCCCAGGAACTTCTCCAGGCCCGTGCCCACGTCCGATCCAGCCTGATCCTGCTGGGCGAGGGCTTCCGTTTCCACATGCCCTTCAGCACTTATCTGCCGGGATACGGCTTCTACTACAGTCTCGGCGGAAGCAGCTACTTTCCCGAGAAGGCTGGCCCCAAGACGGTGGTGCCGGCCTATGCCGCCATGACGTTTCTTGTCGATGGGCACGAGAGCGTCGGTTCGATTCCCGGACTGGGACCGGGGGCCTGGGGGTACACCTACCGGGGACCCGACGACACCATCAAGGCCCTGTGGAGCGAAGAGGCAAAGCAGGTCAGCGTGGCCGTCAAGGGCAAGCAGGTCGAGGTGTTCGACTGGATGGGCAACAGCAACCCGGTCCCGACCGGTCCGGGGACACTTCGAGTCACGATCGGTCCGAACCCGCTCTACATCAAGATCGCTTCCCGGCTAGCCACCAGGTGAACCGCCCCGGCGAGATGGCCCCCACGCCGCGGACCGACAAGCAGGCCCATCGGCCCTAGCGGGAAGACGCGGTCGAATCCGGCAGCGACCACAGGGTCAGCGTGCGAACATCCTTGACCAGGACCGCTCGCTCCAGCAGAACCGGGGGAGCCCAGGTGCCATTCTCGGCCACGCGATAGCTTGCGGCCATTTCGAATCGCGCGGCGTTGGCCTTGATGACCTTCAGTCCACCGTTGTTGATCAGCGCGACAACGTGACCTGGGATCGACAGCAACATAGCATTCGCACCGGTTCTTCCCGGTCCCTGCCAGAGGACCTTGCCGGTAGTGGTGTCGAGGCAGAAAATCCGTCCCTTACCGTAATGAGAGAAACCGTAGAGCAGGTTGTCGTTGATGACTGCAGAACTCATGTCGAGTGCCACCTTCTTCTGGTGCCACCTTTGCTTGACCGTCCAGACGCCGTTGTCGAGTTGTGGTTCGAGGCTGTGGATGCCACGGTTTTCGCCGCCCAGCAATACCCGCCCGTTATGGTATGTCGGTGTCGGCATGTTCTGGTCGGACCCGACGTGCGGAAAGGGGAACTCCCACAGGAACTTGCCCGACCTGCTGTCGACACCGACCAGTGCCCTGTGATTCCACTCCACGACCTGCCGCACACCGTGAATCTCGACCAGCAGCGGAGACGAGTACGAGGGACCATCCTTGCCCTGACTCCAGATCTGCTTGCCGGTGGCCGTGTCGAGGGCGACCAACGCGCCTCGCTCGTCGATGCCGAAGTGGACGATCAACTGTTTGCCGTCGACGATCGGCGACGTCGAGGCCCCCCAGTGAGGATGACTTCTCTTGAATTGCGCGTCGTAGTCGCGTCGCCAGAGTTGTTTGCCCGAAACCGCGTCCCAGGCGGTGAGTACCCCCGCGATGCTCATCGTGAAGATTCTGCCGTCGGCCATCACCGGCGACGACTTCGGCCCCTTGCCGTGATACTCGCCACCGCCTCGAATCTTGAACGGGGCCGGATAACTCTTGCGCCACCTGGCCTTGCCGGTCTTCAGGTCCAGGCACCAGAGCACCTCGTCCTCTCCCTGGCGGGCGTGCTGGTAGACACGATCGGCAGCGACCAGCGGCGAACCGTAGCCGATCCCCACCTTGACCTGCCAGGCCTTCTTCAACTGCCCGGGCCACCGAGTCGGTGGCCGAAAATCGCTGACCCAGCCGTTGCGTTTCGGACCCAACCAGCCCGGCCAGTAAGGCGATGCGGCAGGCACTGCAGTGGAGGTCTGCCGGAAAGTTTGCGCCACGGCACACCGGACTCCGGTCGACCAGGAAAGCACGACCATCGCAACGACCATGACTGCTGTTCTCAGGAAACTGTTCTCGTGTTTCACGATCTGCTGCTCGTTTTCTTGAGTCGGTGACTGGAAACCGTTTGGTCCAACGTCGATGAACGACGACATCATAACCGTTGCGGGACTGCCAATCAGCTGAGCAGCTCAAACCGGGGTACGGGTCATCCACCGCCGGCGTTCCTCTTCCCACCCTGCGACAGATAACGACGGGCAGGTCATCCGGTCGGTTGGTAGAGTAGAAGTCCCGGCAATCCGCTCGAAACCGTCTGGCCGAACAGGAAGGGACAACGATGAGACGCTGTGTCCGATTCGGGCTGACGATGCTGCTGCTGGCCGTGCCGGCCCCGGCGCAGGAAAAGCTCGGAAAGGCCAGTCTCCCGAAGTCCGACAGTTCGGTCGAGTGTTCGCTGGGGGCAGCGGACCTGGACGCCTTGAACGGTTCGACGGCCGAGTTGGTCCTGCAAAACGGCAAGCGTGTCGCGGACATCACTCTTGTGAAATTCGTCCGTGGCCCGAACAAGGACACCGTGCGAACGGTGATCTATCGAAAGCTCAAGACCAAGAAATCCCGCTCATTTCGAGCCGACTCGCTGTCAAAGATCATCGTTGCCCAGAAGACATATGACCTGGTGCCCAGCGGGACCCGGAAATCACGTCTGCTTGTCGACGTCGCCGAGAAGAACAAAGTGGTCACGGCGCGGCTGAAGGCCGGGCGACATCGCCTGTGGCCGATCCTCTCGGCAAAGCAACAGGCCGAGGCGGTCCAGGAACACAAGGACTTCCTGGAGACGGTCCGCACAGCGTTTCCGGGCCTGTCGCTGAGACTCTACGAGACGAAGTTCTTCCTGTTCTTTACCGACATGCCGGCAGCTCATATCGCCGGCTATGTCGCACAACTGGACAACATGAATGTCGAGCTGGGCAAGCAGTTCGGCGTTCCGCAGGGCGAGAACATCTGGCGAGGCAAGGCCGTCTTCATCGTGTTCGTCAACCAGGCCTCGTTTGTTCATTTCGAATCAAAGTTCATGAAATTGGATCGGGCCGCCACCAACCGGAAGCACGGCATCTGCCATCAATCCGGCAACGGAAACGTGATCGTCGCCTGTTTCCGCGGTGACGATCCCCGGCTCTTCGCCCAGGTGCTGGTGCACGAGACCACTCATGGATACCTGCACCGCTTCAAGTCGTCGGCCCGAATCCCGTCGTGGCTCAACGAGGGCATCGCCGAATGGGTCTCGGCAGTCGTTGTCCGCAGCAGCCGTGTTCCGCAGAAACGACAACAGGAAGCCGTCCTTCGGCTGAAACAGACCGGCGTGATCGGGCAATCGTTCTTCGAGAAGAAGATCGAGGCGTGGCATTACGGCGTGGCGTCGAAGATCATCGACTCCCTGATCAAGGCAAACCCCCGGGCGTTCGGATCGTGGATCGTGTCGATCAAGGAGGGAATCGACTGGAGCGAAGGGCTACGGAGGACTTTCGGCATCACCCCGGGACAACTGATCCAGGCCTACGGCCGCAGCATCGGGCTGCCGATGATCCGGCTCCAGTGAGCTCGACCCAAGCCCCCTTCAAGCTGACCTGGTCTTCAATCTGCTGCAGCCCGGTCAACGCGGTACCCCCGGAGAGGGGACCAGGCAAAAAACCGCCCCGGCTTGTTTCCTTGCCGACGACAAGACACCCGCGGCAGTTTCTGTAGAATACTCTCCAATCCATTTCCTGTCCTCACCATCATGCTCGCGGGAGTTCGGCCGCCATGACGTTGTTCACGAGATCCTCACTACTTGTCCTGCTGGCGACGTTTGCTGTCCTGGTCGCCGGCTGTACCAGTCACCAGGGTGACGGAAGCGGTGATGGTGACACCCAGGCGGTCACCGGAACCGATGCCGATGGAGTCGACGGTGCCGGTCAACAGCCGTCGGCTGGTCCCTCGATCACGACCGTCGCGGAGGTCGCCGAGCAACTGGCGGCAAACGATGGCGACATGGTGCCGCTGTTCGAGTCGGTTCCCAACCTGTTGGCCGATTACATCGGCCAGGACCAGGAAAAGCTGGCCGCGCTCAACGAACAGCTCAAGGCAACGCACGTGCAGCGGTCAAACTCGGGCCAGGCCAAGACGAAAACGACCGAGGAATCGGTGGAAGCCGGTGGTGACGAAAAGACCCCGTTCAAGCTGGGTGACCTGATCTCGATGACCGAAGAGGACTACCCACCATTGGCCAAGCTCATCGAGGGCAACAAGTGGGTCGACAAGCCGGTGCGGGATTCGATGGCCTTGATGCGAAGTCGCCAGGAGAAGGAAAAACCGCTGGCGACGGTCAAGGAAGCGCTGGGGCTGAAGAACACGTCGAATGACACCAACCTGAAGATCCGTTCGGCGATGGGCCGCCTGGCCGCCATCAACAAGGTCCCGATCGACTACAGCGCGACATGGAATCGTCACACGTCCGGGGACGTCAAGAGCACCAATCCGATCATGATCAGTTCCACGGCGGAATTCGACGTGTCGGGGCTGACCAGTTTCGGCCTGATGGGATTCGACTGGACCTTCACACCGTTCGCCAGCAAGGACACGGTCGTTTCCTGGCAGAGCAGTGAAAACGGGCTGCTCGACAAGGTCGTCATCCGCGACGACCTCTACTGGTCCGACGGCAAAAAGATCACGGCCCATGATGTCGAGTTCTCGTTCCGCGTGATCATGACATCCAAGGTACCCGTGCCGGCGGTTCGCAGCGGAACCGACCAGTTGCAGGGCGTGAAGGCCTACGACGACCAGACCGTGGTGTATTTCCACCCCGACCCGCTGGCAACGAACGTCTGGAACGTCAACTTCCCGGTGCTGCCCAAGCATGTCTACGAAAAGTCGGTCGCCGATGACCCGACCCTCTCGGCCAGCAAGTACCACGTTTCCAAGGACGAGAACCCGGTGACCGGGGGACCCTACGTGATCAAGAAGCGTGTTCGCGGCCAGGAGATCGTCCTCGAGCGTCGTGACAGTTACCACACGGTCAACGGCAAACAGGTCCGCGACATCCCGCACTTCAAGAACATCCGGTTCGCCATCATCGAGGACCCCAGCACCGCGTTGCTGTCGATGAAAAAAGGTGACATCGAGGAGATGCAGTTGACGCCGGAACAGTGGAAGGAACAGACCAACGACAACGACTTCTACGACAAGAACCTCAAGGCCTATGACATCGAGTGGGTCTACTTCTACTTCGGCTGGAACTCGCGTTCGCCGTTTTTCCGCGACGCGCGTGTCCGACGGGCAATGAGCCTGGCCTTCAACCATGCCGAGATGATGGAGCGCCACCGCAAGGGGATGGACGAGCAATCGCAGGGCATCTTCCATCGCACCAGTCCCTGGGCACCGGAAAAGCTGCCGGCGGCCTATCGGCAGGACCTGGACAGGGCCGAGGACCTGCTCGAGGCGGCCGGCTGGCAGGACACCGACGGCGATGGCGTCCTGGACGGCATGGTCTTTCTGGATCCCGAATTCGACGGTCAACTCGAGGGAGTCAAACGGTTGCCCTTCAAGTTCACGATCGCGACCAGCAACCGGTCGGACCGCATCGCGCTTTGCGAATTGCTCAGGGAGAACCTCGACCAGATCGGGATCGTCTGCAACGTCCGTCCGGTGGAATTCACCGTGCTTCAGCAAATGGCGCGGGAACACAAGTTCCACGCGCAGTTTGCCGGCTGGGGAACCGGCACCGATCCCGACACCAGCGAGAACCTGTGGACCACCAAGGCCATCGACAGTGGACGCAACTACGTCGCCTACAGCAGTCCCGCGATCGACAAGCTGTTCCAGGAAGGCAAGTACGAACTGGACCCGGAGAAGCGCCGCCGGATCTACCAGCAGATCCACCTGAAGTTGTACGAGGACCAGCCCTACACGTGGCTGTATTTCCGGAACGCCTATTTTGCTTTCAACAAGTCGCTGAGAGGCTACAACTTCAGCCCGCGGGGTCCGTATAACTATGGTCCGGGCGAAGGCAGTATCTTCAAGACCCCGGCTCTGAAGTAGCAGGCAGGGAAACGGACGGACGAGGCCGAGAGGCCATGAGCACGGATGCGGCGCTGGTGACGGCGTTGCCTGGTTACGGGTTACGCGTATGGTCAGCTATCTGCTTCGTCGCCTGCTTATCGGGCTGGTGACGCTGGCGATGATCACCTGCATGATCTATGGCCTGATCCGCTCGATGCCGGGCAGCCCGCTGGATGCGGATCCGGCGATGATGGATCCAAGCAAGATGCCCAGCAAGGCCGACATCCAGCGGATGCGGTCGGTTTACGGTCTGGACAAGCCGCTGCACCTGGCTTACTGGCAGTGGCTGAAAAACACGACGTCGCTGAATCTGGGAACCAGCTATTCCCAGAAGAAGCCCGTCGCCGAGTTGATCAGCGACCGGGTCTGGCCCACCCTGCAACTCTCGTTGACCTCGCTGCTGCTGAGCTACCTGCTGGCCGTCCCGATGGGCCTGTATGCCACCGTCCGCAGCGGCAGGGCCGACGAGCGGGGCCTGAGCTTCGCTCTCTACATGCTGTACTCGTTTCCCTCCTTCGTCGCCGCGTTGTTTCTGCAGTTGCTGTTCGCCGTGAAGCTGGAAGGCACGTGGCTGGAACTGCCGTTGCTGGGAAACCACAGCAACAACTACGAGGAGATGGGAGATGCTGCCCAGGCCTGGGACAGCTTCAAGCACATGATCCTGCCGGTCACCTGCTTCACCTACGGGAGCCTGGCGTACTATTGCCGGTTCGTGAAAGCCAACATGGAGGAGGTGATTCGCCAGGACTATATCCGCACGGCCCGGGCCAAGGGCCTGGGTCCGATCCGGGTCCTGATCCACCACGCATTCCGCAATACCCTGATCCCGTTCGTGACCCTGCTGGGACTGACACTGCCCGGGCTACTCGGCGGCGCGATCATCCTCGAGGGCATCTTCAACTGGCCGGGAATGGGCCTGCTGTTTTTCTCGTCGATCCTCGGTCGCGACTACCCCACGATCATGAGCCTGACGCTGATGTTCTCGATTCTGACCCTGACCGGGCAACTCCTGGCCGACATCCTCTACGCCTTCGCTGATCCACGAATCAGGTACAGCTGACCAAATGAACCGGAAAGTCCCCGATCTCGTGACAGCCTCGCCCGGGTTCTGGCAGCAGTCCTGGCAGCGGTTCCGCCGGCGAAAACTCGCCATGTTCGCCCTGTACTTCATCGGCCTGCTGTCGATGGTGGCGATTTTTTCTCCAGCGATTGCCGGCACGAAACCGATCGTCTGCCGCTACAAGGGCGAGATCTACTTTCCCTGCCTGGGCTACTACAACCCGTCCTGGGAAAACCCGATCTTCCAGAAAGACCGTTTTCGCCGGGTCTATCCCAGGAATCTCCAGCGGAAGGATCCGGACAGCTGGGCCCTCTGGCCGCTGGTCTACCAGGACCCCCATCGCCCGGTGCGTGACGGCGAGTGGGAGGGCCTGGAGGGCAATCCCTTCGGAGCCAAGGGGCAGCCCAGTGGCAAGAACTGGTTCGGGACCTACAAGACGGGGTTTGATGTCTTTGCCAGCATGGTCCACGGAACGCGAATCGCCCTGCTGGTGGGATTTGTTTCCACCGGTATCGCGGCGGTGATCGGGATCACCCTGGGAGCTGTTGCCGGTTACATGGGCGGTGTCGTCGACCTGACGATCAGCCGCCTGATCGAGATGGTGATGTGTGTCCCGGCACTGGTCCTGATCCTGGCCCTGCAGGCGGTGATCGAGGAGGTCAGCATCTGGAATATCATGATGCTGCTGGGGTTGACCGGCTGGACCGGCATGGCCCGGCTGACGCGGGGGGAATTTCTCAAGCTGCGCGAAACCGAATTTGTCGCCGCGGCTCGCTGCCTGGGCGCCGGCCGGATTCGCATCATGTTCCGTCACGTGCTTCCCAACGCACTGGCGCCGGTGATGGTGCCGATCGTGTTCGGGATCGCCGCGGGGATCCAGGTCGAAGCGGCGCTCAGCCTGCTGGGTTTCGGCGCACCACCGCCGAATCCCAGCTGGGGCACGATCCTGCACTCGGGCCGGGAAACCCTCCAGTCGGGCTACTGGTGGCAGGTGGTCTTTCCGGGACTGGGCATCTTTCTGACCGTCCTGGCCTACAACCTGATTGGCGAGGGAATCCAGGAAGCCACCGATCCTCGCCTGGCCGATTCGGGGAACTAGCCAAGCATGTCAACCGTCATCGACGTCAAGAACCTGCAGACCTACTTCCACATCGATCGCGGTGTCGTCAAGGCGGTCGACGATGTCTCGTTCGAGATCAAGCCCGGCTACACGCTGGGCGTGGTCGGCGAATCCGGGTCGGGAAAATCGGTGACCTCGCTGACGATCATGCGTCTGCTGGCCGACACGGCCCGCGTGCATGACGGCAGCATCTCGTTCCTGGGCCAGGATCTCGTCGGTCTGCCCGAAGCGGAGATGCGGAAGATCCGCGGTGCCGAGATCAGCATGATCTTCCAGGAGCCGATGTCGTCGCTGAACCCGGTCCACAAGGTCGGCAACCAGGTGATGGAGGCGATCATCCAGCACCAGCGAGTGACCCGGGCCGAGGCGCGGACCCGCACGATCGAGTTGTTCGACGAGGTGGGCATCCCGGACCCCGAATCCCGCCTGGACTACTACCCCCACCAGATGTCGGGCGGACAAAAGCAACGCGTGATGATCGCGATGGCTCTCTCGTGCAATCCCAGCCTGCTGATTGCCGACGAGCCGACCACTGCCCTGGACGTCACCATCCAGAAACAGATCCTGGATCTGATCCGCGAATTGCGTGATCAACGGCAGATGGCGGTGCTGTTTATCACGCACGACCTGGGCGTGATTGCCGAGATCGCCGACCACGTCATCGTGATGTATCGGGGCAAGGTGATGGAACAGGGCAGCGTCCTGGACCTCTACGAGCGTCCCGGGCATCCCTACAGCAAGGGGCTGCTGGCCTGTCGGCCGCGACTGGACACGCCCTACAAGCGGTTGCCGACCGTCTCGGACTACATGGACACCGTCGAGACGCCCGACGGTGAAATCGAGATCACCGAAAAGACGATGACCGATGATCGCCTGGACTACTTCAAGAACCACGGTCGGGGGCGACTGCTGCATCCGGAAACCCGGTTGCGCGAACTCGGTTTCGAAGGCGATCCCGGTTCCTACGGCCGGGAAGCCGTGACGGTCGAAGCCGAGCAAGCACCGTTGGTGAGCGTGCGGGACCTGGAGGTCCATTTTCCCGTCCGCAAGGGCCTGTTGATGCGAACCGTCGGGCACGTGAAGGCCGTCGACGGCATCAGCTTCAACATCTACCGCGGCCAGACGCTGGGACTGGTCGGGGAAAGCGGCTGCGGCAAGACAACCACCGGCCGGGCACTGTTGAAACTGGTCCGGCCCACGGCGGGAACAATGACGTTTGACGACCTGGACATCGATTCGCTGAGTGGTCGACGCCTCAGAGAACTCCGCAGCCGGATGCAGATCATCTTCCAGGATCCCTACGGTTCGATGAACCCGCGGATGACGGTCCAGTCGTCCCTGATCGAGCCGATGGCCCTGCACGGGATCGGTGATTCACGACGGGACCGGATTGACCGGGCGGCCAGCCTGCTGGAGGAAGTCGACCTGGCGACTGAGCATCTGGGCCGTTATCCCCACGAGTTTTCCGGCGGGCAACGGCAGCGAATCTGCATTGCCCGTTCGCTGGCGGTGGAACCCGAGTTCATCGTCTGTGACGAATCGGTCTCGGCGCTGGATGTCTCGATCCAGGCCCAGGTCCTCAACCTGCTCAATGATCTGCAGGAACGACGCGGCCTGACCTACATCTTCATCAGTCACGACCTCTCGGTCGTGAAGTTCATGGCCGACATGATGGCGGTGATGAAAGATGGCCGGATCGTGGAATTCGGACCGGCCGAGGCGATTTACCGGAATCCCAGCGAGCAGTACACGCGAGAGTTGATCGAGGCGACACCCCGCGACGACCTGCAACATATTCACGAACTGGTGGACCGGCGTCGGCAGATCCGCGGCATCACCGAATGACACCGGCTTCACCGGTGCGATCTCGGCAAGCGACAAATCAGGCCGCTGCCGCACAGACGAGCACCACCATTTTTTCGACCAGCCATTTCATGCACGGCCGGCCCGGTATGTGTGCCAGCGGCAAACCGTACTAGCGTCGTTCCCGCTCCGGCGGCCGGTCGTCAGGCCGATCGTGGCCTCGCCGCCGACCAGCCTCTCTCAGTTCGTGCACTTCGCGACGCAACTGATCAATCTGCTTCTGCAGTTCGTGAACGGCCTCGTGCAATTCGGGAGGTCCTGGATGGCCTTCGTGATGGTCGTGTTCTCGCCGTTCTTGGTGACGTGGACGTTCATGGCCCGGCCTGTCTTGGGGACCATGGGGTTCTCTGCGTCGAGCGTGTTCCCCGGCAGGATCCCGGTGATCTCGCTGATGAACATCCCGGACTCGCTGATGCACCAGGTCGGCCAGGTCGCCCATGCCTGCTTCAGCCAGCATCCTGGTCGCCTCCATGATCTGTTCGACCCGGATCGACATGTCTTCATCACGGTCGGAGCCGGGTTGATGGCAAGCCCGGCAAGATCGGGAAATCTCTGAACGCGGTCGTTCGTCGTGCTCGTGTCCCAGCTCCCGTTCAAGAAAAACCTCGATCTCGCGGATCTCCAACTGCGTCTGCCGAACCTGGTCAGAGACCTCTTCCTGTTCTTCACGTCGTTGGGTTGGCTCCAGTTCTCGCTGTCGAGCGTGCAGCTCACCAAGACGACCTCTCAGTTCCCCGAGCCGTTGGTCCAGTTCTCGCCGTCGCTCATCCTCCGCTCGCTCATCCCTGTGCCGCTCGGCTTCATGTTCCGGTCTGCCCGCGTCACGCTTCGGTGCTGCATCGGCCTCTCGTGGCGGATCGTCCTTGGCACGATCCGTGCCTGCCTTTTCTGCAGCGGGTTTCCCAACATCGTCATCCTGGCCGCGCAGGTTCGGGATCAACAACGCGATCACGGCGCTGGCAATGATGACGGCGAACAGATTCGCGAAGGGCTTCGACATCGACGTGGCTCCCTGGGTCCAGATCTTCCCGCTTTCACACTGGGGGGGCTGTGCAATCTCTGGTTCCGTCAGCCCCCCCGGTCAACCGTGATGGTATCAGGATCCCCAATGGGCTCCAAACAGATGCTCGCGACTGGCACTCGCGGCGGACCTTTCACATCATGGACCGTGGAGAACGACTCCAGGCCCTGGTTCTCTTCACGAGATCTGACCTGCAATGAAATCCGGGGCCAGTGAACCTGCCATCGCCACCGGGAAAGGGAATTGGTCAAAAATGCCTGTCGTTGAAATTCGTCATCGAATCCGTCGGTCGCTTCAGATTGTCGTCTCGCTGCTGCTCTCGGTCGTCGTCACCGGACAGGCCCTGGCCCAGGAGAAGGTCGGCACCCGGGATCCGGTACTGCTTGCCCACCGGGGCCTTGTGCGGCATGCTCCGGAAAACACTCTGCCGGCATTCGCGTCGGCCGTCGCCCTGGGAGTATCGATCGAACTGGACGTCTACCAGACCCGCGACAACCAGCTTGTCGTCATTCACGACAACACGGTCGATCGTACGACCAACGGGTCGGGTGATGTCACGAAGATGACCCTGGCCGAAATTCGCAAGCTGGATGCGGGTGGCTGGTTTCATCCACGTTTCGCGGGATTGAAGGTACCGACCCTGGCAGAGGTCTTTGGCCTGATTCGCAAACGGCAACGAAAACCGGTGACGATCGCGTTGAACATGAAGGTGATCTCGCCGGGCATCGAAGCGAGAATCACGAAACTCGTGGACAAGTACGACCTGTTTGACCAGTTGTTCGCGTTTGGCCAGCCGGCCGAATCCAGCCGCCTTTTCAAGCAGGCCAACCCGAAGTTGCGGACAACGGTCGTGAAGATCTACGACTCGAAGCAGTTCGCCGCGGCGTTGAAGAATCCGTTGGCCGATTGCCTGTGGGTTGGTTTCGTCCCGAGCCGCGAGGAAATGACTCGGGCGCATCGTCACAAGAGGCAGGTCTGGCTGAGCCTGAATATTGCCGACAGGCGAACAGACATCTGGGACAAGGCCCGTGCCAGTGGCATGGACGGCATCTGTACCAACTGGGCCCTGGATTGCCGGGTGCACTGGCGGAAGGCCGACTAGCCGCGGCTAGTCATTGCCGGGCGACAACGGCCACCGGGGTTCGACCCGGGGATTGACGATGCGGTCCGCACGGGGCCACTTGCCCGACAGCACATCGACCAGGTTCGCGACCGAACCGTGTGCAACATCCCGGCTCGAATCGATCGAAAACGCGGCGACATGCGGCGTGAACACCACGTTCTCCATCCGAAACAACGGATGTTTCGGGGGCCCGGGTTGCGGATCGTGCACATCGATCACGTCAAACGTATCCAGCCCCGCTCCGGCCAGGTGCCCGGTGCCAAGCACCTCGGCCAGCGCATCTTCATCGACGATCGCGCCGCGGGCGGTATTGATCAGCACGCTGCCCGGCTTCATCTTCATCAGCGTCGGCCTGTCAAACAGGTGATGCGTCCGGTCGTCGAGCGGCAAATGCAGCGAGAGGAAATCCGATTCGGCCAGCAGTTGCTCCAGTGGCATCATCTGCACACCCAGCGACTCGGCTTCCCGATCGATGGCGGACATGTCCCGCCGGGTGGCAATGATCCGCATGCCAAACCCCACGGCACGCCGGGCCATCGCCCGGGCCGAGCCGCCGAAGCCAACCAGGCCAAGGGTACGTCCGGGCAGCCGTCGCAACGGCCGAGACTGATGTCGGCCATCGTCGTAACGGGCATCGAGCATGCAGTTGCGCATCTCGTTGAGCCTGCGGGCGACGGCCAGCAGCAGGGCGAATGCATGGTCGGCCTGTTCTTCAACGCAGAAATCCGCAACGTTGGCCAGGACGATGCCGCAGCGGGTTACCGTGGCGACGTCGATCTTGTCGGTGCCAACACCCAGGCGGCAAATCACCCGGCAGCGTTGCATGGCATTGACGACCTCGGCGGGCAAGGCCTGGGAAACCACCATCACCGCATCGGCGTCGGCGACGGCTTCGACCAGTTCTTCACCCGCTTGAACCTCGACCGAAACCGGCGTGATCCCGTGCGCGTCGTATTGTTCCTGTTCAAACCGGCTGATCGGGAACATCTCGGCGTTCAATCGCACGATCTTCGAAGAGAACAAATTCATGGGGAATGACCACGCCAGGCGACACGATACTTGCGGATAAGGCCTTCGTTGAGTTCCACGCCGACTCCCGAAATCCGCATTCGGGCTGCCTTGTCGTCGGGGAACACGTACTGGACGAGGGTCACTTGTTTGCGACGGATTCGCCGTGCGTTACCATCGCGATAACGAGATACCGGTTTGGTTCCGGGTTCGACCCAGCTAGAGAATATCGGCTGGACGTCTCAAAGACATCGCACCCGCGAAACCCGATCGACTTGCACACCATGATCCGACAGCAGGCAATGGACAGGCGACCATGACAATCCAACCGCTGACAACCACCGTCCTGCTGGCACTGCTTGTTTCCAGCCACGCGATTGCCGGGAAGCCGCTGAAATACTCGGACCCGAAACCGCAGCGGTACACGCTTTCGGCCCGCGCCAGCGTGATCGATCCTCGCACCAGCGAACACCCGAAAATCGACTTCGTCTTCACGTCGGGTGGAAAAATTCAGGACCTGCAACAGGCCATCGTTGATACCCGGGTCGCCCCCCGGGGCAAGCTGGTGATCTGGCTGATGCGGCACAATCGGCCGCTGTTTGAACGCCTCTCGAAGTACGGCCTGCACGCGATCCAGGTCCACTATGCCAACCGCTGGTTCTCGAAGATCTGTCGCGAGCAGCCCGTCGGTGACATGTGCCGTGGAAACGCGCGACTCGAGGCGGCCACCGGAGAGGATCACAGCAAGCAGATGTCGATTCCCGGCCCCGACGGGATGAAGGAACGGGCCCGGCAATTCGTGAAGTGGCTGGCCCGGAAGAACCCCGGCAGTCGCTGGGACCACTTCCTGACCGCCGACGGTCGGCGGTTGCGATGGGACGACGTGATCGTGGCCGGCATCTCGCACGGCTCGACCACCGCGGCCCGTTTTGCCGTCCACCAGAAGGTCAGTCGCGTGGTGATGTTCTCGGGCCCGCGCGACCAGCTCCAGAACTGGCAGAAACTGCCATCGGCCACGCCCACGAATCGTTTTTTCGGATTCACCCATGTTCTCGATGGTGGCTGGACCGCCGACCATTACTGCCGCTCCTGGGAACTGCTCGGGCTGCATCGGCACGGCCGGATCGTCGATGTCGAGAAAACGGACGCACCGTTTGAAAACTCGCGCCGCCTGATCAGCACTTTCGATGTCAACGGCAACTCGCGCCGTGCCCACACGGCCGTCGTACCCGGTGGAAGTGCCTGCCGGGATTCCGCCGGCCGCCACGTCCACGAATCGGTCTGGAGGTACCTGTTCACTCACCCGATCAAACAGGTCGGCAAGGCCGTGGCCCAGGACAGCAACTGCAAGAAGGATCAGCGGCGGCGTTGATCGTCACCCGGCCCTCGAACGCAACAATGCCATGACAAGACATTCGTCCTGGAATCCTGGAGTGCTCCTCGCCGTCGCCGGCCTGGTCCTGCCGTTGAACGGCGGTTCGTTCATGGCGGCCTGTGCCGCGGCAGACCGCGACGGGGAATGGCAGGCGGGGATCGCGGTGGCGGTAATCACTCCCGATCGGCCGATGATGCTGGCCGGGTTCGGGAGCCGGACCCGCCCGGCCGAGGGCAAGGCGACCGAACTGCACGCCAAGGCCCTGGCCCTGCGGGACGAACGCGGCACGCGGCTGGTGATTGTCACCCACGACCTGATCGGAATCCCCCGCACCCTCCGCGAACGAGTGGCCGGACGGGTCGGGAAACGATTCGACCTGCCGTCGGCGTCGCTGTTGCTGAATGCCTCGCACACGCACTGCGGCCCTGAACTGAAAATGACGGCGACGGCACTCGAGGAACTTTCCGAGGAACGGCAGAAGCTGACGACCCTGTACTGCAAGCGACTGGAGAACATGCTGGTCGAACTCGTCGGGGATGCACTGGCCGACACGGCACCGGCGCGGCTCAGCTACAGCCACGCCCGGGCCGGCTTTGCGATGAACCGGCGGCTCAAGAACCCCGATCCCACCGGAGAGCCGTACCTCAACCACCCCAATCCGGACGGGCCCGTCGACCACGACGTTCCCGTGCTCCAGGTCACCTGGACCGGCCGGAAGCGGCGAGCGATTCTGTTTGGCTACGCCTGCCACAACACGACCCTCTTCGTCAACCAGTACGCCGGCGACTACGCCGGGTACGCCCAGTCGTTCCTGGAAAGAGACCATGCCGACACGACGGCCCTGTTCCTTAACGGTTGCAGTGGCGACCAGAACGGATTCCCCCGCGGCACGGTTGAACTCTCGCGTCGCCACGGACGAACGCTGGCCACCGCCGTGGAAGCCGCCCTTCAGAACCGCCCGACGGCGGTCCACGGTCCCCTGGCCGTTGCGCTGGACCGGGTCCAGATCGCCTACCAGACGCCTCCCACCCGTGAACAACTGCAGGCCTACCTGGCCGGATCTCCGACCGCACCGTTCAAGTCCTACGAACTGACCAAGACGCATGCCAAACGGCTGTTGCGACAGATCACGCGTGGCCGAAAGCTGCGAACGACTTACGACTACCCGGTCCAGGCCGTTCGCTTCGGAGACCAGTTGCTGCTTGTCGCGTTGGCGGGTGAAACCGTGGTCGATTACTCGCTGCGACTGAAGCGAGAACTGCGGGGAACGGCGGCCGTCTGGGTTTCCGGCTACAACAATGACGTGTTCGCCTACATTCCCAGTCGCCGCGTGCTCAGCGAAGGCGGCTACGAAGCACGCCGGTCGATGAACTACATGACGGCCACCGTCCAGCCGGGACCGTTTGCCCCGTCGATCGAAGAACGAATCGTCGGCATGGTCCACCAGCTCCTGAAACGAATGCGAAAGGACGCGAAACGCTGAAACGGACAACCCGGCAGCGGCCCTTCGTTTCAGGCGGTTTCTAGTCGATTGCCACGGCGGGAGTGTCGGTCACGGTTGCAGCCGACCCGAAACCGGCCAGCAATCCCCGGGCATCCATCGCCAGGCTGAACAGCGTCGGCACCAGTACCAGGGTGAAGATCGTCGAAACGACCAGGCCGCCCAGGACCACGCTGCCCAGGCCACGGTAGAGTTCGCTGCCGGCACCCGGGAACAGCACCAGCGGCAGCAGGCCCAGCACCGTGGTCGTGGTGGTCATGAAGATCGGCCGCACGCGTGTCCGCACGCTGACCAGTATCGCCTCGGTCGGGGAAAGCCCGTCTTCACGGATGTGGTTGAGCGACTGGTGCACGATCAGGATCGGGTTGTTGACCACGGTGCCGATCAGGATCACGAATCCCAGCATCGTCAGAACATCAAGTGACTGCGGGACGAACAGGTTGAGCACGAACAGTCCGAGGACGCCGCCGACGGCGCCGAGCGGAACGCTGAGGATGATTACCAGCGGATAGAGCCACGATTCGAACAACGCCGCCATCAACAGGTAGGTGATCACCAGTGCCAGCACGATGTTGAATCGCAGCGCCAACCAGGTGTTCCTCAACTTGTCGGCGGTGCCGCCGAGGGTGATCCGGTAGCCACCGGCCAGTTGTCCTCCGGCGATCAGCGGTGTCACGATTTCCGTGTCGATCCGTTCGAGCGCGGCTTCGAGAGCCATGTCCGGGGGCGGCGTGACCTGGATCGTGATCGCCCGGAACCGCTCGCGATGATTGATCTGTTCGGGGCCGCTGCTCATCACCACCTCGGCAAGCGCACCCAGCGGTACGATCTGTCCCAGCGGCGTCGCGATCGGCAATGCCTCGATGTCCTGGGTGCTGTCGGCGTGCTGGGTTCGACCGATGATCGTCAGGTCGATCTTGTCGCCGCCCAGGAAGTAGTCTCCCGCGTAGGCTCCATCGACCAGTGCGTTGGCGGTGTAGCCCAGGTCGGCATTGCTGATGCCCATCTCGGCAGCCTGAATCAGTCGCGGCCGAATGTGAACTTCCGGCGTCGACAGATCCAGGCTGGGGATCGGTCGCACCTGCGCATCGTTGCCCAGGGCCTGGCGGACCTGGCCCATCATCCGGCCACCGAGGCTAACGAGCGTGGTCAGTTCCGGGCCGGTGATCTCGATATCGATCGACCGCCCGGCGCCCAGGCTGCGTTCGAACAGGCTCGACTGGCTGGCGATGGCGATCGTGCCTGAAAGCCGCGAGCTGACCCGGAGAATAATCGGAACCAGTTCCGCGGCACGGGTCGGTTCGAATGCTCTCAATCCCAGGATGACCCGCCGACCACGAGCCACGAAGAAGAAATCGCCAATCACGGGACCATCCAGTGCTGCCGCCTGCGGGCTGCCGGGATCGACATCCCAGTACGGGCGCAACTCTTCCTCGACCGTTTCACCAAGCTGCTTCATCTGGTCGATGTTGTAGCCCGGCGGTGGCATCAGGATCCCGAAGACGAGGTTGCGATTGCCCGCCGGCAGGTACTCGACCTGCGGCCAGAAGAAATAGCTGAGACCGAGCGAGACGCCCACCAGCAGGACCACGACCATCAGGCGGCGGATGACACCCCGCTGGACCCATTCGTTCAAGGCCACGACCCACTCGACGAAACCGGAACCGACCGCCCTGGGCAGACGGACCAGCAGCGGGATCGACGGCGGATAGGTCGTTTCGGCGGACGGATCCGGCACGGATGTCGATTCGTCGCTCGGGCGTTTGAACAGCCGGGCCGAGGCGGCACAGATGACCGTCATCGAGAAGACCATCGAGAGGCCGACGGCGGCACTGATTGCCAGGGCGATGTCGCGAAACAACTGTCCGGCTTCCTCCTGGATGAACACGACCGGCAGGAACACCGCGATCGTCGTCAGCGTCGACGCGGTAACGGCCCCCCAGACCTCCTGCGTCCCCTTCACCGCGGCGGTCAGGGCACTCTCACCCAGCGCGTGTCGGCGGACGATGTTCTCGAGCACGACAACGGCGTTGTCGACAAGCATTCCCACGGCAAATGCCAGCCCGGCCAGGCTGATCACGTTCAGTGAACGTCCGAGCAGGCCCAGGACCAGGAAGGTCCCGATAATGCTCGCGGGAATCGCCGCACCGACCAGCAACGCACCGCGGGCCAGCCAGAATCCGGCCGCGACCAGGATCAGCAGACCCGGAATCGCGAACCACGCCGAGATGTAAGTCGATGCCAGGGCGGCCGCGACCACCAGTGGGATGACCAGCAACGTGCGGATGCTCAGGTGCAGGAACACCATCAGCACGATCATCGTCAATGCCCCGCCCAGGAAGATGTTCTGTCGAACCAGCGAGATCGACGAGTAGATGTAGTCGGTCTCGTCGTAGACCTGGGTCAACTGCAGCCCGCGTGGCAAAAGAATCCTGCGATTGATTTCCTCGTTGGCCTGCCTCAGGCCCTTCATGACCTCCAGCACGTTGGCCCCCGACTCGCGGATGCAGTTGAGCGAGATGCTCGACTCGCCGAACCGCCGGACGACACCGGTGGCCTTCTTGTAGCCCAGCTGCACTTCGGCCACGTCACGGACGTAGATCGGGGCCCCGTTCTGGACGACCAGCAGCTGGTTTTCGACTTCCTCGGGATTGCGGAACTGCCCGAGCGTTCGCACGACCCAGCGTCGCTTGCCCTCGGAGAAATCGCCGGCCGAGGTGTCCCGGTTCTGGCCCCGCAGCACACGGAGTACGTCGGCAATCGTGATCTGGCGGGCCGAGAGCTTCTCGGGATCCACGATGACCTGCAACTCGTCTTCAAGACCGCCCAGGACGTTTGATTGCGAGACACCGCGGACACGTTCAAAACGGGACTCGATCTGGTTCTCGGCAAAGCGTCGCAGCTTGGTGACGTCGAGGTCGTCGGGAAGCACTTCTTCGACCGCGGGAAATTTCCGGGCCAGCAACCTCAGCCGCAGCAGGCCCAACCCGACACTGTGGGTGTCGCGGATGTGCTGGATCTCGCTGGTCAGCTCGGGGTGCCGGGCCTGGAACTCGGCAAGTTTGCTGTCGGCAGGACGGCGGGCACTGAGGATGAACCAGGCGATCGGGCGATCCGAGGAGTTGGCGGTCGAGATCACCGGCTGGTCGGCATCCTCGGGATACTCGCGGACCTGCTGCAGCCGGCTGTTGACCTTCAGCAAGGCCTCGTCCATGTCAGTTCCGACCAGGAATTCGAGCGTGATCCGCGACCGCGAATCGGAACTCTCCGAGCTCATCTTCGAGAGTCCCTCGACACTCTTGAGCTGTTCTTCCTGCTCGAGGGTGATCTCGCGTTCGATCTCCTGGGGACTGGCCCCCGGCCAGCGGGTTTCGATCGTGATCGTCGGAGTCTGGACCTCGGGCGTCAGTTGCATCGGCATCCGGTCCAGCGACACGATGCCGAACATCGCGACCAGCAAGACGCCGACGGTCACCTTGACCGGATTGCGAACGAAGGATTCGATCAGGTGCATGGGCTCAACGCTTCGTCCTGGTCGCACCGGGAGTCTTGGCAGGGACCGCGACTCTGGCCGGTCGGGTGACAACCTGCTGGCCCGGTCGCAACCGTTCGTTGCCCTGGACGACGACCTGTTGATCGACTTGAATCGCGCCACTGACCTGGATCAACCGGCCACTGGCGACACCCAGGTCGACGGCCACCGGGCGGACGGTACTCTTTTTCGGGTCCTCCCGATCGGGGACGACCACGAAGACGGTGGGCCGGGCACCCCCGAGCACCAGCGCGTCCTTGGGGACGAGCAGGGCCTTTTTCCGACTGCCGGTGGGTAGGGTGACCCGGGCCAGCATGCCCGCCTTGATCAGCGGCACCCCGGCTGTGATCGTGTTGGCCATTCGGATCTTGACGGGAAACGTCCTCGAACGCGTGTCGGCCTGCGGAACGATCGCCACGACCGTACCGGTCAGGACCTGCTGCGGCAACGCCGCGATTTCGACACGAACCGGGGTACCCAGCCGCAGGTGCGGAACGTGGCTTTCCAGGACAAAGGTCTTCACATCGACCTGGTCGATCGACACGATCTCGACAACCGGATCGCCTCGACTGACCCACTCACCAATCTCGGCGTGTCGTGTGGTCACGTAACCGTCGAAACGGGAGATGATCGTGTGCTTGGAGATCTGGTCCTTGAGCTTGTCAACGATCGCCTGCTGGACCGACAGACGGGCGGCGGCCTGGACGAGCTTTTCCTTGCGGGGACCGATCACGGCCAGTTGGTGGCCGGCCCGGGCATCGTCGTGGTCACGCTCGGCGGTGATCGCCGCGGCGACGACCCTCGCCAGGTCGTCCTCGGTCACCGTCCCTCGCTTGGCCAGCGTGGCGAACCGCTGCCGGCGAGCCACCTGGAAGTCCCGGTTGGCCTTGGCGGCCAGCAGCCGCGCCTGCAATTGTGCGATTTCCTCGGGACGGGTTCCGTTCTTCAACTCGTTGAGCGATTCGCGGCGAAAGGCCAACTCACCCTCGGCCGCCTTCAACTCGAGTTGAATCGTCTGGGTCAACAGCCTTGCCAGTGGCTGCTTCCCGGAAATCCTCTCTCCCTCCTCGACGGGAAATTCAACAACGCGACCATCGACGGCACTGCCGATGGTTGCCTTCTTCAGCGGTTCGACGGTGCCGACAAACGTGTGACCCGCGGTGACCTCGCGCTCCACAACCGCCGTGACAACAACGACCGCCGGTCCTCGCTGAGCCGGCAACCTGCCGGTGCCCAGCAGCACCAGTGTTGCGGCCATGGCGACGCTGCGGATCAAATAACTCGACACGGTATGACTCCCTCTCCGACAGTCTTCACCTGTGGTGATCGCACCTGCCACGATCCCGGCAGTCTCCGATGATAACAGAGACCAGGACCGGACTGGGGGACACGTCGCGCCTGGAAACCGAATCCCGAGGAGACAAAAGCCACGCAGAGATCGTTGTCGACTCCGTGAAACGCGATGCTGGTGATGATCACCGCCGGCAATGACCGATCGTCAGAAAATCCGATATTGAGATTGTTGAAACTGGCGACTACTTGCAACATGTGCCCTCGCAGATGACGATGGTGCCGGTGGGAAAGACATCCGCCCGGGATCCCCTGGAAGGAACGCTGGTGATGGCGACGACGCGACGGGAATTGCTGCAGGTCGGCTACTCGGGACTGCTCGGTCTCGGGCTGACCCCGGCTGTTGCCGGTCGCACAGCCTCGGCAGAGGCCACCGGCACCGATGCTTCCGGAGTGTCCCGTACTCCCAACCAGGTGGTGATCGTCTTTCTGACCGGGGCGGCCAGTCACCACGACACGTTCGACATGAAACCCGATGCCCCCGAGAAAATCCGGGGCGAGTTCAAGCCAATCGCCACTCCGGTCGCCGGGCTGCATGTCTGTGAGCACCTGCCGCACCTGGCGGCCCGTGCCGATCGCTACTCGGTCCTGCGTTCCCTGTCGCATCGCGACAACAACCACCTGATGTCGACCCATCACGTGTTGACCGGCACCCGACAACCGGGCGGTTTTTTCGACAAGGTGGCCTCGCGCGACGACTGGCCCAGCTACGCGGCCGGCAGCGCCTTTCTCAACCCGCGCGACGACGGCATTCCCAGTGGTGTCAACCTGCCGACGTTCCTGGCCGGCGGAGCCCTGACCTGGCCCGGCCAGCACGGTGGGTTTCTTGGCCCGAAATACGACCCGTGGCAGATCACCGGTGATCCGAACAAGCCCAAGTTCAAGGTTGACGCGCTGTCGTTGCTCAAGGGGCTGGATGTCCCACGACTGAAGAATCGCCAGGCCTTGCTCGGAAACCTGAACCGGCAGCAGCACCGACTGGCAGCCAACACCGAAGCCCAACGGATGACCGATGACCAGGAACTGGCCTTTTCAATCCTGACGTCCAGCGACCTGAGCCGGGCATTCGAGTTGAACCGCGAAACAGCAAAAGTCCGGGATCGCTATGGCCGCAACACGACCGGGCAAAGCCTGCTGCTGTCCC
>Ga0163108_10000346_pt1 | contig 34655 bp, 34 predicted proteins | sample Fk1155metaG_FD_109644 | JGI IMG/M metagenome (GOLD analysis project Ga0163108, IMG submission 109644) | Marine microbial communities from the Central Pacific Ocean - Fk160115 155m metaG | ecosystem: Environmental > Aquatic > Marine > Oceanic > Photic zone | place: The Central Pacific Ocean...
ATCCAACCGAGGAGCCGGAGCGATCTCAACGACTTTCTGGAAGCGACGCTGCATCGAACAGTCGCGCTCATGGAGGTGAATCACCTCACCTTGGGCGTCCCCGAGAATCTGTACCTCGATGTGGCGGACATCGCTCATCGCTGCCTCGAGAAACACTGTGGCATCGCCGAAAGCGCTCTCGCCCTCCCGCATCGCGGAAGCAACAGCGTCGGCAAGGTCTTCCATCCGATCCACACGCCGCAGTCCGCGCCCGCCGCCCCCAGCTGCAGCCTTGACGAACAGCGGGAACCCGATTGCCTTGGCATGATCCAGCGCATCCGCCGGGCCGCCCAGCGCTGGCGACTGCTGCAGCACCGGGAGACCAGCTGCCTGCGCCGACTCCCGCGCCCGCATCTTGTCCCCAGTGAGGGCCAACACGTCGGGAGTCGGGCCAACGAACGTGAGACCAGCCTCAACACATCGTTCAGCAAGCTCCGGATTCTCCGACAAGAATCCATAGCCCGGGTAGATCGCGTCGGCACCGGAGTCACGACCGACGCGAATGATTTCATCGATGTCCAGGTAGGCGCGCACTGGATGCCCGCGAACGCCGATCTCATACGCCTCGTTCGCCTTCATCCGATGGAGGCTGTTGCGGTCTTCGTAGGTGTGGATCGCGACAGTCGAGATGCCAAGTTGTGTCGCCGCCCGGAAGGCCCGGATGGCGATCTCTCCACGATTGGCAACAAGGAGTTTACGAATCATGCGCGTCCGTCAGCATCCTCGGCCACGACCGTAAAGGTGTGAGAGGCGGGCGCTCGTTCACCGACCGTTGCCTCCTGCCACGTTTCGTAGTGCTCCCAGCCGAGGTGGAAGTCCTTCTCGAAACTCTGCTGCCTGTTGGTCTCGATGTACTGATCCAGCCGTGTCGATACTTGCATCCTTTGGCTTCCCTTTCCTGGTATAGGTGGGGGGACTTGAGCCCCAACACCTCAGGACGATAGCGATTGAATCAAACTGCCGACGACCGGTTCGAATCGCCTGCCGAGCACTCACCGTATTCAACACGGTTGCCGAAGCAGCGAAAGTAGAGCCCCTGAACACGGCGGCACGAGCCCACTAGAGGCCACACAACCGCCGAAAACCCGAAGAGGCAGCGCCAAGAGCACTGCCTCTTCGAAACTGCGAACACGCCGGTCATAGGTGGGGAGGGTGAGGGTTATCCTGGTGCCCCGCTTGCTGCGAGGCCGAGCCGTTGCAGTTGTTCGTTGGGGGCGTCTATCTCTGTGAGCGCGTGGCGAAGTAGTTCGGTGTAGTGGGCTTCGCGGGCCGAGCCAGCTATGTCCTCGGTCTCTTCGATATCTGCCGCGTCGAAGAGGAGATGTGCGTCGGAGACCGAACGGGCCAGGGTGAAGGGGTGCGCCCCGTACGTTTCCTCGGTCAACGGCTGGCGGATGACGGGCACATCTGACCCCGGCATGTGGTCGAGGTAGGCGTGGTCGTCGGGTTTGGGGAGCGCGATGCGCGGGAATGCATGTATGGGCATCGTCGACCAGCGGTTCGACCACATCGACAAAGGGAAGGGTCCATCTGGTGTGGTACGCACGTACTTCCCATTCAGGTCGATCACGTTGACCTCGCGACCGAAGTAGCCCTGTAGGACCCATTCGCGTACCGAGTCGACTCGGCCGTCGAGGAGAGGTCGCAGAGACTTCCCGTGGGTTCGATGCTGGGGCACGGCGCCGAACAGATCGGCGATGGTGGCGTGGATGTCGACCATGGTCGTAAGTGCGTCGCACGAACCAGGCGCCGCACCGGGCCATGAGATCATCAAAGGGATGTGGCCTAGCGTGTTGTAGACGGGCAGGCCTGGTTTGCCGAAAGCACCGCCGTGCTCTCCGAGATAATGGCCATGGTCGGTGCACAGCATGACTGCTGTGTCATTCCATAGACCGTTGCGATCGAGCGCGTCCAGAACGCGACCGAGCCAGTGGTCGATCATCGACAGTTTGGCTCCGTAGTTCGCCCGGAGTTGTACGGCCTGAGACTCGGTGAGCGCCCCGCTACCGACCGGGTTAGTGCCGTAGGGGGGCCAGATCATCAGCTCCTGATCTCGCTGATCGTGGTACTTGAACGTCCACGGCTCGGGCGTGTCGAAAGGCTCGTGTGGATCGAACTCATCGACAAAGAGAAAGAAGCGGTCGTGGGCCCCGGCATTGTGGTCAAGCCACTCCGCGGCCGCTGCCATTGTCTTCGGGCCTGGGAAATCGGCTTCCTCGCGGAAGTAGGTTCGAGAATCGTCGTAGCTGCGTCGAAAGATTCCTGCCGCTGCCGGTAGGGCAGGGGTACCCACCCACGACGGATCGGCTCGGGTCTTCCAAGGGTCGCCCTCATGTCCACGCAGATAGTTCCATGCGGAGAAATCGGTGTGGTAGTTCTCACCACCGGTTTCAAATAGGTGCGGATGGTCGGTGATGAGGTGACTAACAACCCCGGTCATCCTGAGGTCCTGGGTGATGTTGTTCTCCCACACCTCGATCGATCCCCATGGCCGCCATAAAAAATCCCAGGAACCGCATAGCAGATCGTGACGAGCGGGCATGCATGGCAACGATGCCGAGTAATGGCGGGTGAAGCACAGCGACCGGGCCGCAAATCGGTCAAGGTTTGGTGTTTCGAACTCCCCACTTCCATAAGCGCCAAGCATGTGCCGGTTGAGGCTGTCGAGTAGCAGCACGACCATGTTGCGAGGCCCGCTGCCCTCCTCATAGGGCACCGCCTTTGGAAACTCGAGATGACCTTTGTCTCGCGCTTCCATGGTTACGAGGTTAGGGGGTGATTCCGCGATCACTGTAAGCCATCCCCAAAAGGCAGGAAACCCGCTATCCACCTGGCAGTTCGTTGATTCGCGGTGTTTCGCCATATCTCGCGGCCTACAGATGACCGGAAATTGTGGCTTGATCACCCCGTTGTGAAACCCTTTCCATATGAAAAGGTTCGTGGCGATCATCGTTACTGGAGGCCTTCTGGCTGCCTGCGGAGGAGCGACGACCGACACGGCGTTGCAATCCGAGTCCTCGGTGATACCGACCACCACGGCCACGACTCCGAGCACGTCCACGGCCCTTACGACCACCACCCTCACGGAGACTGTGTTCAAACCGTCTCTTGAGGAGCGCTACGAGGTGGAAATCGAAGAGGCCGTGGTTTATGGCACTGGAGGGAGTCTTGATGGCGGCCAAGTGGAACTCCTGTTGGACCTGGCTGTTCCTGACACCGGAACCGAAGGTCCGCGGCCACTGTGGGTGCACATCCACGGCGGGGGATTCTATGAAGGCAGCCGAAACCCTCAGTGGGGCCCGGCGGCCCGCGGATGGGTTGCAGCCTCAATCGACTACCGCCTAGCTGACAACAACCCGTTACCGGGCCCGAGTTTCCGGGAGTTCTACGAGGCGATCGGCGGGGCTGAAAGCCCGTCGCGGCACCGGTCAGTGGTCGCCGCGGTGGAAGACAGCCTCACAGCCATCGACTACCTGGTGGGTCGTGCCGACGAGTTGTCGATCGACACAGACCGGATCGTCCTAGTGGGGTTCTCCGCAGGTGCCTTCACTGCTCTCAACGCCGCCTATTGCACCGACAAGTTCGGTATCGCCCGCCCGCGTATCGCTGCTGTCGTCGATTACGCCGGCCGACTGATTGATACATGCGGAGCTGGTTCATCAATCGATCCTGGCGAGGCAGCTGTGTTTGTGGTTCATGGCACAGAAGACGTCGGGGAAACCAGATTCGAAGGTGCTCTCAGCATTATCGAGGGGGCCCAAAAGGCAGGTATCGCCTACGAGTTCCACCCCCTAGACGGAGTAGCCCACCTCTTTGACCCCCATACGGCGACCATCGCTGACGGGCGCACGGTCGAGGCCGCCACCTACGCGTTCTTGGACCGTGTCCTCTACGGCGGGTGAGTAAATCAGATGCGCGCTTTGGTGTCGGTATGAATTAGCTAGATATTCTTGCCAGCTGACTCGTAAAGAGAAGAGAGCCCTGCATATGCATGGCTTTATTTGTAGTGGCGGGGGTCGGATTTGAACCAACGACCTTCGGGTTATGAGATCGATACAGCCCAGTTCTCTGACCAGGGGAAACGCTTCGAAACCCGCTACTCACCTGGCAATTCGTTGATTCGCGCTGTTTCGCGATGTCTCGCGGCCTGTACGCGGCCTGGGGATGAATGGAGAACGTGATCATCCCACTGTGGAAACCTGTTGTGATGAAGAGGTTCGTGGCGGTCATCGTTGCTGGAAACCTTCTGGCTGCGTGCGGAGGGGCGACGAGCGACACTGCGTTGCCATCCGAGTCCTCGGTGACGCCGACTACCACCGTGAACACCACCACGACGGAACAGGTAGTCGTCCCGGATCGTCGGCACGGCGACCGCACCCATCAGATCTGGCCCGAGGTTTGGTCACAACACGGCCCGGGAGTTCAGAGTTGGGAATACAAGGTCAACTGCCATGAGGACTCAGGGTCTGGAATGGAGTGCTTCCTTTCCGACCTGACTTCCGTGGTTGTCACCACCCCGGCTGGAGAGAGGATCGAACTCGAAAAGGATTTCAACATCAACAATTTCTCAGGAGAGGTAACCCGTCGTTGGGTTCGTTACGGACCAAAAGACAGCAGCCTTCCAGAACCGGGCGAATACACGTTCAGTTATTGGCGCGGCAGTGATCTCGTCTACGAACAGTCGGTCCCATACGACGCCGGAGTGATCTCCTACCCGACCGGGGTCGGATGGAAACGGTCGGGTCAAGGCATCGTTGTCTGGTGGATCCCACCCCCCGAAGCAGCGAGTGGAATGCACTACAAGGTCCTTGTTTGGCCGGTCATGAACCCCCCCGATGTGCCCATTTCGCAGGTGTTCGACTGGAACGCCACCTCGGGGCTGCTGCAAAACGTCCCGTTGCTGGAAGGCATCAGTTACAGGCTCAACGTGATGATTGGCTTCTCTGACGGCTACGCCTACAGCGACGATGTCTTCTTCGACTGGCCGCCACTGGTGAACACCAGCGCCACCGGAGACACCACGACGACCCTCACCCCAAACACGACGTTCAGGCCGTCACTCGAGGAGCGCTACGAAGTGGCCGTCGAAGAGGCCGTCGTCTACGGATCGGGAGAAACGGTCAGCGGCGGCCGCGTGGATCTCCTGTTGGACCTGGCCGTTCCCGACACCGAAACTGATGGCCTACGGCCGCTGATGGTTCATATCCACGGCGGCGGTTTCACCGACGGCAGCCGCAGCCTCTACTACCAGACGCTGTCCACCTCGCCGGCTCAACCCTGGGCGGCACGAGGATGGGTAGCGGCGTCCATCGACTACCGCCTCGCCGGTGATGATCCGCTACCTGGTCCGAGGGTCCAGGGGTTCTTCGACGCTGTTGGTGGAGAGTCGGCTCCGGCGGTCTACCGGTCAGTTGTCAGTGCCGTGGAGGACACTCTGGTGGCCCTCGACTATCTCCTTGGTCGAGCCGGCGAGCTGGCCATCGACACAAACCGGATCGTCCTGAAGGGGTACTCGGCCGGAGCCTTCACGTCCGCTCATGTCGCCTACTGCGCTGACGAGTTCGGGATCGATCACCCGACGATTGCCGCCGTAGTCGACTTCTCCGGCGGGATTTCAACGGCCTGTGGTGAGGGTGCTGCCATAGATCCCGGTGAGGCTGCCTTGTTCGTCGTCCATGGCACCGACGACTCCGGGTGGAGTACAGCGTTCTCCCGTGCGCTCAACCTCGTGGACGGTGCCACAGTCGCCGGTATCACCTACGCGTTCTACCCCTTGGAAGGCGTAGGGCATCAATGGAATCCAGTGGAGCAGACAGCCGCCAACGGTCGAACGGTCGACGATTTGATGTACGAGTTCCTAGACCGCGTCCTCTACGGCAAGTGAGTCATTCTCAAAAGGTAGGAAACCCTGCCGTGGCAGGGTTTCCGTGTAGTGGCGGGGGTTGGATTTGAACCAACGACCTTCGGGTTATGAGCCCGACGAGCTACCAAACTGCTCCACCCCGCGGCGAAGACATCAGTATGGCCGCTGAGTGAACCTATCCACAACCTCGGGGCCTAAAGACCTCCCCCAAGTTCTGAGAAATCCGCTAGGTGTCGGCCCAGTCTTCTAACTCCAGCAACGTTTCATCGAACGCGTTCAACGCGACAGCAAGATCGCTCCCGGGTCCGCCAGCTTCAGCCTGATGTACACCGGCCACGGCAAGATTCCCCGACGGTGTAGTCGGTAGAAGCGTCAACAGCAAGAACGAAATGACGCCGAAACCCAAAGCCACCAAAAGCGGCATCGTGTAACCGCCATACACGTCGATCAACCTCCCGGCGACGGGGGCGCCAATCAATGCACCTAAGCCCTGCGCTGTGTAAAAAATTCCCATCAATGAACCTAAGCCAACTACACCAAATAAATCAGCGAGAACTAGCGGGCTCACCGCCACGAAAGAGCCGTACCCCACCCCCAACACAGCCATAAAGACCACCAAAGTCGCGAATGAGGAACCGGCTAACAGCCATATCACGAACGATAAAGGACACAACGCTGCACCAAATCGGAAGACGCGGAAAGTACCAAAATGGTTCGTCAACCAGCTGAAACCGATTCGCGAGAGCACACTGGACCCACCCAACACACCCACCAAAGTGGCCGCAGCAACAGACGAGACACCCCGTTCCTTTGCATAGGGAACCGCGAACACAAACGGAACGAAGAGCGCCATACCCGACGAAAGGCCCGCTACCCATAGTTTGCGAAAAGTCGCAGACCTGAACGCCTCTTTGATTCTCGACGGAGCCGCACCTGCTACCCCCGGAGCTCGCGCCATCATCAAAGTGCACACAGCCAGCACTAGCGAGCCGACCACACCGAAGATTCGGTATGTGGTTCTCCATCCATATAAGTCGATTAGACGAGCGGCCAATGGAGTCATAACCAATGTGCCGACACCTATCCCAGCTACGGAGATACCCACCGCTGTCGCACGGCGCTTTTCGAACCAGCCACCGACATGCGCGAGCATCGGGATGTAAGCACAAGCTGCAGCAATTCCCGCGCCAGTACCAAAGGTGACGTATCCAACACTGATTGAATTCACATTGCTTGTGGTCCAAAGGCCAACAAAAAGAGCAACCGCTCCAAAGGCCAGAACCGGCCGCGGACCGTACCGATCAGCAAGACGACTAGTAACCAAACTCAACCAGAAGAAGGAGAAGGTCGTCACTCCAAAGATTACGGCCGTTGAACCTTTCCCAGTTCCGAAGTCATCTGCCATCGACTGAAAAAAAGCACCAAAGCTGTAGACGCTGCCAAGAGCAACAGCTGAAGACAAGAAGGTAGCCACCACGGTGAGCCATGCACGCGGCGAATCTATGAGATGTTCGTCGCTCATAGTCCCCTGTTTCCCACCTTTGGTTATTCTCGATTGGTAGCGATGACTCGAAAGCCTTCAGCAAGTCGGCCTTGCGTCATCCCGGCTGCTGAAGCCACTCCCGACGCCCATTCACGTAACAAGTCTTCCAGATCCTCCATGCGGTCCGTTTGACTGGAGTGGCACTGCAATGCCTTTACCTTCTGGTCAAAGGTATCGGTGATGTCCACATGCATCATTGTTCCTTCTGGTGCCGCCATCCACATCATCCATACCTGCGAGACAGTGTGCGGCTCATGGCCCTCCCCAAGAAGTTCAGGGTGCGCACGCGGATTACGTGAATCGGGGTAAACAGCGGCCATGGTTGCCCATGCTGTGGCCAAGTGATCGGGATGTGACCCATAAATTCGATCCCAGTTCGCAGTGGTTGGCTGGGTCACGACAACATCAGGGCGAACAATTCGCATCACGCGAGAGAGATCACGGCGAAGCTCAAGGCTGTTGATGACCCGCCCGTCAGGGTGACTTAACCAGTGAAGCTCTTCGACTCCCACGGCCGCGGCCGCTGCGTGTTGTTCGGCCTGGCGAAGAGCAGTTAGATCGTTGGGGCTTTGAGTCAAATCATCATCGCCGGCCTCGCCACTGGTGACCAGGCAATATGCGACATGCGATCCAGCGTTGACTAGCGCAGCCATGGTCCCCGCAGTTCCAAAGTCAACGTCATCGGGGTGTGCTACGACAACAAGAACTCGTCCGGGGGCCTCAATGTCTCCCGTCGCTGTAGGGATGGTGCCTGACACGGCGTTACGCCGCGTCGCTGTCGTCTCGGGTTGGTGATTGAGAAAGCAGCTCTTGTGCCTTGGCTATGTACCCCGCCGCGCGTTCTACCCATTGTTGATAGGCAGCAAGGTCGCCCGCGCGCAAAGCAGCATCGGCACGTTCGAACGCGTCTGCCGAAAGTGTCAATAACTCCTCAACCGACTTTTCCTCGGACTTGTCGTCAGGGTCAGCATCGTCGCTTTCTAGATCTCCGTCAGATTCGTCAAGTTCCTCATCTTCGCCCTCCGAAGACACAGTCATGTCTTCTTGCGCCTGTCCCGTATTGAGATCGACGTTGAGTCCCGGGATTGCGCGAGCGAGCGCTGACTCGAAACTGTCCGCGATAACGACTTCTGGGCCTACTCCAACAATGACGAGTTGCAGTTCGGGCACGGCCGTCGTACCGGTGGCTTCTATGTACAACGGTCGGACGTACAGCAAAGAGTTCCCGACGGGGATAAGCAGAAGGTTGCCTGGCACGACCGTTGATCCGTTTTGGTTTAGCAGAGTGACCCGCTCTGATATTTCTTCCTCGGTTTGAATGTTGGAATTAAACAGGGCCGGTCCGTCAACGGGGGTGGAGGATCGGATCTCGTACACCTCGATCTGGCCGTACCGATCTGGGTCATTGTGAACGACCATGAAACCCTCAAGGTTCTTGCGTGAGTCATCATCGGAGAACGGCACGAAAGGCCTGAAGATGACGAACGATTCATCATCGTCACCTGGTAACCGCATCAGCAAATACTGAGGAGCTATCCGAACCTCTGAACTACTGATGATTTTGCCAGTGGCATCTACGACCGATTCCACTGCAGTCTGCCCAATTGAATTTCCCGGGTCTTGAGCGACGCTCCAAGCTCCGGCGGCGTCATAAAACTCCGCGGCGCCACTGATGCGGTACCGGCCCCATAAATCGGTTTGCAACCGGAATAGATCTTCGGGGTATCGGAAATGCTCAGCCAACTCTGCGGGGGGTGGCGTTGCGCTGAACAAGTCAGGGAACTGTTGACGATACGACTCTGCAAGTGGGTCGTCATCATCGACGATGTAAAAAGTTGGTGCTCCGTCATACGCGTTGATCACAACTTTGATCGAGTTACGCACGTAATTGAACGAAGAACGCAGATCACCTGAACGTACGGCCCGAGCGTTGACTGTCTGCCCGTACGGGAACATATCGGTCGCTGTATACGCATCAAGTATCCACTTCACCTCGCCGTCCACAATGGCGGGGTAGGGATCCCGATCGAACCTTAGGAATGGTGCGATGGTCTTTGCGCGGTCAACAACGTCGCGCTTGTACAGGATGCGACTATCGGAACCAAGCTCATTGGAAACCACCAGGTTTGGCTCGGCAAAGCGAAGGGCGAACGCAAGTTTCCTGGCGAATGACCCAATCCCAACGCCATCGGCACCGTCGTACCTGGTGACTTCTGTCCGATCATCATCGTCTTGAAAGTCCACCTCGTCGCGGGTTGCCCCTACGATTGCATAACCCTTTAGGCCTTCACCGACGTAAAGACCGGGTGAGGACACTGCTAACGCGTCAGCTCCGTCTATCGTGCTGGTCGGGATGTCCGCTAACGCGTAGTCCGGTCGGCCGTTTGCATCGATGGCGTTTGCTGGCGCGGCCGCAAGTCCATACCCATGAGTGAAGGCGATATGTTGCGATTCCCAGGAGCTATTTGGAAGATCCGTTTGTTTTAGCTCTCTCGCCGCGAGAACTACTTGGGTTGTTCGGCCATCGATGTCGTATCGGTCGACATCGATATCTCTGAAGTCGTAAAAGCTCTTAATGCCTTGCGTCTGTTGGAAGGTGTCACGCATCACTGCCGGATCGAGGAGTCGGACGTTGCGGACGGTCGCAAGATTCTCTTCTATTTCGCTCGCGCTAAGAGTGGGTTCATAGTCGAAATCTCGCGATGTCACCTGGTCGAGTCCCATGGCGATGCGTGTCATCTCGATGTTTCGTTCGATATACGGGGCTTCCTTTGTTGATTCGGACGGTTCAACTTGAAAGCGCTGCACTAAAGCCGGATAAATCGTTCCCGCGAGGCTGGCGACGAGCGCCCACAGACCGACAGCAATGATGGGGTAGGTAAATCCTCGCCGCCAAATGTTGAAGACCAGCAGTCCGAAACAAAAGACGCTGACAATCATCAACAGCTGCAAGGCGGGCAGTTGGGCTTTGACATCGGTATACGTGGCGCCGTTGACAAAACCGCGGCCCGAAAGTGTGAGCTCGTAGCGATCTAGGTAGTAGCCGACTCCTTTTGCGAGAGCCAGAAGTCCCAATAGCAGCGATAGGTGCGCCTTAACCTGCGGGGTGACCCGCGATCCGGCTTGACCCTGGATCCGAATGCCTCCATTTAGATAATGCTGGATCGTTGTTACGACAAAGATGACGAGGATTGCCGCAAACGCCCAACTGACAACGAATGTCAGGAACGGAAGCTGAAAAACGTAGAAGCCAACGTCAAGCCCAAATTGTTGGTCAACAATTCCAAAGTCGACACGATTAGTGAAGAACAACCAACTTTGCCATTGCGACGAAACGCCTGCACCTACTAGCAGAGCGAAAAGCAGAGAGACCAGACTTCGTACCAGGATCGCTCGCCTTCCCATGAACTGTTGCCATCTGCGGCTGAGTTCATCTTCAGGTCCGGGTGGTCGAAGCTTTGGGGCCAGTCGGTCAGCTATGAATAGGTTCACCCACAGAGTCACAAAAAATACGACGGTGAACAACAGCCCTAACCCGATCTTGGCCCACAGCACCGAAGTCCAAACCGAAGACAATCCGAGGCTGTCAAACCAGAGATAATCGGTCCAAAACCGTGCAAGACCGCGAACCGATGTGATGAGCACAAATAGGGCGAGGCCGCCAAAACCAAGCAGTACTCGTCCGCGTCTAATGCGTCTACGGCGTGACTTCATTTCCTCAGGTGGTCGCATATATACCGAATGCTACTGGCCCTCAGGCACGACCAGACTGCGACATCCAGGAGCTAGCGGTGGTAACCGGTGACCCGAAGGAAATTCTTCGCCCTTGCGGCGAGTGCCAGCTAATGCGTTGTCGTGGCAACTGGTCCCACAACAGCCCTCTGCAGGGGTCTGCCATCTCACCCGAACATCAGGGGGAATGGTGGCGTAGAGACCAAGAGCAAACGCTGCTGCTATCACGTCTGTGGTCATGAGGTCTACCGCTGTCTTCTTCCATTCTCGGTACACAGCTCGGAGTCGGACTTCAATGGCCACTTCGTCGTCGAGATGTGCGGCAAGGCGCTCTCGTAACCAGTCACCCGCCGATCGGGCCATCTGTTCGGGTAAGCCCTCGATATTTACCTTTGTGCCCCCTGCTCCGTATTTCGCGGCAGCCGCAATAAATGGTGCCAACCCTTCTACGAGTTCGTTGTCCATGGCACTGGGTACAAGTTGTGGCATCTCGAACTTGTTTGTTGATGCACGTTTCAGTTCCGGAAGAAGCATCTCTAGTCGTGCGGCCAGGTTTTGTTTCAACTGGATCACGGCGGGACGCACTAATTCACTCACGGTACTTCGTAGACGATCGTGATGATCGTCAATGGTTTCGGCTTCGCCATGGAGCGACGAATACGGTGACTGCGAAATCACGGGAATTTCCCCGGTCCGAATGAGGACCTCCCTCGCCCATTCCACATCGTCAGGTTGCGGTTCTCCTAGTTGAGCAAATAATTCGTCAATGACCGCTCGACGTCGCGGCAATCTCGGAGGTTGGAAGGGAACTACATCTTCGCTGTCAAAATTTTCGGAGAAAGTGTGGTGGCGTTCAGCCGTTCGGCGAGCGTCGATTTGATCTCCGAGCGGAAGTTCAGGATCTTTTTCGCTTCCCGGATCATCTCTTTCGAGGGTAAGTCTGTGGGATTGGAGATCGATGACCGTTCCGGGGCGAACCTCCGTCGACGTATCGCTATGTGGGTCGGTGACCGTAGCGAAAGAAGATGTGTTGTTGGTCGACATCGCTTCTTGGACGGAACGAGCGGCGGACAACTCGCTTCTGAGGCGGTGGAGTTCTTCGCCAACGTGTCTGAGGAACTGTCGCACTTCGTCAATCGAATAGCCGCGGAAGACGTGGCTGAATTCAGCTTTGGTGACCGAATCTGGATCAATCTCTGACGCCCCTTGGGCGTGCTGAACCATGATGATCGAGGGTACCGATCGCGACTCGTGGGACGGGGATGGTACGACTCAAAAAAACTTCGGTTCCTTAGCGGGTTTCCAAACGTATCCCTGATAGATCTCCCCCAAATGAGTGCAGTGTCCGCAGGGCGTCGTCCAGCGTGTCTACTGAGACCACGTCAACCATTTCTCCCAAGATCGCTTTCGTTTCTTCAACCTGGGTAGAGGGAACGAGAAATAGTTCGGCTCCGCTGCGCATCACCGCGTGACTCTTTTGCTCTATTCCGCCTACCGGACCAACATTCCCCAGTGGGTCGACGGTCCCAGTCGCGACTACTCGCAGCCCAGCCAATAAATCTCCTGGAAGCATCGCCTCCAACAAGGCGAGGGTCAGGCCAAGTCCTGCAGACGGTCCTCCTACCCGCTCCACCGTAAAGTTGATTTCAAAGGGCAAGTCGTCCAGTTCGACATAGGTGCTGATAGCAACACCGAGGAATGCGCTGCCGTCCTTGTTAGCAAGGAGCACCGTTTCATCCCGAGTTGTCCCATCTAGTTGAAGTACTGAAAACGAAAAACTGTCGCCTGGTGATCGACTCCGAACGATCTCGCCTAGGTCTCTGGCATTTCGGACTTGTGTATTTTCGGCTTCGATAACGACGTCGCCCAGTTCGAGAACATCTGATGCTGGAGTACCAGGAGCAATCTGCATTATGAGAGCTCCTGCCTCGGAGATAACTTCGTATCCGAGGCGTTCAAGAGCAACCCGGGCAGCGATATCGAGGCTTTGTGCCATTTGTTCTCGCCCCAGCGTTCGGTTCTGCTCGATCGTGCGATCTCCGAGTATTTCGTGGCGGTCCGATATTTCTATGGAATCATCGAGCCATCCTCCGAGTATTTCGAGGAGGGATGGCTCAAGATTTGCTTTGACCGTGACCATGCGAATCTCACCTTTAGATCTGTAGGTCATGGCGTCATCTAGGACCAACATCGGTGTTATGTCGCGTGTGCTGCCTGGACTCGTGAGCACCTTTGAAGTGATGTTCACCTGATCTAGCGCAAATACCCCCACCAGGCCTAGTAAGACAACGGTCACTACGAGGAAAGCCCAGATGGGCATCCGGCGCGGGGTGACGGATCCGACGGGCGGCGTCGAAGTATTCTCCGTCGGTGGTGGCTCGGACATCGGTTATAAGCGTGCCACGCTGGACCCCAACGCCCCCGCGCGGCTTGGATGAATTTAATGAACCACCCCGAAGACGACTCAGACTCCACAGCACGTCTCGAACCACTCCCCCGTCAGCGAATTTCTTCTGACGTTCACTTACAAGGGCCCCAAGAATCTCAGGGGAGACCAGGTCGTGGGCTCAAACGCAGATTGAACGATCCGCGCCGAATTCTGCCTACGCGGCCGTATCGGGGAACCTCGCTGTGGCGCAAATTCGTCGCGTTGCTTGGTTTAGGCGCCTTCTCCATCTTGGGTGGGGTCGCGATCACTCTCATTGTGGGTGTAATGACAATTGTGGCGGCACTAATTCTGCAGGCTGCGATCAGTTGAGCAACGATGACGTCCACGATCGTCGAATCAACGCTGCTTTGGCAGGCCACCGGGGCCAAGTATCGCTCGCGAGGACGTTATTGAGTGATCCCGACGCAACTACACGATCGATAGCGCTGGGTGCTCTTGGTCGTCTCGATAGGTTGACGGCATCGGAGTTGGAGACAGCATTGAATGACTCGAACGTTTCGGTTCGTCGGCGAGCGCTCGAACTTGCTGCGAGGTGGCCGGACGTGAAAATTGAGTTCTGCCTGGGTGATCTGGATCCGTCTGTAGCTGACGCGGCAGCGTTCTCACTCGGCGAGCGCGAAGAAATCGGAGCGGTGAACGGCCTCGCAAGAATGGCCGCCAATCATGAAGACCGGTTATGTAGAGAAACTGCGGTAGCGGCGTTGGGTGCTCTTGCCACGATCGAGGGATCCGATCGGCCAGCGATACTCGTCTGTCTTCTTGGGGCTATGAAAGACCGTGCCGAAATTCGGCGACGTGCGATTCTGGGGCTTTTCCAATTCGAGGAGGCTGCGGCGCGGCGGGCAGTTGAGGGCGCGTTGAGGGATAAGGACCGCCAAGTCCGGGCCGTTGCGAGCGAACTTCTTGGTGTTGTAAGTGAGTGATTAGTCTCTGAGCTCGGATGCCAGCGTCAAGAACTTGTCTGGGCGCAAAAGGCTGATTGGGCTCCAACCTCTCCCGTCAGATTCGATGTGTTCATCGTCATCGTTTGCGACCCACAGCGTTGCGGATCGAGGAAAGATCGGAGGATTGGCGGACATGTCTATGTCTTCGGCTAATCCTGACATATTGATGATCTGGTGGGATTGCCCCAACTCAAATACGTTGGTACGTCGCAAATCGCCGAGCTTCACCGCTTGTTCGAGAAGCGCGTGTAGGCGAATTTGTGACACGTACCCTTCTCGAATTCTCGTGTCGGGTTCTGTGTCGGGGGCATGACGCAGCATCGATGCAAGGAATCGCCGCATGCCGGTTGATGAATCGACGTTCCATGCGGGGCCTGAGTCGATGTACGCGAATTCAACATCGTCGCGACGATCCGAAACGCCCATTAGCGCTGCTTGTCGAAAGACGGTCCTGCCTGCGGGTACAGATGCCAAAATCTCTTCTTGAAATTCGGTGGCAGCTTCAACGAGAACTTGCTCGCACGCAGCGGCGGAGATCGCTGCCGTCAAATCTTCGGAGATGTCAATTAGCGTCACGCGCTGCATCCCCGCTACGCCGGCAGCTTCAGGAGCTGCGGCTTCGATGCTTACTCCTAACGGCGACCCATCGGTGATGACGCACCATCTCGCCGATGGGGCACGTTCGAACAGGGAAAGCACTATTACTTCCACCGGCGGCGAATGCGTCAAGAACCTCGGATCAGATTCCCAATCCAAGGTGGAAGTGGGCGCTACTGCCAATACTTGATCAGCGACCAAAAAGGGATGTGCCGCTCCCATCGCGGTTTCATTTACGAAAGCGAGAGCAACCACTTCATTGAGAAGTTCGGGAATTATCTCTGCTGCAACTTGGGGGTCACCGCGGTGGTCGATGATCACTAGTTCGACCGCATAGCGCTCGCTAAGCCCTCCCCCCATGTTGATATCGGACCAGTACGCGGAGATGCCGGTAAGTCGTGCCCTGTCCAAGGTTGCCCCCCTACCGGTCAGGTTGGCGATAACTCCGAGTCGTATAATGTCCCCGTCAAAACCGACTGACCTCTCCACCGATGGTGCCTGGGGGGTACTTACATCGGAAATGTCATCTCCTTTCGCGGAACACGCGGAAAAAATGAATGCAGCCAAAACCGCTGCGAGAGCGTTCCGCCCAATGTGTTCGATGAAGGACACGTGACATTTACCAGCGAGGGCCATAGGTATTGAATGCCGATGAAAGTGCTTCGAAATTCTCTAGAGCTCGTCCTGCCCCCAGGACTACCGCTTCCATCGGGGTACGTACTATTCGCACTGGCACACGCGCGTCGTGTGCCAGACGTTTGTCTAAACCTCTTAGTAGTCCCCCACCTCCGACCAAATGAACACCATGAACCAGTAAATCTTGGGAGAGTTCGGGAGGGGCTTGACTGAGACAGTCGATGACAGAATCAACAACTGCTTGAATCGGTTCTTCGAGCGCAGATCTCACTTGATCGGGGGTCAGGATAAAGGTCCTCGGTAACCCGGTCGTGAGGTCCCGCCCCTTGACTTCCGCATCGAATTCGTCGTCACCTGCCCAGGCGGACCCTATTTGCACTTTGATTTCTTCGGCGGTTCTCTCTCCGATTGCGACACCGTGCACTCTTCGGGCGTAGGCCTGTAGCGCTACATCAAAGTCGAAGGATCCAACTCTGATGGCTTTGAGTGAGACGATTCCTCCCATCGACACCATGGCCGTTTCGGCAGTACCGCCCCCAACGTCAATGACCATGTTCCCGACGGGTTCGTGGATTGGTAAACCCGACCCGATCGCGGCTGCCATTGGCTGATCGATAAGCCGAACATCGCTCGCGCCAGCTCGACGTGCTGCGTCGGTGACGGCGCGACGTTCAACTGGCGTTATTACCGACGGCACGCATACGACGACTCTCGTCTTGCCGAATCGTCCCACCCCAACCTGCTGAAGGATCAGTCGAATCATTCGCTGGGTTGTGTCGAAATCAGTGATCGCTCCTTTTCGGAGAGGACGAACAGCCACGATATAAGAGGGTGTCCGTCCGATCATCTGCCAGGCTTCGCGGCCGATGGCGAGCACATCATTGGTTTTCTCGTTCATCGCGATCACCGACGGCTCGTTCAGCACGATGCCGCGTCCGCGTTCGTACACCAGCGTGTTTGCGGTGCCGAGGTCGATCGCGAGGTCACGTGCCAGCGGAAGTTCTCCCCTCACCCTGCGACGCGTCACCGTCTGCGACGTCTGTCACCCCGTCGCCGGTAGGCGCAAGTGCGTCTAAGCGTCGACGAAAATCGTCGATGCTTGCATCCCATGGCGTCCGTTTGCGCCCAGTTAGGGCCAGAAGCAATACCCCTACCAGCGTGATCGCTGCGGCCAGAGCAAGGAATGCTAAGGGAGTCACGGCGAGTCCTTACTTATCGAATCCGCGGATTTGACATCGGTGATGTCCTGCGATGAGAGAGCCCAATCTTCGCCGTCTTTCCATACTTCGCGCTTCCAAATTGGCACCGTGGCTTTGAGAGTATCGATGCCAAACCTCGCGGCCTCGAATGCTGCGGGGCGATGCGGGGAAGACACAGCTACGACGACTGAACTTTCGCCGAGTTTGAGAGCACCAACTCGGTGAGCCAGCACGACCCTTGATATGTCTGGCCATTTGTTGCGCATCTCGGCGACGATGGTTTCGAGACGGGGCTCAACCTGCTCCTCGTAAGCCTCGTATTCGAGAAGAGATACCTCTAGGCGATCTTCTGCATGATCGCGGACAGTTCCAGAGAACACGACTACTGCACCACAAGATGGTTGAACACACCAGTCGTAAAACTCGCCCACCAAGAGTTCGTCAGGTGTGAGAAGCAGCCAAGAGTCAGAATCTTGCGGAGCGTGCACATGGTTATGGTACGCCGAGGAAGACGTGCCTCCCCGTCGAGTCGGCGAGGCCGCGGACAACAACGACACATCCATGGGTACGTTTTGGAGTGTGGACCGAACCGAAGATCCTGGACAAGATCCAACAGAATCATCAGATGAAGGGAATCCTTCGGACGCGTCCGACGAATCCGGTGCAGCGGACCCGACGGCGTTGGGTTCGGTTGACTGGTCGCAAATCCCTGATGACCCGGCGACCAGCGTTGAGGAAAACCCCACCAGCAGATATCCCTTGCACCCCGATGATCGGATCTGGCGTCACCCAAGCGAACTTCAATATCTTGCCCCAGACACTGTTTCCCGCCGCCGTTCATTAAGCAACCGCCGTCTTCTGGGTGCTGGTTTAACCGGCGTAGTCATCGGCGCGGTCGTCGCTGCCTTGGTCGTCGGTTTCATATTTCAACCTGCACCACAAGTAGTCGAGCGAATCATCGAACGGGAAATCACAACAGCAAACGTTTCTTCGGCTGTATTACCCGCAGACGACGGGTCTTGGAGTGTCGCCGACATTGCCGCCAAGGTGACTCCCAGCGTGGTGCGAGTCGAGGTCTTGCGATACGACCGGGTGATTGGTTCGGGTTCGGGAGTCATATTCCAAGATGATGGCCACCTCATTACCAACGCTCACGTTGTAGAGGATGGCGACAGTTTTCGTGTGGTGTTGTCTGGGGGAAACACATTTGAGGTTGGTTTGGTGGGTGCTGATCGGCGAACCGACATTGCGGTGCTGCAACCTGTGGAAAGGGTCAATCACCAATTCAGCCCAGCCGTCCTCGGCGACACCAGCCAACTTCGCGCCGGGGAAACAGCAATCGCTATTGGTTCACCTCTGAGTTTGCTTGGAGGACCCACAGTGACAGTGGGAGTCATCAGCGCGACCAATCGTCGCTTGCAGTCGCCCCAAGGTGATTGGTTGTATGAACTTGTCCAAACCGACGCTCCTATTTCGCCTGGGTCCTCAGGCGGCGCGCTCGTCGATGCTCGGGGAACTGTGGTGGGCATCACAACGGTCATCGCCGTAAGCGAAGTTGGGGCTGAAGGTTTGGGGTTTGCTACGCCAATCGAGATTGCCCGCGATGTCGCCGACGACATCATTAAGTGGGGGCGTCCCCGACACGGACGTCTAGGAATTACAGGCCAAGATGCCCCACAGAAATCTCTACCTCCAACTCATTCTGCTGGGGTTCTCGTCCAGTCTGTTGACCCTGCAGGTCCTTCGGGGGTCGGAGGGGTGAAACGTGGGGATGTCATTGTTGAACTTAATCGACAAGCTATTCCCGACATGGGGGCACTAGTTGTGGACGCCCGCATGCTTGAGCCGGGTGAATTGGCTACCTTGCGGGTTTGGCGGGACGACCAGCTCATCACCGTCACCGTAGAAGTCGGAGAGTTACCTTAGCTGTCGTCTCGTAGGGCGACTCGACGCAACCAAGAAATAGCTGCGTACAGCAATCCAAGTAGTGATGAAGTGCCCACAAAGAGCGACAAGTACTGACGTTGCTTGGCATTCATTGAGTCCCAAGGCATTCCTGCGTCGGCTGCAACAAAGACTTGGTCGTTGCCGTAACGCGGAACCCATCCCACAGCCCGCAGCCGATCATTCGCAACGACCCACGGATACCGGGTGTAGGGCAGCAGTCCTTTCGGAGCCTGGTGGCCTACTCGGCGAGCCACGTATCGGTCCAGCCGACCGGGTAACGGAATCGGAACTCGGATGATTGGGCGCGCTCCCAGAAGTTCCCTCACTTCGCGGGCTGTGAGCCACCCATCTGGGGCGACGTTAAACACACCAGATTCGTTGAGTTGCACAACGGTCGCGACAGCGGTCGCGAGATCGTCTAGATGCACGAATTGTTGTGGCGGATCATCTCGGCGGGTTCTTATCGGCGCCGCTGCGAGCATGGCTTCGCCAATCAATCCTGCCACCCCCGGAGAAGCCACTGCAGTGGGTCGCAAGATGATCACCTGGCGCTGCGGGTCTCGGTCTGCCCATTCAAGAGCAGTACGTTCGGCATCTGCCTGATGAACAGCAAAAGCTGACTCCGGGTTGGGGCGGACCGTGGCATCTTCGGACAACGGAACAGCGTTATTTGGCCACGCACCGTAAACCATGGCGCTGGAAACAAGAACTAAACGAGAAACCTCACACGTGCCCGCAGCGTCCAGTAACCCAATCAACTCCCGTTGATCTGAGTCGTCAGAGAATGCGAGGTGAACGACCCATTCCGCGTGATGGAATGAAACCTCTTCGTCGGCGAGTGTGGGACTGATCACCCGGTCAAAAACTTGTTCTAGGGCTTCAGATATTCGCGTTCTCAGAGCTCCTTGCGCACCTGAAACAGCCACGGTCGCCATCAACTGACTCTCACTTTTTTGAGTCGTTCGTTAGCGGGCCAAGGTGAAGCTGCACACGCACCGGCCTACCATGCGGACGTGGGTAATGACGATCCATTTGACAACGACGACCCTTTCGGCGGACTTCCGTTCTTAGGTGATCTCGGCAAGCTATTCAAGGGGCAAGGCCCAATCGCTTGGGACGTAGCTCGCCAGTTCGCACAACAAATAGCCACTGAGGGACTCTCCGAACCCAATATCGATCCCATCCATAGGGTGCAACTTGTTGAATTAGGACGCGTCGCCGAATTGCACGTTGCGAACGCCACATCACTTGAACCAGGAATTCCAGGTCAACCCGCTGTGGTGGTACCCGCAACGCGGACGCAGTGGGCGTGGGCGGCTTTGGACGCATACCGCCCGCTGATGGAACGCCTAGCCGAGCGGCTTGGGGCCGGAACGCTCTCTGTCGAGTTACCGGCTGCTGAAGCTCAAATTCTCGATGGCCTTATGCGGGCGCTTAACCCGATGATGATGGCCATGAGTGCCGGTTCGATGGCAGGACATCTGGCGACGAGAGCATTTGGCAACTACGTGCTCCCTATTCCTCGAATTGATAATCAAATACTGATCTTGGTCGGCAACGTCGAAGAATTCGCTTCAGAGTGGTCGCTCCCCATCGAAGATGTGCAACTTTGGGTCTGCATCTACGAAATTGCTATGCATTCGGTTCTCACTGTTCCACACGTGAAAGAGTCATTTGACCGATTGCTCAACAAATACATTGATGGTTTCCGCGCCGACTCTCGAGCTTTTGGCGACCGGTTCGCGGATTTGGATATTGGGAGTGATGACCCCGCTGAGTTGCAGCAACACTTGCAGAACGCGCTTGGGGACCCAGAAGCGTTGCTGGGTGCGTTGAGATCTGATGCCCAAACCGCAGTTGTTCCGGAACTCGACGCGCTGCTCGCGGTAACGGTCGGTTACGTCGACCATGTGATCGAAAAAATCGGGACAGGGTTACTGAGTTCTTACGGGTCTCTCGCGGAGGTATTTCGTCGTCAACGAGTCACCGCTAGCCGAAGTGACAGGTTTGTTGAGAAGTTGTTCGGAGTGGAGATCACCGCCGAGCTCGTTGATCGCGGAGAGGCGTTTATTGCGGGAGTCATCGAACGAGCTGGCGATGAGGCTCTTACGCGTTTGTGGACCGACGAAAAGGCGCTGCCGACACAGAACGAAATCACCGCGCCCGGTTTATGGCTGGCTCGAATCGATTTACCCGACTGGGATCAAGAATGATCTCTCTCGCGGTCGTTGGGATCGGGAAGAAACCGACTAATCCACGCGGGTAACCCGTTACTGATTTTGTTGTATCGGGCTTCGGTCCACACTTGATCTGCGATCACGCGGGAGGGAGTTCGTTTACCTCGTGCTAGAGCGACTAGGCCACCGAGATAGAGAAATGCTGCCGCTCCACCGGAAAGAGCCAGAACAATCAACCCCGCCCGCAACGGCAAGACCCCGTTAGGGGCCATGACGGGAATCAGCGCGCCAATGACCCAACAAAGTTGGAATCGCGTTTCGAAACGTGCGAAGGAGCGACCTTGATTGACCGTAGGAGCGTCACGTTGAACGATGGCGTCAAACGAAAGTTTGCCGAGACCCGCTGCTAGGCCCACTGCGGTGACGAACGCCAGTACGGCCATCCGATCACCCGGGAACGTCGCCAAAAAGCCGACGCCTGCAGCGACTGAAAGAACTCCACCAAGTAGGTACTCCTCGCGCACAAATCGACGGAGGAGAGGGGCAGCCACGGCGCCAACGAGTGCTCCTACGGCGCTTGCGGCAACCATTAAACCAAACCAGATGGTGGAGGCGTCTTCACGGCGTAGCCAAAAAGCAACGAGAAAGAGGGTGAACCCAGTCATTCCCCGCAGCACCGCCATGGCCGAAGCAGCGAGGACGATCCCGCCGGTGCGCAGGTCGCTGCGTTCGTCGGGGCGCATTGCTTCAGACGCAATCGAGGTCCGAGGGAGTCGTGCCCCTAGAGGTACAACTGAAGCGAAAGCGATCATTGCGACCCCTAGAACCCATTCCGATCCGATCAATCCGAGCAGTAGCCCAGGACCTGCGGCTAAGGCCCCACCGACACCGCTGAGTAAGACCAGCTTGGAATTCGCTTCGACCAGGTCTTCGTGTCCCCGGACGAGACCGGGAACGATCGCACTTTTTGCGACGTGGTAGGTCTTTCCGAGTACAAGCGCACCAAATGCTTCGGGGAAAAGCAGTAAGGAGTTCAAGTGGCGGATCATCAAGAACGCCAAGACGGCCCGACCCATGCCACTTACGATGACCATCGCGCGTCGTCCGCCACGTAACCGATCTATGAGGGGCCCGATGAGGGGTCCAACCACCGCAAATGGAGCGATGGTCAAAATGAGGTAGAGCGCCACCTTCGGTCGCGCTGCGGCAGGATCAAGATTGAAGAAGAGAGACCCAGCGAGAGCAATGGTGAAGAGTGCGTCACCCGCGGCAGAGGCAAGTTGCACTCTTGCTAACCGAGCGAACGGACCGAGAGTCGCGCGTTTGGGTGGTGATTGTTCGCTCACTTCGCCGGCAGTTGAAGCGGAGGCCGTAGCGGGTAGATCTGATGCCTCTTCCACGGTGCCACCCTAGGCCCCAGTTGAATCAAGCCCTCCCCGCAAAGTAATTCGACTCGTTTCAGTCGGAATTGTCCACGACTCTGACTGGTTCGGTAGCCGCGAGCACAGCGCTGTTTAAGTTAGCGACGATTCGTTTGAGATACCGGTGGTACACCGCCCGGGGTACGACTTGGTGACCTGGTTGGTCAGACGTCATGTAGCCGTCGATGCGCGACTGAATTTGTGAGGTCATCGCGTCAACTCGATCGCGAAAATCACCGGGAATTCCATCGTGTTCAGCCAATATTTCGCTTGCCTCAGTAAAGAACCCTGAGACGAGTCGTCGTTCTTCAAGCAAGCCGTCGATATCGGGTTCACCAGCGAAGGACACGCCGCTCTCCGCGAGGTCAAGAATGTTCTTTGCGTGATCGCCCACCCGTTCTATTTTCTTCAGCAGAAGTATCAGTCCGATGACCTCGCCGATGTCATTCGGGCCGTGGACACTGATATGTACCGCGAGTTCACCGCGAAGTTGTTGCTCGTTGGCATTGATCCGCAGATCTGTTTCCCGCACATCATCTGCGATCGAGCGGGCATCCGCACCGCTCATCAGTGCAGTGCAAGCAAGGTCAAATGAATGGCGGGCATCGGTCACCATCGCGACTGATCTAGTAACGACGTGGTCGAGTCCGCTATCGCCGCCTCGGAAAAACGAAAGCACCATGAATACCGCCCCTAACGAAGAATGGCTACACCCAACAGAGGTGCAACTATGAATAAGAATACGACGTAGCAGACAGCTAAGACTCTCCGCTGTACAGCAAGGTCTGCCATTCGAGTCGCTGCTAAGACCGGAATTTCTCTCGCGAACGGAAGTACATACAGCAGCAGGATGCCCACCACGTTAAAGGTGGTGTGCGTCAACGCAACCGTTAGGGAGTCCGGGCTTGATGCCGCTAATGCGGCAAGCAAAGCGGTGATCGTCGTTCCCACGTTGGCCCCGAGCGTGACCGGGTAAGCGTTTCGTAACGTCAACACACCCGCTGCGGACAGGGGGATCAAGATCGAGGTCGTAATACTGGAGGACTGCACCGCGATAGTGACGAGAACCCCCACCACTAGGGCTACGAATCCGCCTCCTTTGCCTAAAATCGCGTTGAGGGATCGCTCAATGCGCGCAGCTACGAGCGCTCTCATGTTCTTGGTCACTAATACAAGAGCGACGAGGACGATGGCGAGACCTGTTGCCACCATCAGCGCGCCTTTGACGTTTCCTGACGCTCCGAGTTGATCCCAAAGATCCTTTAGCCACCCAACAGGCTCCTTCACCCACTTCTTGACGGGGCTCTTCCATTCGCTCCCACTTGAACCAACGAGTAGTTCGCTGATCCATTTGGCAGTTCCTGAAACCGGCCGAAAAATTAGTTCGATGGGAAGAAGAATTGAGACGGCCAAGATGTTGAAGAAGTCGTGGACCGTTGCCGCCGCGAAAGCGCGTTTGAATTCCGCTGACTGGCGTACATGGCCTAGCGAAACAAGAGTGTTCGTGACCGTGGTTCCAATGTTGGCTCCCATAATCATGGGAACCGCCTGATCTACACCTAGTGCTCCAGACGCGACAAGGCCAACGATTACGGATGTGCTTGCTGAAGAAGATTGAACCAGTACGGTCCCCAATATTCCGACGCATAGGCCAGCTATCGGATTACTGACCGCGGAGAACAGTCGTTCTTGAGTGTCGGCACCCATGATTTTGATTCCGGCCTCAAGCGAAGAAACCCCAACCAGGAAAATGTAAATCAAGCCAACGACAAGTGCCGCTCGTGCACCAGTCGGCATTTGGCGATCGGAGCTACCGAGAGGACGAGAGGCCACGACTCGCAACGTAGTGCGCGTGGGATCCGAAGTTAAGGACGCCTTCGTGACTTTTCGAAACTTTCTTATCGATTAGGCCCACAAGGGGGCCCGATAAAAACTCAGTCCCGCAAGGACATGTCCGACAGGTCAAGATCGGACTTCTGAGTCCTTATCCCTACCAGTTCTGACATCGAAATGAAGCCGTCCCGAACGACAGCATTGTCGGTTCCGGGAATTCGACGCTTCGGATCCCCGGGTTGACGTTGGAATGACCAAGATTGACCATCCTTGGCGGTTAGGAGACCCGCGGCGTCGCCCCATTTAGCGAGATCGGCTATTTGTAGCCCTGCGATGTCAGCTAACGGAAGATTTGGAACGTTGATATTGACGACACGACGTCCCTTTTCAATCGAATTGAGACGGTCAATGAGTTCCGGAACGATGTGCACGGCGCTGTCCCAACACATGAGTCCCCCTGTCACATCGACACTGACAGCGATTCCGTGAGCTCCGTTGTTGGCCGCGGTGAGGGCGGCTCCGACGGTTCCACTGTGTAACGCGGAGCGGCCGCAATTCAAACCAGGGTTTACCCCTGAAACCACCATGGAGACAGGGTCGCCGAAAGCCCCCAGTTGCGTCATAACCACGCACAGCGCCGGCGGGCCCTCAACCGCCCAGCATTCGGTGGCTCCGAGGTCTCCACGTTGGATTCGTTTGGCCCGCAGTTCTCCGCCTTGAAGGTCACCACCTATTGCCCCGCCCATGCCTGTCATGTCCGACGTTGGCGCGGCGACTACTGCGTCGTAGCCTGCTTCGACCACACGGCGAGCTAACGCCCACAGACCTTCCGACGCGACACCGTCGTCGTTGGTTATCAGGACCCGCATGAGTCGGAACTTATTCTTCCCCGTCTTCTTCGGGCACGCCGAGGTCCCATTCGAGATGTAGGTTTTCTCGTTCCGCGTCTCGGTTTACGCGTTCTCGATTCCGTCTGAATTGGGGATCATGCGGCGGGAGGAGTTGAAGACGCGCCACTGTTCGGCGACGAAACTCGTCGACGACAGCTTGCTCTCCGAATAGTCCCTGCATGTCCCAATGAGGGGAGACTGGACCAAGGTAGACAACTCGCACGCCCGTCTCGGGTGGAGGGCGTTCTTCATCAATTCCGAAGTCAGTCACCAATGCTCCTTCGACAGCGACCGCATCACTGTACCGGCACCGACATCGGGAACCATTAGCTGCGGGCAACCTCTCTGGCTTGTCCGTCGTCGCCTACAAAATAGATCTTTCCTAAGAAACCGAAATATTTGGAACCATTTACCTCAGCTAGGCGTCATAGTCGTAACAAGCCACGGGATACCAACCTGGCCGGACCAATGGAGCACAGCTATGAGCCACATTTCTACCGATACCGGTTGGATGAGTCGAGGCAATTGCGCTGACCGGGACCCCTCCATTTTCTTCCCGAGTGATGGTGTAGGTGTTGAGCGGGCAAAAAAATTGTGCGAAGGATGTCCATCTCGGTCGTCCTGCCTTGAATACGCGCTCGCGAATCGGGTCGAGCATGGCGTGTGGGGCGGAGCTTCGGAACGTCAAAGACGCCGAATTTTGAAAGCGAGACGTCAAGTCCTATTGCAGGAGTCTTCCGTTCAGGTCTCCTAATTGTGATGCCTTGTTATTCGCTGGCACCATCTTCGGCGACAGGTGCCTCTCCATCGCTGACACCGCCCCGGAACTCTTTTTGGGCCTGTCCGAGGGACCGCGCCAGCTTCGGGAGTTTGGCACCACCAAACAGCACCAACACGATGACCAAGATAATGATCAGTTCTGATCCGCCAAGATTCACGGAACCGAGACTACCAGCCCACTAATTCCCCGCACACAAATCAACGAGAATTTGACGTCTTAGCTGGCTCGTTCCGCAGCCGCGCGACGAGCAAGAGCTCGTTGCCTGCGTAGACGTCGACGCTCTCGTTCGCTCATACCACCCCATATGCCGAACTTTTCACCGTGGCTCAACGCGTATTCGAGACAGTCTTCACGAACGATGCATCCTCGGCACACTTCTTTGGCTTCTTTGGTGCTCGCCCCTCGTTCGGGGAAGAAGAGATCTGGGTCAACCCCCAGACAGTTCGCGTAGTCCCACCAACTGCTTTCTTGGGTCTGGCCCCCACTTTCATCTACGAACGCCATATATTTCCGCCCTATCCCGCTCGACGCGTCAGTATGACGTCGTCGTAATTACACGCGTGTTATTGAACACCTGTTCAGTGTCAGACGCAAGAAAAATTTTCAGAAAAATCTCCCAAAATCACCGAGACGGCTTGGCGTTACTTTTGCGGAAGTGTTTTCTAGGGCTTGTCTGCTTAATTTCTTCTTTTCAACGGACCCTCGCGCGAGGCAGACTGATCTCGGAGGTGTCCGAGCGCCTGGTGGGCTCCCCCGCCTTCAAAGCGGGTGGGATGGGTGAACCCCGTCCGGCGGGTTCGATTCCCGTCCACCTCCGCCAAGTTTGTCCATTTCATTAGCCCAACACTACGAACCAAATGAACGAAAGGAACCAACGTGAAAAAGCTCCTTCTGGCGATCGTCGTCGGCGCCTTGGTGGCAATTGCCGCTCGAAAGCTGGCTGAGAACTAAAATCGCCTGCTGGTTTCGGAAACTACCAGCGCAAGAAACTCAAACTCCTAGGAGATCCCGAGCTCCAGTGTCACTACTTGGGTGACGAAGTTTGGACATTGCCCTGGCCTCAATCTGTCGGATCCTCTCGCGGGTGAGATTAAAGTGCTCGCCCACTTCCTCAAGAGTTCGAGGTTCTCCACGATCAAGCCCAAACCTGAGTTTTAGGATTTCTCGTTCCCGCTCGTCGAGAGGGCCAAGAAGTTTGGCGATTTCGTCGGGGAGTCGCGCGACTGCGGCAGCTTCTTCAGGATCCTCGGCGTTTCTGTCTTCCACCACATCGCCCAGTTCTGCATCCCCGTCTTCACGCAACGGTTCGGAGAGAGATAGCGGTTCCGCGGCGAAGCGAAGCGCTTCGGACACTTTGTCCTCGGGCATGTCAACCTCTACAGCGAGTTCTGCCAGCGTCGCCGGGCGCCCGAACTTGAGCTCCAACCGAGATCGCGCTTTTTGCAGCCGCGCGAGAGTGTCGCCAGCGTGCACCGGAAGCCTGATGGTGCGGCCAGTGTTAGCGATACCTCGCGTGATTGCCTGGCGAATCCACCATGTCGCGTAGGTGGAGAACTTGAAGCCTTTGCGCCAATCAAATTTTTCGACGGCGTGCATTAGCCCAAGGTTCCCTTCCTGGATGAGATCGAGTAGCGGCAACCCTGAGGCTTGGTATTTCTTAGCTATGGAAACTACAAGGCGAAGGTTCGATTGGACAAAGGTCCGTTCAGCTCTTTCGCCCTTTCGATCGGCTCGACGAAGTTCCCGTTTCTTCGCAACTGTTATAGGTGAACCATCGGTCATCTGCTCGGCTTCGAGTATCACCCTGGCTTCTGTGCCAGCTTCAATCTCTTGGGCGAGTCGAACCTCGTCATCTTTCGTCAGGAGCGGATACTGACCGATGTCGGTGAGGTATAGACGGACGAGATCTTCTTCGTCTCGTTCGACCCGGTTCTTCGCCACCTGCTGACCTCTTTCCCCTGACCGATGACGACGACCCCACAGGGTCTCCGTCCGCCGGTACGCTCGTCACGTTGCCAACACGAACTATTTCACGGACTCAAAACAATGAGCTTAATCGCTTGCCTGGAAACTATCGGCTGGAATCGCGATTTCCGACCCGCACTGCGAGTAGAAGATGACAGAACCGATAGCAATCCCTGACGGAGATCTGGAAATTGCTCTTGTTCAACTCACTTTCGATGCGAGCGACGCCGAACTTCTGCTCCCCGTACTATCCAAGTATGTGGTGATGACTCGCAATCAACCCGGGTGTCGAAACGTCGATCTTTGCGTCTCCTTTACTGACTCCAACCACTTCGTGATAATCGAGAAGTGGGATTCTGAGGAAGCTGCCCGCGCCCATTTCGACTCCGCCGTTATGGTCGAGATGGCCGAGTCGTGTTCAGGGATCTTGGCTCATCGTCCTGACGTCGAGCTCTTAGAGGGCCTTAGTGCCCACGACTTGAACTGAAAGGACGACGTGGCGAAACGAGCTGTAGTTTGCGGAGCCGGTGGCTTTATCGGAAGCCATCTAGTGCAGGGTTTAGTGAACGACGGTTACTGGGTTCGGGGGGTTGATATCAAACATCCCGAGTGGACTGCTTCCGCAGCACACGAATTTATCGTCGCCGACTTGCGTGAACCTGACGCCGCGACCGCAGCCCTCCACGGAGGTATCGATGAGGTTTACCAACTTGCTGCTGACATGGGAGGGATGGGCTTCATTCACCGAGCTGAAACGCAGATCATGCACAACAGCATGTTGATAAATCTGAATGTTGTAGATGCGGCGGCAAAGGCTGGAATTGAACGTTATTTCCTAGCGAGTTCGGTATGTGTGTACCGCGATATGAAGCTGGGCGAGGCTGAACTAACAGAAGAGGACGCGTACCCGGCAGCTCCAGATAACGAATATGGCTGGGAAAAGCTTTATGCGGAACGTGCCGTGCTTTCCTACGCTCGCGAGCACGCTTTTGAGGCACGAATCGCCCGTTTTCAAAACTGCTATGGCCCAGAGGGCACATGGACTGGGGGACGAGAAAAGGCCCCAGCGGCGTTGAGTCGAAAGGTAGCTGAATCTGTTGACGGGACAATCGAAGTGTGGGGCGACGGATCTGCTGTGCGGAGCTTTGTCTACATCGATGATCTGATAGATGGTGTTCGACGTCTTATCGATAGTGACGTCAGTGAGCCAACCAATATTGGGACCCGGGAATATGTTTCGGTGAAAAAGTTGGTTGAGCTGGTTGCAGAAGCCGCTGGCAAAGACATCACTCCCGTCTGGGTGCCAGGTCCGGTCGGGGTTCAAAGCCGCAACTTCTCCAACGATCGAATTGAATCTCTCGGGTATCAGCCGCGGTTTGATCTGACCTCGGGATTAGCTGAGACCTACCCGTGGGTTGCCCAGCGGGTCGCTTCGCTAGCGGGTTGAGAGGATGCAGCCGCCTTAGGAACGGCATCCTTCCGATATGCGTTCGATCTCCGACCAACTAAGTTCGCTTGAACCCCACAGTTCGTCGAACGCGGCGTCGGCTACGTCAGTGAATCCGTGTCGATTGCGAAACTGGTAGAGGCGCCGCTTCCGCTGACCTCCAAGGCCTATACGTTCTAGGCGACCGACGCTGTGTACATCCCACGCGGCAAACTGCGCGAGGTCGAGTTCGTCGTCGTCCGGGGCTGCGTCAAATCGACCAGATCTGCGGTCCAGTACTCGGAGCAACAGACGGCCAATCGTGTCTCGAGATCGACTTCGGCCAAATTGACGCGGTCGCTGCGTGTTTTCCAATGCGCCGCCGTCAACCCAAAGATCGATGGGGTCGTAACTCAATATTTTGCTCCGCCCCAAGGGCGACGCCTCGTCAATATCTAGAGTGATCGCTTCGTTGACCCCGAGCCGTTGGGCGACTTCCGATACGACTTCGCCAATCACCGCCGCGTCATAGAAGACCATCTCAAAGGACTCGGGTTTAACCGAGACCTGAAGCATTAGCTGGTCGCCTCCGCTCGGGCGTCACGCGACATCTCGGCGATTTCATCAATTTCCTCTTCGGTGAAGCCCGCTAATTCGCGGAACCGTCGCGTGAGCTGAATGGGGCTGTCATCGTCTTCGCCTCGAAATCCGTTGAAAGAAAATAAGCGATCAACGATCTTTTGGAATTCGAGCGCCTTATCGAGACGCTCTTTATCGTTCTCCGTCAAGCGGCGCAGCCAGTCGGAACCCATCTTTACGTGGGTTACCTCGTCCGCGAGCATCCAATCTTCGCAGAACTCCAGCACGGGGTCCCCCGCCATATTTCCAAACTCTTTCATCGTGTTGAACACGTCTATTGCCAAGCCCTCCAAGGCGCGGTTGACACCTGTGAGGCGCAGAACGGGATCGGGATTGCATGCAGCCTCGTACAGGAGTCCATTTTCTGCGTATTCGCCCAACTCAGTTCCCATGTGCTCGGCAAGAGCAACCGAAATTTCACAGTGCCTTGCCTCGTCCCAGCATTGACGAGCCATATCCAGCTTCAAAGCAAGCGGTACTTCATCTCCTACTTCGAAATCCCAGCAGGTGCGGCCGGCACCCTCTAAGGCTTGGATTTCACCGACAAAAATGCCGTGCATGAGCGCCCGAGCTCGATCAGGACCGTTCGGTAGCTCGGGAGTGAGTTTTGCCAAGTTTTCACTCGCATTACCCCCGGCAACACGCGCTCCTCGCGGATCGCTCAGTCGTTGCTCATTCGTTTGGCGAATGAACCGGGAGTCTCGTGCAAGTTCCTCTGCAGGAAAGATTTTTCGCATCAGTTCTCCTCCGCTACCTCAATGTAGGGATCTCCGATTGAGCCGGCGCCGGCGACACCGCCGGCCGCCAGCATAATTTCTTCAAGCTTGGTTTGGTGAAGCATCGCTCGCTCAAGTTCTTCTGGTGACTCAATCATTGACTGAATCAGCATTTCTCCTTCGCGCCAATCATTGAACTCATCCTGAAGCATAAAGTCCAGGATTCGAACGGTGGGCATATCAGTGATCTCTGACGTTCCGTTGCGGTGGTAGGTGTAGGCAGCGATCTTGTGGGGGATGAGAACCCGATAGACGCCCACAAGTTTCTCGATTGTCATTTCCGCGGCTTCCGGTTCGCTCATTGTTTCCATGAACTCAACCATCTTCTCGTTGGGGGGCACGGCGAGACGGTCTGTGTTCATCTCTCGTAGCTCGGGTAAACGCTTGTCGAATAGATCAGCGTGCCATGCGTGGTGATAACAGTGAGTTCCTAAACGTAGCTTTACGTCAAGTTCTGGAACCGTGGCCACCCAGCCACCTAGAGCCTCAAACAGTTTGGTTTCAAGCCATTTGTAGTGACCGACACGTTTGGCGGTCTCATCGACGTCAAACAGCCCTGGCAAACTCCGTCGATCCCATGGAGCAAACGGCTCACGCGGCCGCTTTGTATCTGTCATTGACGCTCTTTCGGGGATAGGAGCAGCGCGCTGCTGAAATTTGAAATGCACCTTAAGTGCTAGAGAACCTGGATGTTACCGCTCGGTCAGCCCACATAGAAATTGAGCACTTTTTTTGTTAGCGATCGCTAGCGATAACGGTTCGTTATCGGCAGTCGCCGGTCCTTGCCAAACGCCTTAGCCGATATACGAGGACCCGGAGGAGATTGGCGTCGCTTGTATTCCGCTAAATCCACGAGACGTGTGATTTGTTCAACTATGTCAGGGTCGTAGCCCGCGGACACAAGTTCGGCCGCGGTGCGGTCCTGCTCGATGTAGGCCTCTAACAAGGGATCTAACAGTTCATAGGGCGGTAATGACTGCTCGTCAGTTTGTTCGGGCCGAAGCTCAGCGGAAGGTGCTTTAGTAATTGATGCCGTAGGGATCCATGGCGAGCTCGTTTGGTTGTTGCGCCAACGGCACAGTTCATACACCAAAAGCTTCGGGCAGTCCTTCAAGACTGCGAAACCTCCGGCTGTGTCTCCGTACAGGGTGGAGTACCCGACCGACGTTTCGCTTTTGTTTCCTGTCGTGAGTACGAGCCATCCCCGCTTATTGGATAGTGCCATCAACAAAACACCGCGTATGCGGCTTTGAAGATTTTCCTCTGTCAAGTCGGGTGCAGACCCACTGAAAAAGGGGTCGAGCATTTCGATCAGTGAGGCGTGGGCCGGTTCGATCGGGATCGTATGGAAGTCAATGCCAAGATTCCGCGCTAATTCTTCGGCGTCTTCCTGAGAACCAACACTTGAATATCGGGAAGGCATAGATACTCCATGCACTCGGTCAGGTCCGAGAGCGTCGACGGCAATCGCGGCCACCAGGCTTGAGTCCACGCCGCCGGACAAGCCGATAACAACGTCACTGAATCCGTTTTTGTTGACGTAATCGCGTGTCGCCAAAACCAACGCTTTCCAAATTTCACCAATTTCGTCGTGCGGTTCAGCCAGGGGCGGCCGCATTAAAGGCCCGCGAGGCTGGCGCTCAGCGGAGGTCAGTATCACCGGGAGAGCACCCCTGGGGCGCGACGGAATCTCGATGTCGACAACCTCCACGGCTTGTTCAAACTGAGGTAGCTGAGCTATGACCTTGCCTGCCACATCAACGGCAAAAGACGAGCCGTCAAAGATGAGTTCGTCTTGGGCCCCTACTTGATTGACGTAGACGATCGGCACTCCGGCTTTTTTCGCTCGCTCGGTGATTGCTGCGACTCGTTCGGCGAATTTTCCGCGACGGTAGGGAGATCCGTTGATTGAGATTGCCAGGGCCACCCCTGACTGGACTTGACTATCGAATGGACCTTCGTCGAACCAAAGATCCTCGCAGATACTTACGCCGACAAGGACGCCCCCAATTTCGAAAAGAGGTCCGTCAGTGACCCCAGCTGCGAAGTAACGCTTTTCATCAAAAACCGAATAGTTGGGAAGAAGTCGTTTCCGGTAGATCCCTTGCACCTGACCTTGGTGACAGATCGCGGCTGAGTTGTAGAGCTCCTGGCCTTTCTGTTCTGGGAAACCGATAATTGCCGTCGTGTCTGAGGTGTGGCAGGCAATTGCTTCTAACGCCCTGTGAGCGTCGTCAATGAACCGTTGCTTGAGCAGTAAGTCTTCGGGTGGGTATGCACACACCGCCAATTCGGTGAAAGCGACGATGTCCGCGTCCGAAGTGACCGATTGATCGTACGCCTGCGTGATCGCCGCGACGTTCGAGTCGAAGTCGCCCACTTGCAGGTTGAGTTGCGCCAAAGCAACTCTGATCGAAGCCATGTCACGAGGCTAGAAGCCGCGCGGTCGTTACGGCGAAAACTATTTCGACGGGGTCGGTCAGGCTAATGCTGCACAACAGGTGTTGGTCAACAATGTCGCGACCACATATGGGTCCGCGTTCGCGTTGGGGCGACGGTCTTCGATGTACCCCTTCTGATCTTGAGCTACCTGCCACGGAATCCGCACAGACGCTCCGCGATCTGAGACTCCGTAACTGAACTTGTCGAATCGTTCGGTCTCATGCTCGCCCGTCAGCCGTTCCTCGATACCAACTCCGTAACCGGCGAGGTGCCTGGAGATCGTCTCCTGATCGCCGAGCGATTCCGCAGCCGTGATAACTGCGTCGTAACCGTCACGCATTCCGTTCGTCGAGAAGTTGGTGTGCATTCCAGCGCCGTTCCAGTCGCCCTCCATGGGCTTCGCCTCAAGGGTGATGACAAGATCATGAAGCTCCCCAGCGCGGTGAAGCAAGTAACGAGCCATCCAGAGATGGTCACCAACGGCAACGGTGTCCACTGGACCGATCTGAAATTCCCACTGCCCGGGCATCACCTCGGCGTTGGTCCCCGAGATAGCCAACCCGGCTTCGATGCACCAAGTTGTGTGTTGTTCGACAACATCGCGACCTTTGATCTTCACGGCTCCGACACCGCAGTAGTAAGGACCTTGCGGGGCGGGAAAGCCACCAGCTGGAAAGCCTGCAGGCCATCCACTGGCCGGGTCGAGCATGGTGTATTCCTGCTCGAGGCCGAACCAAGGTTCCTGGTCGCCGTATTGCTCCAATGCGGCTCGCGCTGCTGCGCGAGTGTTGGTCGGGTGAGGCGACATGTCCTCGGTTAAACGGGTTTCGCAAAGGACGAGGACGTCGTTACCTCCGCGTATCGGATCGGGACACTGAAACGCTGGCTCTAGAACGACGTCTGAGTTGTCGCCTGTCGCCTGGTTCGTGCTTGATCCGTCAAAACCCCAGATACCGGGGTCATCACCGTCAGCAAGAATTTTCGTCTTGGATCGGATTTCTGCGGTTGGTTCTGTGCCGTCAATCCATATGTACTCGGCCCTGTACGCCACTGTGTTTGCTCCTGTTAGGGGGGCGGGACGGAAGGCAAGCTAACAATTAGCAGCACCCTGTCGCGCCCTTTTCGCTATGACTGACCGAAGATACGTTCACAAACGGCTAGTTCTAGCCTCATAGTCCAATTGTGAAAGTCATGTAAACGGAACGCTGAGGGCTTTTAATCGCGTGCACACCTGACCAAGAATGGGCTTAGATACTTGTGACGCTGCGCGTCTGACGAGAAAAGATGAAACCAAAATGGAACGACCTCAGGACTACGTGCTCCGCCGAGTTGAGGAACGAGGGATCCGTCTTGTTC
>Ga0163108_10000347_pt1 | contig 34544 bp, 24 predicted proteins | sample Fk1155metaG_FD_109644 | JGI IMG/M metagenome (GOLD analysis project Ga0163108, IMG submission 109644) | Marine microbial communities from the Central Pacific Ocean - Fk160115 155m metaG | ecosystem: Environmental > Aquatic > Marine > Oceanic > Photic zone | place: The Central Pacific Ocean...
CTCCCCGGGCCCGGAACGTGATCTTCATTTTCATGGCCGGGGCGCCCAGCCAACTGGATCTCTTCGACCCCAAGCCGGGCATGAAGCGGCTCGACGGCCAACCGGTCCCCGCATCGTTTCTGGACGGACTCGAGGATCCTCTGATCAAGGGCAGCGCCCGGGTCTATGCCTCGCCGAGATCCTTTCGCCGCTACGGCGAGTCGGGGATCGAGTACTCCGACTACGTGTCGCACCTTGGTGGTGTTGCCGACGAAACCTGCGTGGTTCGCAGCGTCTACACCGACGTGGCCAATCATCATCCGGCGCAGTTGATCATGAACTGCGGGACGAACCGCTGGGGCCATCCTTCCTTCGGGGCGTGGGTGACCTGGGGCCTGGGCAACGCGGCCGACAACATGCCGGGATTTGTGGTGTTGATGTCAAATTCGGGCCACGGGATCGATGGTGGGGCGTCGCTGTGGTCGAGTGGTTTTCTGCCGTCGATCTATCGCGGGACGACCTTCCGCAGCAGCGGCGACTCGATCCTGCACCTGGCCAATCCCGAGGGGGTGACGGGTCGGGCCCAGGCGGATCGGTTGCGAGTGATTGCCGACTTGAACCGAATTCGGCAGGCACGGACCGGGGACAGCGAGATTGCCGCGAGAATGGCCAGTTACGAACTCGCGTTTCGCATGCAATCGGCCGGTCCCGAGCTTCTGGATTTCTCGCGAGAATCGGCCTCGACCCACAAGCTCTACGGCCTCGACCAGGACAAGACACGCTGGTTTGGTACCAATTGCCTGCTCGCCCGACGGATGGTCGAACGGGGTGTGCGGTTCGTGCAACTGTACCATTCGACCTGGGACGATCATTCGAATCTCAACGCCAATCTCAAGACCAACTGCGACATGACCGACCTGCCGGCGGCCGGCCTGATTGCCGATCTCAGTCAACGCGGTTTGCTCGACGACACGCTGGTGATCTGGGGCGGGGAATTCGGGCGGACGCCGATGAACGAGGTGCGTCGTTCTCCAGCGCCCGGCAGCGAGGGTCGCGACCATCACCGGTTCGCCTTTTCGATGCTCTTTTGCGGTGGAGGCATTCGACGGGGCACCGTCGTGGGCCGGACCGATGAACTGGGCTACCACCCGGTCGAGGATGCCATCCATGTTCACGATATCCAGGCCACGCTGTTGCATTGCCTGGGCTTCGAACATACCCGGCTGACCTACCGTCACAGCGGCCGCGACTTCCGACTGACCGACGTGGGTGGCGAGGTCGTCGAGTCGATGCTGGCCTGAGCCGGTACGGTCACATCCCCTTGCCTGACCAGCCGCCGTCGACGAACAGATCCGTGGCGGTGACGTAGCTGGAGGCGTCGCTGGCCAGGAACAGGCACGGACCGATCAGTTCCTCGGGCTGTCCCCAGCGGCCGAGCATCGTTTGCGCCGTGCGTTCCGCGCGTCGCTGGGGATCTTCAAAGCTGGCCCGTGTCATGTCGGTCAGGATGTAACCCGGGCAGATCGTGTTGACGCGGATGTTGCTCGACGCAAAGTCGCGGGCCATCGCGCGGGAAAGTTGTCTCAGACCCGCCTTGGCCGCCTGGTAGGACGGGTTGTCGGGCATGCCCAGTGTGCCGGCGATGCTGGCGATCTGGATGATCGATCCGCCCCCACCATCGACCATCGCGTTGGCGGTTTCGCGGGCCACCCGGAAGGCCCCGGTCAGGTTCACGTCGAGCGTGGTCTGCCAGGTGCTGTCAGCGTAGGGAGGGGCACCCGGCAGGGTCACCGCCGCATTGTTGACCAGCACGTCGATCCGTCCGAACGCGTCGATGGCACACCCACAGAGTCGCTGTCCCGTGTCGGTCTCGGCCAGGTCGGCACGGAAGGCCCGGGCGCGGTCGCTGCGATATTCTCTGACCTGTTCGAGCAGGCTTTCGGAGCGAGCCGAGAGGATCACTCGGGCCCCCTGGTCCAGGAACCCTTCGGCCACCGACCGGCCGATGCCTCGACTGGCCCCAGTCACCACGACCACTTTCTGCGAGACGTCAAACGGGTTGCTGTTCATGAAAATTCTGTCGTGTATCACGGAGGAAATGTCGGGACCAGTCCATCATACGCCGAGCCTGCTTGACAGTAGAAGCCGGCGGGACGGATGATGAACCCGGTCCCCATGCGTACCTGCTTTCCCCACGCCGTTGCCGTCCTGCTGTTTGCCGCCGCCGGTCTGGCCGCGTGGCAGGTGCATGATGTCCTGCAACCGGCTCGAGCCGAGACGACCATCCTGTTCAATCACGGACTCGACCCGGTCGTGACCGCGGCTCCCGCGTCGTGGACCAACGCCTGGTGCGGCTCGTGTCACAAGCAGGAATATGCCCAGTGGCAGGAAAGTCGGCACAGCGTGGCGGGAACCAGCGACACGTTCGTTGTCGAGTGCCTGGAACCCGGCAGCGGGCGGCAGCAGTTCTGCCTTAACTGTCACACGCCGCGGATCCCCGATCGGGGGCTGCCGACGGCCGAGCCGCCCGGACTCGACGATGCCTTCGGGGATCAGCCCGACTGGCTCACCGGCGGCGTCGACTGCCTGACCTGCCATGTGCGTGACGGAGTCGTTGTCGCCACCCGGGTCACTTCACGGGGACTGGCCAAACATCCGATGCGAGAAGATTTTCGCCTGGGCCGGACCGAGTTCTGTGCGGGGTGCCACCAGTTCGCTTTCAAGGACTCCGACCTTCCCGATCGCTTCCACGGCGCCCTGCAGCAGGCCAGCCTGGAGGAGTTTCGCGAGTACAAGGCCGGGGGAGGAAAGGCGGCGCGATGCCACGAATGCCATATGCCCAAGGGAGGACACCTGATGCCTGGTGGCTTCTCCGACGAGATGGTCCGTCAAGCCGTTGGACTCGAACTCGACGCACGCTGGATCGATCCGGGTCGCGAAGCCGAAGTGGCCGTGACGCTTCGAACCGGTCGCGTCGGCCATCGTGTCCCCGGAGGTGAGGAACTGCGGTTTCTGACGGCTCGGACCGAGGTGTACGACGCCGGAGGTCGAATGGTCGGCCGCCCTGTTTCCTCCGACAAGACTCATGAGCCGCTGGAGGGATGGCCGGCGGTTGAAACCCTGCGGAGGCTCATGGGGGACCGTGAACACGGCCGCGATCTGCAGGCCGCTCCCGCACCGGATACGCGGCTGAGATCGGGTGAAATCCGGCGGTATTCCTACCGGGTCCACTTCGATCCCGAGAGCCTCCGTGGATCACTGACAGTTCGTACCCGGCTGTGGTACCACCTGATGCACGACGGCAAGGCCGAACTGTTCGGCCATCAGGCGGAGGATGTGCAACGCGTCGTTCGCGAAACCGAGGTCCGCCTGGATTTGCCCCGACCGGCGCCTACGGATCGGTGATCGCATCGATCAACTCGTGCGACCGTGGCATTCGAACCGTCGGCGGCATCCAGTGTCGGAACTCCTCGAGCCCGGATCGCTTCCACAGCGTGTCCTCGGACCACTCGGAGCGGATCCGTGCACACTCGTGTCGGATCTCGGCAGGTGTCGGCGTGTATTCCTGGCGGGCCATGATGTGAACCTCCGGGGTGGGAGAGAATCTCCTGGACAGGTACCACATACAGATGCAACGAGCGTGCCGAAGCGGGTGATTGACGTAACTGACTGTCAACCAGTTGTTTGCATCACGGGCCCACAGTGTCGCGCGTGGTGAATTTCGCGACAAGTGTATCGGATTGACACAGGCTAGCGTTCGTAACGCAGTGTCCGGCCCGGCTGGTTGTCGGTGGTCAGATGAGAGGGCTGGGCGTCTTCGAGGATGATCTGGCCGTTGACGACGACCAGGCCGATGCCGTCGGCGGTCTGGTGCGGGTCCTTGTAGGTGGCCCGGTCAGTGACGGTTTCGGGATCGAAGACGACCAGGTCCGCGAACGCGCCCTCGGAAATCTGGCCCCGGTCCTTGAGTCCGTAGCAGCGGGCGGGACGGCTGGTCAGCTTGGCGACGGCCTCTTCGAGGGTGAACAGGTTTCGATCACGAACGCAGGGTCCGATGATCCGCGGTGCCGTGCCGTAGACACGGGGGTGGACCACGCCATCATCGTGGTAGATGCCGTCGGAACCGATCACGCACAGGTCGTGCTGCAGAAACGGTTCGACTCGCTCGTCCTCTCCTTCATGAAAGACCATCAGTGGCGCCAGTCGTTCTTCGAGCAACAGGTTGAACAGGGCTTCCTCGGCCGGCAGGTTCGACTCGTCGACGTATTCCTGGAGCGTGCGTCCCTGGTAGACCGAGTTCTCCTTGCCCGGCACCCAGGCGATGGTGATCCGGTCGAGCTTGAGCGGGTAGGAGGCCAGTCCCTCACGGAACCGGCTGCGGGTGACCGGGTTGTGGAGTTCCGAGAGGGCTCCCAGCGGGCCGTTTTCCCAGGCCTCGTAGGGCAGCAGGTAATTGAGCATCGTGGAACCGGGCTGGTACGGGTAGCAATCGAAGGAGAACGCCACCTCGTTTCTCGCTTCCTTGTCGAAGTATTCCAGCAACGCGTCGACGGTTTCCCGGTCACGGCCTTTCATGTGGGAGATGTGGACGCGACATCCGGACCGTCGTCCGATTTCGACGGCCTCGCGAACTCCTTCGAGCACACCCTTCTTGTAACGGACGTGGGTCGTGTAGACGCCCTCGTATTCGGCGATCACCTTGCAGGCTTCGACCAGTTCATCGGTCGTGCTGTAGCACTGCACGATGTAGTCGATTCCGGTCGAGAGGCCGACGGCCCCGTCCTGCATGCCCCGGTGGATTTCGGCCTGGATCATTCGCAACTGCAGGTCATCGACCCACTCCTTGCCGAAGCCGCAGGCCAGGGCCCGGACGTTGGCGTAGGGCACGTGCCCGGCAACATTCTGGGCCGCCCGGCCATCGAATTCGGCCAGGAATTCACCGACCGATTCCCAGCCCCGGTACTCTTGCTGCCGCAGCGCGTTGATTCCTCTCAGGTAAAAGATCCATTGCCGAACGTTGTCGGGCCGGACCGGTGCGTAGGAAATCCCGTCGACCATCAGCACCTCGGTCGTGAAACCTTGTGAGGTCTTGGGGAGAAAATGCGGCTGTTTGAGCAGCCAACCGTCGGAGTGGTTGTGGACATCGATGAAGCCGGGGGCGACGACATGTCGATCGACGGCGATCCGCCGTCTCGCCTCGGCATCAGCCAGGTTGCCGATCCCGCTGATGCGGTCGCCAGAAATGCCGACGTCGGCGGTCACACGATCCGCGCCGGTTCCGTCGATGACCGTGCCGCCGTGTAGAATCAGGTCAAACATGGTCAGAGCTTGCCACGGGATGGGGTTGCCGGGAATTCTAACGGTAGGACTGTGTCGTGGGGATGACAATCAGTTCGGGGACATTGGCCCGGGCGGGGAGGCCGACGACCATCAGCACGGCGTCGGCAACGTCCTCGGGTTGCAGGATTCGCGCCCGGTGCTCGGCGGTAACCGGGACCGGACGATCGTCCAGGATCGGGGTTTCGACTTCCCCGGGGTAGACGTTGGTCACCCGGATGCCCAGCTCTCGGTGTTCTTCGGCGACGGTCGTTCCCAGTGCGGCCATGCCGAACTTCGAGGCATTGTAGGCGACGCCGCCGATCGGTCCGGCCCGTTTGCCGGCGACCGATGAGATGTTGATGATGATTCCATCCTGCCGCTGCCGCATCCCGGGCAGCACCTCGTGGATGCAGTTGTAGGCACCGGTCAGGTTGACGGCGATCAACTTGTCCCAGTCGGCCGGATCGAGCGTGGCGACAGCACGGACCGGGGTGTTGATGCCGGCGCTGTTGACCAGGATATCGATCTGCCCCAGTTCCTCCCGTGCCCATTCGAAGAACTCGTGCACTCCCTGGCGGTCGGCGACATCACTGGGACGGGCCAGGATCGGGACCGGGCCACTGCAGTTGTCGGTGACGTCGTCAAGACGTTCCTGGCGGCGCCCGGTGATGGCGACGCGGCAGCCGGCATCAGCCAGCCCGCGGGCGATTGCGGCGCCGATGCCTGAACCACCGCCGGTGATCACCGCCGTGCGGCCTGTGAGATCGCTCATGGTGGTCCCTGTTGTCGGAAGAAAGGGGCTAAGCAAGAGACCGGTTCTAACCGGCGCGTCGGAGACCGGCAAGCCAGCCGCCTCAGTCGCTCTGCTTCTTTTCCCCGATCTCCCGGATGACCGCCGCGGCCAGCCGTTTGTGCCCCTGGGGGGTAAAGTGGCCGTCGAGTTCGAAGTAGTCCCCGTCAGCGGCCGCCTCGCGGAACCCGGCTACCGGATCGATCACCGCAACATCGAATTCGCTGCAGATATCGGTGACCACCTCCTGGCAGACTGTCGTCTTCAACAACGTCGCGGGGACATCATAGCCGACCAACCGCATCCCCTGCCGGCTGGCCTCGGAGACGTAGGGTCCGTCCGGAACGATCACCATCACCAACCGGGCACCGGCCGCACGGCAGCGTGACGACCATTCACGGACAGATCGTCTGAATCGTGATTCGGCATTGCTCCGCCATTCAGTCGCTCCCTGGACCGGTTGCACGAACCGCCCCGGATTGGTCATCGCGGTGTGGACCAGTGACGGGTTGAGCAGCCCGGCCTCGAAGGCCGTACGCACCCTCGGAGAGAGTTGCCGGTACCGCCGCTGCTGGGAGGGCGTCAGTGTCGATCGCAGGTAGGCTTGCGATTTGCGGAAGACGCTGCGGTAGGACTCCATCGTCGTCGGTGTCGGTTGCAGCCATCCGCTCAGCGTGGGGAAGACCCACTCGCGGGTCCGCACCGACCAGTTGATCTCGGCAGGCTCCTGTTCGACCAACTGGATCAGGTCGTCACCCTGCAACGTTCCGACCAGCACGATCGAGGGGCTGAAGTGATCCAGCGCCGCGGTGATCATCGGCGAATAGTCGTTGGGCGAGGCCCCGGGAAACCCGAAGTTGATCACCTCCCAGGGTTCGTTGGCCAGGTTCTCGACAACTTTCGGCCACGACTCTTCGGCGCGGACGCCCCAGCCGAAGGTGAACGAGTCGCCGATGGCCACTACCCGGCGTTTGGTCGCCGGCGGCAGCGGTGAGAAGTCGCGGTCGCGAAGGCCCTGGCTGGAGATCGTGACCACGACATCGAATTCGCAGCTCTCGTGTTGTACCCGGCTGCCCGAAGGAAACAGCAGGTGCCGTGGAGGAGTTGCCAGGATCCAGCCGACCAGGTGATCAAGCCCCGAGAGGCTCAGCGGGATGCCGATCAGGCAGATGGCCACGAACAGCCGACGCCGTTTCGAGCGACGTGGCGCGGTGTCAATTGGTGGGGCTGGCTCGGTCATGGCATGTCCGAATCCGTGATCGCCGATCGCAGCAACGGCGCCAGCGCCTCGGCGATCAGCTGGTGTCCCAGAGGCGTCGGGTGGCAGTCATCGTGGATCAGATCGACATTGTAGTACCGCTGCCGCTGGGCGCCGTACTGTTGGAACAACGCCTGCACGTCGATCAGCGGCACGCCGGCCGCCTCGGCCACCTCGCGGATGATCCGGTTGGTGCTCAGCCGCGAACCCAGGTTGCCTATCGACCGTTCGCGACTCTCGGCGTAGGCCAGCTCCGCCTGCTGATGCCGCTGGAGTCCCTCCAGACACTGGGCCTTCAGGTAATGCAGGAGGGCCGGGTGCGGGTCGAGATCCAGGGCAGCGGTGACCGTGGCCAGTCCTTCTTCGAATTGCTCCTGTCCGACCGCCTGCGACGCGTCGGCGATCGCCGCGGTGACCTGCCGATGGTGCTCGGGAGCGAACGAATGTGGTTGACGGTGTTTCCAGGCGGGCGAGAGACGGGGGTTGAAGGGAATGGTCAACAGTACGACCGGTACATCGGCGTTGCGGGCCGTGGCGACCATCTGGCTGAGGTTGGCCCGGAACGTGTCGAGGTACTTCTGCCGCACCGTCAGCCACTCGGAGGGGTCGTATCGTTCCGGTGCCAGTGGCATTTCCACAGCGTAGTCCGATCCGATCAACTCATGGTGCGACTCGAAACGGTCTCGCGTCCGTGACTGACGCGCCTCGTCCTGGCGGGCCCGTCGTTTCGAGACTGTCCATTGCACAAGGCCGTACTCGATGGCGGCCAGGGTTCGGCTGTGAGCCAGCGTTCGCAGCACGTTGATGCTGGCCTGGCTGAGATGTTCTCGAGCAGGAGATTCACCGGAAGGTGGCTGGTCGGATGATGGTTTCAGCAGCGGTTGCCAGTGAAACCATTCGTTGTTGCCGACAAACAAGACGATCGTCGCGGGCTTGTAGAACCTCACGGCCTGGTCGACCACCGAAGCCAGTTCGCCGCTGGTGCAGCCGACCTGGGCGGCGTTGAGAATACGGACCTGTTTGCCGTCGATGCCCTGGCCGAGCATTGGCTCGACCAGGCCCGAGAGGCTGTCGGCGTAGCGGTAGGGGAATCCGAACGCGGCCGAGCCACCGACGATGACTACGCGGCGTTCCCCGTCGCGAACCACGTTGTCGGGGACGACGTATTGTGTCCCCAGCCACGGGCCGGCTCCAGCGATCTCCACGCCACCGATCCGGTATGGTTGGTCGGTACCCGGTCCGTCTGCGGGGTCGCGTAGAACCAGCTGGCGGTCGTCGGACGTGTTGGAGAGAACCGGGATGGGTTGGGTGTTGAGCCGCATCATGGCCAGTGCGGACAGCAGCCGCCGGCGGTAGTTGAAGATGTAGTCACCCAGCCAGCCGGCCGCTTCCAGTGTGACCAGCAGGATGGCGATGAACAGCAGCCGCCGCCGCAACGACCGGCGTGTCGTTGCGGGAGTCTCCTGTGGTTCGGCCGGGCTGGTTTCAGTCACGGTCGAGATACCCCTGCAGGATCAACTGTGCGGCGAGCATGTCGAGACGGGCCTTGCGTTTCTTGCGGGTCATGTCGAGATCGAGCAACACGGATTCTGCCTGGCGGGTCGTGTAACGTTCATCCCAGAAGGCGACCGGTTTCCCGGTTGCTTGGCGGACCCAGTCACCAAAGGCCCGGGCTTCCTGCGACAGTTCACTGATTGTTCCATCGGCGTGCAGCGGCAGGCCGATGACCAGGGCCACCACCTGCTGGTCGGCGATCAGTGCTTCAAGGTGCCCGGCGTCCTGGTTGTCGTCGCCGGATCGCTCCCAGGTCTCCAGCGGGACCGCCAGCGACTGTTCGGGTGTCGAGACGGCAACGCCGATTCGACGACGTCCGTAGTCGAGTCCCAACAAGGCTCCCTCGGAGGGAAGCAGGTCATCGGTCGGATCAGAGGTAACCGTCACGGCCTTCCTCCGCCAGTCGCTCGACGAGCTCTCGCAGGCCGTCCTCGTCGTCACGACGGGCCACCAGGGTGACATCAGCCGTCTGCACGATCACCAGGTCCTCGACACCCACGACGGCCACCAGGTGATCGCCGACGCTGCGGACGATGCAGTTGTGGACATCGACGGTACTGACAGGTCCCTGCAGGCAGTTTCCGGATTCGTCGCTGCCGATCACTTCCGGCAGGGCCCGCCAACTGCCGACATCGTTCCAGCAAAACGACGCTTCCAGGACACAACTGTCCTGGCAGTGCTCGAGCACTGCGCGGTCGATGGAAATCGCCGGCAGGGCCGCAAACGTCTCCTGCAGCCTGGCGCTGTATTGATCGGTTCCCAGGACCGCACGTAGCGTGGCCAGCCCGTCGCCGATTGCCGGTTGATGTTCGGCCAACGCCTCGACGATGCGGTCGGCTCGCCAGGTGAAGATGCCGCTGTTCCAGTAGCTTTCTCCGGTCGCGAGATAGTGCTCTGCCGTTTCCCGGTCGGGTTTTTCGTGAAAAGAGGAAACCCCGAACCCGTTGGGCTGGCCGGGCAATGGATCACCGCGGTGGATGTAGCCGAAACCGGTGGCCGCCCGTGTTGGGGGGACACCAAACAGCACCAGCCGCCGCCGATCGTCTTCGACCAGCGCCACCGCCGCCTGGACCGCCTCGCGGAAGGACTCGTCGGGTTGAATCACGTGATCGGCCGGCAGAACCAGCATCACCGCTTCGGGGTCGGCAGCCAACAGGTGTTCGGCGGCCAGGCCCAGGCAGGCCGCGGTGTTGCGTGCCACCGGCTCTTCGATCACCTGTTCGCCCGGGACCGACGGCAACTGCTCGCGGGTGGCGGTTGCCTGGACGACGTTGGTGACCACCCAGGTCCGCTCAGCGGTGACCAGACCGTCGAGCCGATCGACCGACTGCTGCAGCAGCGTGCGGTCGCCCACGAGGACCTGCAACTGCTTGGGGCAGTCGCGGCGGCTCTGTGGCCAGAATCGCGTGCCACTGCCGCCGGACATGATCACCGCGTGAAGCATCGCACACCTGGGTCGGGAAGGAGACGATTTCGAGCATAGACGGTGAGGCGTGTTGGGTCGAGTACCGCTTTCGGGCGGGTCCGGTCGGCTGCCCAACGGTTCGCACGGTCACTGTCGCCAGGCGATGCGGATTTCCGCGGGTTGAATCGCGGGTCCTGTCAGAGGCTAGAACAGCGGCAGGGGCTGGCCGAGTGCCAGCGGTTGCGGTCGTTCCAACTGGTCGTAGATCACCGTGTCCGGCTGGATGCCCAACGCGGTAAAGACCGTCGCGTGCACGTCGTGCGGCCCGCAGGCCAACGAGTGCGGATGGGCGGCGTGGGCGTCGCTGCTGCCGTAGACCCGGCCCCCGCGGATTCCCCCGCCGGCGAGCACGACCGAAAATGAGAACGGATAATGGTCGCGTCCAGCGCCTCCGTTGATCTTGGGAGTGCGTCCGAAGTCGCCGATCATCAGCACCAGTGTTTCGTCGAGTTGCCCTCGCTGGTCGAGATCGGTGATCAGAGCCGCCGCGCTACGATCAAAGACGGGCAGCAGGCGGTCCTTCAACCGGTTGAAGTTGTTCCCGTGGGTGTCCCAGTGATCGCCCTTGCCGCCGTTGAGATCGCTGGCCGACATCAGGACCTGGACCACCGGCACACCGGCACCGACCAGGCGACGGGCCAGCAGGCAACTCTGGCCACCGAGATGATCTCCGTAGAGTTGCTTCAGTTGCGGGGTTTCGCTGTCCAGGTCAAAGGCCCGCTGGACCTTGTCGCTGACGAGCATGTCGAGGGCCAGTTCGTGAAAGTGCCGGTAGGAACGGATTGCCGTGGCCGACACGTCGACGGCGGGCGAGGCAAGCTGGTTCAGTAGCGAGCGCCGGAGGCGGAATCGGTCGCGATCGATGCCGTCGGCGAGGTTGAGTACCGGCGAGCCAAGATCGCGGGAGACGCCGCCGTAGGCCTTGCCCTTGGGTGTCTTGACCACGATCGGGTCGTAGGCTCCGCCCAGGAACCCGCCGTACTCGCCAGCCTGCAACGTGCCGTTGTCGACCATCGGGTAGGGGAGACGGATCGAGCGGGGAACCCCGGACCGGCCGTCACGGAAAAACGAGATCATTGCTGCCAGGCCAGGCCAGTCAGCCCGGCGGGGCGGGATGTTGCCGGGACGGTTCGGCGGGGGCTTGTGGCCGGTCAGGTTCCAGTACATGCCGCGGCCGTGGGCCGGATCGGTGTGATAGACCGAGCGGATGATCGACAGCTTGTCGGCCATTCGGGCCAACCGTGGAATGTGCTCGCCGACCCGGATGTCCGGGACATTGGTCGCAATCGGTTTGAAGGGGCCGCGGATCTGCTTTGGGGCATCGGGTTTCAGATCCCACGTGTCGATATGACTCTGGCCACCCCAGCAATAGAGGATGATGCACGACTTGGCCTTGCCGCCTTCCCCGGCCACCGCACCCAGGCTCTGCTGTTGCAGCAGAGCGGGCAAGGACAGGCCGAGCAATCCACCCGCCTGCAAGGCGGCGCGGCGCGGGAGCCGGTTGAACTGGCTGCAGCCGCGACGGGGAGGTGTGGAATGCATCGGAGAACCCCGATCAGGTAGACGATCTTGCATCAATCTTGCCTTATAAATCGGGAGGATTCAACCTGAATGATCGGCAATGCCCCGGGCCGGTGTGCAGGCTGATTATTTTACGACAAAGTTGACCATCCGACCGGGAATCACGATCGCCTTGACGAGGGTCTTGCCATCCAGGTGGCGTGCGACCCCCTCGTCGGACTCGGCCGCGTCCTGGATCGTTTCGGGATCGGCGTCGCTGGCCACGGTGACCTTGCCTCGCAACTTGCCGTTGACCTGGACCGGGATGTCGAGTGTGGCCGTCATCAGCCTCGCTTCATCCCACTCGGGCCAGGGTTCGTAGGCCAGGGAACTTTCGTGGCCGAGGAGATTCCAGAGTTCTTCGCTGATGTGGGGCGCAAACGGTGAGAGCAGCAGGATGAAGGGTTCCATCAATGCGGTCGGTCTCGGGTCGGACTGTCCGACGGCATTGGTGAATTCCATCAGCCGGCTGATCGCCGTGTTGAACGACAACTTCTCGATGTCTTCGGTCACCGACTTGATCGTCAGGTGCAGCAGCCGCAATTGGTCGTCGTCGGCAGCGACGTCCTGGATTGCCCGGTTGGGGCAAGGGTCGTCGGCTCGCTCCTCGGTGATCATCCGCCAGACGCGGCCGAGGAATCGACTGACGCCCTCGACACCGCTCATGCTCCAGGGCTTGGTGGCTTCCAGGGGGCCCATGAACATCTCGTACATCCGCAGGGCGTCGGCCCCGTAGTGGGCCACGATGTCATCGGGGTTGATCACGTTGCCGCGTGATTTCGACATTTTGAAGGCGCGACTGTCGATGACGATGCCGGGGTCGGACTTCAGCACGAAATTCTCGCCCCGTTTTTCCACCTCGTCGCCGGAGAGCGAGACCGATTCCCCGGCGAAGGTCGCGGTGTCGATCTCGGGGCTGGAGACCCAGTCGCCGGCCTCGTCCCGGTAGCCGGTCAATTCGGCCTCGCCCAGGATCATGCCCTGGTTGACCAGGCGGCCAAAGGGTTCCGGTGTACTGAGGTGTCCCCGGTCAAACAGCACCTTGTGCCAGAAGCGGGCGTAGAGCAGGTGCAGCACCGCGTGTTCGGCTCCGCCGATGTAGAGATCCACCGGTAGCCAGTTCTGCTCGAGTTGAGGATCGACGAACCGTTCCTGGTTCTGCGGGTCGGCGAAACGGAGGTAGTACCAGCACGATCCGGCCCATTGCGGCATGCTGTTGGATTCCCGTTTCAACCGCGTGCCGTCGTCGTCGGTGCGGTAGAGCCAGTCGTCGGGAGCTTCCTCGAGCGGAGGATCCGGGCGACCGTGCGGTTTGAAGTCAAAGTTCTCGGGTAACTCGACCGGCAGCGACTCGTCTGGATCGGTCCGCATCAAACCGGTCCGGTTCCCCTCGTCGTCGAGTTCGTGCCAGATCGGGAACGGTTCACCCCAGAAATGCTGTCGGCTGAACAGCCAGTCGCGGAGCCGGAAGTTGACGGCCGTGGTGCCCTGGCCGGTTTCGTCGAGATGCGAGATGATCCGGGCCTTGGCGTCGTCGATCGCCAGGCCGTCGAGGAATTCGCTGTTGATCGCCGGGCCGTCGCCGGTGTAGGCCTTGCCCTGGAAATCCTCGGGCGCCTGGACCGTGCGGAGGATCGGCAGATCGAAAACCTCGGCGAATTCCCAGTCCCGTTCGTCCTGGCCGGGTACGGCCATGATGGCCCCGGTGCCGTAGCTGATCAGGACGTAGTCGGCCACCCAGATGGGAATGGGGCTGCCGTTGACCGGGTTGACCGCGTGCGAACCGGTGAAGACACCGGTTTTCTCTTTCGCGAGGTCGGTGCGATCGAGATCACTCTTGGCGGCGGCCTGGGCCTGGTAGCCGCTGACGGCTTCTTTTTGTGAGTCGATGGTCAGGCGATCGACGAAAGGATGCTCGGGAGCAAGCACCATGTAGGTGGCACCAAACAGCGTGTCGGGCCGTGTCGTGTAGACACGGAGCACGTCAGGGCCGGCAGCGTCGGGGAACCCACAGGCCGTACGATCGGCTTGCCAGCTGGCGAAACCGGCGTCGAGTGTTTCGGTCGATGTTTCGGGTGGCCCGATGTAGAAATCGACCTCGGCACCGGTACTGCGACCAATCCAGTTGCGTTGCGAGAGCTTGATCGACTCGGGCCAGTCGACCAGTTCAAGTTCGTCGAGCAACCGGTCAGCAAACCGGGTGATGGCCAGCATCCACTGCCGCAACGGCAATCGCTCGACGGGATGATCCCCCCGTTCACTGAGACCGTCGATGACTTCCTCGTTGGACAGAACCGTTCCCAGGGCGGGGCACCAGTTGACTGGGGCCTCGTGCTGGTAGGCCAGCCGATGGCTGTCCTGGTAGCGTCGTACCGCCTCGTCCCCCCCGGCGGCGATTTCGTCGGGAATCGCCAACTCGGCGATCGGTCGTCCCCGCCCGGTTCGCTGCCGCCCGTCGGGGCCGGTCCATTCGCAGTCGGGGTCGTACCAGGTATCGAAGAGTTCCAGGAAAATCCACTGGGTCCAGCGGAAATAGTCGCTGTCGGTCGTCGAGAATTCCCGGCTCCAGTCGTAGCTGAATCCGAGCATCTTCAACTGGCGCCGGAAGGTGTCGATGTTCCGGTAGGTGGTTTCCCGCGGGTGGGTTCCGGTGCGGATGGCATGCTGCTCGGCCGGCAATCCGAAGGCATCCCAGCCCATCGGATGCAGCACCTGGTGGCCGGTCATCCGGCGGTAGCGGCAGACGATGTCGGTGGCGGTGTAACCCTCGGGGTGGCCGACGTGCAGCCCGTCGCCGGAGGGGTAGGGGAACATGTCGAGCACGTAGAGTTTTTCGCGGCCGGGTTCGTAGGGACCGGTCCGAAACGTCTGGTGTTGCTCCCAGTAGGCCTGCCAGCGTGGCTCGATTCGTGCGGGGTCGTAGCGGGGCATGGTCGGTCCGGTTCGCAGAAACGGGTCGTTCGGTCGTGAGTCACGGGGAAGCGCGATAGTCTATTGATGGTCCTGCGCTTTGCCAATAAGGAACCCAACCCATGAGTGACCTCTCCCTGACTTCCCGCCGAGGCTTTCTGACCGGCACGATCGCCGGCGGCCTCGGTGCCAGCCTTGCCGCGAACCCGGCAGCGGATGCCGTCGCCGCCGATCCACCCCGTCGCAACGGCAGACCGTACATGAAACTCAGCCTCGCCGGCTATTCCTTCAGCCGGTTGCTGCCGAGGCGATGGACGCCCGAACAGTTGAAGTCGGCCAAGATGACCCTGGATGACTTCATCACCTTCTCGGCGGAGCAGGATCTCGACGGTGTCGAACCGACGGCCTACTACTTTCCCAAGACCGTCACCAACGAGTACCTGGTTCATCTCAAGCAGTTGACCTTCCGGCTGGGGCTGGATATTTCCGGTACCGCCATCGGCAACGATTTCTGCCTCCCCAAGGGACCCGCACGTGACAAGCAGTTGGCCGAGACCCGGCAGTGGATCGACCACGCCGCGGTGCTGGGAGCACCGGTGATCCGCATCTTTGCCGGACGGGTGCCCAAAGGGGACAGCGTCGAGACGTCGATCGAGCGGTGCGTGGCGGGAATCGACGAGGTGCTGAAACATGCCGAAAAACGAGGCGTTTTCCTGGCACTGGAAAACCACGGGGGGATCACCGCCACCTCCGAGCAGATGCTGAAGATCATCCGCGGTGTCAAACCCTCGCCCTTCTTCGGCGTCAATCTCGACGGTGGCAACTTTCGCACCGACGATCCCTACCGGGATCTCGAGCGGATCGCCCCCTACGCCATCAACGCGCAGGTCAAGGTGTCGATCTTCCGCAAAGGCAAGAAGGAACGCGCCGACCTGGCCCGTGTCGTCCGGATCCTCAAGGCCGCCGACTACCGGGGCTATGTGGTGCTCGAGTACGAGGAGGACGATCCCCTGGGAGAAATTCCCGGATATCTCCGGCAATTGAGGAAACTGATCTCGTAGATCACAGGTGTGGGGCTGGAACCAGTCGGGAGTTCGGTGATGGCAGGGCCTTGGCGATCGCCGGTCCGGTTCGGTTATGAGATAACGCTGTTCGTCCTGGTCAGCGTTCTGGACATCCTGATGACCAATCGGCTGTTTCTTACCGGCCGTTTCCGCGAGGCGAACCCGGTGGCGCGTTTCACTCTCGACCACTGGGGCCTCGATGGAATGGTCTACTTCAAGATGGCGATGGTTGCCTTTATCGTCGTGTTGACCCAGATCATCGCCCGCAAACGGCCCGCGACGGCACGCTGGATTCTTCATCTCGCCACGGCCGTCGTTTCGATCGTCGTGGTCTACAGCCTGCTGTTGTTGCTGAGAAGCCGGGGGGCCCTGTGAGCGACGCGTTGCGGGAACGGCTGGTTCGCCACGGACAGGATCATCTGCTGGATGGCTGGGAACAACTCGAGACGGGACCACGGCAGCGGTTGCTGTCACAGATCGAGTCGATCGACTGGGCCGGGCTGGAGCAGCGGCTGGCGGCAGGCGATTCACTCGACCCGCTCGCTGCACGGCTTGAGCAGATTGTTGCCTCGGGACAACTCAGCGGGTTGCCTCACCTGATTCGGCAGGCCGGGGCCGGCGAGGCGGCCACCGAGAGCCGGCGGGCGGCCGAGGAGACGGGGCGGCAGATGCTGGCCTCGGGGCGGGTGGCGGTGATCACGGTGGCCGGTGGCCGTGGCACCCGGCTGGGGTGGGATCGGCCCAAGGGCCTGTTGCCGGTGATGCCGGTCAGCGGCCGCACTTGCTTCGAGCATTTTGCCGCCACGATCCGTACCCGCGGTCGGCGGGCCGGCCGACGGCTGCCCTGGTTGGTAATGACCAGCCCGGCGACACACGCCGACACGCTGGCGTACTTTCGGGAGCAGAAGCATTTCGGTCTGGATCCCGACGATGTCGTCGTGTTCCAGCAGGGGGTCTTGCCGGTGGTCGATGCCGGGACCGGTCGCGTGCTGTTGTCGGCCCCCGGCGAAGTGGCCCAGAGTCCGGATGGGCACGGGGGGCTGCTCGAGGCCCTGTGGACGGCCGGGCTGCTGGAGTGGCTGAAGGACCGTGAAATCGACACGCTGTTTTATCACCAGGTGGACAACCCGGCTGTGGCCCTGGCCGCCCCGGACGTGCTGGGTTGGCATCGACTTGGCCGGGCCCAGGTCACGACCCGGGTCGTTGCCAGGCGGTCCGCCGAGGAATCGCTCGGTGTTGTTGCCCTGGTCGACGGCAAGGTCCGGATTGTCGAATACAGCGATCTCCCGGCCCGGACCGCGGCGGCAACAGCTGCCGACGGTTCGCTGTTGCTGTGGGCCGGCAATACCGCCGTTCACGTCTTCGACCGGGAATTCCTGGAAGGCGTCGGCTCGGCGGCGTTGCCTTTTCACCGGGTACACAGGATCGTTCCCCATGTCACCAGTCACGCGGCAGAGGAACTGGTGATCCCGACCGCTGCCAACGCGGTCCAGTTCGAGCGGTTCGTGTTTGATCTGCTGGCGTTTGCCGACGTGGGGCTGGTCGTCGAAAGTGATCGCGGCAGCGAGTTCCTGCCGGTCAAGCGGGCCAGCGGCGAGGATTCTCTCGAATCCGCCCGTTCCGGTCTGTTGCAACTCTACGGTCGCTGGCTCGAAGCCGCCGGTGCACGGATCGGCAAGGGAGCGCGGGTGGAGATCGCTCCCGAGTGGGCTCTGACCGCCGAGGACGTCCAGGGGAAGATCGAACCGGGCAGCGTGCTCGAGGGGTCGGTCGTCCTCGGGTTGGACACGATGCCCGATCAGGCTGCCGACTAGACGTCGAGCAATTCCCTGACGATCCGGCCAGGCTGACCATCAAGGATGGTCTTTTCCCGGGTGTTGCGGGTGTAGGTGAGCGTGTTGGCGTCGATCCCGAAGAGGTACATCAGTGTTGCGTGGTAGTCGTAGTGGTTGACGACGTTCTCGACGGACTTGTGACCGAAGTCGTCGGTCTGTCCGTAGGCGAGTCCGCGTGCGAAACCACCGCCGGCGACCCACATGCTGAAACCGTGGGTGTTGTGGTCGCGACCGATGTTCTTCTCGTTCTGGATCACCGGCAAACGACCCATCTCGCCACCCCAGTGAACGACGGTCGAGTCGAGCAGGCCGCGTTGCTTGAGATCCCGGACGAGTGCCGCGGAGGGTTTGTCGACCTTCCGGCAGGCCCGTGGCAGGCTCTTCTTGATTCCCCCGTGGTGGTCCCAGAACTGGTTTTGCGTGTAGACCTGTATGAAGCGGACGCCGCGTTCGACCAGGCGGCGAGCGATCAGGCAGCGGGTTCCGTAATCGGCAGTTGCCTTGTCGTGGATGCCGTACATCTCCTGCGTCGCCTTGCTCTCCCCGGAGATGTCCAGCGCCGCGTGGGCTGACATCTGCATCCGTTCGGCCAACCGGTAGCTGGCAATCCGGGCGGCAAGATCGTGTTCGGTCGCTCGCTGGGCAAGGTGTCTTGTGTTGAGACGACCGACGTAGTCGAGAAACGACCGCTGGACCTTGCCGGCAAGTTGTGCCGGGGGTTGAAGGTTGAGGATCCTGGGTTCGCGGGGCCTGATCACGGTGCCCTGGTAGATGGCCGGCAGCCAGCCGTTGGACCAGTTGGCGACTCCCTCGACGGGCAACTGTCCGGGATCGATCAGGGCCAGGAAACTCGGCAGGTTGTCGGTCTCGGTTCCCAGCCCATAGGACAACCAGCTGCCCAGCGACGGACGCCCCTTGAGAATCCTGCCCGTCTGCAGGGCGAGAATCGACTGTCCGTGGTTGTTGACCCCGGTCCGCATCGACCGGATCAGGCAGATGTCATCGACGATGTCGGCCGTATGAGGCAGCAACTGGGAAATCTCGGTACCGCAGTCTCCCCGTGGACGGAACTTCCAGGGGCTGTGCAGGACTTTGGAGCTGGCCTGTGCGGCGTTGTCGTACTTGACCTTTCCCGGGAACGGCTTCATGTGCCACTTGGCCATTTCCGGCTTGGGATCGAACAGGTCGATGTGGCTGGGACCGCCCTGCATCCACAACGAGATCATCGCGTTGGCCCGGGGTGGCGAAACCGGGGGTTTCGGCAGGGTGTCGTAATGCGTTTTCACCAGTTCCGGACGAATCGGTGCAGCCTGTGCCCGGTCCTGGTCCAGCAGCCACGCGGTGGCCAGCGATCCAAGCCCCAGGGAACCGGTGGTCAGAAAGTGACGGCGGTCGTGTTCGCCGGTAATGGGCTGTTGCATCGGGTCTACCATGGGTTCATGGGTTGATCAGTCAGGAACGGAAATCAGGATCAATCGACGTAGAGGAAGCGACTGCTGGAGAACAGGGCCTGGCAGAAGACCGACAGGGCCTGGTCACGGCTCCGGGCGAGCTTCTTTTTCTTGTCATCGGCCTTGGGGACTGGTCCGTTGAACAACGCCGTCTGTTCATCCAGGAACGCTGTCGCCTCGCCGATCTCGGCCGCGGTCGGCTCGGACCCGTAGACCAGTTGCCAGGCGTGATGGATCCGGTCGATCGTTTTCGGGCCGGCTTCGGCTTTCAGTCGTTCGGCGAAGCGGGTGGATTGGGATACGACGAAATCGCTGTTCATCATCATCAGCGACTGAGACGAAACGGTCGTTGAAACCCGCTCGGTACAGTTGGGCACCATCGCCGGTCGATCGAAGGTGTCGAGAACGCCCAGCGGCCGGCTGCGGCGTACCTCGATCCAGACGCTCCGACGGTACTGCTCGTTGCTCATGTCGACCACCGCGCCGGGCCGCCCGGCGTTGAGATTTTCCTTGCCGATGACCCACTGTCCGACCCGGTCGGCCATGATCGGTACCGGGGGACCGTAGCGGCGGGGGTTCAGCGATCCGCTGACCGCGAGAATCGCGTCACGGAGGCTCTCGGCATCCAGTCGCCTGATCGACATCCGTCCCAGCAGGTCGTTGTCGGGGTCGGTCACCAGCAAGGGACCGGGTGCCGAGGCGGACTGGCGGTAGGTGGCCGATGTCATCACCAGTCGGTGCAACCGCTTCAGACTCCAGCCGGTCCTCATGAACTCGTCGGCCAGCCAGTCCAGAAGCTGGGGATGAGTGGGACGCAGGCCAAGCGAGCCGATGTCGCCGGGAGTGGCGACCAGTCCGCGGCCAAAGTGGTGCATCCAGGACCGGTTGACGATCACGCGGGCGACCAACGGATGGGTGCCCCCGGTCAGGCGGCGGGCCCAGGTCAGTCGCCGGCCGGTCGAACCAATCTGCTTATTGTTTTGAGCCAGAGTGACCGGTTCCCGGGTGGTCACTCCGAGGATCGACAGGCCGGAGGGGTCGACTGGCTGCCGGGGCTGGGTGATGTCGCCACGAAAAAAGACCCTGGTGACCGGGACCGGTCCGGATTGCTCGGCCAGCACGCGGACGAAGGTTTCCTGGGGCTTGGTTGCCCGCAGGTCGCTGGCCCGCTTGGAAATTGCCTTGAGGTCGTTGGCTGCCTTCTGGTCGTAAAGGTAAAGAGAACCGGCCGAGACGTTCAGGCTGGGGTGCTTCTTGAGCAGGTCCTTCTGGGCGGGAGTTCTTTTCTTCGCATCGGTCTTGCGTGCCAGTCGGGCCAACTCCCGCTGGGCGGCGGCCAACTTTGCGACCTCCTTGTCGAAGGTCTGTTGAATGTAGGTTGCCTGTTTCCGGCCCCGCTCGCCATCGATCACCTTCGCTTCCTTCTCGATCCGAGCCGCTTCCTTGCGGTCGGCGTCGGTGTAGAGCGACACCAGTCGGCCGCCGGGCCGCTTCCAGCGGGCGACATTCAACGCGGGTTCGAAGATCGCGCGGAGACGATAATAGTCGACCTGTGGTATCGGGTCGTAGCGGTGATTGTGACACTGGGCGCAGCCAACAGTCAGTCCAAGGATCGAAGTGGAGACGATGTTGATTGTCTCGGCGACGACCTGGTTGCGATTGGCGGCGTCATTGCTGCCGACGGTTCCATCGGGTGCAGTCCGCAGGTAGCCGGTGGCGGTCAACAACTGGAGGTCCCCGGGCGAGAGATCCTTGTAGGGTGGCTTGACCATTTCGTCGCCGGCAAGTTGTGCCAGCAGGAAGCGGTTCCAGCCGAGATCGTCGTTGTGGGAATTGACGACCCAGTCGCGGTACTGCCAGGCCCACTTCCGCTGCGGATCAACACTGGCGACGCCCTCGCTGTCGGCGTAGCCGGCCGCGTCCAGCCAGTGACGGCCCCAGCGTTCGCCGTAGTGCGGGCTGGCCAGCAGGCGATCGATCAGACGCTCCCAGGCACCCGGGGTCGTATCAGCCAGGAAGCGGGTTCGCTGAATTGGCGTGGGAGGCAGACCCAGCAGGTCGAATGTCGCTCGACGAAGCAGAGTCGATTTCGCTGCCGGGCCACCCAGCGTGTGGCCAATCGTCTCGAGCCGCGCCTGCGTGAATTGGTCCAGTGGATTGCGGATTTCAGCGAGGGTCTTGACCGTTGGTGGCGTCGCGCGACGGATCGGCTGGAACGCCCAGTAGCTGCGGTCGCCGTCGGTGAACTGGAAACCGCGGGCGAGTGTCTTGGGTTCGGGTCCGGCCGTCACGGCACCGGTGGCGATCCAGCGACGGATCAGGTCGAGTTGAGCAGGGGTGAGTTTCCGGCTTTCTTTTCCCGGAGGCATCTCGCCGGTGGAAACCCGCTTGAGCAGTGCACTGGCGGCGGGGTCGCCCGGCACGATCGCGGCTCCCGAATCGCCTCCGGAAACGAGAAACCGTCTCAACCTGAGGTCGAGCTCTCCCTTGAGTTCCTTGGTTTCTCCGTGACATTCCAGGCAGTGCGCCTTGAAGATCGGACGGATGTCACGCTCGAACGTCAGCGGCGGAGCCGCGGTCAGTGGGCCGGTGAGCAGGCCGAGCAACAATGCAGAGAGGGCGGGACGCATGCGGGGAACTCGGGTGGGAGGGACCGTGGTGGTGGGACGCCGCAGCGGTTTCTTCCATGATTCTGGGTCGAACCCCCCGGGTCTGGCAAGGGGAGGAGTCCCGGTCGTGAAACGGCGTGATCATGGTGGCGTTGCCCGGACCCCCGGCAGCGGGTACACATTAGGCGTTCCGAAAGCGGTAGCACGAGAAAACGGAGAAAGTGACGATGAGGATTTCCTGGGCGGATGTGGTTCGTCGGTCGGGTTGCCTGGTGCTGCTGGCGACACTGGCGGGGTCGGTCTCCGCGGCCGATTGGCCGGGATTTCTCGGGCCGGCTCGCAACGGGATCAGCGGTGAGACCGGTCTGATCGACACGTTTCCTGCCACCGGGCCGGCCCGGGTCTGGCGGGTTGCCGGCGGCGTGGGAATGTCGGGACTGGCCGTGGCCGACGGCCGCGTGGTGACCCAGGTCGAATTGGCCGGCAAACAGCAGGTGATCGCGCTGGCCCTGGCCAGCGGCAAGACGCTTTGGCGGACACCGGTTGCCGCGGCCTATCGCAATGGCATGGGAAACGGCTCCCGGGCGACCCCGGTGATTTCCGGAGACCGGGTCGTTGTCTTCACCGGCGAGGGCCGGTTGGTGGCCCTGGCGGCGGCGACCGGCAAGACGCTGTGGCAGCGGGACGTCGTAACCGAACTCAAGGGGCGAGTGGCCGACTATGGCATGGCGTCTTCGCCGCTGATCGTCGGCGGCCTGGTCGTCGTCACGCCCGGGGCCCGGCAAGCCGCGGTCGCGGCGTTTCGTCTGGCCGACGGAACAACGGCCTGGACGGCCGGTGCTGGACCGGCCGGTTACTCGTCGCCGGCAGTGTTGACCGTGGGAGGACGCCGGCAGGTCGTGGCCTTCCTGGGCGACCAGGCCCTCGGACTCGATCCGGACAAGGGCTCGTCGCTTTGGCGATTTCCCTACGTCACCGATTACGAATGCAACATCGCGACCCCGTTGGCCCACAACGGTCGCGTTTTTCTCTCGTCCGGAGAAAACCACGGCAGCGTGATGCTGGGGCTGAAGAAATCCGGCGGCGGGTTCACCGTCGAGACCGCCTGGTCTTCTCTCGGTCCCCAGTCGGTGATGAGGAACGAGTGGCAGACGTCGATACTGTGGAAAGGGCATCTCTACGGCATGGACAACGTTGGCGGCGCCGGTCCGATCACTCATCTCACCTGCATCGATGCCACCAGCGGCCGCCGTCTCTGGCAGCAGCGACGCTTTGGCAAGGGAAACCTGATCGCCGCCGACGGCAAGCTGTGGATCAGCACGCTCAAGGGAGAACTCGTGCTCGTGGCCGCCTCGCCGAAGGGATTTCGCGAGTTGTCCCGTGCCCGGGTGCTGGGGCCGACCCGCCAGGCGGCGGCCCTCTCGGCAGGAAAACTGCTGTTGCGCGACAATGCCGAGATCGTCTGCCTGGACATCAAGAAGGCTCGCTGACCATGGACGCCGGGTTGCTGGATCGCGAGGAATACGTCGAGCAGGCGTATTTCTTTCGTGCCTACCGCGAACGGCTTGCCGACGCGATTCCCTCCCAGGAAATCCTCGTACAGATCCGGGAAGAGCTGCTCAGCACGACACGGCTCCCCGTGGCACTGGAGGTGATCGAGGGCGAGTTGCTCCTGCGTGGCAAGCTTGCTGACGGCATGCAGCACCTGACCCATTACTTCACCCCGTTCCAGATCTACGTCGTCGCGCAGTCGGAACGAGAACGCTCGAAATTCGATCAGTACACCGCACTCGAGGTCCTGGAGAAGGAGGCCGAGTACCGGGCAGAGGGATGCAGTCCGCAGGGATTGTTCATCTATCACTTCGAGTCGCTTGCCCGCAACCATCTCGGTTACGACCACGGACTCGAGGCGGTAGCGGCCGACCCGTCCTACGACGAGGATTTTCGTAAGTGGATCCTGAAGATCCGCACCGAACTGGGAACGATTGATTTCGCTGACATGCTCTACGTTCGCTCCGAGCAACTCGTCGCCGACCGACGGCGCCGGCCCGGCCAGCAAGACTGGGATCCGGGCTACCCAATCCTGTTCGGGTTGAAGGAAGGCCGCATCGCCAAGGCCAATCGCGGCAAGGACCCTCTCTACATGTTTGCCGCACTGCAACGGCACCTGAATTATCCGGTGGTTCCCCGGTCGCAACCGGATGACGAGATCGAGATCGACCCGCTGCTGCAGCGTCGGCTGCAGGTGATTGAAAAGCGGCTGCAACTTGTCGAGTCCGAACAGAAAGGTGGTGTCGATCTCAGCCAGTTCTACGCGAAGCCTGGCGAGGACGAGGATCCGCCGGTCGGATGATCCTCGTCCTCGTCGCTGCCGAACCCGCGTCAGAGGACAGACGATGACGACTGCCATGCCCCCGGAAGACCCACGGCCGGAGATGCTCGATGGGCATCTCTACGACTACCCCGCCTATTACGACCTGGTCTTCGGGAGCGATTGCGCGGCCGAGCTGTCTTTTCTTGAGGCTTGTTTCGAGCGATTCACCGATCGGGTTGTCTCCCGCGTGTTCGAACCAGCCTGTGGAACCGGCCGGCTGCTCTACCGCCTGGCACGTCGGGGTTACAGCGTCTCGGGAAACGATCTCAATCCCTCGGCGATCGAGTACTGCAATGCCCGGTTTCAGCGGGCTGGGCTGCCACCGCCGGCGATCGTCGGCGACATGGCCGACTTTCGCCTGAAACGCAAGGTCGATGCCGCGTTCAACACGATCAACAGTTTCCGGCATCTCGACACCGAAGCCGCCGCAGGAAGGCACCTCTGCTGCGTGGGTGATTCGCTGGCCCGGGGTGGAATCTACCTGCTCGGGCTGCACCTGACACCAACCCACGGGCTGCGTGACATGGGAGAGACCTGGACGGCACGGCGAGGCCACCTCGGAATCGTCTCGGACCTGCAGAGCCTGGCGATCGACCTCCGCCGCCGGGTCGAATCGTTCCGGATGACCTTTGATATCTACACGCCGACGCGTCATCGCCGAATCGCCGGAATCATCAAGTATCGTACCTACACGCTGGCGCAGATCCGCCGGCTGGTGGCTTCGGTACCGTCACTGGAGTGGATCGAGTCGTTCGATTTCTCTTATGACGTTTCGCGGCCGGTCGTCGTTGATGAGCAGAGCGAGGATGTTGTTCTGGTCCTGAGGAAGCGTTGAGACGGTCGGGGGCAACGACAGTACTGATTGACCCGGCAGTTCGGCCTGGCGTAAAATTGTCCCAGTGCTGTTGCTGCCCTCCCCCTCCCTCCCCCCGTTGAATCCGCAATGCGCGTTTCCCACCTGCCCGTGTTTCTGCTGGCCGTGTTCGCGGCGACGATGCCGGCCGTGAACGCCGCGGTGACGCTGGAGGTGCGACCCCCGCGGGTCACGCTCGTCAACCCGGAGGATTCGGCGCAGGTGCTCGTCGAGACGATCGATGCCGGTCGGCGAGTCGATCGCACGCGGCAGGCCCGGCTGGCGGTGGCTGATCCCGGCGTGGCCCGGGTCAACCGACGGGGCCTGGTGATCCCGCTTGCCGAAGGCAGAACGCAGTTGCTGGTCACCTTTGGCGAGGTCACCCGCTCGATCCCGATCGAGGTCGCTGGCCTGGCCGCTCCCCAGCCGGTGTCGTTTGTCGAGGAAGTGATCCCGATCCTGTCGAAGGCCTCCTGCAACTCCGGGAGTTGCCATGGCAAGGCCGAGGGGAAAAACGGGTTCCGGCTGAGCATATTCGGTTTCAATCCCCGGGCTGATCACGCGGCGCTGACAAAGGAAAAACGAGGCGGCCGTGTTTCGCCGGCGCTTCCGGCCGAGAGTCTGCTGCTGACGAAGTCGACCGCGACGGTGCCCCACGGCGGGGGCCGTAAGGTGAAACTGGACGGAAGACGATACCGGCGGTTGCGACGGTGGATTGCCGAGGGGGCCCGGTTTGACGTGCCCGGTCACCGTTGCACGTCGATTCGCGTCGATCCACCCCAGCGGGTTGTTGACGCCGGCGGACAACAGCAACTGCGGGTCGTGGCAACCGATGCTTCCGGCCGCAAGTGGTGCGTGACCACCGAGGCCCAGTTTGAATCCAACAACGAGGTGATTGCCGAGGTCGATTCGGCTGGATTGGTCACCGCGACGAACGTGCCCGGTGAGGCGGCCATCCTGGTGCGGTACCTGGGGCAAGTGGCCGTCAGCCGGATCACCCGGCCCCAGCCGGCCATCGTGTTTCAGCGGCCGCCCGAACACAACTTCATCGACCGTCACATCTGGGACCGGTTGACCGAACTGAGGATTCCTCCCAGCCCGCTTTGCGACGACGCGACATTCCTGCGGCGGGCCTTCCTGGACACGATTGGTACGCTACCGACGTCAGCCGAGACGCGGGCGTTCCTGGCCGGCAAGGATCCCGACAAGCGAAATACGCTGGTGGCGGGGTTGCTCCAACGGGGCGAGTACGCCGACTACTGGACACTGAGATGGTCGGACATCCTGCGAGTCGACAACGACAAGATCAAGGCGCAGGGGTCGGTCGCGATGACGCGGTGGTTGAGGCGACAATTCGTCGAGAACACGTCCTACGACCGATTTGTTCGCGAGATTGTCACCGTTCGCGGCCACACCAGGGGACGGTCGCCGGCGGCCTTTTACACCGTGCTGAAGACTCCCGAGCAGGTCTCACGGTCGGTCAGCCAGCTCTTTCTGGGCGTGCGGATCGAGTGTGCCCAGTGTCACCACCACCCCTACGAGAAATGGGCACAGCAGGATTACTACGCACTGGGCGGATTCTTTACCGGCGTCAACCGTGGTGGGGTGCCCGGTGGTGGCCAGAAGATCTCCGACAAGCCCGGCGTCAATTTAAAGCATCCCCGCAGCGGCCTGGAGGTTCTGCCGGCCGGGCTGGGCGCTGAACCGGTCACGCTGGCCGATCCCAACGGGCGACGGCGGGCGTTGGCCGACTGGATGCTGGCTCCCGGGAATCCCTTCTTCGCCCGCACGATGGCCAACCGGCTGTGGGCGCATTATTTCGGCCGCGGGCTGGTTGAACCGATCGACGACCACCGGGCCACCAACCCCGCATCGAACGAGAAACTGCTTGCCGCGCTGGCTTCGCACCTGGTCGAAATCGGCTATGACCTCAAGGCTTTCACCCGCACCCTGCTGGCCTCGCGGACCTACCAGCTTGCCTCGAGCACGTTGCCCGACAACGTGCTCGATCAACAAAACTACTCGCACATTGTCCACAAGGCGTTGCCGGCCGAAGTGTTGCTCGACGCGATCAGTCAGGCGACGGGAGTCCCCGAGGAATTCAATGGCTGGCCGGTCGGTTATCGGGCGATCCATGTTTGGGACAATCGCCTGCCGTCCTATTTTCTCCGAATCTTCGGCCGCCCCCAGCGGGTGACTGTCTGCGAGTGTGAACGGGGCAACGAACCGAGCATTGCCCAGGCCCTGCACCTGATGAACTCCGAAGAGTCGTTTCGCAAGATCCGTCACCGTGACGGGCGGGCAGCCCGGTTGGCTGCCTCGAAACGGACCAACGCCGGGGTGATCGACGAGTTGTATCTCCTGACGCTTTCCCGTTATCCCTCGAATGCCGAACGCAAGCTGATGCTCGGGGCGTTCACGCAACCCGGGGGCAGTCGTCGAGAAGCTGTCGAGGACGTTCTCTGGACGCTGCTGAACACCAAGGAGTTCTTGTACAATCACTAGGCCCGGGTGGCCGATGAGAAAACCGGTGGGTGTTTGATCCCGGGATCACCGTACGCCGGACTCGCTCGGAACAGGCCGGGCACGGAAAAGGACAAGCCGATTTCCACGAGGGATGAGCCATGTTGAACGTGTCACTGGATGGGCTTTCCGGACGATTCCGCGACAGCGTGTCTCGCCGCCACGCCCTGCGACTGGGCGGAACCGGTGCTCTGGCCGGACTCTCGTTGCCGACGTTGCTGGAACTGGAGGCCAAGGCGGCCTCGCCCAACGGTGCCCAGGCGAAGTCCTGCATCATGATCTTCCTGGAGGGAGGTCCCAGTCATATCGACATGTGGGATCTGAAGCCGCAGGCGCCCAAGGAGGTCCGTGGCAGCTTTCATCCAATCGCGACCAACGTGCCCGGCACCCGGATCGGCAACATCCTGCCCCGTTGTGCCAGGGTTGCCGACAAGTTCACGATCCTGCGTTCGCACAGCCACCGCGACAACGGTCACCAGACGGGTCGTCACTGGTGCCTGACCGGTTACAAGCCTCGTTTTGGTGACGGGCAGGCCCAGGGAACACCCTGGAACGAACTCTTCCCCTCGATTGGTTCAATCATTGCCAGGGAACTGGGCCGTAACGGGGACGTGCCGCCCTACATCAGTGTTCCCGAACCGATGGGACCGGGTGGGCCGGGATTTTACGGTGCCGGTTACGCGCCGTTCACGATCGAGACCGATCCGGTGCAACCGGACTTCAAGGTCCGGGACCTGAGTTTGGCCGCGGGGACCAGTCGTCGCCGGTTCGACTTGCGTCGACGGTTGCTGGCCGGGGTCGAGAAACTCTCCGGGGACACCGCGGTTCGCGGCCGCGCCCGGACGATGTCGACCTATTACCAGAAGGCGCTGGAACTGGTGACCTCGCCGGCCGCCCGCCGCGCGTTCGATATCCAGTCGGAATCACCGTCGGTTCGTGAACGTTACGGGCTGACATCGTTGGGTCAGTGTGCCCTGCTGCCCCGGCGGCTTGTCGAGGCCGGTTGCCGTTTCGTGGGAATCAGCCACGGCAGCTGGGACACGCACGTCGACAACTTCACCAGTCACGAAAAGGCCCTGGCGCCCTCGGCCGATGCCGCGCTCTCGAGCCTGCTGGCCGATCTCGACGAACGGGGCATGCTCGACGAAACCATGGTGGTGATGTGGGGCGAGATGGGGCGGACGCCGCGGATCAATGCCAATGCCGGACGCGATCACTGGTCGATGTGCCAGAGCGTGATCATGGCCGGTGGCGGGATCAAACGCGGGGCCGTGGTGGGGGCCTCCGACAAGACCGCTTCCTACCCGACGACCACTCCGCACGGAGTCCGTGATCTGCTGAGGACGATTCTGGGTCAGATGGGTGTTGACTGCGACCGACGCTACTTCACCCCGCTCGGTCGGCCGGTACCGCTGGTCAAGGACGGGGCGTTCATCGACGAGTTGGTCTAGGCCGTGTCGGGCGTGTAGAAAAGGGGGAGAGCCTGATGCGCGTGCGTCTGCTTGCCTTGGCGATGGTGTGGCTGACCGGCTTCCCGCTGGCGGCCCAGGTCCCTCGTCTTGGATACGTCTACCCCCCCGGGGCCCGTGCCGGTGAAACGGTCGAGGTGACGCTTGGTGGTTACGACCTGACCGCCGATGTTGATTATTTCCTGCACGACGCTCGTGCGAAGATGAAGGTCAGCGGGTCATTGACCGAGATGCTGGTACCCGGACCGCCTTACTGGTTCGGTGGCAAGAGCCGGTCGTCGGCGTTGCCGTTGCCCCGGGAAATCACGGCGACGATCTCACTACCGGCCGACTTGCCACGCGGTCCGATTCACTGGCAGGTGGCCAACGTGATGGGCAGTTCGGGAATGGCCGTGTTTTACGTGGGTGATGGGCACGAGGTGCTGGAATCGCGCCGTCGTGACGAACCCCAGCAACTCGCCTCGCTGCCGGTCACCGTCAACGGCCGGCTCGAGCGGATCACCGAGGTCGATCGGTACAGCTTCAACGCCGGGGCCGACGGCCCCGTCACGATCGACCTGTTTGCCCGGCGGCTGGGAGCCGATTTCCACGGGTCACTGCAGGTTCGTGATGACCGGGGCCGGTTGTTGGCCGACGTGGCCGATACCCGGGGCCGGGACTGTGCAACGACGGTTGCGGTCCAAAAGGGTCACCGATACGAGGTCGGTGTCTTCGATCTCGATTTCCGTGGCAACCGCGCCTTCGTCTATCGGCTGGAATTCACGCCCGGTCCCCGCGTCGTTGCCTGTTTGCCCAGTGGCGGCCAGCCCGGCACCACGGCCGAGGTGACGCTTGTCGGTTTTGGCCTGAAGACGGGTGCCGCAAAGCTGGAGTCCCTTTCCCGCAGGATCACCTTTCCCGGGATCGTCAACGACCAGCGATGGTTTCTGCATCGAGTCAAGACCGCGCACGGCCAGACCCCGCCGTTTGTCCTGCTGCTGGATGATCTTGCTGAAACCGTCGAGCCGAAGAAAGACCAGCCAGGACTGTCGACGACTTCCGCGGTGACCGCGACGCTGGCGACTGCCGGCGAGACCGACGTGTACCTGCTGGACGCCAAGGCCGGCCGTTCGGTCCGGTTGGAAGTTCGGTCAGAGCAAATTGGCACGCGGCTGGATCCGGTACTCCGCGTGCTCGACGACAAACAAAAGCAACTGGCCATCAATGATGACTTGCCCGGGACTCTTGACTCCGGACTCGACTTCAAACCACCGGCCGACGGTGTTTACCGCGTGCTGGTCAGCAATGGCAGCGGCCACGACGGGACAGCGGATGCGGTGTACCGGTTGACGGCCCGGATTCCAGACCCGGGATTTTCCTTGACGGTTCCCGTGGGATTTTCGGTTCCAGTTGGTGGAAAGGCGACGTTGAATGTCACGGCCAAGCGGTCGGGCGGGTTTGCCGACGAGATCGCCCTGGCAATGACGGGTCTTCCCAACGGTGTGACCGTGTCCAAGCCGGTCAAGATCGCCAAGGGCAAGGCGGCGGCCAAGATCGAACTGGCCGTGGCCAAGACCTCCGGGACCGCCGCCGTGTTTGTCGGGGTGACCGGGACTGCCGCGATCAACGGTCAACCGGTGACAGTGACGGCGCGAAGCGTGCGGGGCGGTGATCTTGCACCACGCGATGCGGCTGCTCATCTCGGTCGACGATTGTTGTTGTCCCGCACGTTGACCCCGCCGATCAAACTCGAACTGATCGACCGCAACCGCCAACGCGCGGTGCACCGTGGAACGACCTACCCGGCCGAGTTCCTGGTGAAGCGGGACCAGGGGTACACGGGCGTCGTGCGGCTGCGGATGGCGGCCAAGCAGGGACGGCATCGTCAGGGAATCAACGCCCCGATTTTTCCCGTACCGCCCCGGACCGAGCTTGTCCACTATCCGTGTTTCATGCCGGAATGGCTCGAGACCGATCGAACGACACGAATGGTGATTCACGCGGTTGCCGAGATCAAGGATGCAACAGGCCGGGTGCGACACACCGTCAAGGCGGCCAATGCCAGCGTGACGATGATCCTCGAAGGGGCCCTGATGAAACTCTCGCATCAGGCCGGAGAGCTGACCGTCAAATCCGGTTCGCGTTTCCAGGTTCCCGTGCGGGTTGTCCGGTCGGCAAAGTTCCGCGAGGACGCGGTGATCCGTCTCGAGGTCCCCGAGGAGTTGAAAGGTCTCTTGCAGGCCGAGCCGGTGAAGCTGGCGGCCGGCAAGTCCGAGGCCGTGCTGGAGATTACGACATTGCCCGACGCCCGACTTGCCGGTGATTGGGACCTGAAAATCACGGCGACGGCGATGCAGGACGGCCGCTGGCCGGCGGTTTCGCAGACACGGGTTGCCGTTCGACTCGTCAGATAGACAAACAGCGTGGTGGCCCGACTGGCAGGAGAACAACAACGATGTTTGCGATGAGCCGACGTGAGTTCCTGGCCGCTACGGCCGCGACAGGTCTCTCGCTGCTGGACCCGGGGCTGCGGCGCCGCGTCGACGCGGCCGGGGTCGAGAAACTCAGGATCACCGGGATCACCTGGAAGCAGGTCCTGGTGCCCTACCAGGAATTTAACCGGCAGGCCCTGTTTCGCTATCACGGGGTGTCCTTGCAGCTGCGGACGATCTTCCAGGTTCGCACGAACTCGGACCTGGTCGGGCTGGGTGAGTCCTGGGGCGCCTCTTCGTTTTCCGACCAGGAGGTTGCGGCCTACGTGGGGACGAGCCCGTTTGAATGGTTGGGGGCGAGGAAACACCTGTCGCTGAACATGGCGATGTACGACCTGATGGGGAAGTCGCTGGCACTTCCCGCCTGGCGATTGCTCGGCCCGCGGGTTCGCACGCGGATCCCGGTGGCGGCCTGGACCGTGTCGCGGTCACCCGATGCGATGGCCGAGGAAGTTCGCCAGGCGGCGGGAAGAGGATACCGGTGGCTGAAGTACCACATCGACGAGATCCACAATGTCGTCGACCAGACCCGCGCGATGCAGAAGGTGGCTCCACCTGGGTTCCGCGTCCACTACGACTTCAATGCCAACGGCGAACTGGAGACGATCGCCCCGATTCTCAAGGAAATGGCGCGTTTCCCGGTGGTGGGCCGGATCGAAGATCCCATCCAGACGTCCGACCGGGACGGGTACCGCAAGCTGATCGCCGAGTCCGACCTCGAGATGCTTGTGCACCACGGGCCGGTCAATTACCTGGTCGATCGTGCCTGCGACGGCTACATGGCCGGCCACGCCCCGGTCGGTCACGCGATCGTCGTGGCGGGAGTCTCGGAACAGTCCGGGTTGCCGTTCATGCTTCAGCAAGCCGGTGGCCAGATCAACCAGGCGTTTCTCGCTCACGAGGTGGCCGTCTTCCGGGGAGCGACGATCGACCACGTCAACCTGGCCCATCTCTGGGTCGATGACGTGACGACCACCCGCGCGAAGGTTCGCAACGGGACGATTCCGGTTCCGAAAGGACCCGGGCTGGGACTGGTGTTGGATCCCGGGAAACTCGAAAAGTACGCCCGGGCGCCCCGGCCGAAATATCGCCCTTTTCTCGTGAGGATTCGTTACCGGGGAGGACCGACGATCATCGTTCGTCACGATCCGCACAAGCCCGGAAAGGTCGATGCCATGAGGTTTCTGGATCGGATGCTCAAGGGCCAGGTGCCCGGCGACCGGATTCCCGGTCCGACTCCCGGCTACAACAATGCTGTCCAGAGCGACTTGCTGGATCGGGACAATTTCGGCGAGTTCGACCGGCTCTGGAAGGCGACCGCTCGGGGGGCGGTGGTCACCCGGTAGCGGGCGTGGCCGGTTCTTTGCCGGATTCAGCGATACCGTTGGACAAGACGGTTCCAGCCGCGGGCAACCTCGCCTCGCCAGCGGACCAGGCGGTCGGCCTGCGAATCCTGCAGCAAGGCAAAGGCAAACAGTACCAGGCAGGCCGCGGTGACCAGCAGCCCAAGCCGGAGCGCCGAGTTCTGGGCCAGCGTGTTGACCAGCGGTCGTGACCACTGTGCCCACGGTGCGACAGCCGGGTCGGACGGTTTGGTCAACCGCGGGACCAGCTGCAACGACCTGTCGACCGCCAGGCGGCTCTCGCCCGGACGAGCCGTCTGCTGGTCCAGGCGGGCCAGTTCGGTTGCAAATCCGGGATTGATTTCCAACGCCTGACGAACTCTCTCGAGATAGGCGATCCGGTCTTCCAACGCCGCCAGCTCGACCCGGTTGTCGAAATGCTGCAGGCCGAGATGTTGGAGCGTGCGGAATCCGGGAGCAAGCGAGACAGCCGCGTACAGGCTCGCGGCGGCGGTCAACGTCAGCCAGAAGGCCAGGCTGATTCGCCAGGTCGGCTGTTTGCTTGAGGTGATCACCTGGATAATTCCTTTTCGCGATTTGCGGTCGATCCGTGTGTCAGATGGTGCCGGCGTAGCGGGCGTCGGCACCCAGGAGTTCTTCGATCCGCAGCAGCTGGTTGTACTTGCAGATGCGGTCGGTTCGACTGGCCGACCCGGTCTTGATCTGCCCGGTGTCCAGGGCGACGGCCAGGTCGGCAATCGTCGTGTCCTCGGTCTCACCCGAACGGTGACTGATCACCGAGGTGTATCCGTTCTTGTCGGCCAGGCGGACCGCATCAATCGTCTCGGTCAGCGTTCCGATCTGGTTGACCTTGATCAGGATGCTGTTGCCTACGCCTTTCTTGATGCCGTCAGCCAGTCGTGCGACGTTGGTGACGAACAGGTCATCGCCGACCAGCTGGCAGCGATCTCCGATGGAATCCGTCAGGAGCTTCCAGCCATCCCAATCGTCCTCGGAACAGCCGTCCTCGATCGAGCAGATCGGATACTTTTCGACCCAGCCGGTCAGCAATTCGACCATTCCCGCGGAATCGACTTCCCGGTCCTCGAGCCGGTAGACGCCTGTTTCGGCGTTGTAGAATTCCGTCGCGGCACAATCCAGGGCGATCTTGACCTGTTCGCCGGGCTGGTAACCGGCTCCTTCGATCGCTTGCAGGATCGACGTGATTGCCGCCTCGTTGTTTTCGAGGTTCGGAGCAAAACCTCCCTCGTCACCGACGGCCGTGTTGAGGCCTTTCTCGGAGAGAACGGTCTTGAGGTTATGGAAGATCTCGACACCACACTGCAGCGCTTCGCTGAAGGAGTCGAAACCCAGGGGCATCACCATGAACTCCTGGATGTCGATCGAGTTGTCGGCGTGTTCACCACCGTTGATGATGTTCATCATCGGGGCTGGCAGGCGATTGGCGGCGACACCGCCCAGGTAACGAAACAGGGGCAGGTAGCACGACCGGGCGGCAGCGTGGGCGGCGGCCAGCGAACAGGCCAGGATCGCGTTGGCGCCGAGGTTCGACTTGTTCTCGGTGCCGTCGAGTTCGATCATCCGGCGATCGATGTCTGACTGGTTGGTCACGTCGAGGTCGATCAGCACGTCGATGATCTGGGTGTTGATGTTCTCGACGGCCTGGCGTGTACCCTTGCCGAGATAACGTTCCGGC
>Ga0163108_10000348_pt1 | contig 34517 bp, 23 predicted proteins | sample Fk1155metaG_FD_109644 | JGI IMG/M metagenome (GOLD analysis project Ga0163108, IMG submission 109644) | Marine microbial communities from the Central Pacific Ocean - Fk160115 155m metaG | ecosystem: Environmental > Aquatic > Marine > Oceanic > Photic zone | place: The Central Pacific Ocean...
CGAGCCCTTCACTCCAAAGCCAGCAGTGGATTCATCTGTCATAAGATTCTCTCCATCTGGATCCGATAAATATCCTCCATTTAACCAACGTGTATTAAGAAGGATCGTTAAGTGTGGTTTTAATCAGAGACGCAAGCAATTAAAGAAAAGATTGCCCCTGGGCTTCTGTAATTGGGGCGAATTGTGTGAAGAGATGAATTTACAGGAAACTGTGAGAGCAGAAGAATTAAGTGTTGGGGAATGGATTAAGATGGCCCGGATCGTTGACGATAACCCATTAAAGGATAATCCACAAAAGGGCGACGAGATGTTTGATGTTGTAGATGAGGACGATAAGGTCATTGATCAAATGGAACGATCGCGTGTTCATTCTGAAGGCTTATTGCATCGGGCTGTCCATGTATTTGTTTTTAATAAGCGAGGAGATCTTTATTTGCAAAAGAGGTCAGTCTTGAAGGATAGTTCTCCGGGGTTGTGGGATTCTAGTGCGTCGGGTCATTTAGATGTTGGCGAAGGGTATAATTGTGCTGCAGTTAGGGAGCTAGCTGAGGAGCTAGGCATTTCTCTAGGAGTTGACTTTGTTTGTTCTATTCAACCATCAGAAAATACAGGATGGGAATTTGTTCATCTCTATAGATGTGAACACAATGGGCCTTTCAACTTCCCTTATAGCGAAATTGAGGGTGGAGGATTTTTCCCAGTTGATATGATCACAAATTGGGTACGAAAAAGGTCAGCAGACTTTGCTCCGGGTTTCGTTGAGTGTTGGAATGGGTATAATAATTGATTACTCAATATTTTCCAACCATCCAGCCTCAATTAAGGAGTCATTGTAGACTTCATTTATTGCGATGTTGTAAATCTTACTTGCAGCAGTCAGCCAAGAATTCGCCTTTATCTTTTCTCCTTTGTTAAAATGGACGGCAGCATTGGAGAAATAAAAAGCAGGGTGATCATCTAGGTAATCGAAGTCTTTGAGGATCTCTTTAGCGTCTGACTCTTCCTTTTGCTTTAAGTTGCAAATTAATAACTTATATTTGACTAAGGCTTTAGTTTCTTTTGGAAGTTCCTTATTGGTGCTGAGGAAATTTGTGAATTCTTTATCTGCGAGAGGGTAGTTTTTTTTAACGAAATACATTTCAATCAGATTAAATTTGGTCATTACTGCCTTTGGATTAAGTGCCACGGCCCGTTCAAATGCGGCCTGAGCTTTATCGAAGTCTCTAATCTTCGTGTACGCAGCTCCTTTTAAATTATATAGGGGACCAAAGTCAGAGACCATAGTTTCTGCTTCTATGATTTTTTCTAAGGACTCCTGAATCCTGATGCTATTAAGTAGAGAGGCTGCCTCCATTAGGGTATTTCTGAGGCTTTCCTTTTTTTCTTTCGAGAGGCTCTCAAACTTTGGCAGCGACACCGCAGATTTAACATCTCCAGATTTGGTAGTGTCGTCATTCTGAGCTGAGAGGACATTTCCAGAGAGAATAGCGAAACATGCTAGAGTCAAGCATGCGATTGATCTGGTTAGATTGTTTGTAGGAGCGAGAAGCATTTATATCTGTAAATATCTTTTCATAATGAGAAATGTCAATCTCATGAGTAAATACTGAAATGACTAAAGGATTAGTTATTTGAGCAGCCCTTTTGCTTAATTTTAATGAAGTAAAATTAATCCAAAGTCGAATTGGTAATTACTGCAGCATCAGCTGATTTCCGATCGAATGGCATTACCTTTCCTTGTTCTAGGCTTTGAGACAGCCATTTGAACATTGAATCAATTTCGGCATTTGAATTTCTTAATTCGTTAACCTGATCCCATGCAAGTTCATTTCGTGGTCTTGATTCAGAAATTCGTTGATAATTAATGAGTTTAAACAGACCTTCAATCTCTCTTTCAGTGAAGTGATGGATCGCGTCGGGTTCTGGTAAATCATCAAGCACTTCTTTTGGCAGGCCGTAGCTTGTTATGCCTATTCCAAACTCATTACCTAAGGAACGTAAGTTGTTAATTAAATTTGCGTCTTCAATGGGTGCTGCAATTAAGAGATCGCCATAGTGTGCCCATCGAGAATTGCTTAAGCATTGGAAGAAATCTTCACGATATGTGTCTTTTCTTATTTCTAGCTTCATCTTCAAGCTCCTAAGAGTAAATGGCTGTGATCCAAAGCTCCTTTGTAGATGTAGCATGTCTTCATCTAATTCAGAACGTGAAGGGTTAACTCCTCCATTCCAAGATACTGAAATTAAATCAGGATACTTCCATAGATCCTCATACTCTGCCTCTTCACCAAATGTGCTTTCAAGCGAGAAGGGGACTTTGCCTTCTGTTTTGGTTGACTGTGAAACTATGGAGCGAAATTTATTGGCACGGAGCAACGCCTCATTAGATGTTGAGTAACCATAAGTGTCACCTATCGAAGATTGGCTCGGCGAGATCATGTGTCGCGCGCTCTTCATTGCTGTGAGTGTGTTAGTTCTGAGGTAGTACCCCTGACCATGCTCAACTTTTGCAATTGGCGAACTAGGATCGCATGACATTATTGAGAAATGATAACGCAAAGTTGCGTCGCTATATTTTTGATCAAGTTTTGACTTAACTAATTCAATTAGTTCTGTGCCCTTAATTGCGTTCTTAGGGGCAGGTGGCAGTATCTGGGGTAAAAGGTTACGAAGGTGCTCTCGCAGGCTCATGTGATTAGATGGTTTTGTGCAATGTGGATATGCTAAAAAAATATTTATTAATTCTTTTTTACACTGCTGGAAAAATAACGTCCACACCCAAACTTATTAAAATTTACTTTTGGCATTCTTTATGGGGTTGACTTGGCTCGCAATTCGATCTAGCGAGGTGGATTAATTGATTATTATTTTGGGATTTGAAATCCTGATAGCCCTTATATTGATGTTTATGTTCATTATGGGCTAGTTAATCTCTTCTATTTAATGCCTGGGCTAAGCGGTGCTTGAATATATTTTGCTCTTGAACGTCAAATGGATATATAAAAGAAAGTCTATAACTAATGATTAAAGTTAAGAACATTTTATTACTGATTCTGGTCTGTAATATATTTATAGTGGGTCCGCTTTATCTCTTTTCCCAAGTCGACGAGCCTCAATTAGATGCGAAGCAGATACTGTCATCTGTAAGAAATGCCTATGGAGATGAGTCTCAGACATTTAGGGGTGAGATACGTCCAAGAAGAATAGGCTTTAAATTAATACCTCTTAGTATAACCCTGAGCGCGCAATCAATACGTTTAGAATTCTTTGAATCTAATCGAAGTAATATGAGTGTTGATGAGGTTATTAAGTTCGACTTTCTCGATGGAGAGTGTGCAGTGACAAGAATAAGCAATAGTGTTTCTGAAAAAATTACTTCATCAAAATTCAAAGAAAGGATTCGCAATACAGATCTTACCTATGAGGATCTGGCGATGAGGTTCATAGAGTGGCCAGATCCTAAAATTATGAGTGTAGAAAAAGCAAAGGGCGGTAAGGCTTGGAAAATAAGATGCACTAATCCTGATCCAGGTAATGGATACTCTTTTGTTGACGCTTGGATCTCACAACGGAGCGGAGCTTTAGTGAGGATGAATGGCTATAATCCTAAGAATCAGTTGGTGAAGAGTTTTGAAGTTGATAGCGTTCAGCAACATAAGGGCAAATGGTACTTAGAAATGATGAATGTTAGGACCTATCCTGAAGGCGCAAAATCCAAGCCTACTAGTAGCTTTCTCAAGCTTGAAATAGAAAAATAGAGCTCATTTCTTGTATGCATTGGTGATTAATTTTAAAAAGAAATAGCTTTCAGATTGTTATGAGGTCTGATATTTCTTAAATGAACCTTAAAATATTTAAACAAATATGAGTAAAATTATCCCATTAATAAGTTCTGGCATTGCCGGTCCTATTGGCGTCCTTCACCTACCTCGGCTTTGGCAAAAAGTATCTTTAGATAAAGCTGGCAAACTTCATGATGATTACCCAGCTATTGGAGCCGGTTATGATCAAATGGTTCTCGATGGAATCGGCATCGAGAAAGAAGCATTTGAGAGTTTTATGGACAGTAAGCCAACTTATCCTCAACTTGAAAAGTGGATCCTTGATCAAAAAGGCGGTTCACTTGACGGGGATGGAGTTAAGGCTCTTAACGATAGCATTGTTGGGTACAACCATGACGATGCGACTCGTCAAGGCATCCTTAGTGGAGCAGGCATTGAGGACAATGGATCAATTCTTGATGCTATTAACCTTAACAATCTCGAAGATTGGAGTGATTTCCACGCACAGGAAATAGCCTAAGTTTATATTAATTTGTGCAAAGCCTGACGGTTTAAAAGCCGTCAGGCTTTTTTTGTTTTATGAATTAACTAGAACTAATAGAGTTCAAGAATGCACTGGTTTTTGATATTGTTTATTTCTTCCATATGTAATCTCAATGCGATCGAGCCTTTTGATGTTAAATTAAGGGACCGAACCGAAAGTGATAGTGGCTTTGTTGAGATTAGGGAAAGGGCAGAGAAGTGGGATCCTGCAGAGACAGCGATCATAGTATGTGACATGTGGGATTCGCATCATTGTTATAATGCGGTGAAGCGAGCGAATGAAATAGCACCTAGCATTGATGAGTTGATTCAAAAAGTTAGAGCCAGGGGAGGGGCAGTAATTCATTCGCCTTCTTCTTGTGTTGATTTTTACAAATCTAATCCTGCCAGAATGAGGGCAGTAAATGCGCCGGCAGCAACCAATCTACCCGATGGGATAAGTAATTGGATGCACTGGATCAGCGAAGAAGAAGAGAAGGCTGGTTATCCTATAGATCATAGTGATGGTGGCGAAGACGATGATCCTAAGGAACATAAGGAGTGGGCTCAGAAATTACAATCGATGGGTCTTAATCCGCGTGCTCCCTGGAAGAGACAAATTGATTCAATTACAATTGATACTGATAGAGATTACATCACTGACAGTGGGGTAGAGAATTGGAATATCCTCGAGAATAAGAAAATTAAAAATGTCATGGTGCTCGGCGTCCACACAAATATGTGTGTATTGGGCCGGCCTTTCGGTCTAAGGCAGCTAGCGAAAAATGGTAAGAACGTCGTATTGGTAAGGGATTTGACTGATACGATGTACAATCCAAAAATGCCGCCGTTCGTGAGTCACTTTGCTGGTACTGATCTAATTGTCAGGCACATTGAAAGGTACGTTTGCCCAACGATATCAAGTGAGGACATTCTTGGTAAAAGCTTTACGAATTTTAAGTTTGATAATAGACCGAAAATATTATTTTTAATTGGGGAGAAGGAATATTTTACTAGGGTCACGTTACCGAGTTATGCTGAAAAAAACCTCACATCAAAATATAGGTTAGAATTCCGTTTTGCAAAGGACGGACAAAATGATTTTGGGGATTTAAACTCGGCACTGGGTGACGCTGACCTTTTGTTTGTTAGTGTTCGGAGAAGAGCTCTGCCCGGCGATCAATTGAAGGCCATAAAAGATTATATTGAGTCGTCGCATCCAGTCATTGGAATTAGAACTTCTAGTCACGCTTTTTCTTTGCGTAACAAAAAACCACCACAAGGTCATGAGACTTGGGAAAATTTTGATCCAGAGGTCTTTGGTGGTAACTATAATGATCATTACGGGAGTGATAAGAAGACATTTGCTCAGGCAGTTGATACTGCCCATCGAATCATGGATGGTGTAAATTCAGCTGAGTTTTCTACAGGTGGATCTCTGTATAAAGTCTTGCCATTGCAGAAAAATGCACACGTCCTTATGAATGGCCGCGCAGTAGGTATAAAAGGAAATCAACCAGTTGCTTGGACATATAGAAATAAGTTTGGCGGCAAGAGCTTTTACACATCGCTTGGACATAAGGATGATTTTTCCAATTCTAACTTTATTAAAATGTTAGATAATGCTGTCTCCTGGGCACTTAGCAAAGAGGTCCAAAAAAAAAATAAAGAAAACAGGGTAAGTCGTGCATTGCCTCATGAAAAAGTTAATGGGGCTTTGAGTCCTCGCGATTCCACGAATTTGATATCAGTCCCTGACGATCTTGCTGTGGATTTGGTTTTATCAGAACCAATTATAAAACAACCTCTGCATCTAAGTTTTGATTCGAAAGGAAGATTGTGGGTTGTTCAATATATACAGTACCCAGATCCGGCCGGGCTAAAGCGTGTCAGTAGAGACAAGGTGTGGAGGGTCGCTTATGATAAGGTTCCTCCGCCTCCGCCATATCCTTCAGGCTCTCCATTCATTGGTAAAGATAAAATTTCAATACATGAGGATACGAATGGGGACGGTCAATTTGATAGCCACAAGATTTTTGTTGAAGGCTTAAACATGGTAACAAGTGTTGCTCATGATGGAAGCGGAGTGTGGGTAACAAATCCTCCTTACTTACTTTATTATCCTGATAATAATGGTGATGATGTGCCCGATTCAGATCCTATAGTTCATCTGGAAGGATTTGGGCTTGAGGATTCTCATTCAATAGCCAATAGCCTATCCATTGGGCCTGACGGATGGATCTATGGGGCACAAGGGAGTACCGTTAGTGCATCTATTACATCACCACTTTTAGCAAATACTCAGGCTCCAGTTAAATCTATGGGGCAGAATGTTTGGAGGTATCATCCCAAAGAGCACGTGTATGAAATCTTTGCCGAGGGTGGTGGGAATGCCTTCGGATTAGAAATTGATTCCAGAGGTAGAGTCTATTCTGGTCATAATGGCGGAAATACACGTGGCTTTCATTATGTTTTGGGTGGTTACTATCAAAAATCCTGGGGCAAGCATGGAGCTTTAACTAATGACCACGCTTATGGATACTTTCCAGCGATGAAGAATGAGCAAGTGGAAAGATTTACTCATCAATTTATTATATATGAGGGAAATGGCTTGCCCAAGAAATATGAGGGAAAATTGTTTGGCGTAGACGTGTTGCATAACAATTTAGTTTTATCAGAGGTAATGGATGATGGTTCTACCTTTAAGACAAAGGACTTATCTCGGGTCATGTCTTCCAAGGACCCGTGGTTTAGACCAGTCATGGTTACTGATTCTCCTGATGGTAGTATTTATGTTGCTGATTGGTATGATCGACAGGTGAATCATTATAGAAATCACGAGGGCCAAATTGACCATGAGCTGGGGCGTGTGTATCGGATAAGGGCCAAGGAAAATACATCCTTCAAGGATAAAATTAATCTTAAAAAACTAAGTAAAGATGATTTGTTGGAGGCTTCCCGGTCAGGTTCGAGGTGGTTAAGGCGTTCGGCTTTAGTTGAAATTAGGGCCCGCTACAAAATGAATGAAGAAAAGAAATTTGAAACCAACCAACCGTCGAGCGCCACTGAACTGGAGTTGTTCCTGAGTTCTGGTAATTTGGTCCGGATCAAGGACATAGCTGATGCTGGATTAAGAGGATATGCAGTCCGCCGCATTGCTGATAGAGGCATGAGTGAAAAAGATAGAAGCGCACTGATTGAATTAGCATCCTTAGAAGAGAGCCCGGAAGTCGTATCTCAATTAATTTCAGTTTCTAAGAGGATGGATGCTAATGATGGATTGGAAATAGTAAAAACCGTATTGTCTAGGGACCTGTTTGATTCAGATCCACATATACCATTGCTGATCTGGTGGAGTATCGAATCTAAAGCTCAATCTAACGTTGACGATTTAAAGAAATTGTTCTCTAACAATAAAATCTGGAGTAGCAAGATATTACGTAAGAATATCATTGGTCGTGTTATGAAGCGTTACGCTTCAGAAGAAACGATCGAAGGATATTTGATGTGCGCTTTCTTGCTCAGGAGTGCAGTTGATGAGGATGTGAAGAAAACATTAATTAATGGTTTCGGTGAGGCGTTAAGAGGAAAACAAATAGGCGCAATGCCGAAGGAGCTTCTAAGTCAATTCGATGCAGCGAAGACATTGTTGCCATTACCGTTAAGGATCAGAATCAATTCTGCAGGGGCAGTAAATGAAGCCATTTCATTAATGAGTAATAAAAATACATCCAATTCAATCTTAGTTGAGCTAATTTCAACTTTAGGGTCCGTTAATAGCGGAATTGCTATTGATGCAATTAAGGCATTGTTATCAAGAGGCGCTCATAAAGATGTGGAGGTCTCCTGCTTGGCAGTTTTATCCGCTCACTGTACAGATAAAGGAGTCAAGGAATTGGCTTTTACTAAGGTGCTGTCTAGTGAGTCTATGATTAGAGAAGCAGCTTTAGATTTACTTGCCAGTGAGCTTTCAGCCGCATTGTTTCTTGTTGAGCGATGCAAGGAAGGGGAGTTTGCATTGCAAACGGCAAATGCATCGATTCATGAAAAGTTACGCGCGCATGGAGATCAATCCATAAACATTTATTTAAGCAAATTATTGAAAAATAATGATTCAAAGATAACGGATACCCAAGAACGTGAAATTCTTCGGATCAATGAACTAGTTAGTACAGGTGGTGGTAATCCAAAGAACGGCGAGAAGACCTTTACTAGATTATGTATTGGTTGTCATAAAATGTTCGATAAGGGAGGAGAGATTGGTCCTGATCTTACAAGTTACCAAAGGAATGATAAGGCCGCATTGTTGATGAGTTTGGTGGCGCCTGGCGCTGAGATAAGAGAAGGTTATGAAAATGTTATAATTAAAACAAAATTGGGCACCGTGCATTCAGGATTTCTTGTTCAAAATACTGCTAAATATGTCGCAATCAGAGAGCTTTCAGGTGCGTCTAGGATGTTTGAAAGGAAACAGATAAAGTCACTTGCGAGCACTGGTGTTTCTTTGATGCCTCAGGGGCTTCTGAATGGCATCGGTGATGCTGAGTTGAAAGATTTCTTTGCCTATTTGAGGAGTACCACGCCGCCGTTTTAATTAGTCGAGTGTCAATTTGATGATTGATCTGTACGGTGGACCCAGACGCTCTGGCATAGACCCAGCATAAACATCATCATCAATAGGAATGTTCCGCCGTAACTGATAAAAGGTAACGGGATGCCCGTGATTGGGACTAGTAGTATGCACATCCCAATGTTCATAAAAACATGATAAAAAAGAAGTCCTATGAATCCGCCAATTAGTATTCTTCCGGTCATGTCTTTCGCTGAATAGCATATCAGTAGTAAGAGGATTAATAGTATTGAATATAGCCCGATCAGGACAGCGGCGCCTCTGAATCCGTGCCTTTCAGCTATTGTTACAAAGATGAAATCATTAATAGAAACGTTAGATGGGACAAAGCCCATTTCGGTTACAAGACTCAACGTGCTGTCGCTTGAATCGTCGGATGAATGGATTGGAGAATCCGCAATTGAGGTGTCTTGATGCATTTTCCCTAGGTACCCGGCTGAGCCTATGGCAATCATGTTGTGTTTTGGTACCCAGGCTGCTCCCTGTTCATCTACTGGCTTTTCATAGAGCATACCAAGCCAAGTCTCGATTCTTTCCTTCTGGTAGTCTTTAAGGCCAAAGAAATAAAAAATTGGAACGATAATTAATCCCAACTCGATTATTACTATAACATAACGTAGTAGGACTTTTCCTATAACTAGTGATGTCATGAAAACGACTGGCCATGCCATTGCTGATCCAAAATCAGTTTCGTTAAGTATTATTAGACATGGGATGCCTACGACCGGAGCAGCAAGAAGAATTTTTAGTAGGGAGTGCCTGAGAAGAGGGAAACGGTTAGGTAATTCACCAAATATTATAGCAAGCAGCAAAATACCTGAAACTATTGTTAGTTGAGAAGGTTGAAAGGTGAACCCTCCGATGGTGATCCAGCTCTTTGCTCCAGAGAGGATTGTATTGGTAGATAGTAGTAATATTAATGAAAATATGTATGAAGGCAGCGCTGCCCACTTGATCCACCGGTAGTCAATTAAGCTTGCTGCAAAGAATATTATTGTTCCTATGAAAATCCATAATATTTGATCGTACCATTTAGATGTAATGTTCTCACCAGTGAGTAACGCAGTCGCTACATTAATAGAATAGACACCAAAAGTTAGTAAGGTTGCCGTTACGGCAACGACGAACCAATTCATTCCGAGAAATTTTCGGAAAAGCGGTGTCATTATTTAATCATTCTATTATTCTTAATCATTCATTGAGGAATCCAGTCAGAGGGCTGGTAGCGTTCGCTATCTTTGTTTCTTCATTTAACCCAATTGTATGGGCGGTTCGACCAGTGTTGACGGCATCTTTGAATGCTGCTGCTAATCCTGCTGGATCGTCAGAAATTGCAATGGCGGTATTTATAAGCACTGCGTCAGCTCCCAGTTCCATAGCTGAGGTTGCGTGGCTAGGTTTACCGATGCCGGCATCGATTACTACAGGAACAGTCGCTTGCTCTATAATGATTTTTATTTGCTCCTCATTTTGTAGTCCTCTGTTAGATCCGATCGGGGACCCGAGCGGCATTACCGTGGCAGCTCCAGCATCTTGTAAACGTTTGGCTAGTACAGGGTCAGCATTGATGTATGGCAGGACCGTGAAGTTTTCGGCGACTAGAGCCTCAGTTGCTTTTAGGGTTTCAATTGGGTCGGGAAGTAAGTACTGGTGGTCAGGATGAATCTCTAATTTAATCCAATTTGGCAAGCCTGCGCTTTGTGATAATCGAGCAAGCCTTAGTGCTTCTTCAGCAGTATTTGCACCACTTGTATTTGGCAGGATTAAATATTGATCTGGATCGATATAATCTAGAATATTTACAAATTGATCAGGCTCTTTGGATAAGTTGGCTCTTTTGAGTGACACGGTAACAAGTTCTGTGCCGGATGCTTTCAGAGCATCCTTCATTATCTCATTAGAGGAAAACTTTCCAGTCCCGATAAAGAGACGCGAATTGAATTTACGATCTGCAATAGTTAGTTGATCCACTGAATTATGTATTCAAGCTCTATAGAAAGCTTTGTAAAGCCCAGAGGTTCAGTAAGTGCATATTTTTAAGGTATTAAAATGAGAAAAATTAAGAAAGCTGGGTTTCATATATTCATTTTATATGCGACTTGTTTAAAGGTATGGGTATAATCGAGTTGCCAGTATTCCTCGCTATTGTGTCTGCAATTCTTGGAGCCACTGTTGGGTCATTCCTCAATGTAGTCATTTACCGAGTCCCTCTAGGGCTGTCAGTTAACGAGCCTCGTCGATCCTTTTGCCCTAACTGTAAATATAAAATCCCGTTCCATTTGAATATTCCTATTCTGAGTTGGTTTATTTTAACGGGAAAATGTAAGAACTGTTCTGGAGCTGTTTCGTTTAGGTACTGTTTTGTTGAGGCCTTAACATCACTTCTCTTCCTGTTGGCCTGGCTAACATTTGCTGGAAGTTTTGATCGGATTTTCTATAACAATCCACATCTAGTCATCGTGTCCTGGTTTTTGGTGTCACTTTTAGTTGCTGCCTCATTCATAGATATTGATCATCAGATAATACCTGATCGAATAAACAGATGTGGAATCATAGTCGGGATAATTAGCGCGTTCATTTTTCCTAATCTCGTTCATGAATTTATGAGCATTGAAATGAGCGCTTATCAAGGATTCGGTGCTAGAGTGCAAGCCCTCGGCTGGTCTGTAGCTGGAATAGCTTGTGGATTTATTGTTTTATATTCGGTTGTTATTTTTGGCAAAATACTTTTTGGGAAGAAAACATTAAGTTCAGGTGATCAAGTGACTTGGGGCATCATTGAAGGTAAGGAGAATCCAATCTTGAATGTCGGCGAGAGTGAGATGCCATTTGAAGATTTATTTTTTGTGGGAACTGAGAGGTTAGTTTTTGACTCATCGGCAATTGAGATAAATGGCAAAGAGTATGGCTCAGGTGACTTGATTATATATTGCGACAGATTAGTTGTTGGTGGTGATACAGTGATACCAATAGAAGAATGGCAAACCCTTAATGGGATCTCTTCCGAAATCACTTACAGGCGTGAAGCCATGGGATTAGGCGATGTGAAATTCATTGCTATGTTTGGTGCATTCATTGGTTGGAAGGGCGTTCTTTTTGCACTTTTTGCAGCATCCATAATTGGAACATCTATTAATCTTCCAGGTAAAATTCTTGGCAAGGGAAACGCTTTTACTAGGATCCCATTTGGCCCTTACTTGGCGGTTGGGGCGTTGTTTTGGCTTTTCTGTGGAGCTGATTTACTTGAATGGTATTTTAATCTCCTAACCCTAGATATTCAGTGATATATCTCATTTTATCTTGAAGCTTTAATGCTGAATTTAATATCACTTTCTAGATTGAAGTTAATTTCTTTGCTGGTCCTGTTATTGATTCCAGTTTGCATATCATTTTCAAAAGAAAAGCGTTTATCTGAGTATGGGTATAGTGATGATAAGGATGGGGCTCTTTCATTGCTCGGACTTTTGAATCAACAGCAGGATCGCAAGCTATTAGCTAAATACGTAAGTGAACTTGATTCGAATGATTTCTCCAAGCGAGAATTGGCTACTCGTAATCTTTCTCGGTTGCCGGTCATTGATCGAGTGTTTCTTAAAAAATTATTGAAGGAATCAACTCCTGAAGTCAGTTTCAGGATCAGGAGTATACTAAAACAAAATAACAAAGAACGGTTCGATGGGATGATAAGGGCCCTGAGTTACGAAATAATTAGAGGGAAACATGAGGGGCTTTTAAGTGATCTATTTAGTTCGGTTGAGGATAAAGAGCAGTATCCAATGGGTGGTATGTGGAGATCATTTGCTGAAGCTTCTGTAGTGACTGCGAATGTGACGGACTTGGAATTGCTTAAGCTTAAACTGATCAGTGATAATGATATGATTAGGTACTCTTCAGTTAAGACTTTGTTAAGTCTATTAGGCAAAGAATCATTGCCTTTCATTTCTAAAAACATAACAGACCAAAATCCGCACATTAAGTGGGAATGCGCTAATGCTTTCATGAAATTCCACAGTAGAGAGTGCCTACTGCCTTTAGCAGAGCTGCTTATGTGTGATGAAGATTTTGGGCTAAGGTGGAGAAGCCTTGAATCATTAAGGAAAATTACAGGGCAAGAGTTTGGATATTATGCTGCTGGTAATGCAGAGGAAAGGTCAGTGCCAGCTACTAAATGGAAAGACTGGATCAAGAAAAATTTGGCATCAGCTGAGTTTAATTTTGGCAAACTTGAAAATGAAGATACAATTGTTCTTTTTAACGGTAACGACTTAAATGAATGGGAATTCCGCAACTTGGGAGGTGGGCCTGGCGTAATATTTGGGAGGAAAGGACAAGTTCCTGATAAGGATACATGGGGTATTGAAAATCAAACCCTCATTGCTAAGGAGGGGTTCCGCAGTGAAATTATTTCTAAAAGGAGCTTTCTCAATTATGAACTTTCCTTGGAATATAAACTTCTCGAAGGTACAAGTGATAGCGGTGTCGGAATCTTTGCTGGAGACGCTGAGAAAGGATATCTAGAGATCCAACTCTACAATCAAACGTCTGGTGACCTTTATAAGATTGGTGCTGCCCAAATTGTAACTGATGATGGGAATCCCTTGGCATTTAGGTCCACTAAATTCAAGGCTTCTAATGAAGTTAAGGACGAATGGAATAAAATGGAAATTAGAGTGTCAGATGGACAATCAGAAATTAAGGTGAATGGAGAGGTCCAGAACCGAGCCCTAAGTAAAGAGGCAAGGCCATCAAAGATTGTTCTTCGTAATGAAGGAACAGGGAAAGTAGAGTTTCGCAATCTACTCCTAAAGAAGTTATAGAGATGAAATTTATCTCTTAGAAAACTGGTGTCTCTTCCTTGCGCCTGGTTGGCCAGCCTTCTTTCTTTCTTTCTTTCTCGAGTCTCTGGTCAGAAGGCCTTCAGCTCGAAATGCTTCACGAAGTTCAGGATCGTTCTTTAATAATGCTCTTGCGATCGCTAGCCTCACAGCGCCAATTTGACCAGTAGTTCCGCCACCATTGGTCGTAACATTGATGTCCCAATTTTTAGGTTGGTTGGCGACTTCAAAAGGATGGAGTAAGCTATTTTGTAGAGCAACTGTTGGGAAGTATTCTTCCAGAGGCTTTTGGTTGACGGTTACAGTTCCGCTGCCTGGCTTCATCTGTATTCTTGCAACGGCAGTTTTTCTTCTGCCTATTGAATTAATTGTGGAATTGTCACTCATCGAGTTAATCTCTTGATCTTTTTTTAATTACAAAGTTATGAGACGGTGATCGTCTTTGGGTTCTGGGCTTCATGAGGATGCTCAGAAGACGGGTATACTTTAAGTTTCTTTGCAATTTGCCTGCCGAGACGGTTCCTTGGAATCATTCCTTGAACTGCAAACTCAACGAGCCTTTCTGGGGCCTTTTGGCGTAATGTTTCAGGTGTGTCTTGGTGATGGCCTCCAACATATCCAGAATAACGATGGTAGATTTTTTGTTGTTCTTTTCTGCCGCTTAATCGCACTTTATCTGCATTAATGACAACTACGAAGTCCCCTGTATCTACATGAGGTGTAAATATTGGCTTCCCCTTGCCGCGTAAAAGGCACGCTGCTTTTTCTGCGACGTGACCTAATATTTGGTCAGCTGCATCAATAACATACCATTCACGGCTGATGTCTTCTGCCTTTGCTGAGAAAGTCTTCATCTTCTTAATTGTGACTAATTTACCTAATTTGGAGGGGCTGGATATTAATTTGGCGTTACTCAAGTGTCAAACTGTATTAGCTATAAAAATAAGGGAAAACAGCTAATTTTACTTTTTTATAGCCCATATCTGTAGTTATGACTTAAGAACTTTGATCTTATTGAAGGTTTGGTGCTCTTTGATCTTGCTTAAGTGCGTTCTTTTTAGGAATCTGCAGATCTTCAAAAATATATATGAAAATAGAGAGAGCGCTAATTTCTGTGTCAGATAAGGAGGGACTAATTCCCTTTGTAAAAAGGCTTCACAAGCTAGGAGTTGAGATTCTTTCAACGGGTGGAACTGCTAAAGTTATTTCAGATGAGGGGATACCAGTGATAGAAATATCTGACTATACTGGAGCTCCAGAAATGTTTGACGGTAGGCTCAAAACCATTCATCCAAAAGTACATGGGGGATTGCTTTTCAGGAGGGACCATCCAGATGATCCTGGCCAGGCGGAGGAGCATGATATTCCTAGAATTGATTTACTAATAGTTAATCTATATCCTTTTGAGGCAACGATTGCGCAGGACGGAGTCACGCTATCAGATGCTATAGAAAAAATTGATATTGGAGGCCCTGCAATGCTGAGAGCCGCATCCAAAAACTATAATGCAGTAACGGTTATCACTGATAGCGCAGACTATGATTCTGTAGCAGAAGAAATGGAGTCTTCAGGAGGAGAGACTAGCCTTAAGACCAGAGAGAGGCTTGCCATTAAGGTGTTTTTGAGGACAGGGGATTACGACAAAACAATTGGAAACTATTTAAATCAATCTCAGGAAACGGACAGTGGTTATAGCGTTTCGCTCCCTTTATCTTCAGAACTAAGGTATGGGGAAAATCCACACCAAGAAGCTTCCCTTTATGGCAGCTTTTCTAATTATTTTACACGGCTCCAGGGTAAAGATCTCTCATACACTAATGTTTTAGATGTTGCTTCGGCTGTGGAATTAATATCTGAATTCTCACGGCCCACAGTAGCAATCCTGAAGCACACAAACCCATGCGGAGTTGGGTGTGCAGAGGAAGGCGAAGGATTACGCGAAGCGTGGGAAAAAGCATTTGAAACAGATAAGCAAGCGCCTTTTGGCGGAGTGATTGTCTGTAATAGGCCTCTCACGGAAGACGTGGCCAGAGTCATCGGTGAGATTTTTACAGATATAATTATTGCGCCAGACTTTGATGCTGATGCCCGAGCAATTTTACAGAAAAAGAAAAGTCTGAGGCTGATTCGTGTCGCTGATGAATATTTCTCAAATGCCATTAATCAGCCAGTTATTCGTTCGGCTCCTGGAGGTTTACTGGTCATGGACCCAGATCCAAAAGTCCTAGGTTTGGACGGCATCGAAGAAAAAGTTAAAACAACACGTCCTCCGAGCGCAGAAGAAATAGATGCGATGAAATTTGCATGGCGAGTCTGTAAGCATGTCAAATCCAATGCTATTGTTTTTGGTTCAAAAGATAGGACGCTTGGAATTGGAGCAGGCCAAATGTCTAGAGTGGATTCATGCAGGATTGCTGTTTGGAAGGCCAAAGAAGCTGGCCTTTCTTTGGAAGGCAGCTCCGTCGCAAGTGATGCAATGTTTCCATTTGCAGATGGTCTGATTTCTGCGATCGAGGCTGGAGCTACTTCATGCATACAGCCAGGGGGGTCTATACGTGATGAGGAGGTTATTGCTGCGGCAAATGAAAGAGATGTAGCGATGGTATTTACAGGGCACAGGCACTTTTTACATTAAAAATTATAGAGATTTTATAGTTTTATGTTTGATCTTAAGCTCGGTGTTAACATTGATCATGTAGCTACAATCAGGCAGGCCAGATACAAGTCACAAGAGAAAGCCGAGCCTGACGTATTGTTCTTTGCTGACGAAGCGGTTAGGGGAGGGGCCGATAGTATTACTGCTCACTTAAGAGAGGACAGGAGACACATACAAGATCAAGACATAGTAACTTTAAAAGATAATTTGAATGTTCCTTTAAACCTGGAAATGGCGAATGTTCAAGAGATCGTAGATTTTGCCATTAAGATAAGACCTAAGTTCATTTGTTTAGTCCCAGAAAAAAGGAATGAGCTCACGACTGAAGGTGGTATTGATGCTGTTACTCATGAAGAAAAGTTGACGAAGAGTATAACCTTATTAAAAGAGGCTGGCATAAAAGTAAGCCTTTTTATTGATCCTGATACAAATCAAATACTCAGTTCAGTAAATTGCGGCGCCGATATTGTTGAGCTTCACACAGGCACGTATGCAAATGCTGTAAACGATGGGGATATAAATATTGAGATTCAGAGGTTAGTTAAAGCTTCTGAAAGAGCCCATGAAAATGGAGTGCAAGTAAATGCAGGCCATGGAATAACGACTGCTAATTTAGATCGACTTTTTGAAGTCCCTTTTTTGTCAGAGCTAAATGTAGGGCATCACCTAATTGCTAGATCATTAGAAATTGGGCTTCGAAAGACAGTTTCGAAGTTTAAATCGAAAATGAAACAGTACAGCAATTGATTATCTAATCTAAAAACTTAATTTTGTTTAATCGAAGCTTAAAGGTTGGGCGGTTTCTTTTTCAACTTCAGGAGATGAGTTGGAAGGTTCATTTGATGAGGGTAACAAATGGTCCAAAATCCTTCTAATTCCATCATTGGCGTAGGTGCTCTGAGTGTAGATGTCTTTGGCTTTAAGGTACCAAGTGAGGCTCATTCCAGAATGTTTTTGTTGCTCAAGTGTTTCGGCTTTCTTTAGAACATGAACAAAAGAAGAAACTTCTTCGTTTAACTTAACTGACAATTTTAGCAGATCATTGTCATCGCTAAATGAAGATTGAGCTTGGCGCGCAATCTCCCAAGCGCCCCATGGATTTTTGTTCTCTCTTAGGCCTTTAATTTTAGCGATTTCTTGTTCTAGACTTAATACGTTGTTTAAAACTTTATCTAATTGCTCTGAACGTTTCGGGTCATTATGGGCTGCAGCTATAAACCGTCCGCGATTTTTCATTATTTCTCTGTTATTACCTTGAGCGAGCAGTGTATCGAGTTCGTTCAAAGTAGTGACTTGTATGTCTGCTATTGAAGCAAATAATTCATTTTGCTCCTTGATTTTAGGGTTCAAAGGCCATGCCTCTATGGCTATCTTCATTTGCCTTTTGTATTCCTCCATTTCGCTTTGTTGAGCTGCAATTTTTGCCTGTGATAAACTCGAGTTGCTTAAGTTTGTATAAAACTCAACACCGGCCTTGGCTTTAGAATAATTGAAGTCGACTGCTTTTGTTTTCATCCGCTCAATTAGTTGTGATGCTGTCTCATAGTCACGAACTTCCATCGCGCTTAACAATGAATCTGCATCGCGAACAAAGTATTGAACTTTTTGTTTTTTCTCTCGGTCAAGTGTTCTGATTTTAGGAAGATATTCACCCACAAAAAAGGATTCAGCTAAACGCTTTGAAGCTGTTTCAAGTTCATTTTTTTCTGTGAGGAATTCAAAGGCCGTGACCCCTTCATCTACATCTCTAATCACTTCGCTGGCAAACATATCTAATGATGTGACAGTGGGGCTTAAGCCTAGGCCTTTGGCAAGCATCTTGTCAGCGTCTGAGTCCTTCTTAACGTCAATGACTCCATCACCGTCTCTAAACAATCTTCTGTAAATTCTTGAAGCGATAAGCACGTGTTCCCACCTGCGTTGTACCGCAAACTGAAGGATCAGGGCTTGGTACTCGACTTTGGCTTGAACTTCAGAAATGCCAATCTTTGCCTTATTTGCTAATCTTAGCGTTTCAATCTCTGCTAATCTTTGGACGTAACCAGCTACTCTTCCTGTGTTGGATACATTTTTACCGGTGTTCTGTTGTTTGTTTTCACTTTCTTTGCCGGCGCTTCCTCTCCTTTTGGCTTCATCTATAAGCTTTTCGGACGTGGCGACCTCGACGTTCCAATGTAATAATTTCTTTTCCTTTTCTAGGGCTTTATTAGATCTTGCTAATGCTACTGCATTCTTTTGCCCATAGTAGACACCTAGTATTGCTTGGGAAAGTGAGTCACAAAGGTTTGAGTCTATCCTATAATTCGATGCTCTTGGTAGCATTACTACTGCTCGTTGAAGGTGGCTAGTTCCTTTTTTATGAGGTGAGAGTTCATCAAGAATGGATTTTATAATTGAGCGATATTCATTGTCATCTTCAGTGCTATCAGCTGGTGCGTTAAGGTACTTTTCGAACCTTGCTCGCATTAATCTGTTATTGTTAATGTTCCAATTTTGTCCGTCCCAACTGAAGATTTCAGTTCCTGGATTAAAAACTGGGAGATCAGTTCCAAGGAAAGGTTGTTTCGAACGTTCAGGTTCATTGTTAACGATAGTGGTGCCGTCAGGTTTTGTTGTGGTAGATTTGTTGGATTGATTTCCGGCGGGTCCAGTAAGAACTTGGGAATATGTAGGTAGTGAAGCTGCAAATATAAATGAGGCAGCAATCGGATTGGTTAATGTTGATTTTGAAAACATATTATTTATCTTCGCTTCAGGTCCTTAGTTATTAGTAACTGTTCTTTACCTACTTCAACTTTAAATGTGAATTTATCACCCCTCGCAATGTTCACGTTTTTAAACCTTGGGGGAACCATTATGGGAATCAGTTCTTGATTCTTATCTAGATTGACAGCAACAGATATCATTTCTCCCCGGTCTGGAGTCCATCTTAGTTTTTCGGCGACGACGCCAGTGACAATGCCTTCAGTGCCCGCTAATGTAGTGCCTTCCTTGATATAATCTGAGACATTTAATTGAGTGACAGTCCGCATGGTGTCCTTAGGGCTTCCTATAATTTTGACGATCATGAAGCCAGCACCAGCCACAACCACCGCAAATATTGCAATAATAAGCTTATTAATTCCTTTCTGTGCACGTCTTGCCATTGATACAAAACAATATATCGATGTTGTGTAATTACAAATCAGTAGATTAATCAGTAGTTTCTTGTGGTTAGATCACCATTGAGGCCTTTTTGTGCCTGCATAAGCTGCAAATATTCCCGTTAAAATGTGTACACTAAGCCATGCGATACATACGTTGAGAGGCTGAAGGGAAGATTCTTCTGTTACTGCATGAATTGATTGTCCGAAATACCCTCCAGTCATAATATCTAAGTTAGCCGACCATGCCCAAAAGGCGGAAATGAATGGTCGCGAAATTGGTTCTAGCCAATGAGGTAATGCTAGTATTGCGCCTGAAAGAGGCAGCTGGAAGCCGACCAGATATATTGACATTAATGAACTCTGTTCAGGGTTTTTCATCAGCCCTGATATGCCTAAACAAACAGAAGTCATGGCTGCAGTGACAAGGAAAAGAATTAGGAGCCTAGTCACTGGCGAACCTGGGAGTGTTGGGATGCATATTTGTACAAATATGCCCATCCAGAGGGATTGGATTAAAACTAAGATAGAAAGGAAGGCAATCTTGCTTCCAATGTAACTCGCCGTATGAAGGCCGCCGAAACGTTCCTTTTCAAATATTTCACGTTCTCCCGCGATCTCCCGTGCTGAATTGTTAGATGCGATAAGTGTTAGTAATATCACTTGAAACATGATGAGTCCTGAGATGAGGGACCCTGTTTTGATCTGGCTCTCAGACACAGATACTTGGTGGTTGAACTGTTCTATGATGCTTCCAGTGCTATTGGTGGGCAATGTCTTAGGCTGAGTGATTCCGTCTAACCCAAATACAATCACAAGCAGCGGGAACCCGATAATCATTGCCGCTTGAAGAATTAATTGAGTTTTATCGCGGATGAAGATTTTAAATCTCCGTGAAATTAGGGCATTGAATTGGGAGAAGGGGCTAGGAGATAGGTTATCTTGCGTAGATTGTGATTCGTATTCAGTGTTTTCGTCTTCAATTAAATATGTGTGCTTGTGTTTGTTCCATGAATTATGCCATTCATGGGGTTCTCTGCATCCGAGCAGTGGATATATTTCTTCGGCTGAATCGACACTGAAATAATGAGTTATTTTGTCTGGAGGGCCTTGATAAGCGACGCGGCCTTCGTAAAGAACTAATATTATATCATATAAATCTAAATGATTTAAACTGTGAGTTACGTTAACAACAATTCTTTCAGTGTCCTTAGATAAAGAATGCAGCAGGCTTACTATTTCCTTTTCTGATCTCGGATCTAATCCGCTAGTGACTTCATCACATAGCAATAATGTAGGATTAGTGACGAGCTCAAGTGCTAGACTAAGCCTTCTTTTTTGACCTCCAGAGAGTACTTTAACTTTTCTGTCGGATAATTCTTTTAGTCCTACCTGTTCAATTATGGTGGCGACAAGATCAGATTGATTGGGCGTTTGTCTTTTGCTAACACGAAGACGCAATGCATATCCGATACTTTCTTCAATAGTGAGTTCATCGAAAGCAATGCTGAACTGAGGCACGTATCCAACTTCAGATGCAGCAAGGTCTTCTTCCGACAAATTTTGCCCGCCCCAAGTTATTGTGCCGGATTTCTCTTCATTAATCCCAGCGATGATTTTTAACAGGGTCGTTTTTCCACAGCCTGACGGCCCGACAATGGCCATGAATTTGCCTGGAGGTATTGAAATTGTTGCATCCTTGATTAGGTGCACATCATTTCCATTGTCATTGATGGCAAAGCTTACCTTATTAAGTTTTAACACGATCTTGTTATGGGTAAGGGTTGTTTACTTTAGTGATGGTAAAAATTTATTAATGGTGAACTGTTGTAGTTGGCTGTGTAGTTTAAATTAAGACGGATGCCTGAAATTGACACAAAGATATCAGATAAAAATAGTTTTCGCAAAGGTGCGAGGTTCATCCTTTTTTCAGGTCTTTCGTTATTTATAGTTTTTGTCCTTTTTTCGTTCGTTGTTTTCCTGCTTATTAATAACTACCTGAAAAGTGAAAGGTTTAAATTATCACTTGAGAGCCGAATCAATAATGCGCTCAAAGTGAACAGTGATTTTGGCGAATTTCGCTGGCAAGGAACTACAGTTGATACGGACCAGCTCAAAGTCGAAGGCTATGAAGGATCAATTTTATCTAAACTTAAGGCTGATGGTATTCGGGCAAGGATAAATATTGGGGCAGTTAAAAGGAGGGTTTGGGAAGTTGCTGGATTAGACATTAATCGAATCAACTTGTTGATAGATTCGAGTCGCTTAAATGGAACCTATGAAAATCAAAATGAATCTCAGGAGCAAGGAATGGATGCACATGAGAACGGTTTTTTGAAACGATTTTTACCAAACAGGCTTGAGGTAAATCAAATACGTGTTGGTGAATTGAATTTTAACTATTTAGATGAAAAATTGAATCTTGAAGGACGAAAGTTTTCTCTTTTATCCGTGCCTAGTTCGTCTTCAGAATACCATAAGGTCAAAATCATGGGTGGTGATTTATGGCCAAAAGGGTTTGATCGACTTGAGCTTATAGATGCTGAGCTTCGAGCCAGTTCTAGCAATATTATAATTGACCGCTCAGATTTTCGGCTTTATGAAAATGCATCTTTAACCATTTCAGGTGATTTGGAATTCAACCAAGACGGCACGTCTTGGTCTTTACTTGGTAATTTGAGGGATGTTCCTGCATCTGAATTATTGGCCGACGATTGGATAAAAAGGCTCAAAGGATCAATCGATGTGGATTTGGATCTATTAGGAACTAATGATGAGGGAGAAATATCAGGTAAGGCTACTTTACGAGAGGGTAGCCTAGAGGCCATGCCAATACTTGATCGTGTTGATGCTCTTTTAGGGTCCAGTAAGTTTAGAAAACTCACTTTTAATAATTTTGAGCTTTCCTTTGAAAAACAAAACAAAGATGTCTGGAACATCAATAATGTTTACGTTTTAACGTCAGGAACAGCGTGCCTTTGTGGCAAGATGACTTATGTCGATGGACAAGTTGCCTCTGGTTCTTATATGCTCGGAATTACACCCGAGACTATAAAATGGGTTCCATTACTGAAAAAGGGGATCATAACTAAGGTTTTTAGTCAGAGTCGCGATGCCGCATTTGAGAGTGTGTTTGCAGATAATACTAAGGGTGTGACGAAGCCTCCTGAGGGTTTTCTTTGGGCAGTCGCCAATATTGAGAAAGGTTCATCAGATCCTTATACCTCTGACTTGAGGCGACAATTCTTTGAATTTGGTGGAGCCGAACTATGGGGAGACATTGTTGGAGTCAGCCAAAAAGCGTTAGAGGCGATTAAAATATTATCTGAAACAGCAAAGGACAAAGGAGTCAATATTCTTGACGTTTTGATCGCTGATGATCTTGATACTGATGCCGTGTTTGGAATGGCAAATATTAAACGTGCGGCTCAAGAATTAGGAGTATCCATTGAGATTGATAGAATACTTAAGGACTTAGTGGAAGAGACCTTCGAATTGCCTTCTCAATTGTTAAGGGGTGGGCAGGGTCTGCTTGAGGCGCTTTTACCGGGTGAGTAAGTCTTAAATGTAAGACATCTCAATGAAGCCCTCTAGCTTGCGTATTCTTGTAGGGTGGCGCATTTTTCTTAATGCTTTGGCCTCGATTTGACGAATTCTTTCTCTGGTTACTTCGAATTGTTTGCCGACTTCCTCAAGTGTTCGGCTATAACCGTCACAAAGGCCGAAACGTTGCTCGAGTACAGCGCGTTCCCTTTCACTAAGTGTATCTAAAACATCTTTGATTTTATCTTTAAGCATCGCAAATCCTGTAGATTCCATAGGATTCTCAGCTGTAATATCTTCAATGAAGTCTCCGAAGCTAGTGTCGTCACTATCGCCTACGGGAGCTTGTAGTGAGATCGGTTGTTGAGCCATTTTTAAAACTGCTCTGACACGCTGTACGGGCAGATGTATTTCTTCTGCTATTTCATCAGCGCTTGGTTCACGGCCATACTCCTGAACGAGCTGCTTCTGAACTCGCATCAGCTTATTTATTGTTTCAATCATGTGAACAGGGATACGGATTGTACGTGCCTGATCAGCGATTGAACGAGTGATGGCCTGTCTGATCCACCAAGTTGCGTAAGTTGAGAACTTATATCCTCTTTGATATTCGAATTTTTCAACAGCTTTCATTAAGCCCATGTTGCCTTCTTGAATTAAATCCAAAAATGAGAGCCCTCGGTTTGTATATTTTTTTGCTATTGAAATAACTAGACGAAGGTTGGCTTCTACCATTTCAGATTTGGCTGTTATTGAAGCCTTCATCCATTTCTTGAGCTCTTTATAGTTGGCTTTGAATCCATCTGGGCTTTGCCATGATTTAATACAGAATTTCGTAAACTCCTCAGAATCGTTTTGTTTTTTACTGAGTCTTAGGAATTCGTTTTGGTGGGATTGCGTTGAATCCAGAAAATCTTCAATGACTGTTTCTTTGAAGTGGAACCTCTTATAGGATTTGTTTAATTTTTTAATAAGCTTCTCAAACTGATCCTCAAGTTTTTTCTTCGATCTAACTTTTGGTTTTTGAAGTTTCTCGTAAACTGTATCTACTTCTCTGCTTGTATCAGTGACCTGGTTGATCAGGCGTTTTAGAGATTTCATATAGCGCTCACGGCTATTTATCTCTTTGTCTAAAATCACCCTATCGAATCTTTCTTTGCCTTCGTAAAGTCGATTCGCTAATCCTAAATAAAGTTCTGAAGCAAATCCGAACCGATGCAGAATGTTTTGGGCCTCCTCTTCAGCAGTTTCTATTCTTTTAGAGATTTCAACTTCTTGCTCCCTTGTCAATAAAGGGACCTGACCCATTTGCTTTAGATACATTCGAACTGGATCGTCAAGAATGTCTAACTTTGCTTCAGGTTTGTGAGCAGTTACGCCTTCTTTCCTTTGTTTCCTGATTTCGCCGACTTTGTCAACTTGAGAAGCATCGATGATGTCGAACTCCATGTTGTTAAGCCTGAGTATAACAGCTTCTGTCAGAGCGACGGCCTCTTTACCGTCATTAGATAAAACCTCATTGATGTCATCGAATGTTAGGTAGTCCTGCTCTTTGGCAAGATTGATTAGTTGCCTGAGCTTGTCTTGGATTTGAGGGGAATCAATGTCTAGTTTTTTACCACTAGTATCACTGATAGATGTGCTAGAAAGTAATGATTGGTTTGATTGATCCTTTCTTGGTCTGCCTCTTGGTCTTTTTACGCGCGGGTCACCAGTGATACCGTGCTCCTTAAGGATCTTTTCTCTAAGATCTTCTTCCTCTTTAGTTGGCCTGCCTCTTCTTCTCTTTGGCAACTCAATGATGCCTTTGATGGTCTGTACACTTTCCATCTCAATTGATGGTTCAGTGATTTCTTTGGGTGACTCTATCGGTTTCTTTGTAGCTGCCTTGACGGGTGGCTTCTTTTTTATCAAAGATTTGCCTTTTTTAGTTTTGGCTGTCCTAGCAGAAGCCTTTGATTTTGATGCTTGAGATCTTTGTGTGGATCCCTTACTTGAGCTGCTATTCTTGCGAACAGTTCTCTTTGAAGGCTTGTTAGTTTTTGAGGAGGTTTTTCCTGCCATAAGGAGGAGTAATCAGTATGATATTTCTTGAAACTCTAGTTAATTTATTCCCGTGTGCTAGCAATATTCTGTAGGGCCATTTTGAAATCAAGTAATTCTTTTCGTTGATTCTCAACTTTGCTAGTTATCTCTATAATTTGATGATTTGAGAGGTTTGCTTGAGTGACTTTTGTCTTGTTTGCATCTATTTTACTTTGGAGGTCCTTAATTTTAAGTCTGAGGATAGCTCGTTGAGCGTCTTCAAATTTTAAATCTGCTGTTTTCTCAATGAGGATACCAGTGACGAGATCCTGATCTTCTCCAATTTTGGTGGTTATGTATGTGTTAACATCTTCGGGTGATATTGATGTTGGTGGTTTTTTCCAGATCCTGATTAAGATTTCGGATTCTGGGTTAGTTTCAAGAGTAGGTATGTGTTTATTGGCTGTTTCTTTAATCCATTTCTGAGTCTCCTCATTAGTAAGGGCCAACTTTATGAGGATTCGGATATTTTGATCGGCTATTGTTTTTGTATTAGTGCTTACCTCTTTGTCTTCGGTTTTGGTTCGCCATTCTTTTTTAATTGAAGCGACGACTCTCTTTCGGAAATCCTCAGATGATATTCCGAGCCTAGTTGCTACATCGTTAATCATAGCCTCTCTGGCCACTGAATCCTTTATGATAGATATTGATGGTGATATTTCGTTAGCAAACCGAACTCTGTCTTTTGGATCATGTAGGTCAAGTGACTTGGATAAAGTTTCTATTTGAAATAAGTAGAAGGGTTTTGCGTTCTTAACGCGTTCGTTAAATTCATCAACCCCATGAGTGGCAATTAAAGTGTCAGGATCTTGGTTCGGGGGAAGTTCAATTGCACGGACGTAAATTCCAGTAGTTGAAAGTTCATTGTATGCCCGTATTGCGGCTTTGTATCCTGCAGAATCTGAATCAAAACAAAGAAAAGCTTCTCCTCTTTCGCCGGTGAAGCGCCTAAGTATTCTTGAGTGGTTTTCAGTGAAGGCAGTTCCGAGTGGGGCTACTATATTTTCTATTCCATTTTCATAGCACCGGATCAGGTCAATTTGCCCTTCACATATTATTACTGATTCTTGTTTTGCAATGGCTCTCTTTGTTTTATCGAGCCCGAAAAAGATATGGCTTTTTTTAAATATTAACGTTTCAGGAGAATTGACGTACTTGGCGATTTTGGATTTGGTATCCATGGTTCGTCCGCTAAATGCTATTGTTTCTCCAAAGTCATTATTTAATGGAAACATGATTCGGTTTCTGAATCTCGCGTATAGACCCTTCTGAGGTGCTTGCTCATCTCTGAGTGACATGAGGCCGCTTTCCTTCATGAGGCTGCCACTGAAGCCCTGATCTCGAGCCCAGTTTGAAAATTCAGTGCTATTTGCTGGAGCAAAACCAATCTGCCAGTTCTTAGCTATTTGATTAGTGATTTTGCGTTCTTTTAAGTAGTCCCTCGCATTCGATGCGTCAGTGGAAAGGTTTTTCATGAGATACTCATGGAACCATTCTCCTGCAGTCCTGTTTATTTTAGTGATGTCTTTCCTTAGTTGTATTTCTTTTTTAGTCTCAGGGCTTTGTTCGTCTTCTTGAACCGTAATGCCAGCCATTGACCCAAGTCTCTTAACGGCTGAAGGGAAATCGAGATTTTCATAATTCATTACAAAGCCAATTGCATTTCCCTTTGCATTGCATCCGAAACAATAATATGCCTGTCTCGTTGGGCTAACCTTAAATGATGGAGACTTTTCAGAATGGAATGGGCAGACGGCCCAAAAGTCTTGCCCCTTTTTTTGAAGTGGGAAATATCCTTCAACTAATTCAACGATGTCAGTTGAGCTTAAAATTTGCTGAATTGTTTCTTCTGGAATTGGCATTTATTGATTAAAGGCATTAAGGCGCCCGTTTTCCCTTTAATAAGATGTTTGATATGTTTAAAAATGCACTAATCGTTATTGGCTGGGACCATCCTATAATGCAAGAGATTATGAATCGTTGTCATTTCTGTAAAAGAGAATCATTTAAATTTATCAAAATATTTTTTCTTTCTTTTTATCTAGGCGTTTTTGCTAGTGGTTCTGCTTTAACAGACCAATCTAGTTTCGATGGGAAAGCTGTAGTTATAGATATTAATAACTATTCATTCATTGAGTTGAAACAAGGGGGCTATCTCAAAGATTTGATAGAAAAGTTAAGCAAGTCTAATCCTCAAGCCATTATCCTTAACATAAATTGTTCTGGCGGTCTCGCTTCTGAGGTTAGGTGGTTCATTGAAGATTTCACTAAATTTAAAGTTAAGACGATAAGTTTTATTAATGGGGAGGCTAAGGGGGCTGGAGCTTTAGCGGCTCTGTCATCAAGTGTCATTTATTTTCGCACTGATACAGAGGTTGGGGGAGAGCCAGATAAGTTAGATTGGAGGGGCAGGCTCGATTTGTTGCCGCAACGATTTACTGATCTGACTTACTATGACATCATTGAAGATGTATCAAAAACTTTTAATGAGGATGTCATTCGTGCGCAGTTGTCTAAGGGAGTTTGTGACCGAGACAAAGAAGTTAAAGTGAATGGCATTCGTTTTTCTAGGGCGGGAGAACATTTGGTTATTAAAAAATCTAACTTAGAAGAACTTGGAATTAAGGGAGGTGTGGCTTCTAATATTGAAGAGGTATTAAGTCAGGAAAAGGTGTCGGCAGAGGTAATCCATCTCAAGTCACCGCGAATTGTAATCGAAGAGAAATTGACACCGCTCCCAGTTAAGGAAGGTGGCTCATTTAATGTGGGGTCTGCATCAATAAGTGATGACGATTTAGGCGCTTTTGGTGAAACGCGAGTAGAAAGTTATGCAGGAAAGATCGTTGTGATTCCTATTGGTATGGAATCATTGGTGAGAAAGACTAAGTTTGAATTTATACAAAGGATCATAAAAAAAGCTGAGGAGGACAAGGCTTCAGCAATTATATTCGATCTCAATACGCCAGGCGGGATAGCATGGTACACCGAAGAGATCATGCTTTCAGATCTCCAAAATCTTTCTTTGCCTACTTACTCGTTCGTTAATCCTAAAGCGATGTCAGCGGGTGCCCTAATAGCAATAGCCACTGATTATATATACATGCATGAACCCAGTACAATTGGTGCTGCTGCGCCAGTTATGGGCAATGGACAGGACATTCCTGAGGCTATGCTCAAGAAGGTATTGAGTGATATTGTTTCTACTGCTGATAATGTGGCTCGACTCAAGGGGCACGATCCTGCAATTGCTAAGGCTTTTATTGATACAAAGGCGGAGCTTGCAATTGAGCTTCCAGTAATTACAAGTGAAGGAAATTTTAGCTATGAGAATGCATTCACTCCTGATTCTGAAAATGATTTATTAGTTCTAAATGCTTGGGAGGCTACTCAGGTAATTAATGGCAAGAAAATTTTTGCTACAGATATAGCTTCATCGGTTGAGGATCTGGTAGAAAAAGCCAAACTCAAGGGTGAAATAATCACAGCAAAACCATTAGGTTTTGAGTTAGTTGGTGATTGGATTGTCAAGTTGGCTCCTTGGCTTTTGCTGTTTGGTATTGCTGGCGCTTATATGGAGTTAAAAGTTCCTGGATTTGGGTTGCCGGGGTTTCTCTCTCTCATGTGTTTTGGTTTGTTCTTTTTTGGTCACAATGTAGCTGGCTACATGGCGGGCTTTGAAGCTATAGGCGTCTTCGCGCTGGGGTTAATTTTAGTGCTTCTGGAGCTCTTTGTATTTCCTGGGATTCTTGTTTTCGGATTACTGGGTGTTTTTTGTATTATCGGATCACTTATTTATTCGATGGTTGATCCTCTTAATTTAAATTGGGACGGATCAGTAAACTTTTCCCAGCTGGGTGTTTTGTTGGGAGGTCCAGTAATGAATGTGTTGATCGCTTTTGCCGGAGCTTTAGTGGTCGCCCTGTTTTTAATGCGATACATGTCATCAGTGCCGATGATTCGGTGGATGGTCCTTGAAGAAACTCAAAGGGATGGTCCGGCTTTAAATAAACCAAACGGCGGAACGGAAACATCTTCATTGGTAGGGTTTGATGGTGTGGCGGCTACGGATTTGAAGCCATCAGGCTCAGCTACGATCAATGATAGGAGGGTTGACGTTATTTCAAGTGGTGTATTTATCAGTGCAGGGAGTTCAATAGTAGTTACTAAGCACGAAGGTTCACGAGTTGTTGTCGAGTTGGACGATTCCGGATCCTAGCTATATTTGAAGTTAAGGAAATTTTGTGAATAACTTGTTAAAAACTTCCAATTCAAAATTTCTAAAAAAATTGAACTGCGATTTATTCTTAACTAAAGATTGGTTATGTTAGGAGGAATTAAAGGTTACAAAATAATACTCTCATAATTGGCTGTAATTAATGACAAGCTACTGATTGTGAATTCATTAGCATTAGTTATTCGTTGACCGAATTGCTATATTTAATGCCCATTGAGGTGTTCTGCTGATACAGAAGTTAATAAAATCTTAAAGACTTTCAATTAATCAACGCAAGTGATTAGTGCCTGCCATAAGTAAATTATTAGGCTTAAAATTTGGATCAGGTGGTTTATTTAGTGTGAAAAAAGAAACGTGTTTTTTAACAGCTCAAAGAATTGTTAATAACTCTGGAATATTACGAGCTATTTAGTTAAGCGCGCTCGTTTGCGTGAGAACGGTCAGCGAATCTTACCTGATTATCGATGAATGTGAGGGGCACGTCGCCGATAGGGCCGTTCCTTTGTTTTGCCACAATGAAAGTGGCTTCTCCTTCTAGGTCATCTCTTTCGTCATCATCGTCAGCGTAGCGCTCTGGTCTCATTAAGAGTCCAACTACGTCAGCGTCCTGTTCAATAGAGCCAGATTCTCTTAAGTCACTGATTCTTGGCCTTCCGCCTTTGCGCTCCTCAGGGTTACGGTTGACCTGAGCGATAACGATTACGGGTATGTGCAGCTCTTTGGCTAATGCCTTGAGGCCGGCCGATATTTCCGAGATTTCAATTTGCCGATTATCTTTGCCGCGTTTTGTATTTGAGCGCATTAATTGAAGGTAGTCGACAACTAAAAGTTGAATGTCCTCCCGTTGCTTCATGCGTCTTGCCTTTGCTCTCATTTCCATGATGCTAATGCTTGGGGTTTCATCGATAAGCATCTTACTCTTGGATAGCTCCCCAGCGGCCTTCATGAGCTTAGGAAAGTCTCCACTGTCAGGTATGCCGGCCCTAATCTTTTGGCCGTTGACTCGGGCTCTGCTGCACAGGAGTCTTTGAACTAAGTCCTGAGTAGTCATTTCAAGACTGAATACTGCTACTGCTTTTTCTTGGTCCACACTAACGTGTTCGGCTATGTTCATTGCCAGTGATGTTTTGCCCATACTTGGTCTTGCGGCAATGACAATCATTTGGCCTGGATGCATGCCGTTTAATTGTTTGTCAATGTCACGAAAACCAGTCGCGAGGCCTTGAATGCTGCCTCGATTCTCGTACATTGATTCAATGTTGGCGATCGCACTTAAAACATGATCTTTCATGCTCAAATCATTCTCGTCTTTGTCTTCGTTGTCGCCAATGTCTAGGATGCTTTGCTCAACTTCATCTAAGATATGAGAAGCATCACCTTCATGGGTATATGCAGAATTTATGCAACCAGTACACGTTGAAATTATTTCTCTTAGTAGATGTTTTTCTTTAACGATTTCCACATAGAAATCGAAATGGCTTGCGTCAGGAACAAAATCAATAAGCTCCAATACAGCACTTGGACCTCCGACAGAGTCCATGAGGTTTTCTCTCATTAAAGCTTCTTGCAGGGTGATCGGATCAATCGGCTTACCTTCATCAGATAAATTTATTATCAGTTCATACAACGTCTTATGAGCAGGAACATAAAAAGCATTTGAATCTAGTTTTTGGACGGCTTCACCAACGATGTCATCTGGGGACTGAAGCATTGCACTTATCACACCCTTCTCTGCGTCAGAGTTGCTGGGTAGTGTGCGTGAAATTTCCTGAGCAGTGGGCGCTCTGTTTCCGGGTGATTCTTTTATGCTTTTAATTTTTGAATCTATGGCCTGTAACTGAGGCGCTGGCTCAGCTAGTTGGGGTTGTTCCTTGTTCTCCATTCTTGGTCGATATTGTGTAATAGAATGAACAAATAATTGTATATTAGCTACAATTATATTCCAATACTCAATCGAATGTTAATAACTCGGTAACAAGGAAGTTTCTAAGCCGTATTAAAAATAAGAAGATTGAATACGGAGAGTATTTAAAGCTACTACAGTTTGGTAGTTCTTTAGTGAGTTGTCAGCAGCGAGAAAGCTTTAAGTCCGAACTCTATTGTTCGTCTTCGTTTTTCTGATCTGTCACTGTCGCGGAAACTTTAATCTTAAGGGTAGCTGTCACATCAGGGTGGATGTTAATATCTACGTCAAAGTCACCAGTTTTCTTGATTGGTTTTTTAAGAACAATTTGTTTGCGGTCAATGTCCCTGAACTGACGGTCAGTTTCAGCCAATGAATTCTGAATGTCTTTTGTGGTTACAGAGCCAAAGGCCTTTCCTCCTTGTCCTGTAGCGAGTTCAAACTTGAGTCTTTGCTTGTTCAATCTGTTGGCTAGTTTGTTAGCGGACTCTAGTTCATCCGCTTCCCTTATTGCTCTTGATTTCTTTAGAGCCTCAATGTGTTTAAGGTTTCCTTTAGTAGCTTCAAAAGCTTTGCCTGTAGGAATTAAAAAGTTAAGGGCGTACCCGCGTCTGACTTTAATCACATCAGCTTCAGCGCCTAGGTTCTCTACTTTTTCTTTTAAGATGACGTCTATTTGAGACATGGTATTTTCTTTTATTCAGGCTGTTTTTTAGTGCTAAGAATGATACTAGCACGCATTGAATGGGGCGATTCCATTACCCGTGATATTCTTTATTGTCAAGATAAGGTCTTTGTAAGAGTTTTAGATTAAATTACAATTTTCAGGTAAAAATATTCCGTTTAGGCTACAATAAAAGTTTATAGCTAGGAAAATGAGTCTTTTTCATAGGAAATTATCCACAGTTTGTCTTCTTCTATTAATTGTCGGTGAATTAATAATTAATGTCGGCTGTAAGGATAGTTTAAAGTCTGGAGTCGCTGTTATTCCGAAAGGTGTAAAGCATGACTATTTATCAGATGCTGGTGAATGGTTAGGGCCGCTTGGTAATTACCGTAACGGCCATTCAACCGAATCAAATTGGCATCAAGACTGGTTCAATGTTGAGCCAGAACTTTCGTGGAAGATTGAACTTGGGCTTGGAGTGGCCAGCGTCACCTGTCTCAATGGGCGAGCATACTGCATTGGTAATGCTGCCGATGAAGAGGTCGTTCAGTGTCTTGATTCCAGCACGGGCCAAGTTGTATGGAAATTTTCCTACTCATGTCCAATAGATAAAAGAATGTTTGAAGGAGGTTCGGCTTCGACTCCTGTAATTGATAAAGTTAGGGGATCTCTGTATATTCTTAGTCATCAAGGAGAGCTCCGCTCTTTGGGACTTAATGACGGCAAAGAACGATGGAAGGTTTCCTATATAGATGATCTAAAAGGGAAAAGGCCAACTTGGGGCTATTCCAGTTCACCATTGTTGAGCGGTGATATGTTAATCACGGTTCCTGGTGGTGGTGGATCAGGTGTTGTTGCGTTGGATCCAGTTACTGGTAAAAAGATATGGTCTTTTGGTAGTGATGAGGCGGCTTATTCTTCTCCTGTTCAAATCAATGGTGAAGGAAAGGACGGTGGCAATGTGATGCTTTTTAATTCCTACGGGCTAAACATCATAAATCCACGCTTTGGCAAGCTGGTGTCCAAGGTGAGATGGAAAACCGATTACGATGTTAACGCGACCTTGCCTCTATATATTAACGGCCATATTTTTATATGCTCAGGATATGGTAAAGGAGGTGGCATGGTTCGCATAAATGAAAACAAATTGGATCTTATTTATGAATCAAAGGATACAGTGTGTCAGTTTCAATCACCGATAGAGTCAGGTGGGCATGCCTACATGGTGATAGGAGATAACTCGACCAAGGCAAAGTTAGCATGCATGAGTCTTGAGGATGGTTCAATTAAGTGGACAGAGCCATTGTCGGGGAATAGAGGAAATATTATTACTGCTGACGGCAAGCTAATTGTTGTTAGCGAGCGGGGAGAAGTCATACTTTGTGATGCTTCGGAGAAGGGTTATATTGAGCACGGCAGATTTCAAGCCTTAGGAGGTAGGTGCTGGGCGCCTCCTTCAATTGCGGATTCAAAGTTATATATTAGGAATAATTCAGGCAGATTGGTCTGCTATAATCTTAAAAATACCAAATAAAGTACTATTCTAAGCTTCAGATCGGTTGAGATTGTGGATAGTTGAGGCATTTTTATAAAAATGAGGTAAAGAAAGATTGCGTGATCTCTCCTATTAATCTTTAAACTAGATAATCTATGACGAAATTACTCCGACTTACATTATTTGCGGGAACTGCAATTTCATTGATAAATGATCCAATCGCCGCATTCGGGAAGGAAAATTCACAATGGCTTTCATGGCGTGGGCCTGAAGGAAATGGAGTCAGCCATGAAAAGTATAAGGATTGGAGTTTCAATGAGACCCCTTCATGGACTCACAACCTCAAGGGTAGGGGTACTCCAGTCATTGCCGACGGCAAAATGTTTGTATTTGGATATAGGGGGGAAGGGAGTGAAGTTGAGGAACTGATTGTATGTTTAAATGCTGAATCCGGAAAGAAGATCTGGGAATATGCGTTTAGGGATTACATTAGTGATACGATTTATGACCGTTACTCCATTGGGGCGGCAGTAGTTGATCCGGAAACCAGAAACGTTTATCTGCAGACCACTAATGGCCTTTTTATAGCGTTCACTTCTAAAGGAGAGCCAATTTGGCGCCACTCAATGATGGAAAGGTTTGGACGCTTGACTTTTCCTAACGGACGCACAGGAGCTCCTATCGTGGAGGGGCAATTAGTTATAATGCACTGCATAACGAGTTACTGGGGAAAGCAGGGCCCGGCAAGAGATCGCTTTTATGCTTTCGATAAGAAATCTGGTGATATTGTTTGGGTCAGTGAGCCTGGCATAGCGCCTAAGGACAGTTCATTTTCCACACCTATAGTGGAGAGTCGATACGGTACGCGTGTATTTTATGCCGGTACAGGTGATGGAAATCTAGTCTGCGTGAATGCTCTTAATGGTAAGCCTCTGTGGAGGTTTCACATGAGCTTTGGCGGGGTCAATTCTAGTCCGGTGATTTATAAGGACACAGTCATTTGTCCTCATGGAAAGGAAAAC
>Ga0163108_10000349_pt1 | contig 34480 bp, 35 predicted proteins | sample Fk1155metaG_FD_109644 | JGI IMG/M metagenome (GOLD analysis project Ga0163108, IMG submission 109644) | Marine microbial communities from the Central Pacific Ocean - Fk160115 155m metaG | ecosystem: Environmental > Aquatic > Marine > Oceanic > Photic zone | place: The Central Pacific Ocean...
ATAGCTTCTCTTCTTCCTCTTCCTGCATCGGCAAATCTTCTTACACTCAATCCTAAAAGTGGCAGCATGAATAAGGCAAGAATACCAAGCGTGTAATAAAGATTGAAAGTGTCTGAATTTAAATCTTCCCCTAAAGTTATTCCAAGTACTAACCCAACTGTAATCCCAGCAAGGAGACTGAAAATAATACAGAAAAGCACAAACCACCAGTATTCACTTCTTGTTGCTTCTCCTTCTAAATTAAAGTAGTTCTTAAATAAGGCGCTATCTATTGCTTGTCCAAACTTCATGACTTAGCTCCTTTGATATATCACTACGTTTGTCATAGTAAATCAAGAACACTTTAAAATTAATTGATCTATATCAAGAAAAATACGAACATTTGATCTTAATCAACTCGAAGTGACTTATGAAACGCAATAGTCACCTTAGTGTGTAGTAATCTGTGTAGTAAGGTTTTTAAGAGCCTATAAAATCAATAGGTTACAAAAAAAGTGTGTAGCTAGTGTGTAGTTGAAGAATCCTTATTCTATAAGGGTTTCAGGAGAAAAAACTACTCCCACTCAATAGTAGAAGGTGGCTTACTAGAAATATCATAAGTTACCCTAGAGACTTTAGGTATCTCATTCATTATTCTGTTTGAAACCTTCTCTAAAAAACTATGCGGTAAAGTGGCTGACTTAGCCGTCATAAAATCTACTGTTTCTACTGCTCTTAGGGCTATCACATACTCATATCGCCTTGAATCACCAACGACTCCAACGGATTTAACGGGGAGAAAAACTGCAAATGCCTGACTGACTTTATTGTAATACCCTTCCTCAACTAACTCGCTTATAAATATGTCATCTGCCAGCTGTAAGATTCTAATGTAATCTTTCTTTATCTCACCTAGGATTCTTACACCAAGTCCTGGACCCGGAAAGGGATGTCTAAACAATATCTCTCGTGGCAAACCCAATTCCAATCCTATTTTTCTTACTTCATCCTTAAATAAGTCTTTCAAAGGCTCAATGACTGGTAATTTAAGATAATCTGGAATACCTCCAACATTATGGTGAGATTTAATCACATGAGCAGTACCGTTTTTATTGCCTGCGGATTCGATTACATCAGGATAGATAGTTCCTTGAGCTAACCATCTTATTTTTTTACTTTTTTTGGCTTCTTTCAAAAATACATCTATGAAAGTCTTACCTATGGCTTTCCGTTTATGTTCGGGGTCTTTTTTTCCTTTTAAATCTTTAAGGAACTGATTACCGGCATTTGTTCTTTTGACTTTAATACCAAACTTATCTTTAAAGGTTTTCATTACCTGGTCGCCTTCGTTCAGCCTAAGAAGACCATTGTCCACGAACACACAGGTCAATTGATCGCCGATTGCTTCAGAGAGTAGAGCGGCTACTACTGCTGAATCGACACCCCCAGATAATCCTAGTAAAACTTTGTCAGAACCAACCTTCTCTCTAATTTCCTCGACACTTTTGGAGATAATATTTTTTGCATTCCACAAACCGTTACAGTTACAAATATCCCTTACAAAGTTTTTAAGGATTTGTTTCCCTTGTGGTGTGTGCGTTACTTCGGGGTGGAATTGGAGACCAAATATTTTTTTGGCAGGACTAAATAAAGCAGCTATTGGGCTATTGCTTGATTTTGCGCACCTTTTAAACCCTTTGGGTAAGCCAGAGACATGATCTCCATGACTCATCCATACGTTAATAGATTTCTTTTTAATGCCCTTAAATAATCCTTTGGCTAAGTTTTTTAAAACAAGATCAGCGTGCCCAAATTCTCTTTTCTCAGCTAATTCAACTTTTCCTCCAAGCTGCTTTGCGATGGTTTGCATACCATAACAAATGCCTAGGATTGGAATACCTAAATCAAAAAGTTTATATGGAACTTTCGGTGATCCCTTTTGCTTAACTGTCTCGGGGCCTCCAGAAAATATTATGCCCTGAGGGTTAAATTTTTTGATGGTGGAAAGTGAGCTTTTGTAATGATAAATCTCGCAATAAACTCCAATCTCTCTCACCCGCCTAGCAATCAACTGAGTGTATTGAGAACCAAAGTCTATAACTAGAATCCTGTCTTCAATGATGTCTTTTGACATCTTCAAACTCCAAGTTTTTAGGACATCCTGTAATTAGGAGCTTCCTTGGTAACACTAACATCATGAACATGACTCTCACTAACTCCCGCATGGGTTATCTGGATAAATTTGGGTTTGGTTCGCATGGTTTCTATATCCTTAGAACCTGTATAGCCCATACCCTGTCTCAGTCCTCCCATCATCTGATGCACGACTGCTTCCATCCAGCCCTTGTAAGGAACCCTGCCTTCAATTCCTTCAGGGACTAGCTTTTCTGTGGCCTGTGAACTTTCTTGAAAATACCTATCACCCGATCCTTGATCTCCACTCATGGCACCGATTGACCCCATGCCTCGATATGACTTGTAGCTCCTACCTTGATAAAGCTCCACTTCCCCAGGAGCCTCTTCGGTACCCGCCAAGATGCTTCCGAGCATTATAGTATGTGCTCCCGCAGCTATTGCCTTTGCAACATCCCCAGAAAATCTAATCCCACCGTCTGCTATTACCGGAATGTTTCTATTTTTGAGTGCTGCTACAGCATTAGCAACAGCTGAAATCTGTGGCACACCTACTCCGGTGATGATGCGAGTGGTGCAAATTGATCCAGGACCGATCCCTACTTTTACTGCGTCAGCACCAGCTTTGGCTAAAGCTAAAGCACCTTCAGCAGTCGCGACATTACCGCCAATGACCTGTGTATCTTTAAATTCTTTCTTAAGAAATGTAACTTGTTTTAATACCCCTTCAGAATGTCCATGAGCACTATCGACAACCAATACATCAACTCCTGCTTCTATTAAAGCCGCTGATCGATCACCTGAATCCCTATCAGTGCCAACGGCTGCCCCAACTAACAATCTGCCCTCACTATCCTTTGTTGCATTGGGAAAATCTAAAGATTTATTGATATCCTTAAGAGTGATCAGACCGGTCAAGGTATAGCTATCGTCCACAAGCAATATCTTCTCTATTCTATTGGAGTGTAGTAACTGCTTGATTACCTCAAGATTCTCACCTTCTTTAGCCGTAACCAATTTATCTTTGGGAGTCATAATTTGGGCTACATCAGCGTTCAAATCCTGTTCATTTCTAAAATCCCTACTAGTGACAATACCAACTAGATTGTCGTTATCGACTACAGGCATTCCGGAAATATTCAATTCCTGGGTCAGCTGTACCAATTCACCTACTTTGTTATCTGACCTTATGGTGATAGGGTCCCTGACTACTCCACTTTCATACTTCTTTACTTTCCTGACTTCATTGGATTGGTCTTCGGTTGATAGGTTTTTATGAATAATACCTATGCCCCCTAATTCACTTAAAGCAATACTCATTCTAGATTCAGTAACAGTGTCCATTGCCGCTGATAACAAAGGAATATTGAGACTTATCTCACTAGTGAGACTAGTTTTCAAGTCTGCATCTTTTGGGAGTATTTCTGAGTGTTCAGGCACAAGCAGAACATCATCGAAGGTAAGGGCTTGGTCTGCTATCCGCAACATCTTCAAATTATACAGAAAGAAAAGAAAATGAATAAAAAAATTCCAATTAAGATAAACTGCATAAAAACCCAATTCATGGAAGACACTTCTAAAAAAAATGCTTTTTTAGGATGGCGTATGGTCGGTATCGCCCTCTTTGCAGACTTTTGTGTTGTTGGTTTTGCTTTTCAATCTTACCCTGTCATTCAACTTATTCTTGCAGAAGAAATGGAACTCTCTCGTTTCATGGCTACCCTTACCCTGCCCGGTTTCATGCTTATTTCTGCGATCACTATGCCGGTTGTAGGAAAAATACTGGATACCTATTCAATTAGATCTGTACTAATTTCAGGCTCTTTCGTTTACGGGTTATCTTTAATTTCTTTATATTTTGTTAATAGCTATACGGCTTTTATTCTAATTTTTGTGCTTCCTATTGCGCTTGGTGCCTCCTTGATGGGCAACTTGTCAGTTTCTAAACTTGTATCCAGATGGTTCCGTGAATACACGGGAAGGGCATTGGGTATAGCTGCTCTTGGAGTTTCTTTTTCGGGTTTAGTTATGCCTAATCTAACAAACTATCTTCTGATAGATCTAGGCCTGAGTTGGAGAGACGCTTATTTATACTTTGGTTTATTTACATTAATTGTAAATGCACCTCTATTTAGATTGATGGTAATAGATAACCCTGAAGATGTAGACCAGCTACCTGATGGCAAAACACAAAATGGTACAGACCAAGAAATTGAGGGAGAGGATTGGACTTTAAACCAATTATTTAGAGATCGGAACTTCTGGGTTCTCTCTCTCGTGTTCGCTTTGCAATTTTGTGCAATGATGGCTGTACTTTCCCATATCACCTTTTATGCCTTTGAAAGGGGTTGGGTAGAGAATGCGGCTTGGATCTTCAGTATGTACGCTGTCCCCGCAATGATCAGCAAACTAATTTTTGGATGGTTAATTGAAAACAAAATGGATGCTAGGTTAGCTGTTTCCACATCTCTATTAATTCAACTTGTTGGAACCTTACTGATTTTATTTAGTGAAAGCCCTAATCAGCTTTCTTTTATTATTGCGTTATTTGGATTTGGAGGAGGAGCTGCTCTTCCTTTGAGCAATATACTGTTCAATAAAGTCTATACACAAAAAAGTTTTGGCTTCTCTAGGGGAACTGCACAGCCCTTTATTTCGCTTTTTCAGGTTAGTGGAACACCTGTAGCTGCACTTATGTTTGATGCTTACGGGAATTATGAAAAAGCTTTTCTATTTCTTTGCTGTTTACTGGTTATAGCAACTATAGTTATTTGGTTTTTAAGAATGCCAAATATAAACAAGGAAAATTAATAAAAGTCGTTGATCAACTTATCTAATTCATCTACAAACTCTAAAGGCTTGTCTAGCATTAAGTGATGTTGGGCATCTGCTAAGGAAACAACCGAAGAGCCTTCAGGGAGTAAATCCCTCATCTCCTTAATCGAATTTCCTGTATCGAATTCCATGGTGTTTTCTCCATAGATAAAAGAAACCGGACAATTTAGTTGATTAAGAATTTCATGCTGGTCATTTCCTACCTCTAAATGATCATAAGTTGAAGGATCAAATGTCCAACTCCACCCTCCATCAGATTCTCTTACAGATTTCTCTGCTATAAAATCTAGTAAATATTTATTTTGACAGTCTTGTGGTGGCATCAGTCTAAACCTTTGAACCAGTTCCTCTTTAGAGGACCTAATTTTAGGGGGCTTTGAAGGCGGCATATTTTTATACCATTCAATATGATTTTCAGGACGCCTAACTACAAAATCTACTAGCACTAAACCTGACATTTGATCACCGTATTTATCAGCTGTAGCCAAAGAAACCATACCTCCAAAACTGTGACCTACCACAACTGGATTAATGAGGCTGGTTTCCTTAACCACTCCCCAAACATCTTCAACAAAAGTATCTTTATCGTATCGAGAACGCCATTCACTATCTCCCATCCCACTAAAACTCATTACTACAAAGTGGTATTTCTTAGATAAAAGACCTCCAATAAATTGAAACCAGTAAGCATGAGCGTGATTTCCATGAAGCATAATCACAGAAGGATTTTTTGGATTTCCCCACTCCATGTAGTGAATTTTAGCTCCAGAAACTTCTGCAAAATCACTTTTGTGATCAACTGCTAAGGCATCTTGAAACCATTTTGGCTGTTCAGTAATTATTTCCATATTCAGTTGATAAGCATCCCTACCTTCTAGGCAGGGAATACTAAATTAACTAATTGTTAAAAGGAAGAATGAAATGGAAAAATTAATAATTGAATAGTTGGTCGGTTTTTGCAGCAGCTATAAAATCGTTTTTGTGCAAACCTTTAATTTTGTGAGTCCACCATGTTATTTCAACCTTGCCCCACTCTAGAAGAATTGCAGGATGATGCCCTTCTGCTTCAGCTAAATTTGCTACCTGATTAGAGAAATCAACAGCCAAAGAGTAATTTTCAAACTTAAAGCTTCTTTTTAATCTTAGAATAGAATCTTCGGTAATAGGCTGCCATTCAGGAATCTCTTTAATCAGTTCAACTAATTCGTCATCGGTTACCTTGGGAGCATCTGCCCTACAGGCTTCACAATTTTCTGAAGTTAGATCAGACATACGTTACTTCTTGATGCCACCTTTAGCTAAATTAGCAGGATCAAGAATTTTTTCTAATCTTGATTTTGATAAATTAGTTTCTTCCATAGCCACTTCAAGTATGGGTTTTCCTTCTCGGTAAGCTCTTTTAGCTATAGCGGCTGCTCTTTCATAACCTATGACAGGATTTAATGCGGTTACTAGAATTGGGTTTTTGTTTAAACCACTTTCAATATTCTTTTTATTAACTTTAAAGCTCTTTATAGCCTTGTCTGCGAGGATATTCATGGCTCCTGATAGTATATTTATACTCTTTAATAAATTGTAGGCGATCACGGGCAACATAACATTTAATTGAAAGTTCCCCGATTGGGCGGCGATTGCCACGGCTGTGTCATTTCCTATTACATCCGCGCAAGCCATAGCAACTGATTCAGGGATTACTGGGTTTACTTTTCCTGGCATTATGCTACTTCCTGGCTGTAAAGCTTTAAGTTCAATTTCTCCTATACCCGTTAATGGCCCACTATTCATCCAACGCAAATCATTACTAATTTTAGTCAGAATGGTTGCAAGATTCCTTAATTCCCCGGAAACACGCAATGATGTATCTTGAGCACTTAAACTACGAAAAAAATTATCGCTAGGCACAGTTTTACATTTTCCTAATTTAGAAACTTCTTTAGCAAATAGTTTAGAGAATCTAGCATGAGCATTTATTCCAGTTCCTACCGCCGTTCCTCCTTGAGGCAGGACTAAAAGCAGTTCTAGTACTTCCTTTAAAAAATGTTGGGAAGCTTCCAATTGAGCTTTCCAAGCCAAAAGTTCGTCACTCATATCGATAGGCATTGCATCCATAAGGTGAGTTCTTCCAGTTTTGGTAATTCCTTCAACCTTCTTTGCTTTATTTTCTATAGTTCTTATGAGCTTTTCCAAAGCCGGCATAAGAAGGTGCTCCATATCACAGTGGCAACTTATGTTTATTGCTGTAGGAATAACATCGTTACTACTTTGACTCATATTTACATGATCATTCGGATCCACAGTAACTCCTGAAAACTTAGTAGCTAACTTAGCAATAACTTCATTAGCGTTCATGTTGGTGCTTGTTCCCGATCCAGTTTGGAATATATCTACAGGGAATTGATCATCAAATTTACCAGACCAAACCTCTTTAGAAGCCCTTACTATAGCTCTGGATCTTTTGGAATCGAGTAGCTTTAAGCTTTTGTTGGTTTTTGCAGCAGCATCTTTTATGACTCCCAGGGCCATGATGAAAGTTCTGGTAAAAGGTAAATTAAAACTGATGCCACTTACTGGAAAGTTATCTATTGCTCTTTGAGTTTGGGCTCCCCATAAAGCATTAAAAGGAATTTTTACTTTACCCAAGCTGTCTTCTTCTAACCTATAGCGTTTTTTGGCCATATATCTACCTCTTGGAATTATAGTTTATCATCTAAGTAAAAAATTTAACGACAAACCTTTAGCAGGGTATAATTTTCGAAGGGAAGAAAATATGAGTAAAGAATTTAAAGAAAAAATAGACATTAACTTAGGAAAATTACCTCAAAAGAAAAAAGGCTCCTTAGAGCAAGTTGAATGTAAGACCTTAGAAGAACAGAGGCGTCATGGCCTGGAAAGACTTGCTAGCGGTTTCAGAATGTTTTCACACTTCGGATTCGATGAAGGAGTAGCAGGTCATATTACATTTAGAGATCCAGAATACAGTGATTATTTCTGGGTTAATCCTTTTGGCATGCATTTTGATCAAATTTGTGTTTCTGATTTAATTCTAGTAGATAGAAATGGAGAAGTAGTTCAAGGAAATAGGCCTGTAAATACAGCAGCATTTGCTATTCATTCTCGTCTGCATGAAGCCAGGCCTGATGTTAATGCTGCAGCGCATTCCCATTCAATGTACGGAAAATCTTTTTCGACAATGGGTAGGTTATTGGAGCCTATTACCCAAGATTCATGTGCTTTTTTTGATGATCATGTTCTTTTTGATGACTTCACTGGAGTGGTCCTTGAAACTGATGAAGGGGATAGAATTGCCGAAGCCCTTGGAGGAAAGCGTGCAGCTATTTTAAAAAATCATGGTCTCTTAACTACTGGCGAAACAGTTGATGCTGCCTTGTGGGGATTTCTATCCATGGACAGATGTTGTCAGTCACAACTGATAGCTGAATCAGTTGGGCAAATGGAAAGAATTTCTGATGAGACAGCAGCTTTAACTAAAACTCAAGTAGGTTCGGAGTTAGGTATGTGGGTTATGTATCAACCTATTTACGATCTAATGATAGAAAAAGACGATAGTTTTTTAAATTAGGCTTTTTTTATTGCTTCCTTCATTAAGTCTTTAGAACCTTTTACAAAACCCCAATTAGACATATAGTCTATAAACTTCTGTGAAAGACCTTCTTTGGTCAGATATTCAGCGGAAACAGGTATCTCAATCGGCACAAACTCATTATCTTGCTCATAAAGATGAGGGAAATTGTGGTGTAATATCGCTGCTCTTCCTAGCATAATCCAGTCCACTCCTAGCTCCATTGCTTTTGTTACATCTTGAGGGGTTCTTAAATTTCCTGCCACTCCTAATCTAGTATTTCCTCTATTTAGTTCTACAAAATGCTGAATAAGAGACTTCCCTTTAAACTGTTCTTCTTCAGGTTCCTTAAAAGAGTCCCATAAAGACATGTCTAAAAAGTCTAGATCTCCTGAAGTCATTAGTTCCGCTGCGAGCTCTTTCGATTCGCCAATTAAAATTCCAAACCTTTCGGAAGAAAGTCTTACTCCTAACATGAAATCTTCTCTGCACTCAGAACGTACTCCGGCAATAATTTCTTTCAGTAATCTAGAACGATTCTCTAAACTACCTCCATATTCGTCCTCCCTAATGTTTACTTCACCACTTAAGAATTGACATATGATATAACCATGAGCTCCGTGTAGCTCTACTCCATCAAAGCCAGCTTTCTCAGACCTGATAGCTGCTTCAATGAAATCATCTCTTAATTTATGTACTTCACTTATAGTCAATGCTCTAGCTGAAAATTCTTTATTATCCGAAGGGCAAACTGGCTCCTCTCCAATTAATTCTTTAGGAGATCTCATTCCAGCATGATGAAGTTGTACTATCGCTAAACTATTATTAGATTTAATTTCTTTAGCTAACCGAATGAGACCTTCTAAATGGTCATCTGAAAAAACTCCTAGTTGGCCAGGAAAACCTTTTCCAATAGCTTGAACATGAGCAGCACAAGTCATAGTTAATCCGAATCCACCTTTGGAACGCATGGTTAACCAATGGAACTCTTCTTCCGACATAATTCCATCTTCATGACTTTGGGAATTAGTTAGTGGAGCCAACATGAATCTATTTTTCATGTCAGGTCCTCTTACGAAACTTAAGGGGCTTAGGACTTTACTCATTTACTAATTCTTCAACTTGCCAAAGAGTGTCTTTTCCAAAGAAAATCTCCTCTCCAACAAAAAAAGTTGGGATGCCAAAAACCCCCCTCTTAACTGCTTCTTCGGTGTTGCTAATTAGTTGAGCTTTTATTTCAGGGTCCTGCATCTGCTCCATTAACCTTTCCGCATCAAAGCCGGATTCTGTAAAAGCTTCCTTTATGACTTCAGGGTCATCCATTTTTTTTGGTTCTTCCCACATATGCTTAAGCACTTCATCGATATATTTATCTAAATAACCATCTTTCTGCGCTCCTATTGCACCTCTGATTATTTGTAAAGAAATAACTGGAAAATGTGGGTTCATCTTAAATTTATCAATTCCATGACGTTTTTGAAAACGTTGCATTTCAACTGATTGGTATTCATTTTTGTTAAGAATTCCAAAGAAAGCCTCCATTGGTGGTTTGTTATTAGTGGCCTTAAAAATACCGCCCAATAAAACAGGAATGTAATTAAATTTTGCTCCGGTTCTTTCTTCAATACCAGATACAACCCGATGGCTTAAATAGGCATTAGGGCTGGCAAAATCAAAATAAAAATCTACGGTCTTAGTCATCATCGTCTCCTTCTTCTTGACCCATTGTTTCTAAAATCTCTGAATAATCAAGAGTCGAGCAGTAACCATCAGCATAACCATTAAATAGTTCAATGGGAAATTCGTCGCTACCATATGACATACTAAAAAGTGATTGGCATTTTTCATCCTTAGTGAACCTTTCGTCTGAGGTCAGTTCATTAAATATAGAATCGATGGTTACTTCACTGCTTACCATTATCGGACCTTGGTCTTCTTCGGAATCTAGAATCATATATTTTTCTGTAGCAGACCAAGCCTTCCATTGGGGCAGGTCATTGGATCTGCCTTTTCCTGGATCTCCTGTGTAAGCAAACTCTGCCCAATAAGACATCATTTGATCTGATAATTTTTTTGCACCATCGTAAGAATCTTTGATTACTATGTTCTTAATTACGAAATTATCAAAAGCTGCTGGAAACAAAAAGAGTATCTCTAAAGCATGTGCAGCACCTGCTAAAACTCCAAAATCTACTCCCTGTATAACAGGCAAATCATCCCAATCAAACCTATAGACGAAAGTTTCTCTATGGCCAGATGCTACTAGCTGTCTTGCAGGAGTATCCGCCGCTCTTTCTTTCCAAGAATCAGAGGAATACTGATTAACAGCGTTATAGAAGTCAGGCCTCATTATTTCTAAAGGCAATTCATCCATACCTACCCAAGAAAAAACTCTAGCTAACAATCCTTCCCCTTCTCCCCATCTAACGAATTTTGGATTCCTCATATTAAAGAGCTTAGATTCATATCTATTAGTTCCTAGAATGATAGGGACACGAGGCATCTGATCATTGGTGAATGATTCAGAAATTCCTTTTCTACCCATAACATGTCCGTCATTAAAAACTCTTGTCATCCCTCCTCTTTTGGGTCTTGCCTCTCCGTAGGCGGTTAATAGCTCTTCGGGTGTAGTACTTCTGAGGTACCTCTCTGTTTCTTCTAAGGACATGTTATTTTGCAGTTCTTTAGCCTCCTCTAGGTCTTCTGCCTTCTCTTCATTAACTAAAAGTCTATTAATAACTTCTTTGGAGCTGGTTATTCCTGAAGTTCCATCTTCAGGATAATAAGCTTCAGCATCTTCAGTTTTGGAATGAGAGACAATTCCACTCTGAACAATTGCTTTATGAAATAAACCTGAAGCTAAGGGAGATGCGTAGAGTGCAGCAACATTATGCCCTCCCGCAGACTCCCCGTAGATGGTCACATTGTTAGCATCACCTCCAAAAGCAGAAATATTTTCTCTAATCCAGCGAAGTGCCATAATATTATCTAGTGTTCCGAAACTTCCTGAAGCATCTTCCAAAGTTGAACTTTTTTGCCTCAAGGCCGGATGCCTAAACCATCCCAAGTTAGACATCCTGTAATTGACAGTCACGACAATTACTTCATGGTCAATGACCATGTGACTGGGATAATACGTATTTGCAGAACCGATAATATTGGCCCCCCCATGTATCCACATCATTACTGGCACTTTCTTTTCAGCTAATTCTTGAGGTGACCAAGCAGGAGACCAAATGTTTAAATAGAGGCAATCCTCTGAACCAGTCCACCCACCTTCTTCACCTGTCATTATTCCTTGAGGTTGAAAACATTCTTGAGAGAATTCTTTGGCTTCAAATCTTGATAGAAAAGATTCAGGTGGTCTTGGAGCTTTCCACCTTAATTCATCGACGGGAGGTTGAGCAAAAGGAATACCCCTCCAAGCGAAAGTTTCATCTTCTTTGAAACCTATCACCTCCCCTTGTGCTGTAGTTCTTACAGAGTTTTCGTCCAAACCCTTACTGCAGCCAAAGGATATTAAAATTCCTAAAATTACTAATAGATATATTCTTTTCATTATGCTCCTTATTTTATGAAACCGATTAAGGTCTCATGGTCCTTTCTTTTATGCCTAGATTCTGAGGTAAATTCTTATAAGCGGTCTCTACCCAATCACAGAGTAAAGGCCTCGTATCCCTGGGATCAATAATTTCTTCGATGCCAAACATCTCTGCTGTCCTGTAGGGTGATCTGACTTCATCTAATGAATCTTCTATTTCTTTTTGCCTTGCAGCTGGATCGGGGCTTGCCTCTATATCTCTTTTATAAGCAGCCATAACCCCACCCTCTATCGGCAGAGAACCCCAATCCCCTGAAGGCCAAGCGTAGCGAAGATTGAGTTGATCTGAATTACCGTGTCCACCACCAGCTACTCCAAAAACTCGTCTTATGATTACAGAAACCCAGGGAACTGAAGCTTGCCATACACTGTAAAGGGCCCTTACGCCGTGACGTATAACACCAGATTCTTCCGCTTGAAGACCAATTGAAAAACCCGGGTTGTCAACAAAGTTAACTACGGGAATGTTAAAAGTATCGCAAACATCTACAAATCTAGTCATTTTTTCAGACGCCTTAGCAGTTACGGCACCACCATCATAGTTACAATCATTACCTAGGATTCCTACAGGATATCCGGACAGCCTTGCCAACCCTGTCACTAATGATTTCCCATACCCAGCACCTATTTCAAAAAAGCTTCCCTTATCCAACACTAAATCAATTATTTCTCTTACCTCGTAAGGGGCCTTCCTGTCTCTAGGTATTATTGATATTAATTTTTCTTCCTTTCTGTCTGTTGGGTCATCATTTTCCTTTCGGGGAGGAACTTCCCAGACGCTTGAAGGCATGAATGAAAGAAAAGCTTGTATTTGTTTAAAAGCATCTTCTTCACTTACAGCTTCATTGTCCACTGCCCCTGCTGTTTTGGTATGAATATCACTGCCTCCGAGCTCTTCTCTTTCCATTTTTACCCCAAAGGCCCTTTCCACAACCGGAGGCCCAGCAACAAACATTTGAGCACTGCCTTTAACCATTATTGAAAAATGAGAAGCGACCACGCGTGCAGAGCCTAAACCCGCTACTGATCCCATACACGCTCCCACTACGGGCACCATGCTCAACAATCTAACAATATTTTGCCAACTTGGTAATCCAGGAACATAAGTGGCGCCCATGGTCTCAAGCGTTTTTACACTTCCTCCGCCACCACTGCCGTCAACAAGATTTACTAAAGGGAGTCGTAAGTGTTCCGCGAGCTTTAAACTGTACAAAGACTTATTGCCTATTCGAGCATCTGCGGCCCCTCCCCTTACGGTAAAATCATCACCTGCAACAACAACTTCTCTTCCATCAACCTTTCCTCTTCCAAAGATAAAGTTTGAAGGGATAAACTCTTGGATTTCTCCATTTTCATCATAAGTGACCTTTCCGGTTATCTCCCCGGTTTCATGAAAAGAGTCTTTATCCAATAGCTGATCAATCCGTTCCCTTACGGTGAGGCGCCCCCTTGCATAGTGTTTGGCTATGCGCTCAATGCCTCCCATTTCCTTAGCAAGCTCAGCACGTTTTTTTAATTCTTCTAGGTCTTTTTCCCAACTCACAACTGGTCCTTTGAAGTAGCTATATTCTCATACTTTTAAAAGCTTGCAAGCTCTGCTTTAGTTACGTACATTGTGAACATAGAGAAATTGATTTTCGTCAATTTAAAAGTTTTTTTTAAGAGTATCTTAAAAATGTAAAAATAGGAGAATAAATAATGCAAATTGCACCTATACCCACGCTATCTGAAGAAATTAATGATATTAGGCTAAGAACAGCAGATATTGTTGGAAATCGAATTATTCCTAACGAAGGAGTCATCTACTCTGGAGGAGAAAAATCTGCAAAGCTAAGAAAAGAAATAAGAGAAGAAGTTAAAAAACAGGCCCTCTGGGCACCTCATCTACCCGAGGAATATGGAGGAATGGGTAACGGTTTTCTAACTCATGCCTATATGAATGAAATCTTGGCTTGGTCTCCTCTTGGGAATAGATTGTTTGGAGTGATTGCTCCAAATTCTGGAAACCAAAAGATCCTGGTTAAATATGGTACTGAAGAGCAGAAGAAAAAATGGCTAATTCCATTGATCAACCAAGAAATGGAGTCTGGCTTTTCTATGACCGAACCAGACGTTCCTGGATCTGACCCAAGACAACTGCAAACCAAGGCTGTAAGAGATGGCGATGAATGGGTAATTAATGGTCATAAAATTATGACATCAAATGGGCAGAGAGCTGATTTCTTGGTTGTTATGTGTAGAACCGAAGATGATGATACAGGTAATGAGAATTTAAAAATGACTCAAATTATTGTTCCCACTGATACTCCCGGTGTAGAAAGAATCAGGTCGGTCCCTATATGGGGTCACACAGGTGGTGATCATATGGAGATAAAATATAAGGACGTTAGAGTACCAGTTGAAAATGCTCTAGGCGAAAGAGGATCCGGCCATCAAGCCGCCCAAGACAGATTAGGAGCAGGAAGAGTCTATCACTGCATGAATACCATTGGGCAAATGTGGAGAGCTTTTGACATCATGGTTAAGTATTCCACACAAAGAGAAGTCCATGGAGGAAAGTTGGAGACAAAACAATTCATGCAAGGTTTCATTGCAGACTCATATATAGATATCCAAGCTGCAAGGCTGATGACCATACATTGTGCAGAAATTATGGACAAAGACGGTAATTCAAGGGTTGATATTTCAGCGATTAAGGTTTTTGTTCCTGAAGCAGGTAGCAGAGTTGTAGACAGAGCAATACAAATGCATGGCTGGAGAGGAGTTTCCAGCGATCTTCCTCTAGCTGGAATGTTCCAAAGCTTTAGGACTCTAAGATTGGCCGATGGTCCTGATGAAGTTCATAGAATACTGATAGCTAAAGAAATACTTAAGAAGTACCACGATGGTCTTTCTTGGGACTTTGGTGTTTAAAACTAACTAGTTACAGGAACCAGTTTTACTGTTGAAGTGGCAGTAGCTACTAGTCTTTCTTTTTGATAAAGCTCGCTCGCCAAGTAAACAATACTTTTGCCTAATTTCAAAACTCTGGCATGGCAATTAAGTTTACCTGGATGTGAAGGACCTAAGAAACTCACATTGATATCCAGAGTCACAGGATTAAACTTTGACTCTAATAAAGCGATTAAAAGATGAGCCATGGGAGCATCCAACATTCCGGTGACAAACCCTCCTTGCACCACTTGATTGCCTGAGTGACAAAATTCGGGTATGGCTTCAAACTCCATTTCAAGCACAGGTGGCTCAGACTGGAACTTAATTGCCCTGCCTCCTAAAGTTTTGATGCATGGAGCTTGATGAGAAAGAAGCATTTCTAATTTATCTTTATCACTCATGTAAACTGTCCTTTTAAGTTTTAGGGAAATAAGTCTAAACTATTAGTAATTAAGGATAAATCAATGAATGCTGCTGATGCGCTTCTTAAAACACTTGTAGATAATGGCTTAGAGGTTGTTTTTGCCAATCCTGGTACCTCTGAAATGCATTTAGTAGCAGCAGTGGATCATTACCCTCAAATTAGACCCGTACTGGGTTTATTCGAAGGAGTGGTAACAGGAGCTGCGGATGGCTATGCCAGAATGTCAGGGAAGGCTGCTGCCAACCTTCTCCATTTAGGTCCAGGTTTAGGTAATGGATTTGCTAATATCCATAATGCTAAAAAGGCAAGATCTCCCATGATAAATATAGTCGGAGATCATGCTACATATCACCTCAAATACGATGCACCACTAACGTCTGATCTAGATGGCTTGGCAAAATCTAGTTCTGACTGGGTTGAAAGAGTTAAAAGTCCTGACGAACTTCCAGCTGGCGGAGCCAGAGCATGGCAAGCAGCGCATAATTTTCCCGGAAAGATTGCAACTCTAATTGTTCCTGCCGATTGTGCTTGGAGTGAAACTGATAAGAGCGGAGAAGTACTCAATAGCAAAGGGCCTGAAGATATCGATGAAAATCTTTTAAAAGAAGCTTATAAAGTTTTGACAAATAAAAGTAACTGCTTGTTATTTCTTGGAGGAGAATTTCTTGATGAAGAGTCTTTAAATATGGCTGCAAAAATAGCAACTAAGACAGGAGCAAGATTAGGAACTGAAACTTTTAGAAAAAGACAAAGAAGAGGTCAGTCTATTCCTGTGGTAGAACCATTGCCTTATTTTTCTGAGATGGCAGAAGACTTCCTCAAAGGAATTGAAAGTATAGTCTTTGTGGGTTCAAAACCTCCGGTTTCCTTTTTTGCTTATCCTGATAAAAAAAGTTACCTCTCACCAGAGAATTCAAAACTAGTGCAATTAGCTACATTTGAACAAGATGGTAGAAAAGCCCTAGAGTCCTTATGTGAGATGCTCGATGCAAATGAAATATCAGAGGAATTCTTGCCTTCGCCAACCAACCCAGCCCCTCTAAATGGAGAATTGAACCCAGCTCATGTCGGTTCATTAATAGGAGAACTCCTCCCTGAGGAAGCCATAGTCTCAGATGAAGCTGCAACTTCAGGATTTGCAGTTTACCCAAATACATGGAATTCAAAACCTCATGACTGGTTATCTCTAACCGGAGGATCAATTGGTCAAGGCTTACCTTTAGCTACAGGGGCAGCTATTGCTTGTCCCGATAGACCTGTTGTTTGCTTACATGGAGATGGAGGAGCCATGTATACCATTCAATCCCTCTGGACTCAGGCCAGAGAAAGTTTGAATGTTACAAATATTATTTTTTCAAATCGTGCTTACGCTATATTAAAGGTTGAACTAGATAGAGTGGGGGCTTTACAAACAGGAGATCGAGCTCAGTCTTTATTTTCTTTAGAAAATCCTGATATAAATTGGACTTCTCTTGGAAAATCTTTGGGAGTTGAATCTTTTACCACTCTAACCGTTGAAGACTTTAGAAAGGTATTTTCTACTGCTGTCAAAGAACCGGGCCCATCTTTGATTGAAGTTAGAATTTAAAAGGAATTGGTGGTAAATGGACTTTCTACTGCGCCCAACCAAAATTTTATAAGCCCATCTACCAAAGAGGGCAGGACGCAGTGAAATTCAGCTCTTGCAGCTAATTAAAGGGTGATAACTGCATCCTGCTTAATAATTAGGGGGTCTTACTTGGAGGTATTTCATGGGGAGAAATTGACGCCTCTAACTATTAGTCTTAATTATAGTAAATTATAGATTATTTGTATAGTACATAAATGGTCGGGGCGGCCGGATTTGAACCGGCGACCACTAGACCCCCAGTCTAGTGCGCTACCAGACTGCGCCACGCCCCGCTTAAATTTCAAACAACCTGTTTAATTTCTTTTAGGATTTCTTGCAAATCATCTATTAAATGATCGTTAGATGAAGATTCATTAGAAGAATCTTTTGAACTCAGTTTTTTCTTAGCACCAGATATGGTTAATCCCTCTTCATAGAGTAAAAACCTAATATTTTGAACTAGTAATATATCCTCTTTCTGATAAACACGCCTACTGCCCTTTTTGGTTGATGGTTTTAATAAATCAAATTCTTTTTCCCAAAATCTAAGAGTATGAGATTTAACCTTACACAAATCTGAAACTTCACTAATTGAAAAGTATTTTTTGTCTGGTATAGAACGTAACTTATTCACTCTGAATAGTCGCTAGTTTCTTTCTTAACTTTTGACCCGCCTTAAAAGTGACTACTTTTCTGGCAGATATAAGAGCAGGTTCCCCCGTTTTAGGATTTCTACCAGGCCTTTCTTTTTTATTTAGAATTTTAAAGTTTCCAAATCCTGAAATCTTTACTTCTTCATCATTTACTAAAGAGTTTTTTATTTCTTCAAAGAAAGCTTCAACTATTTCTTTCGATTCAACTTTATTGAGTCCCATATTTTCATGGAGATGATTTACTAAATCTAATTTTGTAATAGTCTTACTCATTAACTTCTTAATTTAGCATTAAACTTTTTAGAAAGAAATGCTACTAATTTCTCAATGATTTCATCGATCTCTTTATCTTTAAGTGTTCTGTTGGAGGCTTGCCAACCCAGCGCATAAGTTAAGCTCGTTTTACCTTGAGGTATTCCTTTTCCCTTATAGACATCGAAAAGCTTGATCTCTTTTAAATTGTCCCCTGCCTTAGAAATTATTGAATCCGTAATCATTGAACTGGCAATACCTTCATCGACAATAAAAGATAAATCTCTTTGTGCAAAAGGAAAACGAGAAAATTTCTCGAATTTTATATTACTCTTACTCGACGTTGCATTAATTGAAATTTCAAAAAAATTAACTCCCTGCTTGATATCAAATTTATCCAACAATTTAGGATTAACTGAACCTATATAGCCTATTACTGATTCCCCTTTCAGTAAAAGTGCTGTTTTACCCGGATGTAAATAAGGAATCTCAGCTTTCTTGAAATAATATTTAGAGGAATCGTTTAGAGCATTTTCTAAATCTCCTTTTAAATCAAAAAAATCCATCGGTTCATTTAAACCAGACCAGTTATCCTTATCTTTAATCCCAGAAATCAAACCACCGATTAATTCTTTTTGATTTATCTTGTGATTTTTACCCTTCTGAAAAACTGTACCAATTTCAAAAATCTTGAGGTTTTCAATTCCTTGATTAAGGTTGTAAGACAAGGTATCTAATAAACTTGGTAGTAGGCTTGGTCTCATGATATTCATATTCTCTGAAATAGGATTATTAACAAAAATTAACTGTGCCTTTTTGGGCTCCACTAGTTCTGCAAGCGACTCATCTATAAAAGAGTAGGTAATAACTTCGTTGTATCCCATAAATTTAAAAGAATTTCTAACGGAGTTATGTAAAGAATCGACAGGATTGTTAATTTTTTTACTTAAAAAGCTTTGTGGAAGATTGTTATAGCCTACTAATCTAGCTATCTCTTCGATTAAATCAGCTTCAATTTTTAAATCAAATCTCCAGGATGGAACCTTCACTTTAATAGCATCACCAGTTGATTGAGAATTAACTAAACCAAGGCTCTTGAGATTTCTCCTAATAAAGGGCTTTGAAAACTCAGTTCCTAAAATCTTATTAACATTCTTGAAATTAAGAGATATATCTTTATTCTTAGGTATGGAGGATCTTTTGCTGAACTCATGAACTGGAGAAAATTCTCCTCCTATTGATTCATGTATTAATAAACTAGCTCTCTCAATTGCCAAAGTCTGTAATTCATAGTCAACACCACGTTCAAATCTCGTTGATGCATCTGTCTGCAGTGAAAATTTTCTTGCTCGACCTCTTATAACTTCTGGCTTAAAAAAAGCACTTTCAAGATAAATTGAAAGTGTTTTACTAGATATTCCTGTTTCAAATCCGCCCATTATTCCTGCTAGTGCAACTGGCTTACTCTGATCCGCTATAACAAGACAATTTTTATCAAGTTTAAGTTTATTTTCATCTAAAAGAGTTATTCTTTCCTTTTCTTTAGCAAATCTCACTTCTAGGTTCCCTTCAATTTTATTGGCATCAAATGCATGAAGAGGTTGCCCTAACTCTAGTAACACATAGTTGGTAATATCCACTATGGGATCAATTACCTTAATGCCGCTTAACTTTAATCTTTCTTTTACCAAAGGAGAGGTCTTCTTCTTTAGGTTTACTCCAGTTAAATACCTGCCTACATAACGTGGAGCTTCATCGCAGACAGTGACTTTTATAGGACTTTTGACACAACTATTTACTTTTTTGATCTTGGGTAATTTAACAGTTAAGTTGTTGAGCGCTGCTATCTCTCTAGCTACTCCCAATAAGCTATAACAGTCTCCTCGATTAGGCGTAAGGTCAAGTTTAATAACGGCGTCTTTCCCTGTTAGCTTAGAGTGATAATTTTTGTAATTATCTACCTCTAATCCCAGCATGGTTAACTGATCGCAGAGTTCTTCGTCAGAAATGTTTAAGTCAACAAATTCTTTTAGCCAGTTCCTACTGAATTGCATTAGTTTTACCTGAACTGTTTCAAAAATCTTATATCGTTTTCAAAAAAAGATCTTAAATCAGGAATGTTATATTTAAGCATTGCCATTCTTTCGGGGCCTAGCCCAAAAGCAAAGCCAGAGTATTTCTTGGAATTAATACCAGACATCTCTAACACATTTGGATGCACCATTCCGCATCCTAAAATTTCTAGCCACCCCTTTTTCCATTTTATATCCACTTCTGCTGATGGCTCTGTAAAAGGAAAATAAGAAGGCCTAAATCTGAGCTCAGTTTCTTTTCCAAAAAAATTATTAATAAAATCCTTTAACATCCCTTTTAAAACAGCAAATGAGGCATTTTCTTCAAGCACAAGGCCTTCAATTTGGTGAAACATGGGGGTGTGAGTTAAATCAGAATCCTTTCTATAAACCCTGCCAGGACAAATAATTCGAATGGGAGGATCTTGCTTTTCCATGGTTCTAATCTGTACTGGAGAAGTGTGAGTTCTTAGCAGAACTCCATTATCTAAATAAAAAGTATCATGCATATCCTTAGCTGGATGATCTTCGGGAATATTAAGGGCTTCAAAATTGTAGTATTCACTTTCAGCTTCAGGACCAGAGCGGATATCAAAACCCATTGATACAAAGAAATTTGATATTTCAATTATTGTTGAGGTAACAGGATGAAGGGTTCCGAACTCCCTTATCCGACCGGGTAAAGTGACGTCTAAAGAATCTCTCTTTAACTCTTCAGAAAAAATTCTTTCTTTCAGGTGACTACGTCTTGACTGAAAAATAGATTCAAGGCTGCTTTTTAATTCATTAAGAGCCTTTCCTGACTTTTTTCTTTTTTCTTGTGGTAACTTACCTAAGCTCTTAAGGAGTAAATTGATTTCCCCATTTTTTCCCAATAAATCTGTATAGCTACTTTCTAAAGTCCTTAAATCCTTTGCCTTTTGAAGCTTAGACTTAGATTTCTTTGATAAAGAAGATATATTCAACTCATGGTCTCCAAGGGGTAGCCATTATTATAGAGAATATATCTCTATGTAGGAGACTATGTGGCTAAAAATATTATGCCGCTAAATTAGATTTGGCTTGTTCAGCAAGAAGAGTAAAGCCTTCTTTATCATTAACTGCTATATCAGCAAGTAATTTTCTATCGAGCTCTATATTAGCTTTTTTAAGACCTGCTATAAGTTTGCTATAAGAAATATCATTTTCCCTAGCTGCAGCGTTTATTCTTACTATCCATAATGATCTAAAAACTCTCTTTTTCTGCCTTCTGTCCCTATAAGCATATTGACCTGCTCTCATAACAGCCTGTTTAGCTACCTTATAAGTCCTACTCCTGGCTCCTCGATAACCTTTAGCTTGTTTAAGGATTTTCTTATGGCGCTTCTTTGATTGCACGCCTCTTTTTACTCTTGCCATTTTTTTTATTAATTAATTATTCTTCTTTAACATACGAGAAACTTTCTTTTTGTCTCCCACCGATATAGGAACCGTACCCCTAAGTTGTCTTTTATTTTTGGTTGTTCTTTTTGTAAGGATATGACTTTTATTAGACCTTTTTCTTTTAAGGCCACTTCCGGTTTTTTTGAACCTTTTACTTGCCCCGCTATGTATTTTTAATTTAGCCATTTTTATTTATTTCTTGTTTGGACCCATCATCATCACTAATTGCCTTCCTTCAAGGGTAGGAAATTGTTCCACATTAGCTATATCTTCTAAATCTTTTTCAACCCTTTTTAATAGTTTCACGCCTATATTTTGATGTGCCATTTCTCTTCCTCTGAACCTTAAAGTTACTTTAGCTTTGTTTCCATCTTCCAAAAAACTCTTAATTTTATTAACTTTGATCTGATAATCATTTTCCTCTGTTACCGGCCTAAATTTAATTTCTTTGATTTGAATTCTCTTTTGTTTCTTCCTTGAAGCAGATTTCTGTTTTTTTGAATCAAAAATATGTTTTCCATGATCCATTAACTTACAAACCATCGGATCGCCCTCCTTAGCCATCTGCACTAAATCTAGAGATGATTCTTTAGCTTTACCTAAAGCTTCTTCTAAGGAAAGAATTCCAACCTGTTCTCCTTGGATGCCTATAAGGCGAACCTTATTGGCTTTTATTTCATCATTAATAGGTAACCGTTTTGCAGCTTTACCTGAGTTTCTTCTTATAGCTATTAGTTTCTCCTTTATTAATTCTTTTCTTTAATATCCTTGGATACCATGCTTGAAAATTCTTTAACAGACATAGAACCCAGATCCTTAGCACCCCTTGCTCGTACAGAAACTGAATTTTTTTCCAGTTCTTTATCCCCTACTATTAATAAATAAGGGACCTTGTTCAAAGAGTGGTCGCGAATTTTATAAGTGATCTTCTCATTCCTCAAGTCACTTTTAACTCTAAATCCATTTTTTTTAAGAGAATCTCTTACTTCTTTACTATAAACAGCCTGCTTATCTGTGATATTCAGTACAACTGCTTGAACAGGAGACAACCAAACAGGCAGGGCACCTGCATAGTGTTCTATTAAAATACCAATGAACCTTTCGAATGAACCTAGCGTAGCTCTGTGCAGCATGATGGGAGTTTCTCTATTGCCTTCTTCATTTACATACTTGGCTCCTAGTCTTCCAGGAGTAGAGAAATCAACCTGTATAGTCCCACACTGCCAAACTCTATTTAGAGAATCCCTTAAATGGAAATCAACCTTCGGTCCATAAAAAGCTCCTTCCCCTTCAAGCCTCTCCCATTTCAAATCTTTACTATTCAAAACTTCTTCAAGGGCTAATTCAGATTCATCCCAAACCTTATCATTTCCAACTCTCATTTCAGGCCGAGTTGCCATTTTTACTCCAATATCTTCAAAACCAAAATCCTTGTAAACATCAAAAACCATATCAATGAAGTTACTTATTTCTGTTGCCAATTGGTCATGAGTACAAAAAATGTGAGCATCATCTTGAGTAAAACTTCTCACTCTCATTAGTCCATGTAAAGTTCCGGAAGGCTCATCCCTAGTACAAGAACCAAATTCACACAGTCTAAGAGGCAAGTCTCTGTAACTTTTTAATCCTTGATTAAAAATTTGAACATGGCCGGGACAATTCATCGGCTTTACAGCATATTCTCGTGATTCAGATTCAGTCCTAAACATCCCTTGATCAAACTTTTCAGTGTGCCCTGATTTCTCCCACAAACTAATATCTAAAATCGAAGGGGTATGTATTTCTTGGTATCCTCTCTGGAGTTGTTGCTCTCTTAAATAATTCTCAATTTGAGTAAATATGGTCTTTCCATTTGGATGCCAAAAGGGCATTCCTGGAGCTTCCTCTTGAAAGTGAAATAATTCAAGATTTCTTCCTAGTTTCCTGTGATCTCTTTTTTCGGCTTCTTCTAACCTTTTAAGGTGTACATCAAGCTCCTTCTTAGATTTCCAGGCTGTTCCATATATTCTTTGCAACATTTCATTATTGGAATCACCTTTCCAATAGGCACCTGAAATTCTGGTAAGCTTAAAAGCCCTCAAATGCTTAGTGTTAGTCACATGTGGGCCTCTACACATATCGACATATTCTTCATGGTGATATAAAGCTATTGTTTCTCCAGCCGGTATTTCATCAATAATTTTAAGTTTGTAGGCCTCTCCTCTAGATTTAAAAACTTCTTTAGCTTTTTCTCTATTCACTACTTCTCTTACAACTTGATATTCCTTTTTTGCTAACTTCACCATTCTTTTTTCTATGGATTCTAAATCTTTATCGCTCAAAGATTTATCTAAAAGAATGTCGTAATAAAACCCTTCATCTATTACTGGACCTATTGCTAATTTAACTTTGGGGAAAAGCTGTTTCAAGGCATGGGCTAATAAATGTGCACATGAATGTCTTATAATTTCCAGACCTTCAGCATCTTCAGCAGTGAGGATTTGAACTTTACAGTCTTCTGTTATTTCTTCAGAAGCATCGACTAAAATATCATCTAATTTTCCAGCTACAACAGCTTTTCCTAGACCTGGACCAATTTCCTTAGCCAGATCTTCGACAGTTATCGAATCCTTAATTCTTTTCTTAGTTTTATCTGGTAGGGTAATCTGCGGCATATTCAGTGGTGACCCTAACTAAAGGCCACTTGTTATTAACATTCTATTTTTGTTTGGCTTTCCATGCAAGAAACCTCTAAGGAGAAAGCAATGTTTTCCGCCATTTATTTGACTCTAGAATAAAAAGTTCCCTTCTGTGAAGCCTGTTTGCCTCATTTTTCCAAAATTCTATCCTATTAGGAATTAACTTGTAGCCTCCCCATCTAGATGGCCTTTTTAAATTGCTTCCTGAAGACCTTTTCTCTAAATCTTTTGCTTCTTTCACAAGATTTTCATAATCTCTTATCTCTTTACTCTGTATGGAAACAGTGGCAGATATTTGTGACCCCTTAGGTCGCGACTGAAAATATTCATCTGACTCTTGGTCAGAGGTTTTAATACAAACTCCTTCAATTCTTATTTGTTTATCTGTTTTAGCCCACCAAAAATTTAAAGCTGCTTTAGAGTTTTTGTGCAACATTTGCCCTTTATGACTTTCATAATCTGTATAAAAAACCATGCCTTCATCTGAAATAGATTTAAGTAAGACCATCCTTGAAGAAGGTTGACCAAAATCATCCACTGTCGATAAATTCATGGCATGCGGCAAAGGTACTTCTAACTTTACAGCCTCTTCTATCCATTCATTTATCCTAACCAGGGGTTCATGAGAAAGATTTGAACTCTCAAAGGGCTTCATGGATTATTTTCTAGAAATCCAGTGATCAAGGCTAAAGTACTTTCCTCCTCCTGAAAGAAGAAGGATTACTAACATAATGGAATAAGTGACTGCCATTTCAATACCATTAGATTCTAGTGCCCATCCGTTTTGCCAATGTACTAGGAGGATTGCGCTTGCCATTACAATAAGTAAAGGAATTGCAGCCCATCGAACAAAGAGTCCTATCAAAAGAAGGCAAGCTCCACCAATTTCTGTAACTATCACCACCCAACTAAATATTTCAGGGAAGATTAACCCTAATGAACCTAACCACTCTGTAAATTGATCAAGAGTATTTAATTTATCTGTACCTGCAGACCAAAAAATATAAAAAAGGTACAGTCTTATAGATAAAAAGCCTATAAAATCAAGGTTTTTTAAATTTTTAAGAAATCTATGAAAACTAAGTAATATTCTCATTTAGGATTAAATTTTTTGGACTATTATACTGCCAACCGAGTATCCAGCCCCAAAAGAACATATAACCCCTATATCATTCATGTTTAAATCATCTTGGTACTTATGGAAAGCAATTATTGATCCAGCTGAACTTGTATTGGCGTATTCGTCCAGAACAATTGGCATTTCTTCAACTCCAGGATCTCTTCCTAATAATTTTTTAGCTATGAGCTGATTCATACTTAAATTAGCTTGGTGCAGCCAAAGGCGTGAAACTGTATCAATAGGTATATTGTTTTTTTGCAAATGATCTTCTATTAAAGAAGCTACTATAGGTATGACCTGCTTAAATACCCTTTTTCCTTCTTGAATAAATAATTTATCAGGAGAATTTAAATCGCTATTCTCAGCTTGATTTAAAAAGCCAAAGTTATTTCTAATATTATTAGAAAAAACTGTTTTTAGTTTTGTGTCTATAATTTTATAACCTTTTTTATCAGATCCTACATCTTGTTCTAAAAGAAGGGCTGTACAAACATCTCCAAATATGAAATGACCATCCCTATCTTTGAAATTTAAATGTCCACTACATATTTCAGGGCTAACTACCAAAACACTTTTTGCCAATCCAGCTCTTATGTCACTAACAGCATTTTGGATTCCGAACGTTGATGAAGAACAAGCAACGTTCATATCGTATGCATAGCCTTCTATTCCCAGTAAATCTTGTATTTCAATGGCTACTGCTGGGTAAGCCCTTTGTAAGTTTGCACAGGCACAAATAACAGCATCCACATCCTCTGCCTTCTTGTTAGCATTTTCTAAAGCCTGTAAACAAGCAGAAACAGCTATCTCTGCCTGGACTGAAGGTTGCTCATTGGATCTTTCTGCTAACAAAGGTCTCATCCTTTCAGGGTCAAGAATGCCTTCTTTATCCAAAACGTAACGACTTTCTATTCCAGAAACTTTTTTAATGAAATCCTCATTAGAGTGAGTTAAAGCTTCTATAGTGCCTTTTGAAATATCTTCTTTATACTTTTCATTATAAGAGTCCGCATACTGGTTGTAGCTCTCAACTAATTCTTTATTATTTATACTTTGTTCAGGGGTATAAATACCAGTGCCACTAATTACAACAGACATAATAATTTTCTATAAAATTAAGAACAAACGTAATGTAAAAAGGGAATGAAAACAACCATTATTGGTTTCTCTTTTTTTCTATAGTTTCATAAGCTTCTTGTATCTCAATGAATTTCTCTTTGGCTCTTTCTATCAATTCTTCTGGCAAGCCTTTAGATATTAAAGCATCAGGATGAAATTCTTTGCGCTTTTGTCTGTAAATTCTTTTGATTTCTTCAAATTCCATATCTTCAGAAACTCCTAGAACACTATAAGGACTTAAATTTGAATCAAGGGACTGAGACTTTAAATTTTCAAAAATATTTGGATCAATATCAAAAATATGAACTGTATTTTTTAATAACTCTTCTTCTTTCTCATGAAGTACTCCATCTGCCATGGCTAATTCAAAAAGTAATTCATAAAAAACTAGTAAGGCGTTTTTATTGTTTCTGAGAAGACCAGAAAGCTGCTGGGCATAATCTTCATAAGTATTTTTATCTTCTTTAGCGTGATTAAAAATATCTATAGCAAACTTTCTTTGATCAGAATCAAACTTAAACCTTTCCTTAATAAATCTATCAACAGCTTGAATTTCTTCTTTACTGACTATTCCATCAGCTTTAGCCAATTTAGCTAGGCAGGCAAAAAGTGCTGTAAAAAAAGCTACTTGATGTTGTTGGTTATTACTGAAACTGCTTCTTTTTCCTCTTGAACCAAAACGAGATCCTATAACACCTCCTAACAAAGCACCTATAGGCCCACCTAACGTAAACCCTATCATGGCTCCTATGGCTGAATTCCAGAAAGACATTAATATATTTGTTTCTAACTATTGCTTAAATTCTCGAATAATATGATACTGTTAATCACGATTAATTATAGACTTATAGAGGAGAATTATGCCACTTCCAGTTGTTGACTATCTTAAATTACCTGAAGACGGTGATCCTTACTTAGAGGGTCATAAATGTAGTAGCTGCAATTCTATCTTTATTGGGGAAAGAAGTGTTTGCTCAAGTTGTTCTTCAAGAGATAAGATGGAAGCAATAACTCTAGGCAGTAAAGGCAAGCTTTATTCATATTCTATAGTTTTTAGGTCTTTTCCTGGTATAGATGTTCCATATATTTCTGCAATCGTGGATTTGGATGATGGGGGTACACTTAAAGGTAATCTTATTGACTGTGATCCTGATCCAGAAAAAATAAAATTTGATATGCCAGTTGAGGTAGTTTTTGATGATGCTTTAGGGAGAAAAGATGCTGAAGGAAATTCCTATATCAGCTACTTTTTTAAACCTGTAAATTAGGAGAAAGAAATGAGTGATGTATATATTTTAGGTGTGGATATGATTAAGTTTGGAAGATTTCCAGACAGAACGGTACCAAGTCTTGGCGCTGAAGCGGCTTTATTGGCTTTGGATGATGCCGGTCTTACCATAAAAGATATGGAGGCTTTGTATTGTGGGAATTTAGGTCAGTCTAGCGGTATGGTAGGCCAGAGAATTCTTCAAGAGATAGGCCAGACAGGTATGCCAGTAGTTAATTGTGCAAATGCTTGTGCAACTGGCGCCACAGCATTTAGAGAAGCTTGGACTTCTATTAAGGCTGGTCTTTATGATGTAGTCCTTGCTGTAGGCGTAGAACAAATGGGTAAGGGGCTGCTAGGAGGTACAGGAGCTGGCAAGGGTATCCCCAAAGAAGGATTGCTTGGCTCGGGCACTATGCCAGCTGTATTTGCAGAAGCAGGAATGGAGCATGCAAGAAAATATGGAACTACTTTTGAGCAATTTGCAAAGATTTCAGTGAAGAATCATCATCATTCAACTATGAACCCTAAAGCAATGTATCAAATTGAAACTCCTTTAGAAGACGTAATGAATGCTGAAATGATTTCTTATCCAAATTCTAAATTGATGTGTTCGGTAAACGTGGATGGTTCTGCCGCAGCAGTTCTAGTGTCTGAAAAGAAAGCAAAAGAACTCGGCATGGAAAGAGTTGTAAAAGTAAAAGCATCAATACTTTCTAGCGACCCTTATCAAGAAAGAGATCTCGTTATGCCTGATGTTAATACTTGTACAAGAAAAGCTGCTAAAGAAGCTTATGAGATGGCAGGGGTGGGTCCAGAAGATATTGATCTTGTAGAACTACATGATTGTTTTGCTACTGCTGAAATGCTTCACTACGAAAATCTTGGTCTTTGTAAGGATGGAGATGCCGGCAGAATGATAGATGAAGGTGAAGTAGCTCTAGGAGGAAGGGTACCTGTAAATGTTTCGGGAGGTCTTCTCTCTAAAGGCCACCCTTTGGGAGCTACAGGTATAGCAAATATATATGAAGTATCTACTCATCTAAGGGGCGAAGCAGGTGAAAGGCAAGTTGAAGGAGCTAAGTTAGGTTTAACTCACGTAATAGGCTTGGGAAGTGCTTGCGGAATCCATATTTTAGAAAAAGTAAACTAAAATAAAAAAAATAGCATGATTTTGGGTGTTGTAAGCGACACACATAATCGCCTCTCTAATGTTGAAAAAATTATCGATATATTTAATGAAAAGAATGTTAATAAAGTTATTCACACTGGAGATATAACTCGGGCAAAAACTCTCAGTAGATTCTCTAGGCTAAACTGCCCCCTTATTGGAGTCTATGGCAACAATGACCTAGAAGAAAAAGGCTTAAAGGACATTGCAAAACGAAATGGGTTTAATTTTCAGAAACCTCCTTTCTTTTTAACAATAAGTAATAAGAAGATAGCTATATTTCATGAACCTGAAGACATTAAAAATTTCTTAAAAAAAGAATCATCTGTTCAATTAATTATTCATGGGCATACTCATAGATACAGGAATGAAAAGATGGGAGATGTAAAGATAATTAACCCAGGAGAATGTGCTGGTATTTTTAAAGGGAAAAACGCAGTAGGTTTAATAAATCTTGAAGATCTTAGTTTTGAGAGAATCTTTTTTTAAATCTCCAAAACAAAAGAGATAGAGTGAAAGCCAAAGGGAAACTGAATACTAAAGGTCTTAAGGTTTGAATAGATACACTTTGTTCAAAAATTAAATCGAATATAAAAGAGGAGATAGCAGGACTTGGCTTCTGATAACCTATCCCCAAGTTTTCTGGAGTTAACATTAGAGCTAAAACGGAAAAAAGAATAATAGGTTTAATTTTTTTAGGAAAAAAGGTACAAATAATATAACTGATTAACAAGCTACTAAATATATAAATAAACCAAAAGAACATTTATTGTTAAGAAATCCCATAGCTTTTCATTAATGCAGAGAAATGCTTTTTAATTAACATACTCCTCCATTTTGTAATACCCAGCAGAGCACCTTCTAAACCCAAAGATAAAGTATTCAGCAATAGTATTTTTTGATTTTGTTTTGAAAAAAATAAAGTAGGGTTGATTCCTTCAATTCTAGAAATTTTATTAACCATGTTATTAAATTCAATAAGTATTTCTTTTTCTTCTTTTTTTTTGAATGCCAAATACCTTATCTCTAGGAAGTTCAATACAAGAATCTAATACTGAATATTTGTTTGACTCTTCTTCAAGCCATTCCAATTTGTTAGTTTTAGAAAATTCTTCTATTTGGAGATTATATAAGTCTATTAAATAATAAACATCAAACGCAGCATAATTAAGCTGAGATTCTGTTAAAGGTCTCCTTAACCAGTTTGTTCTTGTTTCATCTTTGCTTACCACAAGACCTATCTTTTCTTTAACTAAAGCTTGATAGCTAATTGAGAATGAACCCGCTAAAAGAGAATTAGCAATTTGAGTATCATAAATATTTAAAACTCCCTGTTTAGTCCACGAATAGATTGCTTCAATATCTTCTCTGCAAGAATGGAATATCTTTTTAGTATCTTGAGAGGAAAGGAAACTACAGATTTCTTTAGGTTCTTTAATTTGTAAACAATCGATTAAATAAATCTCATTTGAGTCATTGACCTGCATTAAAGCCAGTTTCATATTATCTTTAGTTGTTCTTCTAAATTCAGTATCTATAGCAACGCAAGGACATTGCAATAGTTCTTGATTTAAAAACAATAAATCTTCTGATGTTTCTATAAGCGTAAACATTGTTGATGTGTATTAAGAAGTCTTATTTTTTTCTAAATAAATAACATCAACAATATCTTTTTCAGGTTTGAAGCCTGAAACAGTTTGTTGAAAAATATTTCTCAATTTAATGTGATCAGAAGATGAGGAGGCTTCTTTTATTTCAATTAAATATTCCTCAACCTCTTTCCAAGAAATATACTCTTCATTGGCCTTAAATATTTGTCGATGTTGAGTGTCTCTCACATCATCTCCTATAAGTAATTCTTCAAAAAGTTTCTCTCCAGGCCTTAGACCTGTAAAAATTATTTCAATATCGCCTTCAGGATTTTCTTCATTCTTCACTTCCTTTCCGCTTAAACTGATAAGTCTCTTAGCTAACTCTAAAATTTGAACTGGTTCACCCATATCTAAAACAAATAGATCCCCGCCTTGTCCCATGGCCCCAGCTTGAATAACAAGTTCGGCAGCTTCAGGAATAGTCATGAAATATCTCACTACTTCTGGATCTGTGACAGTCAAAGGACCACCATCACTAATCTGTTGTTGGAATAAAGGAATGGCTGAACCAGATGAACCAAGCACGTTTCCAAATCTAACCATTGTTATTCTTGTTCTTTTAGCAATATCTTCTTTCGCGGCAAGGGACTGCAGTATCATCTCTGAAAACCTCTTAGTTGCGCCCATTATATTTGTAGGTCTCACTGCCTTGTCTGTAGAAATAAGAACAAATGTTTCAACCTCAGCATCTATAGCTGCTTGCACACAAGCTTGCGTTCCAATTATATTATTGAAAACTGCTTCAAAAGGATTTTCTTCAACTAAAGGAACGTGTTTATAAGCAGCAGCATGATAGACAGTATCAACGGCAAAAGCCTTACAGATTTCAGTTATTCTTTTCTTGTTAGTTACGCTGCCAAGTACAGCATGTAACTCTGTTTCGGGTAAAAGGTTTTCTATTTCGTTCTTTATAGAATAAAGAGAATACTCATTGGTATCCAAAAGAATAACCTTGCTTGCTTTTCTTGCTACCTGTCTTGATATTTCAGAGCCTATAGAACCCCCAGCGCCTGTAATAAGTACTACTTTTTGAGCTATATTTTTATTAATTAAATCCTGATTTGCTTCGGCTTCCTTCCTACCGAGTAGATCTGAGATATCAACTTCTTTTAATTCTGAAACCAAGACCTTTCCTTCGGCCAACTCTGCAAGACCTGGTAAAATCCTAACTTTAACTGAATAATTTTCTATTTCTTTAAGAAGACTTCTTAGGGTTAATTTAGAGGCAGATGGCATTGCTATGAGAACTTCATCTACTTTTCCCCTCAAAGCAAATCGCTCTAACTTCTTAGGGTGTAAGACTTTAATCCCTCCTAAGTAAGTTCCATGCAAGGAAGAGTCACTATCAATAAACGCTATGGGTTGCATTTCCTTACTAACCCTTAATGCACTTGCTAATTGTATTCCGGCATCACCCGCTCCATAAATTACTACCCTTTTCTCAGAAAGTCTGTCAGATAAATAAAAATTGGCTGTAAGTCTTGAGGTAATTATTAAAAAAGAAAAAGTAATAAAACCTACTAACCAGCCTTCAAAGCTAATTAAAGAATCAGAAGATCTAGGAATAAAATAACTCAATAAATAGATATAAAGAAATTTACTGATAAGACCTAAAGCAAAAGCAAAAAAAATAGCTCTAGCAAGAATAAAAATTACTGAAAGATCTATGTACCTAACTACTGAACTATAAACACCAAAATACCAAAATGTGATTACGCAAAGTAAGGGCATCCAAAATAACCTTAAGAATTCTTCAAGATTTATAGAATAAATTTCTACATTACTGATAACTAATGCCAAAAGAATAGCAAAAGACATTGAAAGAAAATCACTAGCTAAAGCTAGAAGTTTCTTATTTAGTCTTGAAGTAGAGAGTAAGGTTTTTTTAAGATTCATTTAAATAACAATTACGACCTTTTAATGAGAAATTCCATCTTCCTTAATAACTTTAATGATAGTAAGCCAAATTATATAGATATCAAAACCCATGGAAGCCCTTCTTAAATACTCTTCATCATATTGAATTTTTTTTTCTATAGACAGATTATCTCTTCCATTAACTTGAGCCCACCCAGTAATTCCTGGTTTTAATTGATTTATCTCTTTCCGATCTCTTTGACTAATTAAATCATATTGATTAAATAAAGCCGGCCTAGGGCCTACAAATGCCATGTCACCTTTTATGACTGAAATTATCTGAGGTAACTCATCTAAACTATATCTCCTTAAAAAACGTCCTGTAGAAAGCAGATAATCATCTGGATTTGTTAATAAATGAGTAGGCTCTTGAGGAGTATTTGAGCGCATAGTCCTAAACTTAGGCATCAAAAAGGCTTTATTATTCTTTCCTATTCTGGATGAAAAATACAGAGGATATTCTCTATCTTTTAAGAATATTAGAATTGATATCAGAAGAATTGGTAGTAGGAGAATAAAGGCAATTAACAAACTAAACACCAAATTTATAAATCTAATCATTTTAATAAAAGGTTATATCCTCTGATCTAGGTATTTACCGGTCTCTTTATGAGCAAACTCAGGCTGATTTCTGATAACCCCAGCCGTCTCAAAGCGCTCCATATCTAAATCTTCGTTATCAGTAAAAAACTCTTCGAAGTCTTTTTCACCCGTTGTATCACTCTTGAAGAAATAACAAGGCCATTGCTTATTAGCGATAAACAACCACATTAGGCCGAGTCGTCTCATAAAGATAGCTAAAAGTTTTCCCGATATTCTAAAAATCCTTAGGTTAGTCATTAATTATGTATTTAGAAATTAACTCCAATTGACGATTTATCACCACATCTTCGTCATACAACCTCATGGCACGGGATCTTCCGCTTCGGCCAATTCTTTTCCGTATCTCAGGATTATTTACGAGATATTCAAGTTTTTCATGTAGTCGATTAACATTTTTTACCGGGACAAGAAAGCCAGTTTCACCCTCGACAACTTCTTCGCGTGATCCCCGAATATTAGTTGCTACAACAGGTAACTCCATCATCATCGCCTCTATGATGGACCTAGGCATACCTTCTCGCCATGAAGGTAAGCAAAAAATATCCATCGAAGCTAATAAACCTGGTATATCCTCACGTTCACCAGCAAGAATCAATCGATTGCCTAAAACTGTTTCAGCATCCTGAATAGCACTATCTACGCTTGAGTCATAATCAGAAGGTAACCGAGAGCCTACTAGAAGAAAATATACATGAGAATAATCTAAAGCAAGTTTTTTGGCTGCGTCAAGAAACTCCACTATACCTTTTTCTTGAACAAGTCGACTGACCATACCAATCACAACTTTGTCCTTAGGTAAATTTAAGTCTTCAATATTATATTTGACAGCCGGATTAAATCGCTTGGTGTCCACTCCGTTTCCAATATAAAAGATTCGTTTTTTATTCATAATTTTAAGTGAAGCAGCATTTACAGCATCCTCCTGACTTTGAGTAAAAAGTAAGTCAGTTAGAGGGCGCATAGCAATTTCTGCTGAAATAAATATCAATCTCTTCAAAGCTGGCATTTCGTCATGGAAATAAAAGCCATGTGCGGTGTACACAACTAAAGGAACTCTTGCGAAAAAAGCCGCGATCCGTGCTAAAAATGCTGCTACGGGAGTATGGACGTGAACTACATCAAATGACTCCCTACGAAAAAAGAGAAAAAGACGCCAAATAGAAACAAGCCCTTTCACAGGAGAAAGGTTTCGTTCAATAGGAATGACTTCAATTTTGTATCCCTTTCTTTTCAAATCATCCAAATGCCCACCAAATGAGCATACTGACTTAACAAAATGACCTTGATTCAGCTGAGCATCAACTAAGGGAATAATTAACCGCTTTAGTGTAAAGTCAACCGCGCAAAGCTGACATATTTTCATAAATAACCCATGCTATAAGATTTGGTTTCCCGAACTGCATCATCAACTGGGCACACAATCACACTTTATCTCCATTAAACTGCATTGCGGTTGCTA
>Ga0163108_10000350_pt1 | contig 34417 bp, 25 predicted proteins | sample Fk1155metaG_FD_109644 | JGI IMG/M metagenome (GOLD analysis project Ga0163108, IMG submission 109644) | Marine microbial communities from the Central Pacific Ocean - Fk160115 155m metaG | ecosystem: Environmental > Aquatic > Marine > Oceanic > Photic zone | place: The Central Pacific Ocean...
CAACCCTAAGTCTCCACCAGGAAATACAGGCATTTGTTCTACTACCATAAATACCTCATCAGAATCTTCCTCTTCCTCTTGTTCTATAAAATCATTTTCATCTGTATCAGTATCTTCTACTTCTAATTCATTTTCAATCTCAACTTCATCCTCAACAATCTCAATAATTTCTGGAGGTGGAGGTGGAGGTGGAGGTGGTTTCTCTTCTTGTCGAGTAATTGGAATCATTTCATCTTCCAAATCATCCATCTGCAATTGCCCTAAACTATAGTCTGTTTTCTCATAGCTTTTCCATTCAAATGCAATTAATACTAAAAGTAGTGTAACTACTAATCCTATTTGGAAGAACATGCCTTTTTTATGTTCTATGCTGATTTTTGGATTTTTTTTAGGTTTCATAATCTATTGTATTTCTTAAATATTAACGAAAAATAATTCTTCTAATTTTACTCACTCACCATTTCCTGATAAGACGAACTACTTATTAAATCTTCCAATTCATTTACATTATTAATTGAAACTTTCACTATCCAACCATCCATATAAGAATCCGTATTGATTAATGCTGGGTTATTATCTAATTTAGCATTAAACTCCAACACTTCACCACTTACTGGCATAAACAAATCTGATACAGTTTTTACAGCTTCAATAGTTCCAAATACTTCATCTTTATCAAGTGTTTCCCCTTCAGTATCTATATCCACAAAAACAATATCCCCCAATTCTTCCTGTGCAAAAGCAGTAATGCCAATATAGGCAATATCACCCTCTACCCTTATCCATTCATGATTTTTACTATATTTCAAATTCTCAGGAAAATTCATCTTTTAAAAATTTTTCAAAAATACATTTTTTTATTAGTCAACAAAATTATCCTGCTAAAGTAAATCTTATGCTAAAGCCGGCATTGGTAATTGATCCTGGAAAAGTAGTGGACAAAAAAGGATTTGTAATCACTTGATCATAAAATGCCTTTACATTCAGACGTTGATTGATTACATAATCGGCTGAGAATTTAATACTAATAATTTGCTGTCCTGCCGTAATTTGCTCCACATCCTCAATTACTTTCCTAATAACAGTTCTATTATTTCTAATGTTTAAATCTAATTTTAAGTCTAAATCACTATCTAATTTTTTGCTTCTTCCAGAAGCTCTAAAATTAAAAGACACATTCTTAATCCTGTAACCTGTGCCAATTACATATTCATTGCTTACAATCTCAGTAAGCTGATTATTAGAAAGAGAAAGAGAAAGCATCCTACTTTTCTTAATCTCAAAACGAGTAATCAAAGAATTCTTCCAAGTCATATCTAATTTGAAAAGTGGGCTGAATTGCTCATTAATTGAAACTTGAGCGATATCGTATTCGCTATGATAACTCATATTATTTAAGTTCATTTGCACATCTCCATTTTCATCTTTATAGTCTAAGTTAGATGAGAAGGACCCAACACTATAAGAACTTCTATAAGCATGTCCTAGAGTGAAAGTCTCAAAGTACCTCTTGATGAATTTTATTTTGGTAAGTCCATCGTAAGTGATTCTCCAATTAGGAAGTGGGATTCTTGGGAACTTATTTAAAGAAATTCCTATTGCATCTTTTCCTGTATAAGCAGCGATGAAAGCTGGAATCATTACATCCTGAGAAGATTGACCATAACCACCAGTGTAAGTAGTATCTCCGTATATATCAATATAATATTCTATTGGGAAGCCGGTCAAAGGATCTAGCCCCCCTTTAAAATCAGGATTTTCTGCAGCTAATCTTTTAGCAATCTCATTTCTATAATTTCTAAATCTAGCAAAAGTTTTGGAAGAGTATTGCTCGTCATCTTTTAAAAATGCTGTACTCCAAGAAATTGTTGACACACTAAATCCTCCTGTTTCAATAGGACTAAAAGATTGGAAACTTCCTGAGCTATCAGCTCGCCAATATTCCTGACTATTTAATGATGTTGTTTTGTTAGCTGTAAGTTCAATCCGAAATTGTTTAATAGGTTCTATAGTGCTTCTTAATGTTAAATTAGAAGAGAAATTAGTTTTAAAAAGGGTGTTTAGTGAAGGATTAGTGGTTAACCAGCCTTCAGAAGCTGCTATATATCGAATATCATTCTGACTTCCAAAAATAAAAGGAAGCCCTGGAGCCATCATGCTCCATTGCTGACCTAAAAAATGAGGTTTTGGCATAAATCCTGGCAAAAAAGTTCCTCTGTTTTCTGAATAATTAACTGATATATTTTTAACTCCCAACATAAATCTGGTCAAATACTTAAAAAATTCATACCTATTTTCTTTATCTTCTTCTGGCTCCGCTTGCTGAACATCTCTTCTATTTCTTCCTCCTCTTGCCGATTGATTTATTTTTTTAAAGTAGGGAACTTTATTATAAAGGGTATTCATGTTTATTTGCCCATTATATTGCCTTGTGTTAGAATTTTGAATATTGTTACCTAAATTCTGTAAAGATTTAGGAGCTCCTGTCCAATCATAATTGGCGCTATAGCGTGTATTAAGAGACATAAAATCCAAGAACGGAATCTTATTTATTGGTACTTGATAATTAATATCTAGTGTTTGATGATACATAGTTGCTCTTCCAAAATCCCAGAAATTTTGCCATATAGTATCTCTTTTCTCTTTATAGTTTGGATCGGTTTTTGACAAACTCCCAGCTGGCTCATCAATAGTCGCTTTGTTATTTACAGCAAAATCAATTTTTAGTGTTCTTGTCAAATCATATTTTAACTCATACATCCTATTCCAATTGAAAAATTTATTATAAGTAGGGAAAATAAGCATATTAGAATTGTTGATGTTTCTGAGCTGTGTTTCATTATAATGCCTGTCTAGATCCGTTCGAAAAGAGAAAGATTTTGGCATTGTATTGAAATTAAAATCTTTTATCAGACGCATGTATTTTGATTTTCCAAAATTCATCTTTGAAAAGGGTTTTATATTTTTTGGAGTAGTATGAAAATTATAAGTGAGTGCTCCACGATATATTTTTGTACGATTGTATTCTGTATTAATATTTCTAATGAAAGTCTCATTAAAGGAATAGGAAAGTGAAACATTTTCTATATCATATACTTTTGGTTTTTTTGGTTTCTCGTTTTTTCCTTTATTTTTGTTGAAAGATGGCATCTTTCGAACATTTGTAAAATTGATACTTTTTCGTTTTACATAGTTCTGAGCAACATGTTTTAGTGAGTCTTTTTCTGCCTTGGAATCAAGTGTTTCTAAGGTTGTTTTGAACAATATGTCAGGGTCAAGAGGATTGTATTGTGGGTTTTCAATGGCCTCTGAAACACCAATATACATTGGGATTTTCATCCCATAATCTTCAGAGAAAAATTTACCCAATTCAAAGGTGGAGGAAATATCATACTGATATGCATTCACCCTTTGTCTTTCATTAATTTTTTTCTCAATGCTCCCAAATCCAATAGTGCTCATGCTTCCTGCAAAAGTTACTGTCCCAAAATCAGCAAGACGAGTGGTAAGACGCGAATTGGCAGCCCATCCACCATACTCATCAAAATCGGTAAGCCGTAATTCATTCACCCAAATCTCTCCACATTTAGAAAGTCCATCATCTGCTGATTGAATATTTAATTTTTTAGGATTCCTAATCCCAATCATTATAGTTTTTACTCTTGCCAAATTCGGATTTCCTACAATTTGAATTTTCTTCCCATTTGCTAAATACTTAATAAACGGATTAGAAACATTGCTATGTAAACCATCTCTAATAGCATTATTTCGTTTCTGTTTTGCTTTTTGAAATTCTTCAAATGCAATATCAATTTGATTGGAAGATGGCCAAATAGCATTTGCTGAAGTTGCTCCATGAGCAGTTGCTTTTAAGGAAACTTCATATTCGTAATAGTTGGAAACAAAATCAGTTCCTAAACGAATGAAACAAGAAAAATCTCCATCATTTAAATCGTCATTTTTCCCTTCTGCATGCACAAACATTTTTATTCGTTTATAAGAACGAACATCTAAATCGGAGGTTTTATAAGCAGCTCTAGAATCACCATCTTTCAAATCACAAACTTTCAAAACCAAAGATTGTTCATTTTGTCTTCTAAGAGTCGTTGTGGTATTATCAATTTCTTGCTCAATCCCTGGCGGAACAACATAATTAATCGGGCTTCTTTTTCCGTTTTCTTCAACATTTACTGCTGTAACATCAAAAAGAGTATTCTCCTCATCATCAATTGGCAAATATTCGCCTGGAGAAGATAAATCAAAATTATATCTTCTCCACTCTCCTCTTACTAAATCTAGACTAGCAAAACGACAAACAATAGGCTGTTGAAAATCAGCAAAAACCATTCGCATAAAACGAATAGATTTAAAATCTTGAATGCCGCCAACTGTTTTGTCTGGCTTGTAAATCGGCACTCTAAACTGATACCATTTCACTGATCGTGTATTCCCATTTTCTGTTTTTACATCTGCAAGAAACACATCTGAAATATAACCATCTCCTACATCCATATTTGGGAAAAGAGAAACTTTATACTGGAAATAACTTTCCGATTCGCTTAAAGTATTGTCTTTGTTTATATCCTCCGTATTTGGAATTGTTGTAGAAGAAGTAGGATAAGATTCAGGAGATTGATCGGTAGTTACAGAATTTCCATCCATATTATTAAAGTTCAAATATCTATCTAAGATTTTAGTTTGATTATTGTCGAAATCACTACCTCTATAATAATGGTAATTATCACCTGAAGGATCTTTTTCTGCATTTTGATAAGCAACAGATGCTATCCCTAAACTAGGATTATTTGCAATTTCCTGAACATAATCATTATCAAAGAAAAGTTTTTCATCAGAAGTTCGTAAACCATCCAAACCAACATCTTGGAATTTTCTGGCGTCTGGATCATTATCAAAAGCATTTACGATTGAAAAATTGGTAGGAACTCGGCCCCAAACAGTAGTGTCTACATTTTCTATAGTTGTTGAAATAGGTAGTCCATTCTCAAAACTTTTATAACCATCTTTCAAAATGTCTTCTGAAATATTCCCTAAATGAAAATACAAATCACCACCACTATGATTGATATCTCCATCTTCAGCATTGAAAGGATCCATCATCCAAAATTCAATAAATTCTATATTAGCCGACTCAAAATCATTAGTTTCTACTTTTCGCATCATTCCTGACCACTTATTAGAAGGATTCTGCATTGTCCCGTCCGAATTTAGTTCTGAAACATTATAATTATATGGTCCTCTTTTGTTAGGGTAATAGGCAATATCCAAAAGCGCTAAATTGGAAATTTGGCTTCCCAAATCTGGATCTTTATTTGGATATACTTCTTTTTCTAATACTTCACGGGAATAATGATAGGATTGTTGAGCAATGGTATTCCCATTAGGTAAAGTAATGCTTTTGTTCACTCCCGGAGGAGTTAAAGAAGTGCTTCTATAAAATAAAGGATCAATGGTGTACCATGCTACTTTTGCTCTTTGAAATCCACTAATCAAATTATCGTTTACATTAGCATTTTCAAAAAGCGATTCTTGCCCTTGTGGGATAGAAGATAAAAACCAAGCTCCCATATTTTTCATGTCAATACCAGTTTTACTTGCCTCAAAATCATCAATATAAGATACTCCAGAATTTCCTAAAGATTTATGATGGCCAGGAATTAAGTGCGCAAATTCAGCAGTTGCCAAAAAAGTTGATCTCGCTTTAGTTTCCAAAAACGGGAGTTTGTCAACCATTTTTGTAATAAAAGGGGAAGATTTTTGATAACTGCCATCCAAGCCCCAAATGGTATTGGAAATTGGCTCATCTCCAGTATTAATTTTTACTGTATATGGGCGTTCAGTAAGATTAAGAAAAGTTCCTCCAATTATAAAATCTTTATTAATCTCATAATCGATATGCGTACCAATCAATGTTTTGTTCTGAATACCATAAAGGGCATTATTCTCTAAGGAAATTTTTATTGGGACACCAGAATTTAGGATTCCCTGATTAATAATAGTTACTCTTCCAAGCATATAGTCTACTGTATAATCTTGGTTTTCTATTAATTTTTGTGAGCCAGCCGTAACGGTAACCGAACCCTCCGGCACATTCATGGCGTTAAGAGAAATCTCTGCCCCAGAAGAGGCCTGATAGCTTCCTTTCAGCCTAAATTTATTGAGTTCAGGGTACTGCTGAGCAATGGTTAGAGTGGAATCATACAATACCTGATAGACATATTTTTCGGCTAGGATTTGATCAGAAAACTTATCTTGCAAATAATTCCCGAAGGGCTCACGAACAGGGAAAATAATCCTTCCATTTGAGGATTTCGCAGTTATACCTTCAATAAAATCAAAAACTCCATCTGATTGTTTATCCTGTTGAGAATTCAAATTATCCAAATTCAAAACTTTTATAAGCGGAATCCCATCTAAGACTCCTTCTGGAATATAGTTAGTAATTCCTCCAGATTCTTCGGTATTTTCATACACAACATCTAAGATAAAATCATTACTACTCATCTGATATGCTCCAATTGCATAGATATTCTTCATCATTAAATTCCAATTAGGAAGTTGTGGAGTAAAATTAGTGCCTTTTAATAGTTTTACAAAAAGTGCATCTGGTGCGATTGGGCCTGTTGTACTCAATTCTCCTACTTGAAAAATATTGTTACCAATAGTATACTGAAAAGAAACCGCCAATACTTCATCATTATTAAGTGCTTGATTTAGGGAAATATAGCCAAGCTGAGAATTTAAAGTATATTCTGAAGAAGTTAATTGCCGAGCTCTTTCTAATTTTTCGTAATCTTGAGAAGCCTTGAAATACTCATTATAGGGAGGTCCAAAAGTATTATTCACTTGATTGATGTCTCTTGCCACATTGAAATTATTTGTAAGATTCAAGTATAAATCATTTGCTTTTTCGTTATCTGGAAATTGACCAAAAACATTATTAGCAAAATCAGGGGAATTATTATAAATTTCGGTTTCCCCTAAATCCAGAAAAGCAACAATATTTCTTGTGTTTTCGGTTGTTCCTGTTTTATTAGTAATCCATACCTCCATTTTTGTAATATTTATCCCAGAGTTTACAAAAGGTAAATTAGCTAGCGCTACATCATATTGTTCTTTAAAATAATGTGTTAAGAAAAAATGTTTGTTCGCCTCATAATCATCCGCATAAATATCAAACTCTGTAGTTTGTGCTCCACCGCTTACTTCCACTTCTGATGTTTTACTTTTTTGTTGAGATAAAATACTTGTAATTGTAGTTTTTCCAAATTGCAATTGTGCCTTCATTCCAAAAAGGGAAGTGCTTCCTGTAATAAGCGTCCCATTTAGAGGCAAGGAAACATTTCCTACTTCCATTTTCTTAATAATCTCATCTTCACTCCCTGTATATTCCAGCTTCATTTGGTTTTCAAAATCAAAAGTGCTTTCGGTATTATAATTAGTAGTGAGTTTAAGTTTTTCCCCAATTTTTCCTATTACATTCATTTGTATTTTCTCTACAAAATCAAAAGAAGTAGTTCTTCTTTGTTCTTCTGGAAGGGAAGGATTATCAAGTTGATTTACCCTGAGGGAAAATATAAGTTCGGCTGAACCTTGTGGTCGAATATCCACTGTATTTCCTCCAAAAAGTCGATCAAATGCTTGTCCTCCAATATAGAGTTTTGGTAACCCAAAAGCAGAAGTTTGTTTTATTTTTCGCTCTCCTTTTCTTAAATCCCAATAAGTAGTGTTTGATTTTTCAAGCTGATATTGCTGATATTCTTGAAAACTCATTATCCTAGGAAGTCCTACATTTCTATCCCCTATTCTTTTCCACTGGTAATACTGATTTGTAGCAGGGTCGTATTCAACAAACGTATTAAAAATACTAGGATTGTGCATATACAAGCCTCCATTTTGATTGCTATTAAATGGATATGCCAATGAACTATCATTTTGAGAAAATGATTGCATAGAAGACAGTATAAATACTGCTAATAGTATATATATATATTTTGTGCTCAAATCTAGTAAATATTGGATTACATTCCGCTTAAAGCAGATTTCACCAAAGCTTCTACAGATATATCCTCAGAGCTCTCTCTGAGAATATTATCCACTTTCTGCTCGGCTACTTTTTTGCTAAAGCCTAATGCAACTAATGCAGATAACGCTTCTGATCGTAAATCATTGTTTTGATATAAAGGAATATCGGTAGTAGTAATTCCCTTGCCTAATTTATCTTTCAAATCAATAATTATTCTTTGTGCTGTTTTCCCTCCAATTCCTTTCACGCTTTGCAAAGCTGCAACATCAGCAGAAATAATATACTGACAAGTTTCTTTTGGAGTAAAAGTAGATAAAACCACTTGTGCAGTACTTGGTCCGACTCCTGAAACAGATATTAAGTTTCTAAAAAGTGTTCGTTCATCTTCATCTGAAAATCCATAAAGCGTATGAGAATCTTCTTTTACAGATAAATGTGTAAAAAGGGAACAGTTTTCTTCTTTAATATTGGAGTAAGTTTGCAAAGAAATATTTAGTTTGTAACCTATACCATTACAATCTATCACTACATAGGTTGGTGTTTTTTCTGTTAATCTTCCTTTAATGTGAGTTATCATTTGATTGTTTTTAAAAAAACAAATTTAACAAATTGAACAGTCTGTATTTAAAACAAAACCCTATACTTTTAAGGCATAGGGTTTTCATAACTATTGTAAATATATTCTATCTTTTTATGATGAGTTATTTGTTTGTCGAATTTTCTCCAATACCTGTAACAGCATTAAAGGTTACTGTAAAGCATGTCTCATCTGTAGGGTTAGCATCATCATAAAAACAGTATTCGATTTTTCCTGTACTAGGCAAGCCAAAAGTATCATAATAACCAGAATGCGCTGGCAGATCAGGATATACCACAAATTGGCCAGAAGTAAGAGTTGCTAGTTGCCCTGAAACTAATGTTCCTACTCCATAGCAAGCGCCTCCCCAGCAAAATGAAAACTCAGCTGGCGGAACATTACTAGTTCCAGTATTACTAATTGGATTTATTCTGCAACGCACATCTATTGTTTTATTAGAAATATTAGCAACATTAAGATATGATGCTAACTGTGCATTAGGATCTCCCGTAACAAGGGTATCTCCCGTAACCACTAGACTTAAAGTTGAAGAGTAAGTACAAGAACTATCATCACAAGTAGCATTTATTTCATAGTTAGTTGCTAATGGGTCTGTACAACCGTATACACAGTAAATACAAGAACCATCATCTTCTTCAGCATCAGCATTATAATTAACAGCGGTTGGGTCAGTACATCCTTCTTCCTTCTTGCAAGCAGAAAAAATGATTGAGATTGCTAAAAGAATGTAGGCGATTTTCTTCATAATTTATTTTTTAGCAAATATACACATTTTAAGCCTAAAATAATTTGTTTTCGTACATATAAAGAAAATTATAAAAAGCCTCTTATTCTTTATTTAGAGCTCCTTTTAAACTATATTTGTATCCTAAAATAATTTATCGTGAAACGAATCTTATTAATTGCAATAGTAATTTGTCTATCCATACACAGCTCATTTGCACAATTACCTAACGGAAGTTTGGCTCCCGATTGGACACTAACTGATCTCAATGGAACTACACATAATTTATATAGCTACCTAGATAGCGGATATACTGTCTTTATTGACTTCTCTGCTGTGTGGTGTGGCCCTTGTTGGAGTTATCACACCTCTGGAGCTTTAGAAAATTTATATATAGACCATGGTCCTGCAGGATATCCAAATGTTAGTCCAACCACTACTAATGATGTGATGGTGTTCTTTATTGAAGGAGATGGAAATACAGTTGCTAATTTAGGAGGAAGTGGTGGTGGAACGGCAGGAAATTGGATTTCTGGAACGCCATATCCAATCATTTGTACTGATGGAACAGTAAATAATGCAGCTGTCACTAGTGCTTATTCAATAGGCTACTGGCCAACAATTTACAGAATCTGTCCTGACAGAGTACTTATAGAGTCCGGGCAAAGCTCAAATCCATATAGTTTTGTAAGCTCATGCCCACCCCCTACTACAAATATAAATGATGTAAAGGCAATGGCTTATGAGGGAGTAACTGAAACTTGCTCAGGTAGCTTAAGCCCTGAACTTAAAGTGCAAAATTATGGATTAACTACACTTACCTCTTTTGATATTGAGGTTTTAGTAAATGGTGTGCAAAATTCTATTACCCCATGGACTGGTAATCTTGCTACCTATCAACTTACTACTATTCCGCTTCCTGCTATTAATGGAATTACTGGTACTAGTCAAATTGAGATAAAAACTATGAATCCAAATGGTGGTGCTGATGATGATATGTCAAACAATGATATTAACTTTACAGCTACTTTAGCTTATCAAAATACACATGTAGATATAACTGTTGCAATAACTACTGACGCATATGGATCTGAAACTACTTGGAACATTAAAAATTCTGCTGGATTTACAATAGCAAATGGCGGTCCATATAATGATTTATCTGCATCTGGAACTACTATTCAAACTCCTTTGACAACAACTCTTTTACCAGATGAGTGTTATACATTTACAATGTATGACTCTTATGGAGATGGTATTTGTTGTAATTATGGACAAGGAAGTTATTCAGTAACAGATGGAAATGCTTATCCCTTGGCTTCTGGTGGTCAGTTTACTGATGAGGAATCAGCTCAATTTAGAACTGGAATATCAAGCCCAAGTTCAATTGAAGAAACTAATATTGTCGAAAAAATCTCTATTTATCCTAATCCAGCAAATAATATTGCAACATTATCTTTTACTACCACTGAAAAAAGTAAAACTGCAATAAGCATTACTAACATCTTAGGCGAGATTGTGTATAGTAATAAGATAGGAAAGATTACCTCTGGTCAGCATATTATGCCTATTTCTACTTCTGGAATTACGGAAGGGCTGTATTTTATAAACCTGATAAGAAACAATAAAATAATCACTAAAAAGATTACAATTGTTAGATAATCAATTGGTTAATACAAAAAAAAGCCAGCATATGCTGGCTTTTTTATTGGCTGGAAATTCATTTAGATGAGATAAATAATTAATTTAGCAATCCATAAAAAAATAAAAAATGAGAAAACAAATTTTAACTTTTTTAGTAGTACTACTTGCTACCGCTTTTAGCTTTTCGCAAAATCCGAGAAAACTACCTAATATAGAAGTAAAGACCCTACAAGGAGATGCTTTCAATATCTCAGAACTTAATAATGACGGAAGCCCAATAGTGATTTCCTTTTGGGCAACTTGGTGCAAACCATGCAAAAAGGAATTAAATAATATTTCGGAAGTATATGAAGATTGGCAAGAGGAAACGGGCGTAAAATTAGTAGCAATTTCGACTGACGATACAAGATCAATGTCAAAAGTAGCGCCTTATATTAACTCATCTGACTGGGAATATGAAATTTATTTGGATCCAAATGCAGATTTGAAAAGAGCTATGGGCGTATCTACTATTCCTCATACTTTTTTGCTAAATGGAAAAAAAGAAATAGTATGGCACCATAGAGGATATGTAGAAGGAGATGAGGAAGAATTGTATAATAAAATTGTAGAGCTAGCAAAATAAGAGTATGAGAAAAATAATTGCTATTCTTTTTGTATTACCTTTCTTTGGCGTAGCCCAAAACAATAGTGGGGGGATTCATGGTGATTTTGATCTCAGTTTGCAAACTTACAATGAAGATGAAAGTATCGGTGCACTTGCTGCTGATGAGGTGATGCTGAACAATGCTTACCTTAATCTGCTTTATACAAAAGGTAAATTTACAGTAGGAGTTCGTTATGAAAGCTACTTAAACGCCCTAAAAGATTTTGATCCAAGATATAATGGAAATGGAATTCCTTACCGATTTGCACAATATAATAATGATGGCTTAGAAATTACTGCTGGTAGTTTTTATGAGCAATTTGGAAGCGGTTTGATCCTTAGAAGTTATGAGGAAAAAAAATTAGGAATTGACAATGCGATGGATGGGATAAGGTTGCGTTATAGCCCAATTTCAGGAGTATATCTCAAAACTTTTATAGGAAGAGAAAGAAAGTTCTTTGAATACAGCAATGGTATAGTTAGAGGGGCCGATGGAGAGATAAATATTAATGATATTTTGAAGTTAACTACAAAAACAAAAGCACTTTTAGGAGGATCTGTGGTTAGCCGATTTCAAAATGCTACCAACCCTAATTTTAATATTCCTGAAAATGTATCTGCTTTTGCAGGAAGAATGAATATTGTCAGTGGCGGACTCAATTGGTATAGTGAATATGCTTACAAAATAAATGACCCAATCGGCAGTTTGATTGAAAACAATTATGCAAGTGGGAATGCTATCACCTCAAATCTTACTTATTCTCAAAAAGGGATTGGTGTTTCATTAGAAGTGCATAGAGTAGATAATATGGTTTTTAGAGCAGATCGTGATGCGGTTGGAAAAGACCTTCTATTAAATTATATTCCAGCCATTTCAAAACAACATACTTATACATTAGTTTCGCTTTATCCATATGCCACTCAACCAAATGGAGAGGCAGGATTTCAAATTGATTTGTTTTATAAATTAGGAAAAGGTAATTCGATAGGCGGAAAATATGGTACTAAGATTGATGTTAACTTTTCTAGAATTAATTCTTTAAATGGTGGGCCTTCTTATTTAAATGATAATATAAGCCATCAGCCAATGTTAATTAGTATGAAAGGGGAAGAGTTGTATTATCAAGACTTTAATATAGAGATTACAAGAAAAATAAACAGAAAAGTAAAGATCGCAGCAGTATTAGCTAAACAATCCTATAATAAAGATGTGGTGCAACAGCAAACAGGCTATGGAATAATTGAATCAGATATTGCTGTTTTAGATCTTACCTATAAAATAAAAAAAGGACACTCCATTAGGGTAGAACTGCAAAAGTTAAAAACGGAACAAGATGATGGAGACTGGAGTATGGGTTTGACTGAATACACCATCTCTCCACATTGGTTTTTTACCATACAAGATATGTATAATTGGGGAAATCAAAATATAGATAAACAACTACATTATATAAATTTAACTGCTGGTTTTATAAAAGGAGGTAATCGTTTTGAGATTGGATATGGAAAGAAAAGAGAAGGTATTTTTTGTGTGGGAGGAGTTTGCAAAACTGTCCCTTCTTCTAACGGGTTAACCCTAAATATTTCTAGTAGTTTCTAAAAAATTAAAAATGAAAGATTTAGTACTTCTTTTAATAATAGTCTCTTCTTTTGGAGCATGTGATATTGTGGAAAAACCTTTTGCAAGAGATGGAGGAACGCCAATTGACACTACAAACTCTACTACTTTTATCAAAAAGATCTTAATGGAAGACTATTCCGGTCACACTTGTTCTAATTGTCCAAATGCAGCCAGGGAATTAGATGCACTTATTGACATCTACAACAAGAAGATTGTGCCTATTACAATTCATGTAGGCAAAACTTACGCAAGGCCATATCATATAAGTCAAACCCCAAAATACCAATATGATTTCAGAACCGAAACTGGCGAAAATTGGAATAATTTCTTTCAGATCACAAATTTAGGGTTACCAAAGGGAATGATAAATAGATTGGGTTACCCAAGTTCAACCCATGGTAAAGAAGTAACTAATTGGAATACTCTTGTGCAAACTATTATAGAGGAAGAACCTGATTTTGGAATTGCCATTTCTCCGAATGTCAATTCAAATGTTGGAAATATTGACATCAACATAAAAGTACTCAATCACATTCAAGGCGATTTTAATCTTTTAGTATGCCTTACGGAAGATAGTATTATTAATTGGCAAAAAGATGTGGAAGCCTCGCCTAATGTAGACGTGGAGTTTTATGTTCATAAGCATGTATTAAGAACCTCAATTAATTCAGCTTGGGGAGAGGCTTTGCAAACTAGCAGTGTTTATAATAAAGACGAAGAAATTAACAAAACATACAGCATTAATTTAGATAATTTAGAGCAATCCAATATTGATTATTCAGCAAATACTGTTGAATTAGGAAATGGAAATGCTGGAGGATGGGTAAAAGAAAATATGTATATTGTTGCTTTTATTTATAACAATACTAATTTTGAAGTTCAACAAGTAGAGGAAGTGCATTTAATAACGCCATAAAATATTTGTCTTGAGAAAAAAAATACTTGCAATTCTTACAATTAGTTGTTTTAGTTTGTATTCAGTAGCTCAAACTTCTACAGCTACTGAAATGAGTGATGGGAGATCGCTTATTGAGGCTTATATATCTCCTTTGGGAAATAGTTTGGGGGCTGCCCTAAACAATGGATGGTACAATACCGCAAAACCCCATCACTTAGGTGGTTTTGATGTTACTATTACAGCCAATCTCGTACTTGTACCTGCAGATGCAAAAAAATTTAACATTACGGGATCTAATACTGGTACGTTTAAGGGAGAAGACACTCCTACAATCTTAGGGAATACAACTATTGGGGAAGCAAATTATGATGGAAATAAGTTTGATATGCCTAAAGGATTGAATATTCCTCTGCTACCTATCCCTATGTTTCAAGCTGGAATTGGGCTGATAAAAAATACAGAAATAGATGTTCGCTTCATGCCAGAGATTGAAATGAAAGGCGTTAGTACTGACTTATTTGGGATTGGCGTCAAACATGATATTTTACAATGGCTACCTATTGTTGATAAAATACCAATAGACGTTTCTTTTCAGGCTGGCTATACTAAATTACATTCTCAAGTCATGCTTAAATATGATGTAAATGGGGTTGGAAAAAATGCAGAAGCAGCTTTAGATATTAGAGCAACAACATTTAATATTTTACTTTCCAAAAAGGTTGTGATGTTTACGGCTTATGCAGGTTTAGGGTATAATTCTACAAAAACAACATTCAATGTAGATGGAGAATATAATATTGCAGGGCTGAATTTTAATGTGAACGAATTAACTGAATTTGAATTTGAAAGCAATAATAATCTAAGAGCAAATGTTGGTTTTCGGCTTCAGTTAACAATTTTAGCTATTCAAGCCAACTATACTTTCTCAGAATACCCTGTAGCAACAGTTGGTATAGGAATTAGTATCCGATAGAATGAATTTACATAAGATTTTTACCTTACTTCTTTTTTGTGTAATTCTAACTTATAATATTAATGCCCAAAGTTTTGGTGGTGGAATTATTGGGGGAGTAAGTACAAGTCAAGTAGCTGGCGATTTGTTGGGTGGATTTAACAAGATTGGGTTGCTTACTGGCGCCTATACCAATCTGAATGTTAAAGAAAATATTAGTTTTCAATTAGAAATAATTTATATAGAAAAAGGAAGTCAGAACCCTAATATTCATAAAAATAATATTGCTGAGATTATGCTTTCTTATATGGAATTGCCTATAAGTGTTAATCTACAACAAAAAGAAAGTCTAGGAGTTGAAGCTGGAATCTTGCCTGCTTTTTTAATAAATTCGGAAATGGCTGATTATTTTTCAGAAATTGAAATTACTCCTTCTTTTAAAAAATATGATTTTGGTATTTTTGCTGGAATTAATTATCATGTAATGAATAAAATAATCCTAAATACAAGAATTAGCAACTCTATTATTCCTATTCGCCCACATGTTTCTAGCGCTACAAATAGGTGGAATAAAGGACAATACAATACCGTCCTTAGTTTTGCAATACATTACAAAATAAGATGAGCAAAAAACACAAAATAGTAGTTGCAGTAACTGGAGCTAGTGGTGCTATTTATGCTAAAGTTTTGTTTGATAAGTTAATGCAAATGAAAGATCAAATTAAGGACGTCGGCATATTGATGAGTGAAAATGCAAAATTTGTTTGGGAAACAGAATTAGGAGATAAAGCTTTTGAAAATTTACCTTTTTCCTTTTACGAGAAGCAAGATTTTACTGCCCCATTTGCATCCGGGTCTGCAAATTTTGGAACAATGATAATTTGTCCTTGTTCAATGGGGACAATGGGTAGAATAGCTTCAGGAATTTCTAATGATTTAACCACAAGAGCTGCTGATGTAATGCTTAAAGAAAGGCGAAAATTAATATTACTAGCCAGAGAAACTCCTTATAATTTAATCCATATTAAGAATATGAAATCTATCACAGAAGCGGGAGGTATTATTTGTCCTGCAACTCCTTCATTTTATAGCAAACCAAGAAATTTTGAAGAACTTGCCTCCACAGTTATTGATAGGGTATTAACACTCTCTGGTTTACAAAATGACGCATATAGTTGGGGAAAAAAACAATAATTCCTATAACTTCGTGTTATTATATAGATAAAAATAAAATTATGTTAGAATTCAGTAAAAAAGTACTCAATAAAGTTAGTTTCGATAAAACGCTTTTTAGAAAAGAATTACAAAAAAGTGTATGATGGCTGAACAAAAAAGAGATGACTCATCTAAAAATTTGGGCACTTGCTACTTTTACTCAATATAAAGGAATTATTCTGGAGGTATTCGATCAGATTTCTTAATAAATTTTATATTTCTTTTTAGTCCCTTATAGCCTGTCCTTTTTACTGCAGACCCTTCAAAAATTTCGTCAAATTTATCTTTCGGTAAATCTTCCCAATCTTCTTTTGTAAGTGCCAATAATTCTTTCTTTGGTATAAAATCAGGTTCATTATGAGAAACTGAAAATTTATTCCAAGGACAAACTATCTGACAAATATCACATCCAAATATCCAATTCTCAAATTTTCCTATATTATCTTTTGGAATAGAATTTTTCAGCTCAATGGTAAAATATGAAATACATTTACTCCCATCTACAACATAGGGCTCATTGATAGCATCAGTTGGGCAGGCATCAATACATTCTGTACAAGTCCCGCAATAATCTTTTATGGGCAGATCATAATTAAGCGGAATATCTACAATAATTTCCGCTAAGAAAAAATAAGACCCTTGACTTTTAGAAATTAAATTGCTGTGCTTACCTATCCATCCAATACCACTTCTTTCTGCCCAGCTTTTTTCCATTACTGGAGCAGAATCTACAAAGAAACGACCATTTATATCTCCTATTTCTTCTTGCAGAAAATTGAAAAGTAATTTTAACTTTTGCTTAACTACTTTATGATAATCTCTTCCAAGAGCATACATTGAAATTTTAGGAGCATCTTTATCTTCTTGTTTCTCAGTGGAATAATAATTAAAAGCTAATGAAATTACTGATTTTGCATCATCCACTAATAATCTTGGATCAAGTCTTTTGTCAAAATGATTTTCCATATAGCTCATCTCCCCATGATAATCTTTTGCAAGCCATTTTTCTAATTGTAACGCTTCTTTATATAAAAACTCTGCTTTGGAAATTCTGCAATAAGTAAAGCCTAATTCTTTTGCTTTTTCTTTAAGTAAAAAAGTATGGTGAACAGAAGACATCTTTAATCAAACAAATCTGTTTGCTTTGTCGGTCCTATTTTGCCTAAGTGCTTAAAGGATTTTTCAGTAGCTTGTCTGCCTCTTGGGGTACGCATCAAATATCCTTCCTGAATTAAAAAAGGTTCATATACCTCCTCAATAGTCCCCACTTGCTCTCCAACAGCAGTAGCAATGGTGCTTATCCCAACAGGCCCTCCATCAAATTTATCAATAATGGCCGAAAGAATTCTATTATCCATTTCATCTAATCCATTGGCGTCTACATTTAGCGCTTTCAATGAAGAATTAGTAATCTCTAAATTAACACTCCCATCTCCTTTTATTTGTGCAAAATCACGGATTCTTCTCAGTATTGCATTTGCTATTCTTGGCGTTCCCCTACTTCTTTTAGCAATTTCATTAGCAGCATCTTTTGTAATGCTAAGATCTAATATAGAAGCGGAACGATTCACAATGCCTGATAATAAATCAGATGGATAATACGATAGACGAGAGTTAATCCCAAATCTTGCTCTAAGTGGTGATGTAAGTAGTCCTGAACGAGTAGTAGCACCTATAAGAGTAAAAGGATTTATTTGCAATTGTACCGAACGTGCATTCGGGCCAGATTCGATCATAATATCAATTTGGAAATCTTCCATTGCAGAATACAAATACTCTTCAATGATTGGATTCAATCTGTGGATTTCATCAATAAAAAGTACATCCCTTTCTTCCAAGCTTGTCAAAAGTCCAGCTAAATCTCCTGGCTTATCTAAAACTGGACCAGAAGTAGTTTTTATATTTACATTTAATTCATTGGCTATAATATAAGCTAAAGTAGTTTTTCCAAGCCCCGGAGGGCCATGCAAAAGCGTATGGTCAAGTGCGTCATTTCTCTCGCTTGCTGCCTGAATAAATATCTTCAGATTTTCTACAATTTGCTCTTGTCCAAAAAAATCATCAAATTGTTTAGGTCGTAGAACTTGTTCAAATACAATTTCTTCTTCTGAAAGGTTCTCAATATTAGGATCTAATTCTTCATTCATTACAAAAGCAAATGTACTAAAAGTAACGCAAGAAAGAAATGTCTAAAAGGGCATTTTGTTTGTTAGTGCTCCTGCTCTCCTTCTTTCAATGGTTCTGTTTGTGGAAGGAAGTCTTCATTCGCACCAGGCTTGGAGTAATCATAAGGCCATCGATGAACATGTGGTATTTCTCCTGGCCAATTACCATGCATTCGCTCAATAGGAGCAGTCCATTCTAAAGTATTGGATCGCCAAGGATTCTGTTTTGTTTTGGTCCCTTTAAAAATACTGTAAAAGAAATTAAACAAAAATATCATTTGAACTATAGCTCCTGCTAAAGCAAAAAAGGTAATAACACTATTAATATCGGTTAATCCATCAAACATTGGGAAAGCACTATTTGTATAATATCTTCTTGGTAATCCAGCTAATCCTAAAAAGTGCATAGGAAAGAACACTCCATACGCACAAATAAATGTACCCCAGAAATGAATATATCCAAAGTTTTTATTCATCATCTTACCATACATTTTAGGGAACCAATGATACACTCCGGCAAACATACCATAAATAGCAGAAAGCCCCATTACAATATGAAAATGCCCAACTACAAAATAAGTGTCATGCACATTAATATCCAATGCTGAATCCCCTAATATAAGTCCCGTTAGCCCTCCTGTAATAAAGGTAGAGACCATACCAATTGCAAACAGCATAGCAGGAGTAAATTGAATGTTCCCTTTCCAAAGAGTAGCTAAATAATTAAATACTTTAACAGCAGATGGAATTGCAATAAGTAAAGTTGTGAAAGTAAAAACAGAACCTAAAAAAGGATCCATCCCAGTTACAAACATATGGTGTCCCCAAACAATAAACGATAAGAAGGCAATAGCTAAAAGTGCCCCTACCATAGCTTTATAACCAAAAATTGGTTTACGAGAATTCACAGAAATCACCTCTGAAACAATACCCAAAGCTGGTAATAAAATAATATAAACCTCAGGATGCCCTAAAAACCAGAAAAGATGTTCAAACAAAATAGGTGAACCACCAATATTATGTAATACCTCTCCATTTATTATAATGTCAGAAAGATAAAAAGATGTTCCAAAACTCCGATCCATTATTAATAATAAAGCGCAAGAAAGTAAAACTGGGAATGATAAAACGCCAAGAATTGCAGTAATCAAAATTGCCCAAATGGTAAGTGGTAATCTTTGCATACTCATTCCTTTTGTTCTCAAATTTATAATTGTTACAATATAATTCAAACTTCCAAGCAATGATCCTACAACAAACAAAGCAATACTAGCAAGCCAAAGTGTCATCCCAAATCCTGAACCAGGAATAGCTTGTGGTAGAGCTGATAGGGGGGGATAAATAGTCCAACCTCCAGATGCTGGGCCAGTTTCAACAAACAAAGACCATAATAATACAACCGTTGCTAAAAAGAAGAACCAATAAGAAAGCATATTTAAGAATCCTGATGCCATATCTCTTGCACCAATTTGCAAAGGAATTAAGAAGTTAGCAAAAGTTCCGGAAAGGCCTGCTGTTAGTACCCAAAATACCAAAATAGTTCCGTGCATAGTAACTAGCGCCAAATACATACTTGGATCTAGTACTCCTCCTGGGGCCCATTTACCCAACAACATCTCTAAAATTGCGTATGATTGACCAGGATTAGCTAATTGCAATCTAAAAAGAGCCGACATAATCATTCCAACAACTGCCATCATCATTCCTGTAATAAGGAATTGTTTGGCAATCATCTTATGGTCTTGCGAGAATATATATTTAGTTATAAATGTTTCTTTATGGTGTTCACTCATTTTGTGCTTATTTTAAAGTTAAAGTATTTTTTAAGGTTTTTTGCTGGGCTAACCAAATTTCATATTCCTCCTTGGTTTCTACAACAAATTTCATTTGCATATTATAATGTGCTACTCCGCATATTTTATTACATAATAAAATATAATCGAAATCTTCCCCTTCTGTTTCTCTCATTTCAGCAGTAGTCTTAGTTGGCGTAAAGGCAAACTGTGTTATCATTCCTGGTACACAATTCATTTGCACTCTAAAATATGGTAAATATGCAGAATGAATAACATCTTGAGATCTGAATCTTAACAAGACTGGCTCATCTTTTATAAGATGTACTTCTCTAACTACAATATCATCTTCAGCATTTTTATCTGTTAAATCTACTCCTAATCGATTTTTTCCTTGAACTAATTTATAATTAGCATTCCCCAGCTGATTATCATCTCCTGAATATCTGGCAGTCCAATCAAATTGTTTAGAATATACTTCAATAACTTTGGAATTGCTTATGTCAGGATTCATAGCTTTGTTCCAAGTTTGTAACCCGTAAACAATAACCCCTGATAAGAAAATGGCAGGAATAACTGTCCAAATAATCTCTAATTTATTATTATGTGCGTAGAAATAAGCAGTCCGATTTTTATTCCCTCTGTATTTAAAAACAAAATAAAATAATACTGGAGTGGTAATGAAGAAAACTATTAGGATCGTGGTCATTGTAAATTTCATTAATCCATCAATTATTTCTCCATGAACTGAACTGGCCCCTGGCAATAACAAGTGATCCCAACTAATCATTTGCCAAACTACAAAACCCAAGAAAAGAAATAACATCCCTAAATATAATTTCCCTTGTGTATCATTATCCTCATCTGTAATTTCATTTACATCTGTATTATTTATCTCAGATAATAATTCTGAGACCCTTAGTATTTGAACCAGTGTAACGACTATCAGAAATACAACTATTGCAATTAAAATATTTATCATGGTTTTGTTTTTTTATCTGATTTTATGTATGTAAGTGTTTGCTTTCATCTAAAAAAGGATGATTCTTAGCTTCCATTGACGCTTTCCCAAGTGCATTTAATGTAAGATAAATCAATACGCCAGCAAATCCTATGCCTATTCCTATTTCTGTAAACCCAATATGTCCATGCGTATTTAATACTCCTGGCGTAACTAATAAATAGGAGTTCAACCAATGGCCAATTAGAATAAAAACGCTTACAAAAATCAATCTTCCCTTATGTCTTTTTGCATCTCTACTCATTAGTAATATAATAGGAAAAATGAAGTTAATCAGCATAGAGAACCAAAATAAGAACCTATAATTATGTACGTCTAATCTGGCTGTATAATAAGTTACTTCTTCCGGAATATTAGCATACCAAATAAGCATAAACTGGGAGAACCACATGTATGTCCAAACTAGTGAGAAAGCAAAAATCCATTTTCCTAAGTCGTGGATATGATTTTCATTTACATCCTCTAAATATCCTTCCTTCTGCAGATATAACGTAAAAAGTAAAATGGTAGTAAAACCAATTGCTGACCATTCTGCAAATATATACCACCCAAAAATAGTAGAGAACCAATGCGTATCAATAGACATAATCCAGTCCCAAGAAGCAGTTGCAGATGTTACTGCAAAGAATACCATAAACCATGCTGATGTTTTTACTCCTGAGTTGTGGTAAGAAGTGCCTCCATTTGCATCTTCCAAAACAGAAATTCTTCTTAATTTTTTAGCAAAATAATTCCAAATTAAAAGATAAATAATGGTTCGAACAATAAAGAAAGTTGCATTTAAATAAGGTTCTTTCCCCGCAATTATTCTGTCGTAATTCTCGCTTGCGGGATCCATAATCCCTTCATGTAACCAATGATAAATATGATTCCAATGCATAATACTAGCAAAAACAATCAATAACATTATGATACTAAAAAATGGCAATGCTGCCATAATGGCTTCCGGAACTCTTTTAAGCACAATAGACCAACCTGCTTCTGCTACATATTGCATTGCAACAAAAAATACGGCAAAAACAGATATTCCCAAATAGAAATAAGTATTGAAAAGTAATGCTGGCCAAGTACTATGAGCATCTGTGGCGAAACCAAAAATTAAGGCAATAATTCCAATAGACATAAGTGCGATTGAAAGATTCTTTGCTTTTTTATTTATTGTAAACATCTAATTTATTTTTTTATTCTAAACCGTAATATTGTAATTCCTCTTGGACATAAAGTACAATTTGCCATCTTTCTTCTTCTGTAATCTGGCTCGCATGGGGCCCCATAGCATTAAGTCCAAAAGTAATAGCATGAAAAATATGTCCTGCTTTTAAATCACACATTGGAAGATTACATCTCCTAAGTAATTTGGAATCGTTATAATGTGGTACTGCTGAGTAAATTGCGTGTTTCATTGTCCCATCTCCTGCTCCAGTAGCACCATGACAATGCTCACAAAACATACTATATAATGCTCTCCCATTAGTCAGATTTTCTTCCGTATTCTCCATAGGGTTTACAGCCTGATTTCCTGCTTTTAAATAGTCCTCTAAACTCCCATCATAATTAAAGGATGAAAGATGTCCTCTAGCAATTGTCCCTTCAATAGGAGTTAAGGCATTCATCCCGTTTATATCATTTTCTCCATAAGTTTCATGCGATGGAGAGCGATACATATTTGGCATGAATTCATAGCCTGGATTCGAATCTCCTGAGCAAGAAGAAAGTGAAATAACTCCTACAAAGAATACGATTTTTAAAATACTTTTATTCATAACTTAAGCGTCTTTTTCGTTTATTTCCGTGGCTCCTGTTTTAGTCAATATTTCTTTAATAGATGATGTGTCTCCATCTGTATTTATGACCATTAAAAATTTGTCGTCAGTTGTTCTTACATCAGGACTATCAGATTTATTTCCTGGAAATAAACCACATCTAATCAAATAAGTAATCGACATCAAATGTCCTGCAAAAAGCACAGTGCATTCAAAAAGAATAGGAACAAATGCTGGCATATTATGGTAGAAAGTCCAATTTGGTTTCCCACCAATATTTTGTGGCCAATCTACAATCATAATAAAGTAAATCATCAATGCTCCTAAACTCAAGCCAATACATCCATAAATGAAAGCCATGATAGCCATTCTTGTTTCTTTAAAGCCTAATGCTTTGTCCAAGCCATGAATAGGGAAAGGAGAAAAAACCTCTTCTATTTCGATATTATTAGAACGAATTTCTTTTACTGAAGAAAGTAAAGCCTCTTCATCATCAAAAATCCCGTATAGTATATTTTTATTCATCATTTCTTTATTTTTTATATTCTGAACCAGAAGATTTAAGAATAGTTTTTAATTCTGCTTGTGCTATTACTGGGAAAGTTCTGGAGTACAATAAGAAAAGGGTAAAAAAGAATCCAATCGTTCCTAAGAAAATTCCGATATCTACAAAAGATGGAGAAAACATAGTCCATGAAGATGGCAAATAATCTCTGTGCAATGAAGTGACAATAATTACAAAACGCTCAAACCACATTCCAATATTTACAAATATTGAAAGTATAAAAGTTGCTACAAATGATGTTCTGATTTTTGTAATCCAATATAACTGTGGGGTTAAAACATTACAAGTCATCATAATAGCATAGGCCCACCAATAAGGACCTGTTGCTCTATTCAAAAATGCATATTGTTCAAATTCTACACCAGAATACCATGACATAAAAAGTTCAGTAATATAAGCAGTCCCTACGAGTGATCCTGTAAGCAAAATAATCACATTCATGTATTCAATATGCTTAATAGTAATATAGGATTCTAAACTCACTACTTTTCTCATAATAATAAGAAGCGTTTCTACCATAGCAAATCCAGAGAATAATGCGCCTAAAACAAAGTATGGTGGGAAAATAGTGGTATGCCATCCAGGAATAATCGAAGTAGCAAAATCCATAGAAACAATAGAGTGAACAGAAAAAACAAGTGGAGTTGCTAGTCCTGCAAGGACTAATGAAACTTCCTCAAATCTTTGCCAATGCTTAGCTTTTCCGCTCCAACCAAAGGAAAGGAATGAATATAGTTGCTTTTTCATTGGAGAGATTGTTGCATTCATTCTGTCTCTTATCATTGCAAAATCAGGAATTAAGCCAATATACCAAAATACTACAGAAATAGAAAGATATGTGGAAATTGCAAACACATCCCAAAGAAGAGGAGAGTTAAAATTTACCCATAAAGATCCAAATTGGTTGGGAATTGGGAAAACATAATAAGCAAGCCATGGTCTTCCCATATGTATCAATGGAAATAGTGCAGCTTGCAATACTCCAAAAATTGTCATTGCTTCTGCAGAGCGGTTAATTGCCATTCTCCATTTTTGACGGAATAATAAAAGTACTGCTGAAATTAATGTCCCTGCATGCCCAATGCCAATCCACCATACAAAATTAGTAATATCCCAAGCCCAATTTACTGTTCTATTGAGTCCCCAAGCACCAATTCCTGTTCCTATTGTATAAGCCATACATGCAACTCCCCAAAGGAATAATACTAAGGATAAAGAAAATAATACCCACCAATACTTATTAGCTTTTCCTTCTACAGGCCTTGCTACATCCTTTGAGATATCATGATAGGTTTTATTTCCTAAAATTAACGGATCTCTAATTTCTGACTCTTTATGCATGATTATTTATGCTTTATTTCTAATTTTCGTTTGATAGAACACAGATGGATCAGTATTTAAGTGCTCTAATAGTTTATATGCTCTCGCATCTTTTTTCATTTCTTGAATTTGGTGCAATTCATCATTTACATCACCAAATACAATAGCATTAGTAGGACATGCAGATGAACAAGCAGTTTGAGCATCTTCATCTCTTACTCTTCTTCCAGCTTTTTTAGCATCCAACTTAATTTCTTGTATCTTCTGAATGCACATACTGCATTTTTCAATTACTCCTCTTGAACGAACAACAACATCAGGATTTAATACCATTTTACCATAATCATCATTCATATTGAAATCAAACTTATCATTCTCAGAATATTGAAACCAATTAAATCGCCTTACTTTATAAGGACAGTTGTTCGCACAATATCTTGTTCCTACACATCTGTTATAAGCCATATGATTTTGTCCTTCAGCACCATGAGAAGTTGCTGCTACAGGGCAGACTGTTTCGCAAGGTGCTTGATTACAATGTTGACACATAACAGGTTGGAAAGCAACCTCAGGATTTGCTGATGGTTCTTCCATTTCAGCATACATATCAATAGCAGAAACCTTTTCTTCTACTGATAATTCTTTTGTCATGTCAGAAGAAAAATAACGGTCGATTCTTAGCCAGTGCATATCTCTTGATTTTCTCACTTCTTCTTTCCCTACAACCGGAACATTATTTTCAGCATGACAAGAAACCACGCAAGCAGCACAACCAATACAAGAAGTTAAGTCAATTGACATATTCCAAAAATGACCAGTTGAATGATCATGCGCATCCCAAAGCGTAACCTTATCTGCTGGTTGTTGCCCATTATGAGTAGCATAAGTTACTTGATGATTTCCTGAATGAGGATCTTTGATGAAATCGGTAAGAGTTGTTTCTTTTATAATATCTCTTCCCATCATTGTATGATGCAATTGAGTAGCAGCAAATTCATATTCTCCACCTACAACTTCAATAATTGCATCTCCATTCCCTAATGCAAAAGCATTAAACCCTATTCCGTCACCACATTTTCCTGAAGCAGTTCTCCCATAACCAACAGCCATAGCAATACTACTAACTGCTTGGCCTGGTTGAATCATAACTGGTACATTATTAAGTGTAGTTCCATTAACTGTGATGTTTACCATATTACCATTTAAGGCTCCATTGGAAACATTCCAATTTTTAATTCCTAAATCACGAGCAGTTGCTGCCGACATAGTTAAGTAATTATCCCAACACGCTCTTGAAAGCGGATCAGGTAACTCTTGTAACCAAGGATTGTTTGCCTGGTTACCATCTCCCATTGAAATTTTCTCATACATTTCAAACTCAATGGCTTCTGCTTTTGATAAACTAAAGGAAGGAACTTTAGCTGTAAAAGAACTTAGATTCTTTACAGATTGTTTTTTTGTAAAGTATCCATCATGTACCGATTTTTCCCAATCAATATCGGCATAGAAATGTTTTAAATAAGAATGGTAATCTGATTTCCCCATCCAAGACATTATACTTTCTTGGAATTGCCTTCCATTAAACAGTGATGAAATGGTAGGCTGCATTAAAGTAAACTCTCCTTTTGATGGATTTGCATCTCCCCAACTTTCTAAGTAATGATTGTCAGGGCAAGCATACATCATTTTTGAAGCTGACTCATCATTATAAAGTGAAGTAGCAATTGTTAATCCTACTTTTGAAACTGCTGAATTATATTCAGCAGCATTTTGCAATGTATATGAAGGATTTACATTATAGGTAATTAATACGTCAATCTTTCCTGCATTCATTTCTTCAATAAGTGCAGCAACATCTGTGTCATTCCCTTGCTTTAAAAAAGAAGGATTTGATAATGACATTGTATTTCCATAGTTGCCTAATTTGTTGTTAATTGCATTTACTAAAGTTTGCACCTCAGCATCATTGCTATTACAAACAACAATTGATTTTCCATAGTTATTTACTAAATCAATAGCCATTTTAGAAATTCTATCATCAGCAGTGCCCCCATTTAATGCACTGTATAAATTAGATAACAAGCCCGCTTGTTCTGATGGTTTAATTTGTACTCTATCATCAGCATTAGAACCCGTAAGGCTTAAATTAGATTCTACTTGGTAATGCTTAGCCATTTTTCCACTGTTAGGATTTCTAGCAGTAACATATTGTTTTGCATAATCAGCATTTAGCCAATTTCCTAAAAAGTCAGCTCCAAAAGAAACAATAACGGCAGCTTTATCAAAATTATAAGTTGGTAATGCTCTTAGCCCAAATGAAGCCTCATTAGCATCTAGCATTCCACTATATGAAACAGCATCCATTTGTACATGAACTACATTTCCGTAAGCGTCTGAAAAGTCAGCAATTAATTTTGTAGTAGAAGGGCTTATAATTGTAGAAGATAAAATAGCAATCTTACCCTTATTGTTTTTTATCTCATTTAATTTTGTAATAATTTCAGTATCAGCAGTTTTCCAATCTGTATCTACGCCACCTTTCATTGGATTCTTTAATCTTCCTGAATCATAAAGGGAAAGAACAGACGCTTGAATTCTTGCATTAGTTGCTGATTTGTTAGCATCAATCTTAATAGGTCTTCCTTCTCTAGTTTTTACTAAAATAGAAGCGTAATCGTGCCCATCATACATAGTGGTTGCGTAATAATTAGCGACACCAGGAGTAATCTCCTCTGGCTTAATTACGTAAGGGATAGCTTTGTTAACAGGAGTTTCACAAGCAGCTAAAGTTGCTGCAGTTGTAGTAAATCCTAGAAACTTTAAAAAATCCCTACGTGAAGTTAAAGAAGAGGACAACTCTTTATCTGCTAAAAATTCATCAACTGGAATTTCTTCAACAAATTCGTTATGTTTTAATTGATCTACAACTGGATCATTATTTAGCTCTGCTAAACCTTTCCAATATTTTCTTGCTTTTGTCATTTTATATAGAAATTAAATCTAACTATCTTTTTAATAATGGCACTTTCCACATTCTAAGCCTCCCATTTTATCTACAGTGATCTTTTGTCCAGCATATTTTTCCTTCATTTGCTCATGTATCTTAGTATAATATTCGTTGCCTTCCATTTTTATTTGAGTTTCTCTATGGCAATCTACACACCATCCCATAGTTAATTCTGAATGCTGATAAACCACATCCATTTCCTGAACAGGACCATGACATTCTTGACATTCAATACCTCCAACTGACACATGTTGTGAATGGTTAAAATAAGCCAAATCTGGTAAATTATGAATTCTTACCCACTGAATTGGTTTTTGCTCATAATCTTCAATATATTCTCTTGTATCAGGATTATAACCAATTGCATCATATATCTTTTGAATCTCAATTTTTCCTGTATTTGTTCCAGATGTAATATTTGCATGACAATTCATACATACATTTGCAGATGGAATGCCTGCAGTCTTGGAATTTCGTGCTGATGAATGACAATAATTACAATCTATTCCATTATCCCCCGCATGTATTTTATGTGAAAATGAAATGGGTTGTTCTGGTTGATAATTAGTAGTTACCCCGATTCCCATCAGTGTATCAAAAGTAAATTTCATAACTACAATAAAAACAATAAATCCTAAAATTACAATATTTCTGCTTTCTGACAAAAATATCTTTCCTGGATTAATAATAGATTCAGAAAGAGTCTCTGTCGGTTGATTTAATTGTGTTTTTAGTTTATTTTTAATTGAAGTCAGCATATAAACAACCAACAATAAGAGTACTGCTATTAACAATAAAATACTAGAATTACTCATTCCTTGTTCGTGTTTTTCTGTAGCAGTTGTAGCAAGTTTTTTTTCTTCAATTGGAGGATTCTCCAAATATGCTAAAAGCGCGTCCATATCTTCATCTTCAAAATAGAAAGAAGTCATTGCTACTTTGTTGTATTCTTCAAAAATAGCAATTGCATCTGCATCACCAGATGCAATAAGATCTGAGGAAGAATTAATCCATTTTTTTAGCCAATCTGTTTTTCTTTTTTTGGTTATCCCTTCCAAATCTGGACCAATTAAGCGTCCACCACCAATCGTATGGCATGATATACAATTTGTTTTGAAAATTTGTGCACCATCATCATTTTGAGAAAAAATATTTAGTGGAAAAGTGAAAAGAAATGTGAGAAGAAGTATGCCCCTATTAAACGAATATGTTCGATTCATATTTTTTAATTTTCAATTTTCGGGTGCAAATTTATAGTTTTCAATCAATTGAAATATGAGGAAAGTCATTATTTAGTATAATTTATAACTATTCTAAATAAAGAGTGTTTTCTGTAAGAAAATAGTAAGAATAAATCTACTTAATTTTCTTTGTTACTTTTGCATACATGTCAAAATACTTAATTACCATTTTTATTTTTTCACCATCTTTTATTTTTGGGCAAAATACTGATAGTTTGCAAACTTTCAAGACCAAGATTGAAATGGAAATAAAGGTTCGTAGCCTACTAAATAGGCATATAAAGCTAAATAAAGAGACAGGATTAATAGGTTGGCGTTTACAAATCTTTTCAGATACTGATAGAGAAAAAGCACAAAAAAGAAGAAAGCAATTTCTATTAGATTTTCCAGAAATTTCTGCCTATTTAACACATAAAGAACCTTATTTTAAGGTAACTATTGGGGATTTTTATACGAAATTACAAGCTAAAAAAGTTAAAAACGAAATTAGGAAGAAATACAATTCTTATATTGTCCCTTCTGAAATTTTGATTTACGATTAAGCGAGTTTTCTTTGGATTTCTTTTTCTTCAAAGCCTTCAATAATATCTCCAACTTTAATATCGTTATATTTTTCGATTGAAAGACCACATTCGAATCCTTTAGCAACTTCTTTCGCATCATCTTTAAATCGTTTTAAGGAAGAAAGTTCACCAGTATAAATAACAACTCCATCTCTAATTATTCTTACTTTTGAATTTCTATTTATCTTCCCTTCTAATACCATACAGCCTGCAATAGTACCTACTTTGGATATTTTAAAAATATCCCTAATCTCAATACTACAAACAATTTCTTCCTCAATATCTGGAGAAAGCATGCCTTCCATAGCTTGCGTTAACTCTTCAATTGCTTTGTAAATTACAGAATAAAGACGAATATCAATTTGCTCTGTTTCGGCTAACTTTCTAGCTTGAACTGATGGACGTACTTGAAAACCTATAATAACTGCCTCAGAAGCAGATGCTAACATTACATCGGATTCAGATATCTGCCCAACCGATTTATGGATAATATTTACACTTATTTCTTCAGTTGATAGTTTTTCTAAAGAATCGGATATCGCTTCAATAGAGCCATCTACATCTCCTTTCACAATTATATTTAATTCTTTAAAATCTCCAAGAGCAATTCTTCTTCCAATCTCGTCAAGAGTGATATGTTTTTGTGTGCGAACACCTTGTTCTCTTTTTAATTGTGTTCTTTTAGTAGCAATTTTCTTGGCTTCTTGTTCGTCATTCATAACATTAAAAACATCTCCAGCTTGAGGTGCGCCATTCAATCCTAACAAAACCGCTGGTGAGGCAGGTTCGGCTTTATCTATACTATTTCCTCTTTCATCCAAAAGAGCTTTTACTTTCCCGCTATATCCTCCAGAAAGCACATAATCCCCAATTTTTAAAGTACCATTCTGCACTAATATAGTGGTCAAATATCCTTTGCCTTTATCCAAGGACGCCTCAATTACTGTGCCTTTTGCATTTCTGTTTGGGTTTGCTTTCAACTCCAATAATTCTGCTTCCAATATTACTTTTTCTAAAAGCTCAGGAATTCCTATTCCCGTTTTTGCAGAAACATCTTGGCTTTGAAATTTTCCACCCCAATCTTCTACCAGCAAATTCATTTCAGCTAATGCTTCTTTTATTTTTTCAGCATCCGCTATGTCTCTATCAATCTTATTTATAGCAAATATCATAGGCACTCCAGCTGCTTGCGCATGTGAGATTGCCTCTTTAGTTTGTGGCATTATTTTGTCATCAGCAGCAATTACGATTACTACAATATCGGTAATTTTTGCTCCTCTAGCACGCATTGCAGTAAAAGCCTCATGGCCAGGAGTATCTAAAAAAGAGATTTGTTTTCCATCTTTTAGTGTTACCTCATACGCTCCAATATGTTGAGTAATTCCTCCAGATTCTCCAGCAATTACATTGGTTTCTCTAATATAATCGATCAAAGAAGTTTTTCCATGATCTACATGCCCCATAATAGTAACAATAGGCGGTCTACTTTGTAAATCAGATTCTTCATCATCTGTATCTTCAATAGCTTCTTGTGCCTCTACTCCAACAAATTCTACTTTAAATCCAAATTCTTCCACAATTATTTGAATAGTATCTGCCTCTAATCTTTGGTTCATGGTTACCATAAACCCTAATGTCATAAGTGCTGAAATAATTTCTGTAACAGGGACATCCATCAAAGAAGCTAACTCTTGGGCGGTAGCAAATTCAGTAATTTTAACAATCTTATTAGAGGCTTCTAGAGCAGCTGTTTCTTGTTCGGCTATTTCTTTGTGTGCTATTCTTTTCTCCCTTCTATTTTTTACGCTTGTTTTCTTTCCAGTACCTTGTAATTTAGCTAAGGTTTCTCTAACTCTTTTTTGAGCTTCTTCTGCATCTACTTCAATTTCATTAGATTTTTTCTTTTTTATTTTACCAGATTTAAACCTGTCTTGATTTACTTTTTTAGTAAGTCGTTTTCTTTTTTTCTTTCCTGTCACCCGGCTTTCTGAGGAGGTAGCAACTGGAGTTTTCTTTTTTGCTTTTACTTTTTCTAAATCTATCTTTTCACCCGTTATCTTAGGCTTTAATAGTATTTGGGCTTTCGCCTTTATTACTTCTTGCTTTTTTGTTTTTTCTAGAGGATCTTCTTTCTTCTCCTTTTCCTTTTTGTTTTCTGATAAATCCTCCGTTTCACTTGGCTTTATATCAAAGGTTAATTTTTTATTTTTTATTTTCTCTGCTTCTGCAATTTGTTTAATGTCCTCTTCCATGCTTAACTTATTAGCAGCTATTTTTGCTGCCAACTTAGTTTGTTTTGATGCTTGGAATTCAGCAACTAACATTTGATAAATATCATCCCCAACTTTGGATGTGGGTTTTAGTTCATCATACCCTTTATCTAATAAAAAGGAAAGAATTCTGTCGATTCCTACATTTAACTCTTTAGTAAGTTTGTTTAATCTTATGCTTTTATTTTCAGGCATATTTTTTATTCTTCTTCCGTTTCAAATTCGCTTTTCAATACAGACAACACATCCTCAACCGTTTCAATCTCTAAATCAGTTCTTTTTACTAAATCTTCTGCATCCAATTCCAAAACACTTCTTGCTGAATCACAACCAATAGCTTTCAGCTCATTAATTATCCAACTATCAATCTCATCAGAGAATTCCTCAATCGCTACATCGTCCATCATTTCATCTACATCTCTATAAACATCAATTTCATAACCGGTAAGAAGGCCTGCTAATTTGATATTAAAACCGCCTTTCCCAATAGCCAAAGAAACTTGATCAGGTTGCATATACACGTCTGCAGTACTGCTATCCTGATTGATTTTTATCGAGCTTACTTTAGCAGGGCTAAGTGATCGGCTAATTAGTAATTCTGTGTTTTCAGTGAAATTAATTACATCAATATTTTCATTTCTTAGCTCTCGAACAATACCATGGATTCTAGAGCCCTTCATCCCAACACAAGCCCCAACAGGATCAATTCTGTCATCATATGATTCTACCGCTACCTTTGCTCTTTCTCCTGGGATTCTAACTACTTTCTTAATAGTAATAAGTCCATCAAATACTTCTGGGACTTCCGTTTCAAAAAGTCGTTCTACAAATTCAGGAGCAATTCTGGAAAGAGTAATCAAAGCTTTATTATTTTTCAATTCTGCAGAAAGAACAACTGCTTTTACAGTTTCACCTTTTCGGAAAAAATCTCTTGGAATCTGATTTGCTTTTGGCAAAATCAAATCATTTCCTTCATCGTCTTGCAATAAGATTTCATTTCTCCAAACTTGATAAACTTCCCCTGTCACAATTTCTCCAACTCTCTCTTCATATTTCTTTAAAATCTCATCTCTATTTAAATCTTGTACTCTTGCCGCTAAATTTTGACGAATAGAAAGCACATGTCTTCTTCCAAATTCCTGATCAAAATCAATTTGTTCAGAAACTTCCTCTCCAACTTCATAATCATCCTCAATTTTTAAAGCATCAGAAAGTGATATTTGAGTAATTGGATTTTCTACCTTGCCATTTTTTACAATTTCTCTGTTTCGCCAAATTTCCAAATCACCTTTATCCACATTTATGATAATATCAAAATTATCAGATTCATTATACTTTTTAGCTAAAACTGATTTAAAAACCTCTTCTAAGATGTTCATCATTGTTTCTCGATTTATATTTTTTACTTCCTTAAACTCGGAAAACGATTCAATTAAATTCTCTATATCCATTTTGATAATTTATATTTTTATAATTAATTTTGTTTCTTTTATCTCTTTGGAAGAAATTATTATTTCCTCTATTTTTTTCTCTTTTTTCCCCTTTACTTTTTTACCGGTTTCTAAAGTGATGTCATCATTAAAATCCAATAATTTTCCTCTTACTTTTTCCCCGCTCTTTAGTTTTACTATTATATCTTTCCCTTTATTTTTTTGATATTGTTCCTTTACTAAAAAAGGATTCGTAAGCCCTGGAGAAGAAACTGAAAGGTCAAAATCTTCAATCTCTCTATCCAGCTCATTCTCAATATATCGACTAATTTGCAAGCATTCCCTAATCGAAATTCCAACTGCTTTATCAACAAATACATTTATTACATTTTGCCCACTCACTTTTGCCGACACTAAAAATCCTCCTAATTCCAAAGCCTTTTCTCTTGCAAGTTTCTGTACTCTTTCTTCTGCTATCATTTTCTTATGTAAAAATTGTATAAAAGATGGGGCCTTAAGCCCCATCCTCAATTCTTCTATTTTTCTATCGGCAAATATATAACCTTTTTACATATCTCGCAAACTATTATTTCAGTACTACTCTTTTATTTTCAAAAGAATTAGTTGGTTCTAATTCTTTAACATGTAAATACCTTAGGGATTACAAGTAAAATACAAAGAATTCTCCTCTGTATCTTTTATTGTTGCCCGACTAGGGCTCGAACCTAGACTCTTCTGCACCAAAAACAGACGTGTTGCCAGTTACACCATCGGGCAGTTTTAAAGATAGTGGGCAAAAATAACAATTAACCAAGAAGTACAAAATATTTTATCATAATTTAGTTTTTAATTAGAATCATATTTTATTTCTTAAATTCGCAATCTAAAAAATCAGGAAACATTATGAATAACTTCAATAAATTAAATAACATATTAG
>Ga0163108_10000351_pt1 | contig 34377 bp, 31 predicted proteins | sample Fk1155metaG_FD_109644 | JGI IMG/M metagenome (GOLD analysis project Ga0163108, IMG submission 109644) | Marine microbial communities from the Central Pacific Ocean - Fk160115 155m metaG | ecosystem: Environmental > Aquatic > Marine > Oceanic > Photic zone | place: The Central Pacific Ocean...
ACACAGAGCTCTAATTGGAAACTAGTTAAATAAACAACAGTCATTTATTTATATACAAAAAAAACAGACATTATAGTCTGTTTTTATAGTCTTTTTAAAACGGAAAACATTGCTAGAAACTCTATCTTGGCGCCGACCTACTTTCCCTTACAGTATCATCGGCGATGTGTGGCTTAACTTCTGTGTTCGAGATGGGAACAGGTGTACCCCACACTCAGTAAGCGCCAAGAGAGAATCTCTAGTAATTTACAACAAGCAACTTCATAATAAGCACAAATGCTGATTAAAGGTACTTCATTAGTACTAGTCCACAAGATATCTTATGAAAAAGTACCAATGAAGTGAAGTTTGAATAAGTTTAATTGTCTATTAGTACCAGTCAGCTAAACACATCACTGTGCATACACTTCTGGCCTATCAACCCGGTAGTCTTCCGGGAGACTTAAGGAAATTTAATCTTAGGTTCGGCTTCCCACTTAGATGCCTTCAGCGGTTATCACGACCGAACGTAGCTACTCTGCATTGCCGTTGACACGACAACAGATACACTAGAGGTTCGTTCACTCCGGTCCTCTCGTACTAGGAGCAAATCCCTTCAAATTTCCAACGATTATGGAAGATAGAGGCCAAACTGTCTCACGACGTTCTGAACCCAGCTCGCGTACCGCTTTAAATGGCGAACAGCCATACCCTTGGGACCTTCTTCAGCCCCAGGATGCGACGAGCCGACATCGAGGTGCCAAACCGCGCCGTCGCTATGGACGCTTGGGCGCGATAAGCCTGTTATCCCCGGGGTAACTTTTATCCGTTGATCTCAACGATTCCCACATATACATATCAGTTCACTTTCGCCTGCTTTCGCACTTGCTCGGCTGGTTGGCCTCGCAATCAAGCTACCTTATGCGAATGCACTATCACTCCGATTTCCATCCGGAGCTAGGTAACCTTAGCACGCCTCCGTTACTCTTTAGGAGGCAACCGCCCCAGTTAAACTACCCATCAAACGCTGTCTCCTTGTTTCTCAAGGATTAGAGCTAGAATATGATAAGAGTGGTATTTCAAGGACGACTCCATCTGGGCTAGCGCCCAAACTTCATAGTCTCCCACCTATCCTGCACAAATCATATCCCGACTCAACGTCAGACTGTAGTTAAGCTCCACGGGGTCTTTTCGTCTTTCCATAATTAATCGGCATTTTTACCGATATTGCAATTTCACCGAGTCTACGCTCGAGACAGTCTACAGACCGTTACGCCATTCGTGCGGGTCGGAACTTACCCGACAAGGAATTTCGCTACCTTAGGACTCTCAAGGTTAGAGCCGCCGTTCACCAGGGCTTAGATTTGGAGCGTTAACCCCGCCTCGTAACCTTCTGGCACTGGGCAGGCGTCAGCCTATATACATCACCTTACGGTTTAGCATAGACCTGTGTTTTTGGTAAACAGTCGCCTGTAGTCTTTCGCTGCAGCCGACACAATATGATAAATCAAATGCATCGGCAAGGTTTATCCCGAAGTTACACCTGCTGTTTTGCCGAGTTCCTTGAGCGTAGTTATCTCGACACCTTAGAATACTCATCTCACCCACCTGTGTTGGTTTGCGGTACGGTAACATAATACTCTCACTACGAAGATTTTCTTGGAAGCTGACTCTGTCAAGTTGTTCTTAGCAAGCTAAGAACTCCACATCACTGCTCACGAACTCTTACGGATTTTCCTATAAGAGCATAAGCTTACAGTTTGAACTCGAATTCATTAACGAGCTCGACTTTGCCTACTCCGTCCCTCCTTAGTTAGCTAGCTTTTTACCGCCCTTAAGACAAGGGTTTTCCGAAGAAAACTCTTGGAATTAAGTTTAGTTCCAAATTCGCTCTTACGATTATTATGTTGTACAGGAATATTAACCTGTTATCCATCGACTTCCCCTTTCAGGTACGCCTTAGGACCGACTAACCCCACGTTGATCACCATTGCGTGGGAAACCTTGGGTTTTCGGTGTCAAGGGTTTTCACCTTGATTTAAGTTACTTATACCAGCATTCTCACTTGTAGCCGCTCCACAATACCTCACGATACTGCTTCGACGCTGACTACAACGCTCCTCTACCATTAATAAAATTAATCCACGTCTTCGGTTAGATACTTAGCCCCGTTGAATTTTCGGCGCAAAAACACTCGACCAGTGAGCTATTACGCACTCTTTAAAGGAATGGCTGCTTCTAAGCCAACCTCCTGGTTGTTTGTGTATTTTCACCTCCTTTACCACTTAGTATCTATTTGGGACCTTAGACGATGGTCTGGGCTGTTACCCTTTCGACTATGGCACTTCGCTGTCATAGTCTGACTCCCGTGAAACACAATAGAAGTATTCGAAGTTTATCAAGGGTTGGTAGGCTTATTTGGCCCCCTAGCCTTAACAGTGCTCTACCCCTTCTACGCTTAACACGAGGCTAGCCCTAAAGCTATTTCGAGGAGAACGAGCTATCTCCTGGTTCGATTGGAATTTCACCTCTACTCACAGGTCATCCCCGGATCTTGCAGCATCCGTGGGTTCGGTCCTCCACTGTGTCTTACCACAGCTTCAACCTGCCCATAAGTAGCTCACCAGGTTTCGCGTCTAGTGTGCGGGACATGCGGGCTATTAACCCTCGCTTTCACTATGGCTCCGGCTACTACTGCCTTAACCAAGCCTCACACAGCTAACTCGCTGGTCCGTTCTACAAAAAGTACGCTGTCGGCAACTAGTGCCTTCAGCTCTTTATCAACATATAGTTTCAGGGTCTATTTCACTCCCCTCTCGGGGTTCTTTTCACCTTTCCCTCACGGTACTTGTTCGCTATTGATCTCTAGATATGTTTAGCCTTGGAAGGTGGTCCTCCCAGATTCAAGCCGGATTTCACGTGTCCGACCCTACTCAGGAACATCCTAAGATTACAATTATATTTCATATACGAGACTATCACTCTCTTTGGTTAACCTTTCCAGGTTATTCTATTATACAATTGCACTCTATGTTGGAGTCCTACAACCCCTGGCCGTAACCAGGTTTGGGCTTCTCCCATTTCGCTCGCCACTACTCTGGGAATCTCTTTTGATTTATTTTCCTCAGTTACTTAGATGTTTCAGTTCACTGAGTGTCCTCTAACTTACGTTAGTTTATGGGCATAACCCCATAAAGGTTTCCCTATTCGGAAATCTCCGGTTCAAAGATAGTTAGCATCTCACCGAAGCTTATCGCAGCTTACCACGTCCTTCATCGGAATCTAGAGTCGAGGCATCCACTATATGCATTACGTAACTTATTCAATTTCTTTAATCAGCATTTCTGCCGATTATGATGAATTGCTTGTTGTTTGTTTTCCGCTATGTAAAGGACCAAATCTCTCTTTCCTTCTCTGACAGTGAACTCATTATACCCATATCTTTTTTGAAGTCAAACCTTTTTTTGACTTTTTTTTCTTTTTTCAAAACAGCCTTCCAAAAACGGCATTTGTTAGCCCTTCCAGAACCCCAAAAAAATATAAAATTGCTCCAAATGCTAAAGTGCTTCCAATTAGTACATATAAATTATATGTACCCCCAGATCCCAGCCAGCGCTCTGCCCAGGCGTTTGGCCCCGTAAAACTATAAAGAGCTTCTCGATATTTAACTATCAAGAAGCCCGCGTACATCAATATGAGTGTGATGAAAAATTTTTTCATTTTTGCTTTTATTAAACTCCTTGCAGGAATTCAATTTTAGCACCAACGCTATTTAACCTATTTACTAGATCCTCGTAACCCCTGCTAATAGAGTATACATCTTTTAATATAGAAACTCCATCGGCAGCAAGCATCGCTAACAACAATAGTGCTGCTGGTCTAAGAGCTGGGACACACGTTAAATCTCTAGATTTAAAACTAGTCCTACCTTGGATCAATACCCTGTGTAAATCTGCCTGCATGACATTAGCACCTAATTTATTTAACTCCGTATAGTAGACTGCTCGATGCTCATAAGGCCAATCATGAATAAGAGTGGTTCCCTCAGCTTGAGTGGCTATCAAGGCAAAAAATGGCAAGTTATCCATGTTTAAACCTGGGTATGGGCGGCACTCAATCTTTTCTGCAGGAGCAGATAAGTTAGATGGTTTGATAACTAGATCTACAAGTTTTACAAATCCATTGTCACCAGTGTATACCGATGATTTATCAAAATTGAGACCCATTTTTGATAATTTATATAACTCTAATTCCAAGAACTCTATTGGACACCCTTTTAATGTTAGAGTTGATTGAGTCAGAACCGCTGCTGAAATAAAAAACATAGCTTCTATTGGATCTGGAGATATAGTGTACTCTATATTTACATCTACAGACTCTACACCCTCTACTAATAGAGTTGTTGTACCGATACCATCAAACTTTACACCCAGTTGCTCTAAAAATTTACATAAATCTTGGACCATGTAATTAGCTGAAGCATATTTTATTGTTGTTTTGCCTGGAGTAAGTGCTGCTGCCAAAATGGCGTTTTCAGTTACAGTATCACCAGTTTCATATAAAATGATTTCATGTTCCACATGGTTTATTTTTGATATCTCATAAAAACCATTTTTTGCTACTACATTTACACCAAAATGCGAAAGGGCATATACATGGGGTTGAATACTACGTAATCCAAGATTACACCCCCCAGCTGCTGGTAATTTGAATTCAGGATAGAAGTGTGACAATACACCCATTAATAAAATTGCTGAACGTGTTTTCTTTGCTGATTTAACGTTGAGATTTTCTAAATTAAGAACCTCTGGCGGTACTATTTCAAGTGAAGTGTCGTTAAACCACTTTACTTTAACACCTATACTTTCTAGAACTTCTACAAGTCTTTCTATCTCCGCTATGTTCGGAACTTTATGTAAAACTGTACGACCCTTGTTTAACAGACTGGCACAAAGTATAGCGACAGTTGCATTCTTGGATGAGTTGATTTGAATTGATCCGGCTAGCTTACGCCCACCATGGACCTTATAATTCAATGAATCTCCTGACAGAGTAATAATATCTCTTTTTAATATATTTCCAATTTTGATAAGTGTGTCCGCAGTAAAGTTTTGTTCTCCCTTTTCCATTCGAGCAACTGCCGACTGACTTGTATGCAACAATGTTGCAAATTCAGACTGAGTTAACCCCTGTCTTTCACGATGATATTGTATTAGATCACCAATTCTTTGTGTTGTTCTTAATGTTTCCGACATCTGCATGTGTTAAGTTTTTAACACTATATATCATATATGATATAAAACAAGTGATGGTCTATATGTTTTTTATAAAAAATCTCTTGAATTTTAAAAAAATACGAGTAATATATACGTACTTTGGTTCTACCAAAGAAAAGTAGTGGGGCATTAGCTCAGCTGGCTAGAGCGCCTGCTTTGCACGCAGGAGGTCATCGGTTCGACTCCGATATGCTCCACCACACTTTACATTATATGGGCGATTAGCTCAGCTGGTTAGAGCGCGTCACTGATAATGACGAGGTCGGAGGTTCAAGTCCTCCATTGCCCACCACTTAAGTACACCAAGTGGTTTTTTTTAATTTTACAATATGTACCTACTAGTAGACCTTATCAACACATCATATATTAAAGACTATGGATGGAACAATGATTTAATTAGTGCAATTAAATCACTTAATTGTGAAACTGTGATTGTATCAAATATTTCAAAAGACAGACTCGATGAACTTGGACTCACGAACAATATGCCGTTCAACTTGTTTACCCTTGAATCCAATCCAAGAAAAACAGATCGAAAGTACTTTGATCGGCTAATTGTTGAACTGGGATGTGAATTTAAGGATTTAATTTTGATTGAACATAATCCAGAAGTTGTGGTACTTACACAAAACCTTGGAATTCATACCGTATTGTACAAATATAAGTTCACTGACACTACTGAAACAATTGAAAAAATAAAAAACCACCTAATATAGGTGGTTTTTTTTATAAATATGATTACCTCTAGCTTTTAATTAGAGAATTTAATTCTTGATAAATTCGAATCATTGCTGTTGTATCTAACGAACAATACTGTTGCAAATCTGACATTGTTTTATATTTGCGTTTTAAATCTTCTGTTTGAACCATTTCCAACCATTGAGATCCAATTTGCGAACCATTTGTTACCGATAAATCTGAATAACTAAGGTCAGGAGCTAATACAGGCAGTACTTTTTTTAATGAGAAACTTCCTTCAAAAGCTTTATCAACATATCCTCCTTTAGAAAATGGAGACATTAAATCTACGATACGATCGTTTAAAGCTAATAACTCGTCTGATAATGATGGTACATTAGAAGCGAGACCTTTGATTATTTTCTTTTCAAATGGAGCATACCAAACTAAAATAGCTCCTTGATCGGCTATTGAATCTAGTAAATTTGTTGCAAAATCTTGCGAGACATCTACTAATTTGTTGGAGATGTAATCGCCTCTTACAATAGCCCCGTCAGGTCTCATTATTGCTGAAGAAAACTGAATTGCATGATCTTGAAAAGGCCTAGATCCATCCAAAGGGATTGCCGATGAGAATGTTTCAAAATCTATAAATGAAAGAGGTTTTGTTGTATCTAAACTGTTTAAAAACTCCTGAATTTGAATAAGGTTAATTACAGGCCCATCTGACTTGAACGCTTCTACTATTGGTTTTTGTGACTTAGAAACTCTTTTGTCATTAGGATCTAATTGAGAAATTGCAGTGATACCTTCTTCTCGATATTGATCAAACTTCTTTCTTTGACGACTAATATACGGTAACCATTGAATAGGATCGGCTGGAAGATCTGACCAACAAGTAGATATATGTGGACAAGCCCTGTCTGCAGACCTGTGGTTACACTGTGTGAAAATTTCAACTTCTGGAACAGCTTTCATGTTGAGAGTTTGATGAACCTCTGGAATTGTCGAAACAACCGAGTCTAAAACTTGCAAGACTTGCTCTGTGACATCCTCCACAATTAAAAAATCAGATGGTACAATTTCACCACTTCTGACATATTCAGAGTTAACATAAATAAGATTTGCTTTTTGAATATTTATACCTGCAGATCTAAATACATGAAGTTGAAATGCTAAGTCTGTAATGTGCTCAGGTTTAATTCTAGTAGTAGATTTGACTTCGTTAAGTGCAAACGGAGACCCATAAACACTATGATAACGCTGACGTAAAAACTCCCTATGATCAGAATTAACTGCTGACATTGGGAGTCTGCACATTATATCACCACGCGCGTAATTACCAAGACTTTGAGCTGATGGTTGTAAAATTGCGCTAACTTTTGAAGTTACAGCTTGATAGGTTTGATTTAATGCATTAAAACCAAACTCATCCACATCTACAGCACCTGGAAACAACTGAGCAGCATAACTTTCTACTCTGTAACCATCATGATTTCTAAAGTGTGAAAGCACAGCATTTTGATTAGATTCATCTAAATTACGATCTTTTTCTGAATTTTCTAATTGGTTAAGGTACGGCAACCTAGTGCACACATTATGTTTCATAAATTCTGTTTTTGACACTTGGACTCTTTTCATATTGAAATATTAGTAAATAGAACTCACACTATCTTCATAATGAAATTATCGCAAGGATCTTAGCTTGCATTTTGATATATATATATTGTAGTAGGTGTATTTATAACAAAAAAAAACCACTCAATTAAGAGTGGTTAATTCTGTCTTTAAACAGTTAAGATTCAACAGAGAATGCCAGATTGATTTTTTTGTTGTTCGCACTCAACTAAATGAGTGTTCAATCATACCTACAAGACTGTTACCAGTCTAGGCATCTCCTATAATAGAAAGGAGGTATTCCATCCGCAGGTTCTCCTACGGATACCTTGTTACGACTTAAGCCCAATCATTGGTTTTGCCTTAGGCCCTCAGAAACGAGGGACTTCGGGCACCCCCAACTTTCGTGCCTTGACGGGCGGTGAGTACAAGACCCAGGAACATATTCACCGCACCATAGATGATATGCGGTTACTAGCGATTCCAACTTCACGAGGTCGAGTTGCAGACCTCGATCCGAACTAAGATAGACTTTAAGGGATTGGCTCCGTGTTACCACTTGGCTGCCCGTTGTATCTACCATTGTAGCACCTTTGTAGCCCTAGGCATAAGGGCCATGCTGATTTGACATCATCCTAACCTTCCTCCGATTTGTAACCGGCAGTCTCGTATGAGAAATACAACATACGACTAGGGTTGCGCTCGTTTACGGACTTAACCGAACACCTCAAGGCACGAGCTGACGACAACCATGCAGCACCTGTCACCGGAGTTCCAAAAGGCACTTCTCTATCTCTAGAAAATTCTCCGGGATGTCAAGCCTAGGTAAGGTTTCCCGCTTATTATCGAATTAAACAAGATGCTCCACCGCTTGTGTGGGTCCCCGTCTATTCCTTTGAGTTTTAATCTTGCGATCGTACTCCTCAGGCGGGATACTTAACGCGTTAGCTTAGGCACTAGGTCGATTGAATAACCTAACACCGAGTATCCATCGTTTACGGCGTGGACTACCAGGGTATCTAATCCTGTTTGCTCCCCACGCTTTCGTCCATGAGCGTCAGAACTTATCCAGTGCGCTGCTTTCGCTTTTGGTGTTCCTCTGCATATCTACGGATTTTACCCCTACATGCAGAATTCCACGCACCTCTCTAAGCCTCTAGTTTAACAGTTTGCGACACCAAACGACAGTTGAGCTGTCGCCTTTAATATCACACTTGAAAAACCGCCTGCGGACGCTTTACGCCCAATAATTCCGGATAACGCTTGCACCCTCCGTATTACCGCGGCTGCTGGCACGGAGTTAGCCGGTGCTTATTCCTAAGGTACCGTCATAATTCTTCCCTCAGAAAAGATCTTTACACCCCGAAGGGCTTCATCAATCACGCGGTGTTGCTCCATCAGGCTTTCGCCCATTGTGGAAGATTCCTTACTGCTGCCTCCCGTAGGAGTATGGACCGTGTCTCAGTTCCATCGTGGCTGATCATCCTCTCAGACCAGCTAATCGTCGTAGCCTTGGTAAGCCATTACCTTACCAACAAGCTGATGATACGCAGGCCCCTCCCATACCGATAAATCTTTACCCTTGCGGGACTATCCGGTATTAGACACCGTTTCCAGTGCTTATCCCCGAGTATGGGGCAGGTTCCAACGTGTTACTCACTCGTCCGCCACTAACCATAAAGGTTCGTTCGACTTGCATGTATTAGACACACCGCCAGCGTTAATCCTGAGCCAGGATCAAACTCTCCATAAAAAAAATGAAAAATTTGAAAATTTTTGATTTGTACAATCTGGCAAGATTTCTCTGCTGAATCCAAACTGTTAAAGGTCAAACTGTTCGTCGCTGAATGTGTATTCAATATACTTTAGAAAATTTTAAAGTCAACACTTTTTTTTACTTTTTTCCCTTTTTTTATCTTTTTGGCTTTCACTCCTAAAAAACACTTTCATTTTATGTGTCACGTAGTAGTCCCTATCCAACAAGAGCTTGTTATGTAAAGTGTTTGGCGAGTTTTTTTAGGCAGATTTAAATTCCTTTTGATATAATTGTGCATGAATTTAATTTGCAAACATGCTTCCATGGCAAGAACTAGTTGGAAAATCCAACAACGACATTAAATCTACCATCCTGACTCCAACAGTTATAGAAAAGAGTCATGATGGTGAACGAGCTTATGATATATATTCGAGACTATTAAGTGATAGAATTGTAATCCTTGGTTCACAAGTAAATGCACAAGTAGCAAACTCTATCTGCGCTCAGTTACTGTTTTTAGAAAAACAAGATCCAAAAAAAGATATTACATTATATATACAGTCTCCCGGTGGACATGTAACAGCAGGCTTGGCTATTTACGACACTATGCAATTAATTAAACCAGATGTGGCTACCGTATGCATGGGTCTAGCTGCAAGCATGGGTGCTGTATTATTATGTGGTGGTGCAAAAGGCAAAAGATTTTGCTTGCCTCATGCTGAAGTAATGATTCACCAACCACTTGGGGGCACAGAAGGACAAGCTTCTGATATCGAGATTCATGCTAAGCATATTATTAATACTAAAAAAGTACTTAATGGTATCATTGCCAAACATACTGATCAAAAGCTTTCAAAAATTGAGAAAGATACTGATAGGGATAACTTCTTCTCAGCTGAAGCTGCACTAGAATACGGGTTAGTTGATGCTGTTATAAGTCAGCGATAATATAGCTAGACTACTACCTTATAATACTTTTAAAATTTGCACTCTATATATAGGGTGCCTATTTTATTTATATGTGAATGTGTTCAGCGGTATTTTTTATAAAAAAACTTACAATATATAATAAAAGGGATTATCTTATATATAATGTATATAATTTTATTTTCATGTTTCTTTTGAATCGTTACACCTTAATGAGTCTAATAAGTGTTTTATTAATAGCTGGTTGCCAATCAGAACCCGTGAAACAAGAGGTTTTAATTAACACCCTGCCTAATCAACTGTATTCGTATTATAAAAATACAAATCTACAATTACAGCACCCTAAAGGATTTGTTGTAAAAACAAAATCACAAATTGCCAACCAATACTCAAATGATGTTGAGCTATTGTTTGAGTCATCAAAAACTGGTCCACTTATGAAAAGTGTAATTTTAGTTGAAACTTTTAACGTTCCTCAAAACTCAGAGCACCAACTTTTAACAGCAGCTTTCTTTGAAGATAACAAATCTAAATTAATCAATTTTATTGAATTACCTTCTGAGATATTTAACACAGTTGTTAGTGGTCAATACTTTCAAGCTGAGGTAAAACACTTCAAAGGCAGAAGAAATCTTTCAGGAGCTGACTTAGAGTTTTATCAAACATATTTATTACGAGATAACAAATTATATATTGCAACAGCTGCTTTTGATCCACAAGACCCTTACAGTGAAGCTGACAACCTACGTGAATCATTAAAGACGTTAACAATTTTTTAATTTTCTCTTGATTCGAAATGAGAGTCTGATAATATATTTTTACTTGCGAGCCTGGATGGCGGAATTGGTAGACGCGCAAGACTTAAAATCTTGTTCCTTCGGGAGTCCGGGTTCGATTCCCGGTCCAGGTACCATCACAGTAATATTTGGCGGCATGGCCAAGTGGCTAAGGCAGAGGTTTGCAAAACCTTTATCGTGGGTTCGATTCCCACTGCCGCCTCCAACCACAAAATAGGGTCATAGTGTCAATGGTAGCACGCCGGTCTCCAAAACCGTAAGTAGGGGTTCAAATCCTCTTGGCCCTGCCAACATATCGTTAATCATTAATTAAGGTGAAAGCCTTTTTTTATACATTACAACATAAGTCTCCTTGACACTTGCTTTCTTTGTGTTATGATGTGGGAAATTCAAATGAATCCTCATGAATAACATTAGAGAACAACTATTAAATTCGAGTGTACGTTCTAAATTAGAAACAATTATAATGTCACTCTCACTTTTATTTGTACTGGTTAAGAGCGAAGATATTATTGATGCTTTTAACTTTAACATGGATCAGTATCTTATTGATCGATGTGGTGAAATTTGCAAAGAAACTAAAGACAAAATAGACACACTTGATATGCAACCTATCAGTGGATTGGTGTCTACTAATTATGACACTGTAGCTCTTACACACGAAGGTCCAATTGATTTAACTCATAGTTACTTTCCTCATGGTTGTAAGCGAAATGTGGTGCTTGAACAAACAAGACACGAATATGCATTTGCAAATACTGGTAAAGCTTTAGGTACGGAATCCTTAGAAACAGGTCAAGAGACATTTAATATCAGCTACCCTGGCATTGGTGCTCACGTTGCTATTCTTACATTGTTAAAAGAGATGACAAATGTTAACCCAGCTATCAAATCTATAAATGTTTATACACCTGAATTAATTGAGGGTTACAGGATTATTGACTCATTCTTAATCTATCTTAATGAGACTGGATACCTTGATGACTATCAATACGAAAGTTTTGAATTGGACAATACTACTGAGGTGTTTATGAATTTTCAACTTGGGAAAACTGCTATTAATATGCATTACCACGTAGATCCAAATCGAGATAAGTTTATATATGCAGATGAAACTAATTTTGACTTAATTGTTCTACATGATTTAGGACGAGGTTCTACAGAAATGTTCATGAGACAACTCCACAATATATCAACAACTAATATGCGGATTTTAGGTCCGAGACTATCTTCTCAAATCAAAGGTATCAAAACGACAGATGCAACATATATAGGTGGAGCCTGTCATTGTGAACACACTTGTCAAAACAGAAAATATTATACATTCTTTGAAAACGGAGATTATAGTGCAACAGTATTTACAATGATCCCTAATCAGTAATTGCAAACTAAGTCTGACTTTAAATTGAGAGTTGCTTTTATTTTTGTGATTGTTTCTGCTATATTAATCGTAATTTAAAGTAGAATAAGTGAAGTTTTGGAAATTTGATTTAGCGTCTCATAAAAGGATTTTTGTCGACCTGTTTTTTGCAAAATCTTGTAAATAAACAAGGAATTTTTGATCGTTTTCAAACTCTATCAAACGAGTTTTTAGCACTTTTTTTATTCCTTTAATAGAGACTTTTTGTGCATTAAATTTAAATCTTTGATCTAATAAATGTTTTATATTATCAAGAGTAAGGTTATCTAATTGAATTCCTTGAGAAGCTACTACTCTATGCAATTTTTCTGCTGCTCTTTTTATCTTCTTGTCATTTTGAATTTTTTTGATTTCTTCAGAATAAACAAGCCACTGACTTTTAAATTGTTTAAATGTTTTTATGCTACCATTTTGCTGAAAATTGGTATTAATAATTAAAAAGTCATATAGACTTTTTCTATCTTCTTCAATCCCTTCTTGGAAACATACAACTTGGACATTATCTCCAAGATTTTGAGTAGCGAGTATACTACGATAATTTGTATAGTTAGTTTGTATTTCATGCTTAAATCTCGGTTTACTCTCATTTGCTAGATTCAAAAGAATCTCTAATTCAGTTTTAACTTCGGCTGTTGTATGAGTGTTTTTAAGCTGTTGTTTTATTTTTTTTCTTTCTAAATCCTCTCGAAATGGATGCCATTCCAACACACAAGGTCTTTTTTGTGTAGTAAAACTTGCTGGGATAACATAATCAAGACGACAGGTAGTGTCATTGGGAGATTGAACCTTGCATTGAAAAGTTTTATTTGTGATTTGAAAAGAATTACCTTGATTGTCTGTTAAATAATCTAATAAGAATTTTCCAATTATCCATTCATCCATTGAGTCACAAGCAAAATTGCCTACTAAAACTGGTCGGTTTGTATCTGACTGAGCCTCTGGAGATAACAACTTAGCTTTTCTTTTATTCTCCCTTTGTATGTCTAACGCTTCTTGTTGAACTTCTTCTCCATAAGTGCCTTTTACTGCTTCGTCAAGAACAGATATTTTGAAATTAATTAATTTATCTGCTTTTACGTTAGAATATGGTATATTATCATGTGAATCAATTGTTTTAAGTACACTATGTAACTTAAGTTTCTCAAAGAGCATACCTGGGCTATAAATCTCTTTATATCTTATATCATCTTTAGTAAGGTTTAAAATATCTTGCAAGGTTAAATTAAACTCTACTTGAAGTCTTTTAAATTTAGCTTGTAAGGTATTTTGACTTTCAAGCACTTGAGCTTCATATATTGCTTTTTGTATTTCTAATGCTTCGTGTTTTACATCTTCTCCATATGAGCCTTTTAAAGCCTCTCTTAAAACTTCATTTTTAAATCCACTAATGTCATTGTAAGTCATTGTGTCTTTTGATCTATTTTGAAACTCATTGTAAACTAATGGTTTTAAAAAATCTTTCAAAGTGACAATACCACCACTTTGAATTTCACTAAAATAACGTAAATAATTAAAATGTCCATGATCTAGTTTGAAAATAAATGATAATGATAACTTGTCACCAAAATCACGCATATTGTGATATTCTTTTTGCAATTCAGTTTTTAAAGATGAAAACTCTAATTGAAGTCTGTTAAATTTAGCTTGTAAGGTATTTTGACTTTCAAGCACTTGAGCTTCACATATTGCTTTTTGTATTTCTAATGCTTCGTGTTTCAATTCATCTCCATATTCACCATCAAGAGCTAAGTGATACACCTTGGTTTTGAATTTATGTATAGATGCTAAATCACTCTGATGACGTAAAGAAAATGAACTTTCGCTTACTATATTGTTTAGAGCAGAATATAATTTTTCACCTTCTTGATTTGTAGAAGTTCTAATCTGGGATTCTCTTAGAAATAAAATATCCCTTAATGTGGTCAGATCTACCCGCTCATAATTTCGGAATTCATACTCAAAATATTGACCTGCAAGCATTTTAAAAGCATCTAAATATTGCGCGTTAAAATTGCCTCTTATTTGATCCTGAAAGCTCGTAACCTCGCAATTTAGACTATTTATTTCATTAGGTTCTTTATTTAATTCGTTTGATAATATATTCATAACACAAAAAAACTATTTTTCATACTTTAACACCCCCTTCAAGTTTGTCAAGTGATAGGTACTTCTTTCTTACTTTTAAGTACTCTGATATATTGATGAGGATTTAATATTAGAACTTTGAAGTTTTTGAAATTCGATCTAGGGTCCCATAAAAGAATCTTTGGTTTAGACTTTTTAAGGGCCTTTGCGATTTTTTCGGTTCTGTTGTCGCATTCTAGTTTCCTACTCAACGAACAATGGCAAAAGTGGATTGGCTGGTTTGTATTTGATGGAGTCTCGATGTTTTTTGTTTTAAGTGGCTTTTTGATTGGTGGGATTTTAATTAAAACTCTGGAAAAACATGGCTCTAGCATGCCTGTCTTGTTAAACTTTTGGTCGAGAAGGTGGATACGGACTCTTCCTAATTATTTTTTGATTCTTGGTGTACTACTTATTGCTGCATGGGTTTATGGGTTTCCGATTGGGATTAGTGAGAGTTTGAGGTTTGCGACTTTTACACAAAATTTAAACTCGCCCCACCCCCTCTTTTATCCAGAAGCCTGGAGTTTGAGTGTTGAGGAATGGTTTTATTTATTATCTCCTATTTTTGCTTTTGGACTTTCTAAGATTATGCGAGTACAAAAAGCTATGCTTGTGACTGTATTAAGTGTGATTGCTGGTGTGACTTATTTTCGGTATATGAAACACCTAAATTTAGAGCTTACGAGTTTTGAAATGTGGGATGTTAATTTTAGAAAACAAGTATTAACAAGATTGGATGCTATTATGTATGGCGTGTTTGGAGCTTATTTAAAGTTTTATCACAATTCTAGATGGAATTGGAATCCCATGGCGTGTTTAATTGCTGGTATATTTATTATGTGTGGAGTGAGACTCATGAGTATCTTTGGCTACCATCAGCTTGGACTCTATTTAAATGTTTTTGTATTTAGTGTTGGATCTATTGGAACACTATTATTGTTTCCATTTCTAGATAAATGGAAAGATGCTAATTTTTCGGGATCGGAGTTTGTGACAAAAATAAGTTTAATCTCCTACTCTTTGTATTTGGTAAACTTAACTATTGTGCAGCACATAGTTTTGAATCAGATAGAGTTTTTACAAGCAAGTCCTTGGTACAAGTTTTTCTTGTTTTGGTTACTAACTTATACGATTGCATGTATAATGTATAAACACTTTGAAGTGCCTGCGATGAATTTGCGGGAAAAATTTAATTTTAGTAGAAAATTATGATCGAATTTTGGCAAAATTTACCATCTATAGTTCCAAGCACTTTAAATTTGTTTGGTTTTGAACTAAAACTCTATTCACTGGCCTATTTGCTAGGGGTTTTTAGTGTAATGGGATTTGTTTATATTCAAGATGTGCAAGGTAAGTTATCCGCAAAAAGATCTGACTACGAAGATTTAATATTTGTCTCTTTTTTGTCAGCTATCTTAGGAGGACGTGTTTTTTATATCTTATTTTATAATCTAGAATATTTTTTGGCAAAACCTGTGGAAATGTTTTGGCCTTTTATAGATGGTAAATTTACTGGTTTTTATGGAATGAGTTTTCATGGAGGATTAGTATTTGCTTTGATTGCTATATATATAATGCAAAAAAAACGTCGTTTACCATGGGGTGAATTACAATATGTTTTACTTATGCCTGTGTGTTTGGCTTTAATGTTTGGCCGCCTAGGTAATTTTTTTAATGGTGAATTGTTTGGTCGTCAAACCACACAAGGAATTGGAATGTATTTTGATGGTGTGTTAAGGCACCCCTCTCAATTATATCAAGCTTTGCTTGAGGGTCCTATATTAATGTCTGCTATATATATATTGAGAAACAAGTTAAATATACAAAATTTACTGAGTTGGTTTTTGGGTCTGTATGGACTGTCTAGATTTCTGGTTGAATTTGTGCGAGAACCAGATGCTCAATTGGGGATTGTGTGGTTTGGACTTTCAATGGGACAAATATTGAGCATAACAATGATCTTTTTGGCTTTTTATGTGAATAAAATCAAGTTTCTTAGGTAAGTAAAGTCTTTGTCGGAAAAATGATCTATAAAGGGTTGATTTTTATTTAAATTTGTTAATAATGAGGTGGGTTTAGAAATTTATATGCCAAAATCTAAGAATAATAACAGTTCTCAAATTTATTTTGACAATAGAATCAAAGTGTTTTTACATGTAACACTCATTTCACTTGTCGTTTGTGGAATTGTTATCGGGGCTGGTTATATGCTAGATGTATATTTAAATACCAAGCCAACATTTCTTATTGCAGGTCTCGTACTTGCATTTCCTTTGACTCAATTTCTAGTCTATAAACATGTACAAAAAATTACTAATCATTTATCTGACAACTAATGTATTTATTAAGTTCAATCCCAGCTATTTCTATTAAATCTGCTACTGTATTCACTATCTTTGGTTATAGTATTAACTCTGCAATGATGGGTATGTTTATAGTTAATCTAGTACTTATAGCACTAGGTGTATATATGTTTAAAACTGCCAACTTGGTACCAACTCGAGTTCAAGTTTTATTCGAATCCATTTATGACTTCTTTTTAGATAACTTAGTTTCATCTTTTAGCTCTAAAGAAGTAGCTGCTAAATTCCTGCCTCTAATTTTGACTTTATTTTTATCTATCTTAGTTGCTAACCAATTTAGCTTAATACCTTTACTATCAGACCTTCATCATAGTGGTGGTCAAGCTTTGTTTTCCGTTCCAACTTCTGACTTTAGCTTGCCAATTTCTATGGCGCTTTTTGTAGTTATACTTTCTCATCTGATAGCTCTTAAAATCAATCCAATTAAACATGTCTCTAATACATTTAAAATCTCTGAGATCTTTTCAGTAAGGAGTTTTGGTGATCTTGGTAACCTGTGTTTAGAATTGTTTCTTGGAATACTTGATATTGTGGGTGAGTTTGCTAAGGTGGTTTCACTCTCTGCTCGTTTGTTTGGTAATGTACTAGCAGGTGAGCTAATGGTGTTAATTATTACCTATATAGCAGTTTTCACCACTTACTTTGTACCAATTCCTTTTATTTTCCTATCAATCTTTTCTGGTGTGATTCAGGCGATTATATTCCCTCTTCTCACTGTACAATATTTGGCAGGGATGATGGAATCGGTCAAGAAATAAACTTTTTTAATTAATCATTAACCTAAATTAAAATGGAAGTAGAAGCAGCAAGATTATTAGCAGCAGGTATTGCAATTGGTTTTGGAGCGATTGGCTCTGGGATCGGTGAAGGTATCATTGCTGGTCGAGCCCTAGAAGCTATGGCTAGAAACCCTGAAGAATCATCTAATATCTTTTCAAAGATGTTCGTTGCCTTGGCAATTTGTGAATCTACAGCAATTTATGCACTAGTAGTTTCCTTTATTATCCTATTTGCAGTATAACAATCACTTATTATGGATGGCTTAGACCAATTAGGTATTAGTTTAGACAGTATATTAATCTACTTAGTTAACTACGGAGTATTATTAGCTGTGCTAACCTACTTACTTTATAATCCAATTAGGAACTTTACAACTAAAAGACGTGAGACAGTTATCAGTCAGTTAGAAGAAGCTGAAATGATCAAGAAAGAATTTGCTACTCAACTTGAAAACTTGAAAGCAGAAAAACTTGAAACAGAAAGCAAACTTCAATCTGAACTGGAATCTATGCGTTCTTTTGTATATGAGAAGAAAAAAGAACTCATATCTGAAATGGAAGCTGAAAGAAGAAATATGCTTGATAAAACTACGCAAGAAATTGCTGAAGCAAAAGAGCAAATGGTTTCTGAAGTGGAAGTTGAATTACAAAAGAAAATGTCTCAAATCATTTTAGAAGTAATTAGTAACAAAGTACCAAAAGAAGTTATTGCAGAAAGCGTAACTGAAGCTTGGTCTGAATATAAAAAATAATATGAACTTAGAAAACTATATCTCAATTTTATTGCACGAAACTCTCAGTTTTTTGAGTCAGCATCAAGACTTATTTGATATGAATGCTAAAGATACGGAGGTTGCTTTTGATAGGGCCTCCCTTTCTGCATTTTCTAGAGAATACTTACTTGATGTTGATGGTGATCAACTGATTTTTGATTTAAAGGATTTAAATAGATCTCTAAAATTAAAAACTCAAGTCAGTGCAAAAAATGTTCTAAGTGCTCATATTTCTAGATTTATTTGTAAATTGTCTAATCAGGCAGCAATTGGTTTGGATAAATCATTTGCGAATCTGAATAGAGAAGATCAATTAAGTCGTTTACAAGCTGTTTTCAAAACTGACAACTCTGTCATGAAAGCCTTCAAGGAGTTAGTTTTACATAACTCTTTTGAAAGCTTAGTTTCGAAAGTTAGGGCTTTTGTATCTCAACAAACTGAGTTTGTTGAGGTTACTGTACAATATGCTGTAGATGTTACCGCATCTGAACGTAGACAAATTGTATCAGAATTTACTAACAAATATGGAGATATGACTCTTGTTTACTTCCAAGTTAATCAACGATTAATTGGAGGTATGCGAATTTTTGCCAATGGTCAGTTAGCTGATTTTTCTTGGCATAAAAAAATTGAAACTTTAACAAAAATTAAATAGACGCTATGAGTAAGAATTCACTCTCATCTTTCTTAAACAACTTAGATGACGTACTAGCACAAGTATCGACTACCGAATCTGCAACAAGTGGTGATAAAGGTATTATTGCCTCTTATACAGATGGTGTGATTGCAATCCGCGGACTCTCAAGTCTTAAAATGAGTGAAGTGGTTGAAATCGAAGGTGTTGGAGCTAAAGCTCTAGTCATGAATCTTGAAAAAGACATGGCTTATGCTCTTGTGTTACAAAAAGACAACTCAATTACTGAAGGGTTGTTTGTAACTGCTACAGGTTCTACTTTGGCAGTACCTGTTAGTGACAAAATTATTGGTCGTGTGGTTGATGCTGTTGGAGCTCCACTTGATGGTAAAGCTGCAATAAAAGCAGATAAAATGATGCCTCACGAAAACCAAGCGCCAGATGTTATGGCTCGTAAATCAGTACATGAACCTCTTCAAACTGGTATTTTGGCTATCGATGCCATGATTCCTGTTGGACGTGGACAACGTGAATTGATTATCGGTGACAGACAAACTGGTAAAACTGCTGTGGCCTTGGATACTATCCTTAATCAAAAGGGACAAGACATGATTTGTGTTTATGTTTCTGTTCGTCAACGTGAAGGTAAACTTGCACAAGTAGTTGAAAAACTTAAAAATCATGGAGCTATGGACTACACTGTTGTAGTTTCTGCTTCTGCTACATCGTCTTCTGTAATGCAGTTTCTAGCGCCTTATGCTGGTATTGCCGTTGCTGAATACTTTATGGCTAAAGGTAAACATGTAACAATTGTTTATGATGATCTATCTAAACATGCAGTTGCTTACCGTGAAATGTCTCTTCTTTTGAGACGACCACCTGGACGTGAAGCATATCCTGGTGATGTATTTTATTTGCACTCTCGCCTACTTGAAAGAGCTGCAAAACTTAATGAAGATAATGGTTCTGGTAGTATTACTGCCCTACCAATTATTGAAACACAAGCTAACGATGTTTCTGCTTATATTCCAACAAACGTGATTTCGATTACTGATGGACAAATTTTCTTGCAGTCTGATCTTTTCAACAAAGGTGTAAGACCGGCAATTGACCCAGGTATTTCTGTATCTCGTGTAGGTGGATCTGCACAAACTAAATTAGTTAAAAAACTGTCTGGATCTGTACGTTTGGATCTTGCCCAATACTATGAACTTGAGGCATTTAGTCAATTTGCATCTGAACTTGATGAAGCAACAAAAGCTAAGTTAACTCGTGGTTCTCGTGTGGTAGAAGCCTTAAAACAACCAGAAAATAGACCTTGGTCTTTATATCAAGAAGCTGTAATTTTGTTTGCAGCATCTAAAGGTTACTTAGATAAAATTGAACTATCTCAAGTTCATTCTAAATTAACTGCTCTATTTGCATTAATCGAAAGCTCTCACAAATCATTTGTGGATGAAATCAATAAAGATAAATCTTTAACTGACTCGATTAAATCTCAAATGGAAGAAATTGTTTCTAACTTTTTTAACTAATTATGTCCCTACTCGAGATTAAAAAGAAGATCGGTGGTGTGAAGAATACTCGTAAAATCACCAAAGCTATGCAACTTGTTGCTGCTTCAAAAAGATTGCAGTTTCAACGTAAAGCTTTGAGTACGAGAGAATTTGTAGCTGCACAATTAAGTGTACTAAATCAAAATTTAAATTCTGATGCACAAAGTGTTTACACAGAAAAACGATCTAAAGGTTATACAACTTTTGTTCTTTACTCGTCTGATAAGGGTTTATGTGGTGCATTGAATAACAAGCTAATCAAAGCTTTGTTTGACTCAAAACAATGGTTAGAATTAGATGAATCCCAAAGAAAACTGATTGTAATTGGTAAGAAAGCATTAGCTGCGGCAAATTCTAGAAAAGTTCCAGTTTTTAAAGAGTTTACTAAACTCTCTGAAAACATGTCTGAATTGCAGGCTTTGGAAATTGTTTCTGAACTAATTTCAGTTTACTTAAATCCTGAATGTAAAGAAGTTAAACTGATTGCTCCGCATTATAAAAATTCATTTACTTTTTATCCTGTAGTGAAAACATTCTTGCCTTTCTCTCAAGAAATGCTAGATTCTCACCTTGGATCACTAGAAATGAACTTGGAAGCTAGATCAAATAGCTATATGTTATTTGAACCAAATGCAGAAGTTGTATTAGACAAACTATACGAACAAATTTCACAAGCATTATTTTTACAAGCTTTATACGAATTGAAAGCCTCTGAGTATTCTTCTCGTATGATTGCTATGAAAAATGCAACTGAATCAGCTGATAAAATCATTAAGAACCTTACATTGGATCTTAATAAATCACGTCAAGCTGCTATTACACAAGAAATTGCTGAATTAGCAGGTGCGCAAGCTGCTATGGAATAAAAATATTATTAATTTATTTATTAAAATGAGTGAGACTAAAACACTAAAGAAAGGTAAGATTGCCAGAATTATTGGTGTAGTAGTAGATGTCTACTTTGCAGATCATACTCCTAATCAGTTAAATGCCTTAACTGTTAAACATGGAGATACGACTGTGACTCTTGAAGTTCAAGCTCACCTTGGTGAAGGTTTAGTTAGAACTGTTGCAATGTCATCAACTGATGGAATGCAAATTGATCAAGAAGTTTTAGACACTGGCAAAGCTATTACTGTACCTGTCGGTACTCAATCACTAGGACGTGTATTTAACGTAACTGGTGATATTATTGACGGTGGTAAGCCTATCGCAAAAAGTGTTGAGAGACGTGAAATTCACGCTCCAGCACCAAAACTAACTGAACAAAGTTCTGTAGTTGAAATTTTTGAAACAGGGATTAAAGTAATTGATCTTCTGTGTCCATTTATTAAAGGTGGTAAAGTAGGTCTTTTCGGTGGTGCCGGTGTAGGTAAAACTGTAATGATCCAAGAGTTAATTCACAATGTAGCTATGAGCCATGGTGGATACTCTGTATTTGCCGGTGTGGGTGAACGTACTCGTGAAGGGAACGATCTTATCGGTGAAATGAAAGAATCAGGTGTAATCGATAAACTAGCTATGGTTTTCGGACAAATGAGTGAGCCACCAGGTGCACGTATGCGTGTTGCTTTGACTGGTTTAACAATTGCTGAAAAATTTAGAGATGAAGGAAAAGATATTCTTATGTTTGTAGATAACATCTTTAGATTTACTCAAGCTGGTTCTGAAGTATCTGCTCTACTTGGTCGTCTACCATCTGCGGTAGGTTACCAACCAACACTTGCTACAGATATGGCTGCGTTACAAGAACGTATTACTTCTACTAAGACTGGTTCTATTACATCTATTCAAGCTGTATATGTACCTGCAGATGATATTACTGATCCTGCTCCAGCGACTACTTTTGGTCACTTGGATTCTACCGTAGTACTATCTCGTGGAATGGCATCTCTTGGACTATACCCTGCTGTAGACCCACTAGATTCTACTTCTACTGCCCTCAAAGCTGATCTTGTTGGCGATGAGCACTATGCAGTAGCTAACAGAGTACAACAAATTCTACAAAGATATAAAGAGCTTCAAGATGTGATTGCGATTCTTGGTATGGATGAGTTATCTGATGAAGATAAACAAACTGTATACCGAGCTCGTAAGATTCAAAAATTCTTGACTCAAAATCTACACGTAGCTGAACAATTTACTGGTACTCCTGGTCAATACATTAAAGTATCTGACACAATTCAAGGTTGCAAAGCAATCATGGACGGAGAATACGATCATGTCGATGAGGATCTATTTTACCTTGTAGGTAACATGGACGAAGTTCTTGAAAGATTTGAACAAAAAAATAAATAAATATTATGAATTCTTTCAAATTACAAATTCAAACACCATTAAAATCTGTATTTAATGGAGAGGTTAATACCTTCTCCGTTAGAACAGATGGTGGTCAAATTCAAGTTTTATCTAAACATGCAGATTTAACATCTAGTGTGAGTTTCTCTCCTGTTGTTATTACTCATGGTGATATGACTGACGTAATTGTAATTAGAAATGCTGTAATTTCTTTTGATAATAAAAGTAACACAATGAATGTATTAGCTCTATATGCTGAATTAGAAAAGCATATAGATGCATCTAGTACTCAAAATCAACTCAAAACAATTCGCGATATGTTAAAAAATCCTGATAAGTTAAATGATTACCAATTAAAATACTTGGAAAATCAAAAGATTGGTTTGGAAAAGCAATTACAAGAATAGAAAAAAACCCACTTAAGTGGGTTTTTTTATTTATCAGTGGCAGTTGAATCTTCAAGAGTTTCTGGTTCTATAGGTTCTTGAGGTTCTGGTAATTCAATTGGGTCTGGAATGATTTCTGGTTCTGGTTCAATAGTTATTGGTTCAGGTTCTAAAATTGGCTCTGGCTCAGGTTGAACTTCTATTTTTGGTATGATTTTAGCTTCAGGGATTGACTGCTGTATGACTAACTCTGGCTCAACATAGCTTTGCGTCATATAGTTTGTGTAGTAGTAGTAACCTCCAAAAACACCTCCTAAGACTAGTATCAAAAAGAGTATAGTGGGTATAATTGAAGACTTTTTAGTGTAACTAGTTTGATGAGCGTCTGGTTCATAAATAGAATCTATTTGCTGCTCAATATTCTTAATATCTTGCTCTTGGCTCTGAGTTTCTACCTCTGGCGTTGGCTCTTCTACTGCTTGAGTAGATAGCTCTTCTAGTTGTTGTTCTGCGCTTGGATTTGTCGCACCAAAGTTTAAACTAACAGAGTCAGAATTTTCTGTTTCTTGAGCTTGATTGACTTCTGTTTCAGTTGTACCTGATTCTGTGGAAACTACTTCTGGTTCTGGAGTTGGTTCTGGAGTTAGTTCTGGAGTTGGTTCTGGAGTTGGTTCTGGCTCAATGTGTGTTTCTGTATTCTCTATTGGTTCTGGAGTTGGTTCTGGCTCAATGTGTGTCTCCATGCTTTCTTGTTGCTCTGGTTCATTTACCTCAGTAGGCTCAATAGATTCGGTTGTATCGTCTTCTATTGCTTGCGGCTGTGTCTCAGTCGACTCAGTAGCCTCTTCTTTATCTGTGCTGTCAGAAATATCTTCTGATACATCTGGTTGTTCTTGCGTTTGTGTGAGGTCTACAAATGCATCCTCTATTTGTTCAGAAGTATATCCATGAGATACTAAGTACTGTTTTATCTGCTCATCTGTGTGCCCAGTTGAACGAGCTTGTAATATCCAATTATTTAATTCTTGGTTCATTTGCTGCTAATTATTTAGTTTATTTTACGAGATATTAACTTTAAGAACAATTTTTGTTAATTGACTTGTTAAAACTTAGTAGTATGACTAGAGGGATAATTGATAATAATATAAAAACACTATTAATAGTGATTAGGTTTGCAGATAGTGAAATTAGGATTGATAAAATTACCACTTGAATACTTGTCAAAATGCTTGCTAACGAATGTGTTGTCACTCTAATTTCTGAGTTGGTATGAGAATTTATTATTTCAGAAAAAATTGGTGTCATAAGAGAATAGAAAAATCCAGTTGTCAGAAAAATGAAGGTGGCTATATATGCTTTAGAAATTGCACTTAATAAAATGGTTAAACTAAAAGCTAAAATAGTAAACTTAAGTGTAAGATTATTGTTAAACTTTTTAGTAAATCTATGCGACAGCCTGTATCCATATGTGTTAAGTAAATAAAACAGGGCCATTACATAACCAATTGAAGATATATCGATAGATTTAAACTCTAAATAAACAGATGTGAATTTTTGTAAAATTGTAAAAATCGCTACTAGTAAACTGTTAACAAATAGAAATGTTCGAAGTGTGGTTCTGCTTTTAAATTCCTTTGATAATATTTGTAAATGTTTCTTTAGTGTGTGTGTTTTAGTCTTGTGGTAGTGCGGTTCTTTAAGTAGCATTGTTAAATAAATCACTAAAGCTGCTGGAATGATTGAAACCCAAATTGTAAATTCTAATGAAATCTTAGATAAAACACCTGCAATTATTGCACTTACAGTCGCACCAATTGTATAAAGGGAAAAATAACGACCAATTTCTTTTTGAAAAGTTTTGTCTGTTTTTAATTCATGGCAGGTTTCGTATATAAGACTTTGATCAGTTCCAGACCGAAAACTTTGTGCTAGTCCAGCAAAAATTGCGTATAAAATAAAGAGCGCTGGGTGGTTTGCAAACAAAAGAAAAACAAAAGATATTATACGAATGAGAGCCGCTAGGATTAAAGTTTTTTTACGGCCAAAAATATCAGAAAACATTGCAGATGGAAATTCACTAAGAATTGTTACAAATGTTTGTACCGAGAAAATAAGTGCAACTAAACTAAGGCTAAATATTTTTTGTTGTAAATAAAGTGCAATATATGGAGTGAAAAAAGTTAATCCATACAAAATATTAATATAATTTAAATACTTTAAATTATTTTTGAGCGACTGTTTTGGAATTTTATATAATCGAAACATTAGTTAATTATTTGATTATGTATTTGTTTAAGTTCATCCATTGATGGAGATTGTACCTTGAGATTTTCAAAACCAAAACCTGTCTGAAATGGTACTAAGTGGATGTGCACATGAGGTACTTCTTCACCAATGACCATCATGGCTACTTTTTGGCAGTCGACTTTAGATTCTAACTTTTTAGCTACCTGCTTGGCAAACAAGAGAAGTTCTGTATAGGCTTTGTCTTCGAGTGAAAATAAATAATCTGAAATGTTTGATTTTGGGACTACTAATGTGTGACCTTTGGCAAGTGGTCCTATGGTTAAAAAGGCAATATGTGTATCGTTTTCATCTATAATTAAGCCTGGGAGTAGACGTTGAGATATTTTTTCGAATATAGATAATTCAGACATTTTGCGTATGTTAGATTGTTTCTAGTGTAGCAAAATTTAGTTATCTATAAAATCGATTATTTCCCAAATTTACGCTTTGTAGATTTAAAGTAATCTATTGCTGCTTGTAAATCTTTTTCTGAAAAAGCTGGCCAGTGTACTTTTGGAAAATACATTTCGGCGTAAGCTAATTTCCATAGTAAAAAGTTGGAAACTCTTTGATGTCCGCTAGTTCGGATAACAAGATCTATATCTGGTAGATTACCAGAATCTAGCAGTTGCGTGAAAGATTCTTCTGTAACCGAGTCTGTGTCTTGAATCTTGTGAATTGCTCTAATAATTTCATCGCGGCCACCGTAGTTCATACACAGGTTTAGGATGAGACCTGTATGTTGTGATGTTTGTTCTAATAAATTGTTCATGCTTTTTTGGACAGAGTCTGGGAGAGCACTAAGATCTCCAGAAATTTGGAGTTTGATATTGTTTTCTTGAAATAGATTTTTGTAGTCTATTAGTTTTTCAAATAGTGAGAATAGGTGCTTTAATTCGGAGTCAGATCTATTTTTAAGATTTTCTGTTGAAAGTACATACATAGAAAGAACCTCGATATTGTGCTTAATTACGGCTTTAACAATTGTTTGAATGTTTTTGGCACCTTGGGTATGACCCATAAACTCTGGCCTGCCTTGCTTGCGGGCCCAGGTTCGATTGCCGTCTAATATGATTGCTAAATGTTTCATATATGAGTTTTTATAGTTTCAATTCAAATGATAACCTATCTGAGAAAAAAGTGTGATGATTTTGTCTGAATTCTCGTTCTGTAGTTGGATCTACAAACCTTATAGTACTATGTGGATGAGCTTGAAAACTTTTGATGGTGCTACCTAGAGAAACTTCTATATGTGAAGGCGCTGTAGATGAAAATTCTACATTTTCTATATGTATTCTAGGAGGAACAACCAAAGAATTATTTTTGGGATGAATTGTCTCATTAATAATAAGTTGTCTGTTTGTACCTATACTTAAGTTCTCAGTTTCGTTTACTAATTGCATTGATAGCAATGAATGGTAGTCTTCAAGTATTTTATATTCTGCTGGTAACACAGGGTTGTGTAAAAATGTGTGAAAAATGTTAAATGCTTTATGGTATTCTATATAAGTTTTGTGATGCATTGTATGAGTAAATTGCAGTAAGTTTTCATAATCAATAGCTACCTGGGACAGTTTTGAAGCAAAAAAACTCATAAAAGCTTTTGATACTTTATGCATTGATGAAAGCTCTGCTAATTGAGTTAATGTTACTTTAAAAGATGAAAACTTACTTACTTCTTCTGTACATAATTCTGTTAATAATTTTTGCCTAATTGATCTGATTAAATCTTTTGATGAGGTAGTTTCACTACCCTCCTCAGCATAGAATCCTGGAGTCTGAAAACTTCTGATTCTCCTTCCCACCATGTTGTTTAAATCTGAAAAGACCTCTTTGTTTTTTGATGGTTGAATAATACGCGCTATATCTGTAGCAGGAAGTTTTATTGGAAACATTTTAGTGATTTAAGTTCCAGATTATTTAAACTCTTATAGGTTTAAATGTCAAGTTATTTAGCTAACTTATAAATATTTACGAAACTGACTATAACCATTGGAATCATAAGTAGCACAACTACACTTAAGACTGTGTTTGTGTAAGCATAGTTAGTTAGCATTTCTAGAGTAATAAGAAAGTAGACCAAAACTCTTGGCCTTGTACCATATTGAAGTTGAGAATTTAATATTGATGAAATAAAGGTGTTATAAATTTCCATTAAATAGAGCGTGGCGAACGGTAAAAGTACATATATTGGCGTTTGAGTAAATAAACCAATAAAGATTGTTGTACATAATACTCCTAAATAATCTACAAGTGAATCGGTGATGGCACCTTGGTTATTGTTTTTGCCTTGAAATCGTGCGAGTGGCCCGTCCAATGCATCTAAAACAAAATGTGCCCATAGTCCAATTAAATAGATATATGGATTAGATAAAATAAAAGAGAAATATAAAGCTGCTACAATGATTACTGCTGAAAGTGATGCTATAAAATTTGGAGGAACGCCGAGATAAGTTAATGCAATAATTATTGGTTTAAAGATTACATCTTTAAACTTGTGATTTAACTTGACTAAGTTCTCTTCTGCCTTGGTGTAGGTTTTGACATTTTTCATGATAAGATGTTTTTAAATCAATATGAGATTTTTTGAATTTTAGCAGGCAAATTTCTGAAAGGGCTGTGGCTCCATTGATAATTAAATCGAGCATAATCGGCATTTGTGTTTTTACGAATTTCATTTGTCTATCTTTAATTGTAGTCAGTTTTTCAATTGCTTGAGAAATTGATTCTGGTTTTTTACAATTAATTTTTAGATGGGATCCAATTGCCCATGCATGATGTGCATCTGATCCTCCTGTAATTAAATAGTTATTCCCTGGTATTTCTGGAGCGTTAGACACCTTTTTTAAATGCTTTTGAAAACGTGGAAATATTTTATCTAACCTTGTTGAATGTAAGAATTCTATTAAAGATGTAAAACAGTCATTATGTTTCTCGAACAATTTAATTTCTTTTAAGATTTTCTTTGCTTCTTTATAGCCAATTGTTTTGAATAAACCTTGTTGGTTCGGTAAAAACGGATGAGGAATTATTGCATGTAAGTTTTTGTCTTGGGCTACTTGTCTTAACAAATCTTTAAGAGATAAGCACCACGTAGTCATTATTTCTTTTTTTTCATAAATGTATTCAGTTGCCGAAAATACAATTACATCTATTCCCTCTTTTGTTACAGCTTCGACACCTGGAATTAACATTGTCTTTGAGTCTTTAGGTTGATTTTGTTTGAGCTTTAAAAAAGATTGATAGGGTTTCTTAAAGACATGTTCTGTAACAATCACTGCATCTATTTTATGTTTAGTAAATTGCTTGAAAATTTTTTTCGCTTTAGATTTTACTAAAAATTTACTAAAGAAAGTAAAGTTTGGATGAAAATGACAGTCTATTCGCATATTATAAAATCAATTTGTTATATACTAACCTATTTTTGTGATAATAAATAGGCCTTCAGTTGACTATAGTTTGTGTTGTGTTGTGCCCAAAATCTTGCTTCTTCTTCGAAATTTAAATGAGAAACAGGATGTCCTAAATCGTCTGGTATAAATAATTGTGAAATTGAACTTTGATTTTGTTGTGCTTCTGTTACAACTTTTCCTGAAACTCTAGAGTAAAAAATAACTGGTTTTTTGCCGGGTACAGCATATACCAAACAATCTTCTGTGTGAGCTTTTTGGGTTCGTTTGTTTAATAACATAGCTAGAAAATCATGGTTAGTGAGGGTTTTGTTTGTCCATTTAACAAATGGTCCTGGAAAGCCATTTAAACCATCGATAAAAAATCCCGAATCTGTAAGTATCAATGGCTCTTTAACAATTTCTAGTGCTTTTTTAGCAGAGTAAATTGCTATCTCTGTTAGTGCCATGGATTGAACTTCGGGTAAATCGATATCCTTAGCTAATATCTGAAAATGTTTACCTAGTGCTGCTTGAGCAATAGCTACCTTTTGAGGATTTCCAGTTATAAAATTAATTTTCATATCGCAATTTGATTTACTTAATTATTGTATTGATTTTTGTTTATATATAAATGTAACATAAATAATCATCAAATCAATATGGACAAAATAGATAAACTAGCTAAATTTAATCCAGAACAAGCAATGTTTGAAGGTTCTCGTAAAGTATTTGGAGAATTTGGTGGTGTCAACAGTTGCATTCATCCATCAAGTACATTTACTACAATGGACCCAGAAATTATGAGTCAAATGTTTAGCGGTGATTTATCTGATGATGGGTGTTATTTATATGGGAGGCATTTTCACCCAAATGCACTTAACCTTGGTATGCAAATGGCAGCTATGGAAAATACTGAGATTGCATATCCTGTAGCATCTGGGATGGCTGCTATTACTACACTTATTAGACAAGTTATCAAAGGAGGCGGTGATATAGTTGCGAGTAGCAATGTCTATGGAGGTACTTATGCTTACCTGAGAAATCTTGCGCCACTAGAAGGAGGTCGCGTGACTTTTGTAAATTCAAATGATACTCAAGATATTTTAGATACAGTCAGTTTTATGACTAACCTGGTAATATTTGAGATGCATTCCAATCCAGCTTTAAATGTGGCAAACCTGAAAGAATTAAAACAAGAATTACCAGATCATGTGAAAATCATGGTTGATAATACATTTACTCCACTTATGTACACTCCAGCAAATTTAGGTGCTGACTATGTAGTACATTCAGGTACTAAATTTATTAATGGTATGAGTGATGGAACTTCTGGATTTATTTGCTGTTCACATGACATGCTTCAGGATCTAATGGATCTTAACTCTGGTCAACTAATGTTGTCTGGTCCAGTATTAGATGCTCGTAGTTGTTGGCAAGTTCAGCAATATATGCAAACTTTACCTATTCGTATGCGTGAACATTCATTAAGAGCTCATGAAATTTCGGACGCTTTAGCATCTACTAATAAATTTAAAATCATCTACCCTGGATTAGAGACACACCCTGGACATGAGGATGCTAAATTACAAGCTCATGCTGATTTTAGATATGGAGGGATTTTAGCTATTGATTTGGAAACTTATGACAATGCGAGAAGGTATGTAAAATTAATGCAGGATTCTAAATGGGGTTTAAATGCTGTGAGTTTAGGTTACTATCATACCTTAATGAGTATATCTGGAAGTTCTACCTCTTCTGAAATTGAGCCTGATGTGCAAGAAGCATCACAACTTTCTCCAGGGTTGGTACGTGTGTCCGTAGGGTTTCTTGGTGATATTGATCAACAAGTAGATGCGTTTTACGAAAACTTACTGAAAATCTGATTGGCATTTTGATTTGTTTTATACCAAAGTGTCTGAAAACCAAATTCTTTTGCTATTTCTATGTTCTTTTTGGAATCATCTACAAACAATGTTTCTTTTGGATTTAACCGTGTGTCCTCTAAGAAAACCTGAAAAAGTTTTTTTTGTCTTTTAGTAGTTTTATAATCACAAGAGTAGAATTTCTCTTTAAACAACAGATCGGGTAAATTGTTTTCTATCAGAATCTTTTTGTCTAATGGACAATCAGACAGAATATAGAGTTTATGTTTTTTACTTAAGCTTTTTAGATTTTTTTCTAAATCTATATTGGGTTTTATTTCCATTAACGCTTGCCTGATTTGATTGGATACTTTTGGATCTGTTTTTTTTGAAATATGTTCCCAGAAATCTGCTGGGGACATAATGTTAGATGAATAATCCTCTATTGCATTTGAGTATGTATCAAAACCGAAAGCTAAAATATGCCATGCTTGAGAAAAGTTGAATGTTAATAAAAGCTTAAAAAATACTTTTATAAATTCCTTTCTTAACATCATGGGCGAATTTAAATCTAAGACTCCGTGCCAATCTAATACTATGTTTTTTATCATGTGCTAATTATTGCAAATAATTTATGAATGAACTAGACTTTTTTTGAATTTAAAATTTTTTAAGTGAATCCTAAATTAGAACAACTCGCTAAAGTATTTTGTGATAAGAACTTAAAACTCAACTTAAGCTCATACAAAGATTTAGACAGCATTAAAGAAAAAAACATACAAGATAGTTTGTTACTAAATGATTTTGTTAACTTTGATAATTTGAAAGTTCTGGATGTAGGAACAGGTGGTGGCTTTCCTTTGTTACCATTGGCAATAACTAATCCGGATGCATTTTTTACAGGAGTAGACTCTGTAAGTAAAAAACTTGATGCTGTGATTGAAATTGCTGAAGAGTGTGGAATTTCAAATATTGAGACTGTGCATGCGCGAGTTGAAGAGCTAGCTTTTGAACCTGAATTTCGAGAACAGTTTGATATTGTGTGCTCTCGAGCTTTTGCCAAACTACCTATCAACTTAGAACTGTGTCTGCCTTTTGTTAAATCTGGAGGTTTTTTTGTTGCTATGCTTGGGCCTAGTGCAATTAATCAGATAGATTTTTATCGGCAACTTGCATCTGATTTAGGTGCTGAAATACAAGATAATAAAATTATTCATACAACTTCTGGAGATAGATTACTTGTAAAATTTGTAAAAATACAATCTACGCCGAATATGTATCCAAGGCATCCTAAAAAACTCAAACGTATTCACAATCTTTAAAATCAATTTGACTCATATTTTTTAACAATGTAGTCTGATTTGGCCTCTAATTTTTAAAGATAAATATGAATAGACGTCAAGCGATGAAAAGTGTCGCCTCTTTACTGGTAACATCTGTTATTCCTGGGTTTTCTGTTGGTTGTGTAGAAGAATCAATAGAATATGATCCTAGGTTGAGTATTGAATTAAATAGACTAGTAAAACAAACACACAATACAATTTCTCAATTAGCTTTTAATGAACATGTACAGCAAACTGGTGGTGTTGCTGGAATAAAACAAATCGATAAATGTTACTATATATCTCAAAGCACTTTTTATGCTGAAAAGTCAGAATTGGGATGTGGCCAACCTACTATCACTCCTTATGTTGAATGTTTGCCTGATCATCGTCAGAACCATTCTCTTCTGAGAACACCAGAATACCCAGTTTTTGGACTAGGAAACACAGTTAGTAGAATGGCTGAAAGAGATTACATCCAACGAAGTTATCATGAAGACTTTTTGTTGCAAATTAATAGTGATCTGGAAACTTTAATTTTCTATACTTTTTATGGTACTGGATTTAAAGTAGATTTGGCTAACAAAGACTGCGTAATGTTTAGAACTCAAGTTAATAGACAGGAGCCTTTTGACATGCAAATTCAAACTCAAACTGCAGGTTTTAGCTTTGATACAAACTCAGCTATATCCCTAAATGATATAAGCTTTTACAACAACTGTTTGTTAAACCTATATCAAAACTAGCCACTCAGGTTTAAAGATCATAATAAATCCAAGCACCAGCATAACTAGTCCACCGATTAGATTGCTGGTTTTTGAATATTTAGCTGTAAATCCAAGTTTTTTGAGGCTCCAAAGGGCCAAGAAAAAAACAATTAAATCATCTATTAAGAATGCTAAAATGTAGAGTCCAACATATATTTGGCGCCCCAAGACACCAACCATGTTAAGCTCTAAAATCTTGGTAAATACTTGTGGTATACCAATTGAACATGCAAAGTTTATTACATTTACACTAAGTGCTAAGCCAATAATAGCTAAGGCTGAAATCCAATTGAGTTTGGCGAGGGCAATTTTTTCGATTTTAGAACGAGTTTCTTGGCGTTCTGTAGCATCTGTGACATGGCATTCGTTACCTTTTTGCCAGAACTCCCATAGAAAGAAACTACCGGCCCCTAATGCAACCAGACCAATAATTGGTGTGATGATGGCATCTAATCCAACAAAATCCCAGACTCCAATCCAGACATTGAGAATGAGCGAGTACATGATTGCCTGGGCAACTAAAAATAAGGAGACTACCTGGATAAGCTTCTTTTTGTCCCCTATTTTAGCAAGTACCAAAATGAAAGTTACCAGAACCCACATGGCACAAGGGTTGAAGCCATCAATGGCACCAAGCATGAAAGACATGATTGGGAGAGAGTATTTTTTGACATCAAAAGCTGGTAGGAATGGTACTTTTACATAGAAAGGTTCGTATGGTCTTTTGATTCCGCAAGTGCCTTTTTCTTGATCACAACCCGCTCCGCCTGCTTCGACAAGGGTGTGCATATCTTTTTCTAGATATTCTGCAAATGATACTGATTGATAATTTGGGTCCTCTAACATTTCTCGAAAACTGCGACCAGTTGTTTCGGCTGAATCGAAGCCTTGGATGAGTCTTCCACCTATTAATGTAATTGGTGTCGAGCTTGAGACGCCATCGAGTGATGTGACTGAATCCCAGAGTTCTTGATTGTTTTCTATCTCATAATAATTGACTTGGACGCTGGTATCTGAAGATGTGAGTTCATCAAAAAATTGTCTTTCAGCTTGGCAATGTTGGCATTCTGGACGCTCGAGTACTTCGACTAGTTTTGTATCTGTAGATTGAGACTGAGCAAAAACTGGAATAGATAAAAGTAACAAACTTGTGAGGAAGATAGATAATTTTCGCATCAAAGATTTAATCATTGCTAATGAATTAGGGATTTGATGTGATTATACATTATTCTTTATGAGTTGGGAATTTTTGCTTTTTGTTTAAAATAAAATAAAGCAATTAAAATTGGAACTGTTAATTCTACCATTAATAATAATTGAAAAACTTGTGTAATAGTAAAAATTTCAGCAACATATCCTGTAAATAAGGTTCCTAAAGTTAT
>Ga0163108_10000353_pt1 | contig 34290 bp, 33 predicted proteins | sample Fk1155metaG_FD_109644 | JGI IMG/M metagenome (GOLD analysis project Ga0163108, IMG submission 109644) | Marine microbial communities from the Central Pacific Ocean - Fk160115 155m metaG | ecosystem: Environmental > Aquatic > Marine > Oceanic > Photic zone | place: The Central Pacific Ocean...
CGAACCCGAAGCTGCCGATCCATTCGTCGGTCGGTGCGGGCGTGCCCGGCTCGGCCCCCATCGGCCAAGTGGAGAAGTGGGTCTTGCCGATCGACGCCGTGGTGTAGCCGGCCTCTTGCAGCCGGCGGGGGAAAGTGTCCCATTCGGGTTGGCAGTCGCCGCCGAAATTTCCGAGCACCCCGTGGTCGTTGGGGTAGCGGCCGGTCAGTAGCGAGGCGCGGGCCGGCTGGCAGATCGGGCTTTCGGTCCAGGTCTGGTCGAAGCGGACGCCTTCGGTGGCCAACCGATCCAGATGGGGGGTCATGACGATGTCGTTGCCGGCGCAACCCAGGACGTCGGCACGGTGCTGATCGGCGTAGATGAACAGCAGGTTGGGCTGACGGTCGGTCACTGGAGATCTCCTGGCGTCAAGATAATTTCATACTCTATGAAAATATATTGCTATGGTCAATCCAATGAGAAACCTCTTTGACTAGACCGCTCATTTCGTCACCCGCAGACCCGCTAACAAAAGGACGCACACGACTGACGGACGTCGTCTCAACCGGAACAGGATCACCGGCTGAGATCCAGAAGCAGACATCACAGACTTCATCAGCGTCGGCGAGGACCACGGATCGGCTGTGTCGGACCGGTACTCGGCGCCATTCGCCTTCGCCGGCACCCTCTACGACATCACCATCCAACTCCCCGACGGTCGCGACGTCAGTAGCGACGCCGCCGCCAAGAGCGAGTGGTCGCGTCAATAGTCGAAAGCTCACTGCAATCCACTCCATGGCTTCGCTTAAGCCGAGTCGGTGAATAGCCAGCGGAGCGATTCGGCAAAAAGGGCGCCTGCATGTCGGAGGTTGTGACCACCGGTCCCAAACTCGAACCTAACGTCGTAGCCCGCGAACTGCAGGGCGGCAGCCATCTGCTTGTTCGCTAGAGGCCAATTCCCGTAAATGATGTTGGCGTCTAGCTCGCCTGACTGCAGGAAGACCTTTATCGGCTTGGCCGCGGTAGAGCGCACTAGATACGGCCAAGCGTGGCCGCCCCGGATGTTCACGAACGATCCGCAATGGCTGAGCACTAGGCCGAAGGAGTCCGGGCGGTGCCATGCTGTTGTCCAGGCACAAATCCCGCCACTGGAGATCCCCACCGTCGCTCGACGTGAGGGTTCATCGTCAATTCTTACACCTAACTGTTGCTGGGCGAACGGAAGTAGCTCATCGACAACAAATCTTGCGTAGGTATCGGTCAGGTTGTCGTATTCGATGCTGCGCTGCTCACTAGCCTTGGGATGGAAGTTGATCTCCCACGGAGACTCGGTGGCAGGAACGTCGAGGGGGCGTCCTGGTGAGACGAACACCGCAGCGGTTGGTTCCAGCGCACCCGAGGCCTGTAGAACGTCGAGCACTCGCGCAGCCCGCACTGGTCCGGCAGGGTCCAGATATTTGGCACCGTCGTTAAACACCAGCAATGCCACCGGGTCCTTGGGCTTTGGGGACGCTGGCTCGTACAGCCACACATCGCGCACTGTGCCGGGATACGCCGCCGAGGAGCGCCAATCTTCGAAGCGGTGCACCGTGCCAATAACATCTGGCTCTCGTTGCGCCTCGGCGCAGGGGTGATACGCCACGTCACCGGGGGTGTTGAGTGCATCAACGATTTCTAGATTGCTGCGACTATTGACTTCCTCAGCACCTCGATGGTCAGTGAAGTTCAAGTCGAGCCCAAGGTGCCGGTATGTCTCTACATCCATGCCCGCACGTTAACGTGGTCGCCCGTGTGTGAGCATGAAGCATGACAGGAGTTCGGATAGCGGTTGTGGGCGGGGGCATCGCCGGCGTAAGCGCCGCCTACCACCTTGTCGAAGCACATCCCGACGCCGAGGTGTTCCTCCTGGAGGCCGAGCCGGTTCTAGCGCACCACACGACAGGGCGTTCGGCGGCGATCCTCCTCGAAAACCTGACCACCGGGCCCAATCTCATCCTCACCAGGGCCAGCGTCGACTTCCTGCGCGACACCCCGACAGACCTAGTCGACGCTCCCCTCTTATCGCCTCGAACGGTGATGCACATCTCCTCGAAAGCCCAGTCGGACCAGATGGACAAGCTGCTGGCTGAGGGAAGCCTGCTGCCCTCACCGTCGGTGGAGTTGACGGTGGACGAAGCAATGGACTACTTCCCGCCCCTCCGCCGCGAGCTCGTCGACCGCGCAGTCCTCGAACCGGACTGCGCCGATATTGACGTCGGCGCTCTTCATCAAGCCTACGTGCGCGGCTTTCGACGTGGCGGCGGTCGGATCACCACTTCGGTCAGGGTGGACGCAGCGCGACCTGACGGAAATGGCTGGAGCTTAGAGACGACAGACGGCGACGTCGGCGCCGACATCGTGGTGAACGCCGCCGGTGCATGGGGTGACGTGGTGGCCGCACGCGCTGGCGTGGAGCCAATCGGCCTGCAGCCCCACCGACGAACCGCCTTCATGGTGAACGGTCCCGGCGGTGACGCCACCGGCTGGTCCTTCACTGCCGACGTCGAACAGAACTGGTACGTGAAACACGACGGAGAGCAGATGCTCTGCTCGTTGGGAGACGAAACCCCGTCCAAACCCTGCGATGCGAAGCCCGCTGAGCTTGACGTTGCGCTGGCCATCGAGCGGATCAACGAAGCCACCACGCTCGCGATCCGGTCCGTTAACTCGGCCTGGGCGGGCCTGCGCACTTTCACACCCGACCGTTCGCTGGCGATCGGCCCTGATTCCGACCAGCCCGCGTTCGTGTGGTGTGTCGGTCAGGGAGGATGTGGCATCTACACATCGCGTGGTGCCGGCGTCCTCCTGGCCGACCTGGCGTTGGGCGGTGAGCCGTCCGCAACCTTCGGCGGTGCAGACGTGTCGGGCCTCCTGCCTGGACGATTCAGAAGCTCTGGGTAAGCGTTGAAAGATTCTGGGTTGGCCGGACGACTAGAGAGATTGGATAGCTGAACCAAACACGACCCTCCGCCGCTAATCAGTAGATGCATGTGGGGGAGCAGCGGCACATCCCGGGGTTCGGCTACGTTGTGACATTCGACCATGGGGGTGGTTCCAATGAGTTACTTAGTTGGTATTCAGATACGAGCCGAAGACGTTTCGACCTTCGCGAGTGAGTTCGATAGTTGGGTCAAGGGACTGTTCCTCGATCTTGGAGCAGGAGAGGCTCGTCTCGCGCACACAATTTATGGCGGAGATCGGGCTGGGCTCTTGTTTGCGTCTGCCACATTCGACTCGATAATGGACGCAGCGTTAGCTGAGAAGGGCATGAATTCTGATCATCGAGTAGGTGAAACAATGGCCAAGGCTGGTGCCCAACGGGTGGGCCGTTCATTGGGTGTCATTCGAGCACAACGAGGTGAGTTGACCGGCGAATACGGAACCACCCTGCTCATTGAGTCTCCTAGCCAGCAAACAGAAGCAGAAGTTCAGCAGGGTATGGACGACTCCTGGGTTCACATGCAGGGCAACGGTGTGACTGGTCTTCGCCAGATTCAGCTGATTGCGGCGGGAGAGAACACAGGACTATGGGCCGCTGGAACCTACACCGATGATCTTGATGGGCTCATGGCCAACAGCGCGGCAATGTTCTCCGATACTGCGGTGCAGCAGGCGATGTCAAGGTTAGGGAACCGAGTGTTGGGGAGATCCATCTTCAGGGTCCTCTCTTCTACCTAGTCCCAAAAAGGGGAAGCTATGGCCGGGTATTTCGTCTTACATACCAAATGGCACACGTTGGAACAATTGAGTGACTATCAGCAAGGTGCCCAAAAATCGGTTGCTGAGTACGGAGGAAAGTTTCTGGTGTACGACGTGCAGCCCGAAGTCATCGAAGGCGAGTCCGAGCTCGCAGCTACGGTCATCCTTGAGTTCGCGGATCTCGAAACGGTCAAGGCTTGGTACAACTCACCTGGGTATCAGAACGTGCTTCAGATACGACTCGAATCCTCTGAGGGAATTGGACGCTTCGTTACCAATAGCGGGGGGAAATCATGAAGCAACTCGATGGCAGGGTCGCCGTGGTCACTGGGGGCGCGAGCGGAATCGGCCTCGGAATGGCGCGGGCGTTCGCTCGGTCCGGCATGCGTCTAGTTATCGCTGACCTTGACGACGGTGCACTACAAGCAGCAGTGGCAGAGCTCGAAGCTGGCGGCTCCCAGGTGATCGGCATGCGCTGCGATGTCTCGAGCCATGACCAAATCCAAGCTCTGGCGGACGCCACGATCGCGGAGTACGGCGCCGTTCACCTGCTGTGTAACAACGCGGGGATTGGTATCCCTACAGCGACCCATTCGATGAAACTCGCCGACTGGAAGTGGATTATTGATGTCTGCTTGTGGGGGCCGATTTACGGAGTCGACGTGTTTCTTCCCCTCATCGAACAACAAGAGGAAGGTCATATCAACTCGACTTCGTCCATGGCGGGCCTGGTGGCTGCTCAGATGATGGGCGCTTACAACGTTGCCAAACACGGCGTCGTCGCCCTTATGGCGACCCTCGAACGAGATCTTCGCGGTCGTAACAGCCCAGTGCATGCCTCAGTTCTGTGTCCTGGGCCAATCAACACCAACATCAGCCGACATTCAGTCGAGTACAGGCCCGGCCAAGCAAAACCAAAGACTGACGGCAAGACCTCTGGCAAGGTGGCGAAATCAATACAGGACGTGCTCGACAATGGGATGGACCCCAATGAAGTTGGCGACATGGTTGTTGAAGCCATCACCTCAGAGCAGTTCTGGATCTTCACCCATCCTCACTGGACGAAAGCCGTTCAGAAGATGCTCGACGCCATGAACGCTGACCGGACCCTGACCCGAGGCTGACCCTGAAGGGCTTCCATACAGAAGAGGGAGTTGATCACACTTCTCTATGCGAGTCCTGTATCGCAGACTCCGAGAAACGTAAATGGATTCGCACACCAGTCGCTCAGTCTGTTGGTGACGAGTGGCACTAGGTCTTACGTAATCTGTAGTCGTGCCTTTTGATGACCAACCCGAACCGCTTGGTGTTAATGATCGTGAAACACCTGCTTAGCATTGCTGAAAACAGATGTTGACGTTCTCGTAACCTGTCCTTGACCAGAGCGAAACGAACCACTTCTACATTGGCGTTGTTCGTGCGTTCTGGAAGGAAAAAAATGAAACGCAAGTTATTGATTGCCGCCGTGGGCGTTGCTGGCGGACTGTTCCTCTTTGCCAGCCCCGTTAGCGCAGATGGTCACGACGGGGACGCAGCAGCGGTTGCGGTGCAAGCAGTAATGGACAACCTTTGGGTGTTCATTGCAGGTGTCCTTGTGTTCCTCATGCAGGCGGGCTTCGCCATGCTGGAGTCGGGCCTTACCCGATCGAAAAATGTAGGCAACATAATGGCGAAGAATCTCGCGGATGCCGCGATCGGAATTATGGCGTTCTTCTTGGTTGGCTACGGCCTTGCCTATGGAAGCGACTCAGGCGGCGGTGACTTGTTCGGGTGGGGATCATTCGCCCTCAGCGGAGTCGACCTATTCGACATGAGCGGAGGGTTAAGTGGAGCCACTGACTTCTTTTTCCAAGCCGTCTTCGCAGCTACCGCTGTGACGATCGCTTCCGGAGCGTTGGCGGAACGAACCAAATTCAGCGCTTACCTGATTTTTAGTGTTCTCACGACAGCGATCATTTACCCAATCGTTGTTCACTGGACTTGGGGTGGCGGGCTCATTGCCCAAATAAAAATTGGTGATGCTGTTTATAGTGACTTCGCAGGATCAACCATTGTTCACAGTGTTGGAGGCTGGCTAGCCCTGATCGGAGCGTTTGTGGTCGGTCCCCGCATAGGCAAGTACGGGCCCGATGGAAGTGTTCGAACAATCCCTGGCCACAACATCACCCTTGCGATACTGGGTGTCTTCATACTTTGGTTCGGTTGGTTTGGATTCAACCCGGGTTCAGAACTAGCAGCTGACAATTGGGTGATGTTTGTCGCTCTTAACACAGTGTTAGCGGCTTGTGCGGGCGTCATCGGGGCGACAGCATTTAATTGGCTACGAACGGGGAAGCCAGACGTCGCTGTTGCAGGTAACGGTGCTTTGGGAGGATTGGTTGGTATAACCGCAGGCTGCGGAACGATGACCCCTTGGGGCTCAATTCTTACAGGAGTGATTGCGGGCTTCGTCGTCGTGCTGGCGGCAAATTTCGTAGATCGAAAACTCAAAATCGATGATCCCGTAGGAGCATTTGCGGTCCACGGGGCGTGCGGTATTTGGGGAACCCTGGCCATTGGGCTGTTCGCAAAATACGACGACGCATTCTTAGGACGAGATGACGCCGGATTGTTCTATGGGGGAGGCTTAGACCAACTAGCTATGCAAGTGGTCATGGTCCTCATAGTCGCTGCGTGGACGCTTGTTACTGGCTTCATCATGTTTGGTGGTCTGAAGTCCGTCATGGGCCTCAGGGTGTCTCCAGAAGAAGAAACTGCGGGACTGGACGTTTCCGAACATGGAGGACCTGGTCTAGTGCTCGACGACGCCGTCACCGGAGCGACCCCTGACTCGTAATTGAGGGTAGGCATTGTTAGAGAAATTCTTGTTCTGATCAAGGGGTCCCTGGTGTATTGCTTCCTTCCCCACCGGGGGCCCTTTGGTCAGTCAGCCGTCTATTTCTCCACTCAGATTCTGTAGCGCCCACACACAAAACCGCAGGTCAGAGGCCTACACCAAGGTTGGCCGACGAGACTAACGGAGTGTTTTTGGGTCTAGGGGCACCTCTGAGGCACCAGAGAACGTGGATCTTGGATCGCGGATATCGTGGACGCAGCGTCAACACGCACGGCCGTGCGTTGCGTTCCGGGAGCTCGACTTGACCGACGACACGATTCACATCACCCGCTGGGGCGATTCGGGTCCAAGGGTCGTGCTGATCCACGGTGGCATGCAGGGGAGCAAGTCAGGCGGCGATCGGCACTTCATGGCCCAGTCTCAACTGGGGGAGAACGGATGGCAGGTGCTGGCTCCCGACCGGCCGGGTCATGGACGAAGCAAAGCTCCGGGGAGACCCGACGATCCCGAAGCCGACGGCGAATGGGTCGCCCAACTCCTCGGCGACGGCGCCCACCTCGTGGGCCACTCCTTCGGCGGCTGCGTGGTGCTCAACGCCGCGGCCAGACACCCATCGGCGGTTCACTCGCTGACCCTGATCGAGCCCGCCATGCAGAACCTTGCGGCAGACGATCCGCACGTGGGGGACTTTGCCCGGAAGATGAAGGAAGCGATGACGGGTGCGACGTCGCCAGCGGACCGCTCCACCCGCTTCAGCACACTCGTCGGCATTCCGCCCGCGATCCGAGACCTCACCAGCCCCGAAGAGCGGACGCGCATGGGGCAGGCGATCGTGCAGCTGAAGCTTCCGTCGGAGGAAACGCTTCGAAAACAGTTGAGCGAGCTTCGAAAGGAAGGGGTGCCGCTTCTCATCGTCACAGGGGGCTGGAATCCGGCATTCGAGGCGGTAGCGGCGAAGATCTCCTCCATGGGCGGGGGACGCCACGTCGTCGTTCGCTGCGACCACCACATCCCGCAGCTCATATCGGACGAGTTCAACCAGGTCCTGGCGAACTTCATGCAGGAGTCTGACAGCAGCGCGAAGCGCGAGGCCTCCGGCCCCTAAGCGAGCGACCGCGTCAGGAACCAGTAGAGCCCGAGCGCGAACACCGATTCCTACAAGCCGGACTTCGTTACTCCATGATCACTCGCCTCGAAGAGGCTTAGTGAGCTTTGGGATAACAGGTGTGTAACGTCGTACCCATTACGGAGCGAGGAAGCCGCTGTGCCACAAACCGAAAATCAGTACTACGACGAATTCGGCTTCTACAGTCCGCAGGAACTGACGAGAGCGACACGTAGGCAACCTGAAAAAGACTTTCACACGGGTCCTGAGGTTGGCGAGGTTGTTCCATCAATTGTTCTCCCGGACCAGAACGGATACCTCATCAACGTGGCAAAGTCCCTTGGGTCAAAGGGGGGAGTGGTTGTCTTCCACCGTTCTGCTTACTGGTGACCTCCGTGTATGACGCAGTTGGTTCAACTGCAGGGAATCAAAGAAAACCTTGAGGAAGCTGGCTACTCAGTTTTTGCCATCAGCAACGACCCCGTAGAAATTCTCGCAGACTTTGCTTCCAAGCACGACATCACCTTCTCCCTGTTGTCTGATAGCGATTCGGCAGTTATCCGAGCATTCGGAATAATGAACCAGCTGATACGACCCGACGAAGGCCAAAGTATGCGCTGGTACGGCATTCCCTATCCAGGTACCTACTACGTCGACGCAAACATGATTGTCACTGATAAGGACTTTCATCAGCATCATGCGCGACGAGCGTCTGGATCTTCGGTACTAGCTCGCGCCCTTGGGCAAGAGACGGAAGTTCACTCCGAAGCCGAGAGCGTTGACGTTTCTGATCAAATCAATGTAAGTGTCGGCCTGAGCGAGCCAGCGCTTCAACTAGAAGTCGTATCTCAGCTCCTCATCGATATCGAAATTCCCGAAGGCATGCACGCATACGCTTCCGGTGCCCCAGACCAATTTGCCTGCCTCTCGCTTGAGGTAGAAGGCGACGGTATCCGAATTGGTGATGTGTCATGGCCGGCTAGCGAACCAATGAATACTTTGGGTATAGACGAAGAAGTACCCGTCTATAAGGGGCGAATCCGAGCATCCCTTCCAATAACTGTTACTTCGGATGTCATCCGCTTGGGTCACGAGATTCCCGACACTTTGCAAGTCTCGATCGCCGTTAGCTTCCAGCTGTGCAACGACTATGAATGCTTTCTGCCAGAGCGGATTGAAGCGACACTGCGTTGTGCTCTTGACCGTTTGGTGGAGCCAGAAGGGCTTTCGATTTACGCTGATCGAGTGGAAGCGATCGAGGCTGAAACCGGAAAACCGGTCCGCTAGACCGGCTCTAAAGCCTGCGCGAAGGTTTATGCACGGAAGTCCTTGCCCCACTCCCCGCTCTTTCGGATATAGATGGCTGCGGTGTTGTTTTCCATACTCTTAGACATGGACGGATCTCCCTGATCTGTTTCATCAGGTGAGTCTTTTCTTTGGGTCTATTTCGAGTACCGAGTCCTGTAGCGCCCACCCCGATAAGAGAAAACCCAACTTCTCCAGCTCCATGATCGCTCGCCTCGATGAGGCTTAGCAAGCATGTATTGGAGCAGCCCTCGGTTTGGCGGCGTTCGATGGAATTGCTGGCAACCGAAGTGATGCCCCGCCTGACCCATCTCACTGGCAATTGATTTCCAGCGCTACACAGTGCTAACCCGGAAACCCCCATTCACATTTACAGAAAACACCCCAACACCACCCCTTGTAGCTACTGTCGGTGTGTGGAGTCTGAAAAGGAATGGGCGCAGCGGATGGCGCGCAAGCGGGCTGCCCGAGGACATCAAGGGCCAAATCACTGGCACGTTGAGAGGCGTTCCTCGGTCATTGTCTGTCGGCCGTGCGGCGAGCGGATCCCTGCTTATTTGCGACCCCAGCAATGCCCGAATTGTGGCGCGGGAGCCTGAGCGAATTCGGTCGAACCGCTCCACCCTGCTGCCTCAATGAAAACCACTGAAGGGACCAGAGGGGATCTGGTTGCCTACATCGCTGCGGTGTTGGTTTCCATACTCTTAGACATGGACGGTGCTCCCTGATTGGTTTCAGAGAGTTGGGAGGTTTTTATTTCTCCTATCGGGTCGAGTCCTGTAGCGCCCACGCCGATAACCAAGCCCTGATTCCAGGTCCATGACCGCTCGCCTTGATACGGGCTAGCAAACATGTTTCGGATGTGGTGTTGCGGCTTTCGGGCCGGTGTTTTGTTTTCGTCGTTAGATATTTGGTCTCTGGGATTTCATAGCTGGATCTACCTGCTGACCTTCCAGTCACCAAGTATCAATTGTATGTTTCTTGACACTTTGGTTTGAACGACGTTCAGCGGATGTTGGTAGATGACTAAGGAGTCGAGACAGGCCGACCCGAGTGTCGTCGGGTTCGATGACATCATCGAAAGAATTGAAATTCCTTGTTGCTGTGAAGGGGTCCTCGACGCCAAGTTCCGCTGTCGGCCAAGCGACTTGCCACAGGGGCACGCTGTGTCCAGTAGGTGAGCCCGCCATGAGGTGTCCGCAAAACCCTCCCGCTCTTCGTATCTGGATCGAAGCGATCGGCACCGTACGATGTTGTTGAGTTTGAAGGGCCCGGGTGTGCCATCGACTGATCCCAGGCCGGAGCCCTGTTTCGGTTTCGATCGCTGTATACGGGCTATCGATCAGCGAGACGATCGGATACTCATATGCGTCGCACAGTTCCACGAAACGTCCAATTTTGGTGGCGGCAGCCTCGCTGATAATCCCCGAATCAATATTTGGATTGCTTGCCATAACTCCAACGGTTTTGCCATCAATTCGTGCCACAGCTGTTACAACGCTTGCCGCGAACTGGGGACGCAGTTCGAAAACAGAGTCGTTGTCGACGAGTGCGTGGATCACTGGGTAGATGTCATATGGGCCTGATTCCGGAACTAAATCGGCGACCTTTTCAGCGGACGGGTGCGGTTCCCCGGTGGGATGATCTCGGAGATAGCTGAGGTACTGTTTCGCTAATTCGATAGCGGTGGGCTCGTCATCAACGAGAAGGTCTATGCCGCCGGTTTTTTCGTGCATTTCCACCCCGGCAAGTTCTTGAGGAGTGAGGGTTAAACCGAGAGCTGCCTCAACCATTGGGGGTCCACCCATTCCAATAGCTGAGCCGCGGGTTGTGATGACGATGTCAGAAAATCCTGCGAGGCTGGCGTGCCCTGCAAAAGACGGACCGGACACGATCGCTACGGTTGGGACCCACCCTGATAGCTCTGCCATTCCGTCGAACAAGGTAAAGCGACCGGTTTGTCCGCTGAGTTCCAGATGACCGAGACCGGCTCGCGGGTGTCGCGCTCGGCTGCCGCCACCGTCGACGAAAAAGGCGATCGGCCACCGCTGTTGGTGAGCGAGCGATATGAGATGCTCGAGTCGGGCCGCGCCGTAACCTCCACCGCGATCGGTGTAGTCGGTTGAGGAGGTAATAACTGTCTCACCGTCTATTTTTCCGATGAAGTCAATGCCGCCTTTTTCGGGCACCCAGTCACCATCAGCGTCTCTGGCTGCTATCGCGCCGAATTCCACTTCGGAACCAGGATCGAGAAGCATGGCTGTGCGTTCGCGCGCCGTGAGGTGATCCGTCGAGTGGACCTTTTCAACTGACTGAGGACGCGACGCGTCCAATCTGAGCGCTTTAGCTGAACGGAGTTTGTTGATCAAGTAGTCGCGCATCAGATGTCACCGGGTGTCGATGTGGTGAATTTTTGCGGGAGGTAAGGAGCGGTGTGATCGTCGAAGCATCGACGCTATGAGCGGTCGTGTTTCTTCGGGCAAGATCACGTCATCGAAAGAAAATGTTCGTCCGGCGCGAACACCCGAGGCGACGTCTCGCATCTCTTCTGCGTACTGGTCTCGAATTGTTCTTGCTGTGACGGCGTCTGCGGCATCGCGAATTTCTTTCCGCTTAACCAAATATGCGGCACCTTCAAGGCTCATGCCGCCGCTCTCGACTGTTGGCCAAGCAACGCGCAGTTCAGGCATTTTTCTGCTCGCACCGTAGCCCGACATAGCGAAAGGTCCGAGACCGTAGGCCTTTCTGAGTTGAACTGTATATAAGGGGACTGTTCGGTGGTGAATGGCTGACAGAGGACGTGCATGGTGGCGCGCGATTCCCTCTCGCTCTGCGTCGGGGCCGACCATGTAACCCGGGTTATCAACGAATGAGATGAGAGGCAGGGCGTAGGCGTCGCACCATTCCACGAATCTGCTTGCTTTGTCGGCCGCGGCGCTGTCTATTGCGCCCGCCCGGGGGGAGAGCGGTTGGTTAGCGAAGATTCCGACAGATCGTCCCTCGACGCGAGCAAAGGCTGTTATCAATGACTCCGCCCAGGCCGCGCCGACCTCGAACACGCTGCCTTTGTCAGCAAATGCAGTAATGACTTTGTGCATGTCATAGGCCCGTCGGCGGTTATCTGGGATGATTTGTGAAATCGTCGAAGCGGAGTCACTGGCAGCAAAATCTGAAGTGTCGTCGTGCCAGTAGCTAAGAAATTGTCGAGTCGCGGTCACCGCTTTGTGAATATCTTCAACCACTATGTCAACGTCGCCCCGAGCGGCCGCAATATCTGATGACTGAGATTCACTGGAGTCGATATTGCTCCCGAACTCGGCGTCGCATGTGGCGATAACGATGTCGCAAAGAAATGCCATCGCAGCGTGGCTATCGCGGGTCGGACCCACCGCGACAGCGACTGTAGGCGCCCACCCAGACATCTCGGTTAAACCCTCCAAAACATCCCAACGAGCGCGGGTGTAGTTCACGATTGGTGGCACCGGACGTGGATCTGTAGGCCGTGACCCATCACCTTCGATAAACAACACCAAAGGCCAGCGGTTAGTTACAGCAATGGTGATGAGTTTCGCCAACTTGCGCATGTTGCGTTCGCTGTGGGTTCCATCTTCAACTGACCGATCATGGGCTGCAATCACCACCGGTCGACCGTCGATATCGCAGACTCCGCCAACTACTCCATCGGAGGGGCCATCATCATCGACTGCAGTTGTGCGGCCCGCGAGTAAGCCGTATTCAGTGAACGATTTTGTATCGGCGAGGAGGTCAATAGCGTTTCGGGCGTTGGGGCAACCGGCGAGCGAGCGTTTTCTGGCGTCAATGATTTGTTGACGTGGGTCAGCCTCCGATGCTTCGGTCATGATCGGTGGATTCTTGCATAGGTTGTCTCAAGATTTCATAGGGAACGATAAAGCTGGCCGGCAGCTCGTCAAGTTCGATTTTGGTTATCGGTGTGGGTCATGTAGCGCCCACGGGCCGTCTTAGGTAGCAGGGGACGGGCGCGAGAAGGTGCGCGTGGAGACCCTTCGGCCCGCTTCTCTCGAAACAAGGTCAGGGCACTAGACACCGCGGACAGTGTCCACTAATGAGCGGCAGTCGTCGGGAAGCTCATCACCGCGCCAGGCGACGTGACCGTCGGGGCGCACCAGGGTCAGTGCTGCCCCGTACAGTTTCCGCGCCTCCCGGCTGGCGAAATCGACGATCTCCAGGGGGACTGATGCGGCGGATGCGGCGTCGGTCAATGCTGTCGTGTCGGTACCTGTCGCGTTGGCTCGGACGAGCACGAAGCCCACGCCGAAGCAGTCGAGTGATGAGCGACCATCGACTAACCACAGATGAGGTGCACGGGCTCCGGGTCTGGCGTTCGGTTCGTACACGGTGGAGTCGATGGTTGGTTGTGGCGACCCGTCGTCTATTACTAGCGGTGATGAGTCGTAGCTGTAGCCGAGCTGCAACCCGAGGGAGTACCACTCGCTACGGCGCTGGTCGGTGATGATCTCTGCTGCTTCGGCTCGCGCCTCTTCGCCCCGGGGCCCTGGATCCTCGAGGTCGGTGGGAAGAGGGAGCCGCTGCTGGGTGCCTACGTTGTGCTGTGAGATCGCCACAGTCCATTGGGCGACGGGTCGACGCTCAGTCTCATAGGCATCGAGCAGGCTCGGCCCGCCCCATCCCTGGACCATCGCGGCAAGCATCCAGCTGAGGGTGGCAGCGTCTCCGATTCCGGTGTTCATCCCATGGCCGCCCTGGGGCCAGTTCAAATGAGCGGAGTCACCGGCGAGAAACGCGCGGCCATGGCGGTATTTCTCGGCGACCACGGAGTGGCCCGTCCAGGAACGGGAGTCCAGTATCTGGTATGGGACTTCGCGGCCGAGATTGTCCGCGAGGACTGCATCGAGATCGGGGGACTCGTCAGCAGCTAGCGGCACGGTGACACGCCAGCGTGCCATTCCGTCCATTGCCGACAGGATGATTCGCTGTGATCCGCAGACTGGATAGATTTGAGTCGCTGCGCCGTGAGGATTGTCCTCGAGGATCGCCGCGCAGTCGATGAGCACACTGAGGTTGGCCCCCTCTGCGAAGCTGCCCTCGTAGTCGACGTCGATTGCCCTTCGAATCGTCGACGAGGCACCGTCACACCCAACCAGATAGGTGGCCTCCAGCGTTTCGGTCGTGTCGTCGACGGTGGAATGCAGCGTGGCGACGACCCGGTCGTTGTCCTCCTCGAATCCCGTGCACTCGGTGTTCCAGCGGATGGAGACCCCCAACTCGACGGCGCGATCACGCAACATCGGCTCGAACCAGAAACGGGGGCACCACAGCATCCCTTCGGGGCTGAAGGACTCGCTTTCGATGGGCTGGAGGCGATTGGAAGGCCGCGCGAAACTCACCAACTCGGAGCCGAAGACCCTGGTGACGAACCGCACGACGCGGGGGTAGTCGGGAGGGAAGCCTTCGTCGCGGAGCTTCTCAGCCAGCCCGAACCGGCGGAAATGCTCCATCGTTCGGGCGTTGATTGACTCGGCGGTGGGGAAGACGATTGAACCGTCGGAGCGGTCGACCACGGTCGTCGGAACACCGCGCAGAGCGAGGTCAATCGCCAAGCAGAGGCCCACGGGACCGGCTCCCACCACCAGCACGGGCACCGCTGATTGCTGAGTGTTCGGCGACGTTATGGGAGGCTCACAAGATCGGCCAAGGGCGTGCCAGCACGGTAGCTGCCGATGTACTCGTCGGCGTCGATTACGATCCCCTCTGGGTTGGCCGCGAACTCCGGGGAGTCCATGAAAGCCAAGTACTCGTCAAGGGTTGAGAAGTTGACAGCGGACAACTCGACCGAATTCTCGTCGGGGTCGTGGTAGTAGAAGCTGGTACCGGGACCGTGGTTCATGGAGTTCACGGGTTGCACCCCAAGGGACTTCAGCCGGTCGTACCGATCGAACAACTCGTCGATCGAACCGTGGCGTAGCTGGAAGTGATCCAGGCCGCGGGTAGGCGAAACAGCTACGTCGTCGCCGCGCACGTCGAACAGGGCGAGCATCTGCGTGTAGGGAAAGTTGACGTGCAGACGGAAGAACGCCAGCCGAACGATCTGGGGATGATTAGGCAATGGTGCCTCCGTCACTGGCCCCATACCCAGCAGGTCGGTGTACCAATCACGCATCGGCTCGTACGACGTGGTGTGCAGGACCACCTCCGAGATTCGCACCCCACCTTGTTGATCACTCATGTCGCCCCCAGGCATCGGTCATCGAACGTGAGCCGCGGCTGGTCATGATGCGGGGCCCTGCGGTGGACGGTAGCCAGCATGTCGGCTTTGAGTCAATAACTGCTAGTCAACAAGCCGAAGTCAGCCAGGCAAGCCGGCGAAGAGAGCAGGGCGCGGGTGTCAGAGAATGTGCTTGGGGTCTGAAACGTAAGCCGTACTAAACCGCGGTCTAAGATTTTTTGGGAAAGGAGATCTTGCCATGCGAACTGTTATCCGCAACGGCGTCGTCTACGAACCGGTTGCCGGTGAGCACCTCGACGAGCGAACGGTGGTCGACGGAAAGATCTTAGAGATGCGTTCGCGGCTGAGTTCAGTGAACTGACCGGCAAGAACGCCTTCGACGATGAGGTTACTAATAAACACGTAGAGATCATTCTAAATCTATTTAGTGAGGGGAAAGGATGAAAGTACTGGTAGCGGGCGCCGGCATAGGTGGTCTCACAGCGGCGTTGTGCCTTAACAAGACTGGTCACGACGTGGAGGTTTTCGAACAGGCGCGCGAGTTGGGTGAAGTGGGCGCTGGCATTCAATTGGGAGCCAATGCGATCCGGGTGATGCAGCACCTGGGGTTACAGGAAGAATTCGAACGAGTCGTGGTGCGCCCGGAGGCCGTGCATATGCGGCTGTTCAGTACCGGGGAGCTTCTGCTCTCTTCTCAGCTCGGTGACAAATATGAGCACGATTACGGCGCCCCTTACTACCACGTGCACCGAGCCGACCTTCACAACATCCTGGCGGACGCGTTTCAGGCGGCCGTACCTGGCGGTATTCATCTCGGTTGCACCGTCAATGGCTTCGAAGAGCACAGCGACGGGATTACGCTCGAGTTTGCCGACGGCAGCACGGCCCAAGGCGACCTGCTAGTTGGTGCGGACGGTCTGAAATCCGCCGTTCGGGATCAGATTCTCGGTGAGGTGCCTTGCAACTGGACCGGCAACGTGGCTTGGCGCGGCATCCTGCCCACCAACCGGCTGCCGAAGGGTTTCATGGACACGGTGGTGTCCAACTTCGTTGGACCGGGCAAACATATGGTCATCTACTACCTGCGCCGGCAGGAGTTGGTGAACTTCGTAGGCGTGGTTGAGAACGATGAGTGGAAGGAAGAGGGCTGGACCATCAAGTCGCCCTGGAAAGACCTCAAAGCCGACTATGCCGGCTGGCACGAAACGGTGCAGGCGGTGATCGATGCGGTAGACAAGGACGAGTGTTACCGGTGGGCGCTCTACAACCGGCTGCCGGTAGACAACTGGAGCACCGATCGCGCAACCTTGCTAGGCGATTCCGCCCACGCAACCCTGCCGTTCATGGCTTCTGGCGCCGCCATGGCCATTGAAGATGCCCGCATCTTGGACAGAGCCCTCGATCAGGCAGGTTCCACCCGCGCAGCCCTCGAGCTTTATCAGAACAATCGCTTTGCCCGCACCCGGCGGATCCAGGAGTCATCTACTGCAATGGGGGGCCTATACCACCTGCCGAACGAGGATGCCTTTCGACAAGCGTTCGCCAACATGGGCAATAGCGATGGCGCCGGCCGCTGGTTGCCTGAATACGACCCAAACACCGTAAAACTGACCTAAACCCACGGAGAAAACCATGATCCGCGAAGAACACGTCTTGAACGAAATTCACGCCTATCGGTATTGCGGTGACCAACCGACATATGCCCTCATCATTTCTCTAGGATCAACGTTCGACAGCAGCACTATTGATCAAAACCTTGGCGTTGTCACAGAGCCGCTCGTGCCATAACCAATCGCCGCATTAATGTGGACTTGTGGAGAGGTGAGGACCTCGCCAGACGTATGGGGGTAACGATGAGCGACCTGATTCTTCGTGGTGGAACCGTGGTCGATGGCACCGGCCGACCCGGTCAGGCTGCGGACGTTCTCATCCAAGATGGGGTTATCGCTGAGATCGGCAGCCTCCGCGGACGGCGGGCCGACCGCGTAATCGATGCAGAAGGTCATGTCGTCAGCCCAGGGTTCATCGACGTCCACACCCACATGGACGCCCAAATAGCTTGGGATCCTCTTGGTGAAAGTTCGTGCTTTCACGGGGTAACGACAGCAGTCATGGGTAACTGCGGATTCACCTTGGCCCCGGTGCGTTCCCATGAACGGCACCTCGTGGTGCGGAATCTCGAAAGAGCTGAGGACATCTCAGCGGATGCCATGGCTGCTGGAATCGATTGGTCGTGGGAGACCTACCCCGAATACCTTGACTTCGTTGATCGAACCCCGAAAGGCATCAATTACGCCGGGTATGTCGGCCACTCGGCACTGCGCACGTGGGCCATGGGAGCGCGCGCTTTTGAAGAGGAAGCCAATGAGAGCGACCTTCGCGCCATGGTGGGTCAGTTGCGGGAGTCTATTGAGGCCGGCGCCATGGGTTTCACGACCTCAATCTCAGTCAACCACGCGACCTCTGACGATCGGCCAGTTGCGAGTCGAATGGCAGGATGGAGCGAGATCGAAGCGTTGGTCGCAGAGATGGGGCGACTAGGCGCGGGTATCTTCGAACTGGCCAATCACCATCACCTCCGATCCCGAGATCCCATAAAACGCGAGGCCTACATCAGTCGCCTTGTCGATTTGGCGGTCCGAACCGGGGTACCGGTTACTTATGGCATGTTGGCAACGGGCCAAGAGGACAATGGTTGGAAACCAGTGGTCGAATTATTGGATCGAATCAACGACGGCGGTGGTCGCTCGTGGGCTCAGGTGCATACGCGGTACTTCGGCGTTTTGCTTTCCTTCGCGACCAGGCTCCCGTTTGATGCACTGCCCGTATGGGACGAATTGAGGACTCGACCTCTCGATGAGCAGAGGGCGGCTCTGGCTGACCCGACCACCCGAAGTCGACTGGTCGAGGAGGCCGTCCACGGTGACTACGGTCGCTCGATAGGAGCTGAGACTCGTAAGCCTGAATGGGAACACATCTATCCGATGGAACACTCTGCCCTTCCACCCTTGTCATCCATCGCAGATCTAGCATCGCAACGCGATCAAGCTCCAATGGAGGTCTTCATCGACGTAGCGCTTAAACACGATCTTGATGTCTTCTTTGTTCAGGCTGCGGCGAATCAGGATCAGAATGTGGTGCTCGAACTGATGCGTCACCCATACGCGATACCGACCTTCAGCGACAGCGGCGCCCACGTCACTCAGATCATGGATTCGTCCTTGCAGAGTCACATGCTTGGTCATTGGGTACGGAACCAAGGAGCCTTTAGTTTGGAGGAGGCTGTGCATCGAATGACCCAAGTCCCCGCTAGGGCCTGGGGATTCAACAATCGCGGAGTGCTCGCTGAAGGAAAAGCTGCGGATATCAATGTGTTTGACCCCGAAACGGTAGGCCCCAATCTTCCTGAGCTAGTTCACGACCTTCCGGCCGGGGCCCCGCGTCTGCGTCAAACTGCGACAGGTTTCAGAGCCACGATCGTGAACGGCGAAGTATTGGTAGAAGACGGAGAGACGACCGGATTGACTCCCGGCAACCTCCTACGAGGTCCGCTGGCGCGGTGACTCGTCCCAAAGAGCTAGGCCCGCAGCTGGTATTCGGTCAATATTTTATGAAGGGGTCATCGTGAGTCTCGAGATCATTCCACTGTCTGATACCCCGCTTGGGGCTCTGGTTTCTGGCTGGGAACCAGCCGAACCGCTTACCGACGCGAGCAAGCGAAGCATCACTGAGGCGTTACACCGTTACCGGCTGTTGGTGTTTCGCGGCCAGCCTCAGCCCACTGATGAGGACCTGGTGAGATTCGTCGAGTCATTCGGTGACCCGATTAGAGGGTCGGAGTGGTTCCGGAATGCGGGAGCGCTTCCAGAGATCCTCCCAGTGACAAACATTCGCGGCAAGGATGGCGACCGTTTGGGAGTAGAGGGCGCAACTGACCTCGAGTGGCACGCCGACTATTCCTATGTGGCAACACCAGCGAAGACGAGCTTTCTCAACGCGGTGGAGCTTCCGGCTGAACCACCCCGGACGTACTTCACTGACATGTACGACGCGTACGCAACCCTCGACCCCGAATTGCAGGCTCGTCTCAGCGGCCTGCGGGCCACGCACAGCATTGCCGACTACATGGCTGAACCCGACAAAGACTTTGCGGCCAAGATCGAGCGCGATGAGGCAGCCGGCATTGACCGTCCCGACATCCCTGAGGCTGAGCATCCAGTGGTGGTACGCCATCCCGACACCGGCGACGAGATCCTGTATGTGTCACGGGGCATCACCCGTCGAATCGTGGGAATGGAGCGAGCTGAAAGCAGTGCCCTGCTCAAGCAGCTGCATTTGCACGCCACCCAGCCTGACCGGGTCTACGGCCATGATTGGGAGGTCGGCGATTTGGTCATGTTCGACACCCTCGGGACCATGCATCGACGTGACGCGTGGGACCCGACCGAGCGCCGGCTCATGCGCCAGCTCAGCACAGCGTGTGTGATCTGAGATATCTCGGCCGGTTCGTAGCCCGCTGAACCAAACTCGGACCCACATCAATCTGAACAGTGGGCCATGATGTGTAGCTGTGCAAGGGATATTCAACGGAATTCGGGTACTCGACTTCTCTCAAGTCCTGGCTGGCCCCACGGCAACCAAGCTTCTGGTCGAGTTGGGTGCCGAGGTGATCAAGATCGAATTCGCCGAGGAGGGCGACCCCGGTCGTACCCTGCCTCGCTTACGTGGATCGCGTTCGGGTTATCAGGTGCAGCAGAACAGAGGGAAGCGATCGTTGTGCCTCGATCTGCGCGACCCGAGGGCAACTGAGCTCGTCCTCGACCTCGTCCCTCATGCCGACGTGGTTCTTCAAAACTTCGCGTTCGGCGTCATGGAACGGCTCGGTCTCGGGTACGACGTTGTGTCGGCGGTCAATCCCCGCATCGTGATGTGCAACATGTCGGCATTTGGTCGCCAAGGTCCGCTCGCGCACAAACCCGGATATGACCCCATTGCCCAGGCATGGGCCGGGGTGCTGCACATGTTGGGTTATGAGGATCGAGCACCCATTCTCGCCGGGATATCACCGGGTGATGTGCTCACCGGGGTCCATGCTTTTGGTGGAGTGGCTGCGGCGCTGTTCCATCGAGAGCGGACAGGGCGGGGTCAAGAGGTGTCTGTGTCACTGCTCGACGCCTACTCCACCGTGCATGAGGTCAACTGGCAAGAGTGGTCGGTGTCGGGTGGCGAAAGCGAGCCCATCCGGAGAGGCAACGTCCATCCAGTCGTTGGCGGCGTTGGGGTGTTCGAGACCGGCGACGGTTACGTCACAGTTGCAGCCGTCAACAACGGCCAGTGGCAACGCTTGGCTGAGGCCATGGGACGACCCGAGCTGTCCGATGATCCTCGATTCGCATCTAACCCCGACCGCGTCACCAATCGGGACGAGGTGAATACGTTCATCGCAACGTGGCTAGCAGCACAACCTCACCGAGACGACGTTGTGAACCTCCTCGATGACTGCCGGGTGCCCTCGGCGCCTGTATTAACACTGGCCGAAGCCGCCCAACATCCGTACCTTCACGAGGCTGGCGCAGTGCGATGGGTCGACGACGACGTGCTCGGGAAAGTGCTGGTACCCGGTATGCCCATCAAGTTCTCCGAAACCCCCGGCGACGCACCGTTGATGACGCGGCGACTCGGTGAAGACAACGAATACGTGACGTGTGAGCTAGCCGGTCGCAGCCATGACCAGTACAGGGCCCTGGTGGACGACGGCGTGCTCTTCCACAATCCCGACAGCTAGAGCGAGAAGGATCTCCTTTGAAACCAGAGGTACCAGATTCCGCGAATCGGATCCCGTATCGCCCATCTCAGGATGTCCCGAAGGGTTAGGTGTCAGTCTCGCGGATGGTGTCGGCCGTGTTTTCGATCAATACTGGAGATATGGGTGAGCGACTAAAGGACTACACAGCAATAATTACGGGAGGTGCACGAGGGCAAGGAGCGGCAGAAGCTCGACGCTTCGCCGAAGAGGGAGCCTTCGTAGTGATAGCAGATGTCTTGGATGGCGAAGGGAAAGCTCTCGCAAATGAGCTTGGTCAGTCGGCCACTTTCCATCATCTCGATGTGACGGATGAAGAAAATTGGTCCGCAGTTGTTGGTGGCTTGGTAGACCAAGGCAGATCCATAGACGTTCTCGTAAACAACGCAGGGATTCTCCTATTTGATCGCCTGACTCGATCTTCCAGAGAGGATTTCGAGCGAGTTATGGAGGTGAACTGCACAGGCGTTTTCTTGGGAATGCAAGCTGTAGCTGATGAGATGAAGAAACAGCAGGGTGGCTCGATAGTCAATATTTCCTCGGTAGCGGGCCTCCAAGGCGTTGGCTTTCAATTCTCCTATTCGGTTAGTAAATGGGCGGTAAGGGGGATGACTAAATCTGCTGCCCACGAGCTTGCCCGCCATAACATCAGAGTCAACTCCGTACACCCAGGCTTGATCGAGACAGCAATGCTCGACCAATTCCCAGATAATCTCCAACCCAGGGTTGAGTCTTCGGTTCCGATGGGCCGAACCGCAGAGCCCACAGAGGTTGCTGAGCTGGTGCTCTGGCTAGCGTCCCAAGAGAGCAGCTACTGCACGGGAGCGGAGTTTGTCGTCGATGGCGGACTTTCCGTCGCATAGCCCTTGAGTTGATACGACGCGGGTTTCGAATACCAGGATCCGCCGTAACTCACCTTGCCCACTACTGCACACATCCATAGTGAGCCGATGACACGTGTCGGGCGTACCGGCGCAACACCGAACCCTGCGGAATCGTGCTCGGCAAGTCCCTCGGCCCGATTGTCGCCATCCGTCGCTGTAACTCGCTGTCGTCGATCGCTACGTCAAGAGTCCGATGAACCGGATCGATGACGATCGTGTCGCCGTCCTGCACCGCTGCGAGCGGACCGCCGTCGGCCGCCTCGGGGCAAATATGTCCGATGAGGATTCCGTGCGAGACACCGCTGAACCGGCCATCAGTGATGAGAGCGACGTCCTTGCCTAAACCGCGTCCTTGTAACTCGACAGTGAGCATCACCATCTCGGGCATACCCGGGCCGCCCTTGGGGCCGACGTTGCGCACCACAACCACGTCGCCGGGCACGATCACTCCGGACTGAATGGCCGCCATGGCGTCCGGTTCGTTTTCGAACACCTTGGCGATTCCGCGGAACTTGCCCGTCTTGAGAGTCTTGCCGCCCAGTTTCAGGACACAACTCTCCGGAGCCAGATTTCCGTGCAGAACTGTGATGTGGTTGTTCGGTTGGGCTGCCGGAGCCGACACCGGTTGCACCAAGTCCTGGTCACCCAAATCAGCCAGCGAGGCTACGTCAGCCAGGTTCTCAGCGAGAGTCTTTCCAGTGACCGTCACGGCGTCGCCATGTAGGAAGCCGTTATCGAGGAGCTCCTTCATCACGATCGGCACTCCGCCGAGTTCGTGTAGGGCGACCATCGAGTACGGACCGTGCGGCTGGAGATTCGCAATGAGCGGCACCCGCTCGCCGGTCTCCTGGATGCGATCGATGGTGAGAGCCACCTCTGCATCGCGAGCGATCGCCAGCAAATGCAGGTACATGTTGGTCGAGCCCCCCATCGCGTAGGCGGTGGTGATGGCGTTCTCGAAGCCCTTCATATTCATGATGTCCCGGGGCCGAATGTCGGCTTCGATCAGGGCGTACAGAGCTTCGGAGGTCGCCTCCACCTGAGCCTTCACGTCATCGTGAATATCGCTCGCGGCGTCGTAGTCGGCCGGATGCGAGGCGCCCCGGGGCAGCATCATCCCCATCGCCTCGGTGATGGTGCTCATGGTGTTCGCTGTAAACATCGCCCCGCAGGTGCCACTGCCGGGCATCACGTTCCGTTCGACCTCTTCGAATTCCTCTCGGCTGATCCGATCGGCTCGCATCGCCGCTCGTGCCTCGGCCCAGTCGAGAATCGTCAGGTTGTTACCCTTCGACGCCCATGGCTCAAAGTTCACGCAGCCTGGCGAGCTAGTCCCCGGGTAGATCACTAGCCCAATGTCGTTGGTGCGCGCCAGGGGCATCATCGCGGCTGCGCCCGTCTTGTCGCAGCCCGAGATGACAACCATCGCCTCGCCGTGATGGGCCCGATGCCCGATCTCGAACGAGTCGGCGATGATGTCTCGTGACACGAGGCTGTAGCTGGCATTGGGTGAACCCTGGGTGAGAGCATCGGAGACCGCTGGCGCACCAACGACCAATCCTTGTCCGCCATGCGAAGCGATCGACTCCAACATCAGGTCCGATATGCGTTCGACCCGGTTGTTGCAGCGATGGGCGTTTGTGTAGGCCCCCGCAACCGTAACGATCGTGTTCTTCGCCGCGATGGTCTCGGGCTCAAACCCGGCCGCCCGCAACTCGAGACTTGCCCGCTTCCAATGATTCCCTGCCATCCCCCCACCCTACTTTTCAAAATTGATGGACGGATCTCCGCTGAAGCATGAGGTTAGATCTCTAGCAGTGGGAGCTCGCACCACTAATCGACTCCCAGAGTCATCCCTAGACATAATACGATGGGGACCGGGACACTAAGGGGACGCGATGGCACTCACCGAACTCTCGGCAGGCCAACACGCCGCTGCGATTGCGGACTACGTAGTCGAGCGCAGCCGGGTGGCTGACAAGCTTGGCAGCCGCGGGGCGGTCCGCTACGGCGCCGACGGCAACCTCCACCCAGACATCCTCGCCGAGTTCGACACCAACGGCTTCTACATTTTCGAGGGCGTTATCGGTATCGACGAAGTCACCGAGCTACGCGACGCCGTTGAGGACACCATCGAGCGCGCCCCGTCGCCCCCAGGCTCCGACACCGACGCACAGGGTCGTCCCGCGCTCGGGCTCGACTACCCGATGAGTCCCTACATTTTCATTAAACCGCTGTCGGATCCCTGGGGTGGCACCAAACTCCTGAGCGGCCGCCATCCCGTCAAGATGAGCGAGCCGATGCCCGATGACGATGCTCCCGACAGCGTGGTTCATCTGCTCATGCAGATGTGCACCTCGATGCCCGCGGCCCTTCGCCTATACGGGCACCCGGATCTCTTGAGTATCGCTGAGGCCATCAACGGGCCGGACTTCGTGCCCTACAACGACTCCATCTTCGTGAAGAAGCCCGGAATGGGGGGGTCGGTGTCGTGGCATCAGGACGGCGCAACCCACTGGGACCACCCCCACTGGTATCCCGGCATCCACGGTTTCAACTTCCAAGTGCAGGTCTACCGGACTACTCCCGCTAACGCGTTGTGGATCATCCCCGGCAGCCACACCGAGGGGCGCATTGATATTCGAGCCCGCGTGGCAGCCAACGAAGGCAGCGAGCGCCTGCCCGATGCCATTCCGTTGGTGACCGAAGCCGGCGATGTGACCATCGTCAACCGACAGATGTTGCACGGCTCGTTCGCCAACACCTCACCGGACCCGCGCGTGTCCATCACCTTCGGCTTCTACCCCCAATCGTCGGTGCTGGGTGTCTCGGGCGGGCTCAACATCTCCCTCGACGAGAAGAAGAGCCGCAAGAAGGTCTACGACGCGGAGCATATCCGGCGTCGCTCGGCCGTGGTGCAAGTAGCACTGGACGCCCGGCACCAGGCGCATCCTGACGAGCGCCGCTACCGTTACGCACCCTTTGCCGAGGTCGAAGATGAGTACCGTTACGGACCCGAGACCATCAAGAGCGTGTTGAGCGACTACACGCTCTACGACATCGCCATCTAGACCAAACGGGCACACCAACCAACGCCGTCATCCTCGGCGTCTGACAACCTCGTCTACTGCACTGGTTTGTCATGGGCGATACCGCCGAGCGGGGGGCGAAACCCGGGAGGCGGATCGACGTAAATGCTTTCGGCGTGTGGGTCGATGCCCAACACGGCCCGACCCTGGAAACCACTCGGAGCCGGTGAAACGTCGACCCAGCAGCCATCGATGCTGGCCTGCGTCCTGGCCAGGACGGTGTCGGTCGAGTTGTACGTGTCCTGTGAGACCTGCCTCAGGTATGCGGGGGTCGCGTAGACCTCTTCCGAGGTCGCATGGGGAAGGAAGAGTTGGGTTGTCAGGATGCAGGTATCGCCGCTGAACACCTTGAGGTGCATGTGCGGCGCCCGGCTGGCGTACCAGCCCGGAATGATCGTCATGAAGCGAACCACCCCGTCGGCGCCTGAGATCTGAGCGCCTCGTAGGAAGCTGTCGTTGTTCAAAGGTGGCCGCTTCGTCACATCTGCCGGCTGTTGATCCGGATCGAATGGGTAGCCGCTGTAGTGGCCGGTCGCATCCGGGTGCCAAAGATCGACCCGCATATCGCGTGCCGGTTCTTCGGTATGGATATCCACCAGCTGGACCTCGAGAGCCAGGTTCACGCCCGGCCTCCCTTCGCGGATATCGGATCGCTGGGGGCAACCGTTCCCGTAATAGGGGCCCTCCACCATTTCGGCCGCCTGGACGGGATGTTTCGCTGTTGACATGTGTTCCTCTTGTTCTCGCTTTGTCTGGGTGTGGGTCAGTCGATCTTCACGATCCCGACGCCATCGCGCAGATCGAGGCTCGTTCCAAAAGGTGCAGAAGTGGTGGCGATGCGATCGAAGATGCGCTCGGCGACCTCGGGTGAAGCAGCTCGCGGGGTGCCCAAATCGGCGTGGTTGCCCTTGAACCCAAGATCGATGGGGTGGAGGACGATCTCGCTGAGCTCTGAGTCGTGGTAGCGGCAGATTGCTGTCGCCCCCTCGAAGTAGAACGACGGATGCCGGGCTGTCCTAGCGGCCAGTAGTTCGGCGTCGGTCGTTTCGGTGGCGTAGGGGTTGATGGTTTCTGGATTCTGATCGCCAAACGCGGTGCCTCGGTAGGTCTCCCACGCGATGAGCTCCTGCATATAGGCCTGTCGCAGGAAGCACCCGATCCCGTAGAAAATCGGCTTGCCCCGATAGATCTCAATGGCGCGGAAGTCGAAGGGTCCATGAACGAAGAAGAGATCGGCGCCGTTGTCGATCGCATCGTGGGCGAGCTCAATCAAGAAGTCGGGCGGATGGGGTGTCTCTCCACTGAGCCCTCCCTGCGGGTTGGAGGGATCGATCGTCCACTGATGGGCGTGGATAGTGACGATCGTGTAATTCGAGAAGAGGGCCGCATTCCTGGTGCTGCGGAGTACGTCTGATAGGTCATCGGGGTGGATGCGGTAGGAGTACCCCGGCTCATCGCCCTTTTCGTACCAGGTGTCGTGGAGCTGGAACCGGTCTTCGAACACCATGACGGTCGGCTGGACCACGAATGGTCCCGGGAACGCGTAGTCGTGCTCCAGTGCGAATTGTCTAAGGCGTTCCCAGGATTCGGTTGGCAGCTTGACAGTGCGCGAAACGCGGATGTTGTTGGCGCCAGGTCGCCCGTTCGAGTTCGCGATGCGAGCCCCCGCTCCAAAGACCCGATCGTGGCCGTGATTGGCGCTTGATGTGAGGCTGACGACCCCAACTCGGCCGTTGGCGACGTCAGCGTACGCCGGCGCGCGTGCTTCTGCTAGATGCTCGCCATAGCCGACAGGCACGATCCCCACCCTACGAAGATGGGCATCGGTCTGCCGGTTGCCCTCTGGTCCAAAGTCGGAGAGACGGTTGTTGGCGCGGGACATGACGTCGAAGCCGATCTCCGCGAGATCGTCGGCTACTGCCGGGTCCGCCATGACAAGAAAGGACGGGATGCCGTAGTGGTGGCCCTCGAACTCGCGCCAGTTGGCGATGGTCTGTTCAAGGTTGGCGATTGCAAAGTCTGCGCTGCGAACAGGTTCCAAGGCGGCTTGTACTTCTGGATCGGTGAGCTGGGAGACAGGTCGGGTGATTACGACATCACCGACAACGGCCACCTCGAAGTCGCCTGGCACGCTCATCGGTAGGTCTCTGTCGGTGTCGACCTGGCGGTGGTCAGCGACCTTGGAGAATGTTCCGTGGACCAGCTTGGTTGCCTTCTCGTGCGTACTCACGCGGCGCTCACCTCGTATCGGACCTGCAACCGTTTCAGCGACGACACCCAGATCGCCTGCACCCACACCGGTTCGTTCACGAGCTCCCAACTCTGAAGTCGAGGCACCAACGCATCGAGCAGGGTGCGGACCTCGAGACGCGCCAGCACCTGTCCGATGCAACCGTGGGTTCCGATCCCGAATCCCAGGTGAGGGTTGGGGTGACGGTCGACGCGAAACTCGAATGGGGCGTCGAAAACGCTCTCGTCACGATTGGCTGACGCATAGGAGAGGTAGACGTCGTCGCCTTTGGCGATCCTCGCACCACCGAGCTCGACATCGGCTGTCGCCGTTCGCATGAAGTTCGTGGTGGGTGTGACCCAACGGATGATCTCTTCGGCGGCGGTTGGAACCAGAGACGGGTCGGACCTCAACTTCTCGAGTTCGCGAGGGTGCTGTATGAGAGCGAGCAAGCCGCCGCTGATAGCACTCGCCGTTGTGTCGTGACCCGCACCCAGCAGGACGAGCAGATTCGAGATCACCTCGAACATGCCGATTGGTTCATCGTCGATCGTGGCGTTGGCGATGGCACTTGCCAAATCATCGGTAGGGCGAGCCTGACGCGTCGATGTGAGGTCCTTGCAGAACGTGAGGACCTCCCCGAACCGGGTCGCCCGATCGCCTTCGGCGAGCTCAGGATCGCTGCCCGCGAATATCAGCTTGGCCAGCCGGAGAACCTGCTGTTCCTGCGACCGTGGGATGCCAAGTAGTTCGCAGAGCATACGGACAGGGTGGATCGCGGCAATCTCTTCCACGAAGTCCGCCTCGTCCCTCTCGCTGAGCTCATCGACCAACTCTGCTGAAATCGCTGCGAGTCGCCCTTCCAGCCGACGCACGTTCGCCGGACCCAGCCACGACTGGAGGATCGTCCGATACTTTCCGTGTTCAGGCGGATCCATGTGCACGATGGAGCGGATTGGGGCCGGCTCGCCGCGAGGCTGTTCGATCGTGACTCTCTTGGTGCTGGTCCACAGCTCCGAGTCACGCGACACCTCCGCAATGTGTTCTCGACGCGTGAGCAGCCAAAAAGGATCGACAACACCGCCTTCGTACCGCCACACCGCCTTCGTCTCGCGGAGCTCACGCATCTCCTCGTGGGGGAATCCGTGTTGACCCCAGTAGTGGGCATCGACGATGCGGTCTAGTGAAGGGGTCATCGGTCTTCCTCGTCGCGAGCCTGTTCGATCGTGACCGCCGTACTTGAGATCTTTGATTGAGCCACCGGAACGACTTTAGCGGAATTGAATTTACGTCATTTCCGACTAGAGACACTTGAACCAATAGGATCAGAAGCGGGCAGCTAAAGCCAGGTGACAGCAGGGGAGTAGCGGCAGCGAAACCGCAGGGCAAGACATGGATGCAACACCTGAAAACAAATCGCGGCAATCAGCGAAGTCATCTGCTCTTACCGCGACTAGGCAGGCCAAGAACATACGAGCTAGGTGTCTGGAGTGTGGGACGAAGAAGAAAGTCACTGTTCATGTAAGCGCACATGACAGGTATTTCTTTTTCGATGTTCCGTTGCAAGAGATATGGCCAAAGATAAGTGTTGAGGATGCCGGTGTACTAGAGGCACATAAAGCGGCCTTTGGGGTGCCTGGTTCCTTTGGGCGTAATGAGTACACGTGTCAGGAATGTGTTGAGGGAAGAGAAAACGTTGAGCGGACCTAGAGAACTGTCGACAGAGGAGATCGAAACTTATCGAAATGATGGGGTGGTATGTCTGCGGGCAGCTCTTCCACTCGAATGGGTCAAGGTGCTAACGCAGGCAATGGATGACATCCTCGCTGACTACTCCGCCCTCAAGGCAGCTGGCGTTCAGCGCGATGGAGCGATGGACATCGTTCTGGATCGTTCTCACCTTCGGGCGCTCAGCGTCTTGGGTGAGGCTGCCGAAGCGATGGGTGGATCAGTATTGGCTGAGCATCGCGATGGAGGCAGGGAGGGGGAGTTCATCCTCGTAAATAACGCTGTCGTTGACTATGCAGGAATACGCAGGGTTGCTCTCGAAAGCCCGTTGCCAGCGTTGGCGGGTCAACTGTTTGGCTCAAGCAAGGTCAACTTTGTTTTCGATCAAGTGTTGATTAAGGAGCCAGGCGCGCTCAGCCGGACTGCTTTCCACCAAGACCAGGGTTATTTCAAAGTGGACGGCGCACAAGTGGCGTCGTTTTGGACGTCCTGTGACTCGGTCGACGCGGACAACGGTCGAATGGGTTACATACGAGGGTCGCATCGCTGGGCTATGCATGCGCCGAACATGTTCGTATCCCAAGAGACCGGCCCAACCCACGGCTTAGCTCAACTTCCAGACATTGAGGGCCACGAGGACGAGTTCGACGTCATCTACTTCGACGTAGAACCTGGCGATGTGATTGTGCATGACTACCGGACTGTTCACGGATCACGCGGCAACGTCAGCACCGACCAGACACGGAGGGCAGTCTCGCTCCGCTACGGGGGCGATGAGGTGACCTATCTGGACCGTCCGAGCGCTCGTGGTGAATTCCCCGTTGATGACGATGTGAGTGACGGTGATTCGTTGGACAGCGCAACGTTTCCCATCGTGTGGCGAGATCACGACGAGTGAGCTCACCGACAGCTTGCAATGAGGCCCGCCCCTACGGGGGCGGTCTTTTGTCGTTTCTGAGTGTCGGGCCGTTAGGCGTTGATCATCACGATGAGCATTACCGTGCTGCCAAGCATCGCGATCGTGGCAAGAATGAAATAGACGGGGAAGGGTGCCTTCGAGAAATTCTTACCGAACGCAGTCGACCGAAGGTCATCGTCCATGTCCTCACGCATTGCCGCGATGTCCTGAATTGCACCGAAAGCCCCAAACCACAGAAAGAACCCAACGACCCCAACGGCCACAGACAACGCAACCTCGGCACCGTCGCTTAACTGGCCCCACGACGCAGCCAGGGCCACCCCGACGATCATCAACACGAGGCACTTCAGACACACCCACAGCATCTCTGCACGATGTTCAACCCAACCACGAAGTTCGCTTTGGTCCATGTCGAGGTCCTTTCCTGAGAACGACAGAGGCAACAGTACAGAAACGGCGGCTCGATTGGAGACATAAGCTTGGTTTGACGATATTAAGGAGAGTTGTGGATCCTGCAGAGAAAAAGATTGCACTTCGAGCTATTAATTACGGCTTGCATGTGCTGACTACTACCGATGGAGAAAACTTCGGAGCTGGTGGGGTGAACTGGATTACCCAGACATCTTTTGATCCACCATTGGTGGCGGCTGGAGTGAAAGGCGACAGCGGGTCTGCTGCCATCATCGAGTCGACCGGGTCATTCGCGGTCAACGTGTTGGGAGCGGACCAACTTGAGGTGGGTAAAGCCTTTTTCCGTTCTACTTCCGTTGAAGGGAACCTTCTGAACGGCCACGAGTTCGAAGCTGGCCCCGAAACCGGCTGCCCACTGCTTGTGGAGTGTGCATACTGGTTCGAGGCTCGGGTTACGGACACGATCGCCCGCGGTGATCACACGCTGTTTGTTGCAGAAGTTGTTAACGCAGGTGTCCGCGACGATTCAGCCGTTCCTCTGGTCCTACGAGATACAGGGATGAATTACGGCGGATAACCCCAGTATTGTTCGGCGCGTATGCGCGGTCGAAGTCACTGGTTCGAGTCCTATAGCGTTCACACACAAAATCGCGGGTCAGAGGCCTAAACCAAGGTTGGGGTGACGCGACTAACGAGAGTGTTTTTGGTTTAGGGGCACTCCCGGAGACTAGGTATTTGGTGACTGGTAAGGTCGAATTCCGCTGTGTCGGCTTGACAACTGATTGAGCCAATCTGCTTGAGTAGATCAGAAGGGTGCATCGACCATGATGGATAACACGCAAGTGGCAAGCAAACCTGTTGAGGAAGGAAACATTGCGTTTCCCCAGCGCTGGAACAGTCTCAGTGAAGATGGTGACTACCGTGAGGTTTCTTTCCTGATGGGTGATTCTGAGTCGGGCCCGATGGCACGCGTCCTGAGTTTCCCTCCAGGTCGGGGGAGTGTTCGCGCGAACGGGCGGGCATATTCGCACCATCACCGTACTGACACGTTCCGAATTGCTCTTGCTGCCCATTCTCGACAGACCCGGGTGTCGGGCCGCTGGTTTGGTCCGGGGGATTTTGTGTTACGCGGTGCGAACGACGTGTACGTCGAATCGCTTGAGGGTGGCCACGGAGCGTTGCTGCTGCTCGTGAGCGCAGATCGCCGTGGCTACCATCCGGTCTACTCGGATCATGATCGAGCGGAAGCGGAAGCAACGCTGGACGAATCAGCGTCAGTCGTGTTCGGCGACGAGCAACCGCATTTTCATGACCACGACGATGATGTAGCGAGTGGAATTGCCGTGACCTTCGCAGACCTAGACTCCAAACGACCCGAGCTATACGGGGACCTGCACGACCAGACCAACTGGCATCGCATGTCGGATGGCTCTGATGTCGCGATGGTACTGATGGGCGATCCGTCTTCGGGGACGCTGGTCCAGATGACGCATTGGCCCAGTAAGGCATCGGAGGCGGCTAAATCTCCAAGCCAGACCGATAGATTCTGGCTCCTGATCGACGGCAGTTGCTCTATCGGCGAGCGGCTATATCACGCCGGCGATTTTCGTTTCCTGCCGGCCGGGACCGCTGACCCCAAGATCGTTCGTGGCGAGTCAGGTTCGACCGAGGTTGTGGTCATCGCGGATCGTGCTCATTGGATGGAGTCGGCTTGCGCTCAAGATCAAAACACTCGATCGGCCGAACTGGCGGGTCTTATCAAGCAACAGCACGAAGCGTTGCTGCTCGGATAACTGAACCAAACAGGGACCTCTGCGGGTAGACGGTATCTGAGGGGTTCGTGGCTGTAGCCGAAGGGTTCAGCTCCAGGGTTTTTCGAAACGTTGCTTCCAAGGTGGGTCTTCTAGTTCGATGGGCGTCCCATTGTTCTGGTCCTGTTGGGTGTCAGAGGAGGGTCGCCTTCCTACCCACATGCCAATTCCAAAGACTGCGAGTGCGAGAAGCAAACATGAGCTCATGTGCACAGTGTGGCAGCCCTTCTCACCTATTGACACTCTGTTGTTTCACGAAGCGACCATTTCTTGGGTCTTAAGGTGCGAGTCGGGTGGCACCTACGTTCAGACCATCACATAGCTGGGTCAGCAGCGTTGATTTGTTGACTCAATGACAAGAGGGTGAGGTTGTGGGTTAACCGCAGGCTCTACCGATGAGCATCATTAGGACGAATGCGCCCAGCCACCAGCCCCACAGTCGACCAGCCCTGGACCAGTCCCAAGAGTTACCTTCGCCTGATCGTGCCACGACAGCAACCTAATCCCTACTGGATGACCCGCACCACCAATGAAACAAGAACGATCAAACCGAAGATATAGACGTAACGCCATTGGCGCTTGTCTTGGGGCCGGTTCCCTTTCCACAGATCTTTCAGATTCACATGCTTGATCGTAGGCGTCCCGAATACGACAAAGGACCGCCCGGAAAGGCGGCCCATGCCAAACAGATAGGGGTGAATGCCTCAACTCATGCGATTAATTGGTCAAAAACACCCAATTATCAGCGCCGTATTGCCATGTATTGAACGCTTCCTCGGCCATCCCTGTAGCAATAAATTTCCCGCCCTGACCATCTGACTGATCACAAGGGATGGGATTGGCATCCCGCGCTTCTTTCGTGATTGACATCTGCGATCGAGAGCTAATGCCTCTTGCTTGGTATTCGGCAAATACCGCGTCGCTCATTACATCAAAAAATGAGATGTATTCAGACGTACCTGGCTCCAGCACGACGTAGGTGACGATCTCTGCTTGGCCATTGAAACGAGCTATGTAGCCCAAATGTTGTCCAGCTACCACTGTTCCGCCATTCTGCAGATTTTCAAGTAAATCCACGTGATGGAATTTAAAAGCCAGCCTTGGATATTCCGATGATTGAATCGTGAATTGGTACTCCGGACCTGCTGATGAGGAACTAGGCACGAGATCGGTAATGGTTCCATCTGCAGGTGCGTAAAATTTGACAGTCCCTTTTGTATCGTAACTACCAAAGTTTCCTGACCACCGTTGGTCCAGGGTGTATGCATCAAAGTAATGTTTCATGCTGCGGCATGACTGCCCTGTCGGGTCGTGTTCGTCATCTCCGAAGGTGTAATCGTGTCCATATGCGGCCCGCAGCTTCGTGATCGAAATATATGGAACGAGGTCAACAAAGTTGTTGACGGCGATCCTAGGGGGATTGGCAGGATCGACGGGAGGTCCAAGGTCTATTGGGCCATTACCAGGAGCTGGATTGGGCCTACTCGTAGGCCCATCATGGCGTTTAACGGTTGTGGGAGGTGCAGCTTGCTCTGTCTGGGGAGTGAAGTCGTCGAAACAGGACTCCAAAAGAGATAACTCCTCCCCGGTTGGGTCAGCGGTCATAAACTCCGCTGCTCGATCGGCACCCACGATCGATGCCGCGCATTCGAAGGGACTGAAGTCCCCAGAAGACAACATCAGGGTCTTGGCCTCATGGAACTTTTTGAGGCTCTCCTCATAGCCAGTATCGACTTGAACTTGAGTTGTCGACGTTGTCGAGGTTGTCGCTGGCGCAGTAGTGGTCGCGGCTGCCGCAGTTGTTGGCGGTACTGAATCTTCAGATTCGACGGACGTCGTCGGACCGGGTGACGCAGTGGTTGGTTTGGTGGTCTCGTTCGTCGTTGAAGATGACGAATTTCCGCAGGCCGCAGTAAGGAGCAGAAAAGCCAGAAAGATTGCGAACTTCCTCATTGCTTGAGCTTATTAGAAAGAGAGTCAGGGGATCATTTGGGAGTGGCCGCAAGCTTTTTGGTTCGCGGCATTGAGTTGCTCAAGGTTGTGTTCCTCAGGTCCGACTTTGTGAACGCCTTGGTACACGGCGGTCACCGCGCCGGGGAATATAAACAGCGTCAAGTCCAAATGAACAGACTAAACGAAAGGCCCTGTTCGGAATATCATTCAGTTCATGGCCGATTTTCACGCTGATGGGAAGCGATTGTGGGACACCCTCCATCAGCTCGCTGA
>Ga0163108_10000354_pt1 | contig 34212 bp, 31 predicted proteins | sample Fk1155metaG_FD_109644 | JGI IMG/M metagenome (GOLD analysis project Ga0163108, IMG submission 109644) | Marine microbial communities from the Central Pacific Ocean - Fk160115 155m metaG | ecosystem: Environmental > Aquatic > Marine > Oceanic > Photic zone | place: The Central Pacific Ocean...
CAGGCTCTGGTTCAGGCTCTGGTTCAGGCTCTGGTTCAGGCTCTGGTTCAGGCTCTGGTTCAGGCTCTGGTTCAGGCTCTGGTTCAGGCTCTGGTTCAGGCTCTGGTTCAGGCTCTGGTTCAGTCGCGGCGGCTTCCGGCTCAACGTCATCCGCTTTAACGAACGCTTCGTCAGGCGTTTCTGGAGTCTCAGAATCCGTTGCTTCACTCAAATCTTCTTCTGGAACATCCGCACCCAATTCTCGGGCGAAATCATTCCAGGGATCGTCATTCTTCTGTGGTTCGTCGTTCGGCATCAGCAGTATGTCTTATTCTTTCTCGGCACTTCGCTAAGCCAAGCAACCTGCGGTTGCTCCGGTGCCGTTGGCAAGGCTCTTCCAGCCCAAAGAATCATTCTAGCCCGTGGCAACCGCTGTGGGAAGTCGCATATGAAGAGACAACTGGGCCGCTGAGGCTATCGGGCGGCCCCTCTGGACGCTAGAAAAAGGGAAGCCGGGACATTTGTTGTGCCCCGGCTCCCCTGCGATGCCCCGCCCGACCCCAATATCTTTGGGCCTGGTGGTCTATTTCCGATCGACAAGCATCGATCCGTTGTCTGCGACGTTAAAGAGGGGGTGGTTATAGTCCTTGCTGCGAGCAGTCCGGGAGCCCGGGAAAAATACGAGCCCCGTCGTGACATTCCAGTTCTCCTCTTGGAATCCTATCCCGGGGCTTGATTCCTCCGGTATGAGGTAAGTAAAACCGGCTCGCAATGCCCACCGATCGCTGAGCGGAACGTCGGCATCGGCGCCGATCAGCGCGTCACTGTCGCCCGAGAAACCGACGAACAGTCGTCCGGTGGCCCCACAATCCTCAAGCTGTCGGCGGTAAAAGAACGCGTAGACATCCGTGGTCACCCAATCTTCAACGATGTCCCCCGAACTCAACTCGGATACTGACTGCGAGTCCTGTGTGTTCGAAGTGAACCAGAGGCCAAATTCATGACCACAGGGGTTTATCCAGCTCATCTCTCCTCGCAGCTGAACCAGTTCGTTGTCAAAATACCAGTCGTCGCGAAGATAATCGATTACTACACCCCCTTGCCATCCCCAGTCGGCACGACGGAAAAAACCGCCTGTGACGAAGACCTGCTTGCGGTCGGTTTCGCTAAAAGCGGATCCGGAAAAGTGAGATTGGGTCCAACGGGCGCCAAACTGGGATCCAATTTCCCAGGGAAAACAGGCCACCGGAGCACCCCAGTTGATACCTTCGTAGAACCCGAAGCTACCCATTTCGCCACGATTAGCTGGACCTGTAACGCCCTGGACGCCAGCAAAGAAATCAACTCGCTCAAGCCAACGACCGGGGCAGGGAACCAGGCATCCGTCTGCACAACCAAGACAGTCTTCCCCGTGCTCAATGACAGCTCCGTCAATAATCTCGCCTTCCATCACGATCTCACCGTCAATGCCGCTGACGTATTCTCCGGGCAACAAGCTGGAGCTTGAGAGGATGGCCCTTTGCTCCGGAGGTGTAGCATGCAAACGGCGGGTACTGTAGTTATAAGACGCGGCCATAACCTGGGCGTCGTCCACGTGATCAAACGGAGACTCGAGGCCAGCCGGCGCCGCCTCGCGATGCGAACGGATATTTTCCAATTGTCGGTCCGTTTTTGATACGCTACCATTACGCAGCGGATTCCCCTGAGCCCACAAGGGACAAGTCAAGCCAAGGACGAGCGTTAGGCTCATCATCCCAGCGAGGCCTCTGCTGCCACGAACCAAGCGTACCCGCGCCTTGCCACTTGTTGAAATATTACGCATCCTACAATCCTTCCGTTTTCACTCTGACGGTACACCAATAGGGCGATGCCCAATGATCGATTACCGGTGTTATCGGGCCTTCTCTCACCGGAACTTTCGTTAAAAGTTAAATAACCCGCAGGCTCGTCGGCATCTTGCCTATATTACTGCTCCGCGACTCCCAACCCCGCTTTGTGAACCGGGCTAAACCGTTGATTTCGTAGCTTCAGACAGCTTGACCCGGCTCCACTCTCTATGTCAGACTTTTTGTGAAATCAGCGTACATCCGGAAATTCGCTAGCAACCAGGATTATTACATGGCCATCCCGCCCACTCCTACGCGGTCCCCAAACCGTCGTCGTTTCCTTCAGTGGGTTGCCGGCACCGCTGCGCTGACGCCGACACTAGGACCAACTGCACGGGCTTCTCTTCCGGCTAAACCGCTTATCGACGCACACTCTCATATCTGGAGTCGGGACACCAGCAGATTCCCACTGACCGAGGGTGCAACTTTAAAGGACTTGGATCCGCCGAGTTTTACGATCAACGCACTCTTAAAGCTGACAGCCGCCCATCGCGTCGGACGGATTGTGCTAATCCAGCACCACCTATTTCACGGCTACGACAACTCCTATCTGATACACGCTGCAGCTCTACATCCAACTGTCTTTCGGGTTGTCGGAATGGTCAATGATTTGGATCGCGATCCGGCCCGACAGATGAGATCGCTTCTTGCTTCTCGCGTGACAGGTTTTCGGATCACCAGCTGGATTCGCAAGAAAGAATGGCTTAAAGGCAACGGGATGGAATCCATGTGGCGATGTGCCGCCGAAACCGGCCAGGCGATCTGCTGCCTGATGGACCCACCGGACCTACCATCGCTGGATGAAATGTGTAAACGTCACCCGCGGACGCCGGTGGTGATTGACCATTTTGCCCGCATCGGTGTGGACGGAAAGATACGCCTGCAGGACATCAGGAATCTCTGCAAACTCGCTCGCCATCCCCACACCCACGTCAAGTTATCCGCATATTACGCACTCGGTTCGAAAAAGGCACCCTACCTCGACCTACTACCCATGATCCGCCAGGTCGTCGACGCTTTTGGTCCAGGAAGATGCATGTGGGCCAGCGACAGTCCCTACCAACTAGAGGACGGTCATGATTATGTAAGCTCCTTAAAACTGATCCAAAACCATTGCGATTTCCTCGGCGATGGAGATCGCGACAAGATTTTACGCGGAACCGCGCAACGGGTCTACTTCAGCCAATAAACCGCCAATCTATTCTCATTTTCCATCGCAGCAGAAAGCCCTTACGATGCCTGATCGCCCAAATATTATCTTCATTATTACGGACCAGCAGCGTTACGACACGATCTGCAGCCTCGGCCACAGCCACATGGACACGCCCCATCTCGATCGGCTCGTTTCCGAAGGAGCCACCTTTAGCCAGTGCCATGTAACCGCTGCCTCATGCGCACCCGCACGAGCGAGTCTCTTCAAGGGATATTACCCACACACGACGGGAATCCTGAAGAACGCTGATCAATGGCGGCGCAGCTGGATCGAACTTCTTAACGATTCAGGCTACCACTGCACCAACATTGGAAAGATGCACAGCTGGCCTTTCGAGACTCCACTCGGTTTCGACGAGCGATATGTCGTAGAAAACAAGGATCGCTACCTGGAAGGCCGATATTATTTTGACGAGTGGGACAAGGCACTTCGTTTCCGCGGTCTCGTCAAACAACAGCGTGAACTCTACCGCCAGCTTCCTGATTACCAGGATCGCATCGGTGCGTTTGAGTGGAACCTCCCTGAGGATACCCACCCCGACACCTTCGTGGGGCAAATGGCCACTTGGTGGCTCAAGGCTCACCCTCGGATAGAGCCGCTTTTCCTGCAAATTGGTTTTCCCGGCCCCCATCCGCCGTACGACCCCGTCCCACGTTACGCAGAGCCTTACCTCGAGAAGGACTTGCCGCTTCTGGAGGTCACGCAGGAGGAGCTCGACAACCAGCCACCACCGTTCAAGGAGTTACGGATTCACAACAACGCCATCGACCATGACTCCGTGGTGCTTCCTCTCGACCCAACTCATGAACAGCGCCACCGCCAACGCGCCTACTACCTGGCCAACGTCACGATGATTGACGAGCAGGTCGGCGAGATCATGAAGACCCTGGAATCCTCCGGCTACCTCGACAACACGGTCGTCTTTTTTACGTCTGACCATGGCGATTGCCTCACGGACCATGGACACAGCCAAAAATGGACCATGTATGACGCCATCACGCGGGTCCCGTTGATCGCCTGGTCCCCCGGACGAATTCCAGCCGGACTCGTTATCGACGGACTCTGCCAACAAATGGACCTCGGTCCGACCATTCTCAACCTCGCCAAGATTCCAGTTCCCGAAACACTCGAAGCGATCCCCCTCAACGAGGCCCTCCGGGGAGATGATTGGAAAGGTCGCGATTACGTGTACGCTGAGCAGGCCCGCGACGGGATTCTCACGGACACGGATTTCATGACCATGGTCCGCAGCAGGGATTGGAAATTAGTGCATTTCCTGGATGAACCGTTTGGCCAGCTATTCAACCTGGCCGATGACCCCGACGAGTTGACCAATCTGTGGGACGTTCCGGAACACGCGGATCAGAAATCGGGAATGCTCGCGGTCCTGCGGGAATGGCGGATTCGCAGCCAGTATGAAACCGCCGATTGGTGCGCCGAATGGCGGTAGGTAGCCGACCTAGTATTCGAGAATACTGAAGAGTTCTCGGCCGGCGAGCCGTTCGGCACCGTCCAGAAAGGTAAGGTTTATCAGGAAACCGCAACCGACCACGGTTGCACCACACTGCTCCACCAGTCGGCAGCAGGCTTCTACGGTCCCACCGGTGGCCAAAAGATCATCGATAATCAACACGCGTTGCCCGGGGGCAATGCTGTCCTCGTGGATCTCGAGGCAATCCGTACCGTATTCCAGCTGATATTCCAATGAATGGGTCCGAAACGGCAACTTCCCGGGCTTTCTCACTGGAACGAACGCTGCCCCCAGTCGCATCGCCAATGGCACCGCGAAAATGAAACCGCGTGCTTCCGCAGCTGCAATGATGTCAACCGCCTGCTCATCATAGCGGCTGACAAAACGATCAATACACTGGGCAAACGCATCGGGGGAACTCAGCAAGGGCGTTATATCCCGGAACAGGATGCCGGGCTTTGGGAAATCCGGCACGTCACGGATATATTCCTTGAGATCCAACAAATTCTCTCCCGACATTTCGACTCCCGCGTTTGAACAGACGCTGACCATTTAATGAATAGCCCGACAGAAAAAGCCTGCAGTATTCCAGTGGCTAGTTGATTGGAAGCCCATCCAGGGATCGGTCTCGAGGGTCCTTGAGACCGTTCGCAAGCCTGTCGATAGCCTGGTTTTCTATCTGCCTGACACGTTCACGCGTCAGGTTCAATTCCGCACCGATTTCCTTGAGAGTCTGGGCGGGACCACCGTCTAGCCCAAATCGCATCTTCAAAATGTCAGATTCTCGACTATCCATGGAGTCAAGCATGCCTCGAACCTGGTTCAAGACGTCTTCCTCCAGCAATGAGTCCTGCGGGCTGCGAGTGCGATCATCCGTCACGATGTCACCAAGGCTCCATCCCGCATCAGGTGAATCGGTTTGGGGAGTTGCCTGGTGGATCTGAATTGCCTTGCGAATAATCGGAAGTTTCTTTTTCGGCAACGCCAGGCTACGTGCGACTTCTTCAGCCGTGGGAGTCCGTTTCAGAACATCGGTGAGCCGTGCAGTGGCCCGACGCCACTTCGACAGCAATTCCACCATGTAGGCAGGCACACGGATTGTTTTGGCGGAGTTGATAAGGGAACGCTTGATTGACTGCTTGATCCAGTAACTGGCGTAGGTGCTAAAACGCGTCCCCATCTCGGGATCAAAACCTTCCACAGCCCGCAGCAGGCCCAGGTTTCCTTCCTCGATCAAATCCTGCAACGCAAGACCATTACCGGAATAGCCTCGGGCAATGTTTACCACCAGCCGAAGGTTCGCCCGCACCATATGATCACGCGCCTCAGCGTCGCCCTTGGCAATCTTGCGAGCCAGGGAACGTTCTTGTTCGCCCGTGAGAAGATCCGTCTGATTGATCTCTCGCAGGTACGTTTCAAGTGGCGTCTGCACGCCACGGCGTTTCTGTGGCTTAACCGCGGGTTCGTTCGCTATCGACATAATTACTTCTCGTTTATCTTGTTCGTACGGAAGGGTTTGCTGGCCGGTACTTAGGGTATCGGCGACGATGGCGAATTCCTGTACGAAGCCCACCCGTATAGCGGGTAGCACGGATGTTCCCGGATTAACGACCGTAACAAAAAAAGGGGCCTTGCATGGCAAGGCCCCTCATTTAATAGCGACACGCTCCGGAGGAGCTGTGTCAATCGTCGGTTTCGGTGTCCTCTGAGGCTTCTGCCTCGGGTTCCACCGTTTCCTCTGCGGATTCATCGGCCGCCGTCGACTCGTCTTTACCGTCAGATTCGCCCGAATCGTCACTGTCCTTTTCATCGGACGCAGCTTCCACATCATCGCCAGGCTCATCGTCTCCTGGCGTTTCTTCTTCAACTACAGTCGAAATCAGCGGTCCACCCGTACCCAGTCCGCCCTTCAGGTCGGAAGTGTCCATAGCGACACGTGTTTCCGTCGCAGCCACCTCGTCCTCCTCGGCCCACTCAACGCGTTTGCGAGAGAGTCCAATTTTCCGATCCTCGGTGTCAACACGGAGGATCTTCACTTCGAGCTCCTCGCCCACCGAAACGATGTCCTCTGGATTTTCAACCTTTTGATCAGCTAATTCTGAGATATGCAGCAGCCCTTCCAGGTTTTCTTCGAGACCGACGAAAACGCCAAAATTTGTGATCTTGGTAACGGCCCCCTTGACCACCTGGCCCGGTTGATAGCGGCTCGGGATATCGTGGCTCCACGGATCGTCACTAAGCTGCTTGAGACCCAGTGCGATTCGACGCCGTTCCTGATCTACCGAAATGACACGGCAGGTAACTTCCTGCCCCTTTTCGATCATCTCGCTCGGGTGGCTAATCTTGCGCGTCCAGCTCATGTCAGAGACGTGCAACAAGCCATCGATTCCCTCGGTAAGCTCGATGAACGCACCGTAATTAGTAAGATTCCGAACCTTGCCGGTGACGTCCGTGTCTACTGGATAGTCCTCGGCAACCTTAGTCCATGGATTCTCCTGCGTTTGCTTGATACCCAGCGATAATTGCTGCCCCCCCTTGTCGACGCCCAGCACAACGACTTCAATCTCGTCGCCAATCTGAACGAGTTCGCTCGGATGATTAATGCGTCGCGTCCAGGACATCTCGCTGATGTGAACGAGGCCCTCGATACCAGGTTCCAGCTTAACGAATGCACCGTAGCTCATTACGTTGACCACGGATCCGTTGATCCTGCTGTCGACAGGATACTTCTCTTCCACACCATCCCACGGGTTATCTTCTTTCTGCTTGAGACCCAGAGCGATTTTTTCCTTCTCGTAATCGATATTAAGAATCATCACATCGAGTTCTTCGTCAATGGAAACCAATTCCGACGGGTGGGAGATTCGTTCCCAGCTCATGTCTGTGATATGCAGCAAGCCATCAATACCGCCCAGGTCAACGAAGGCCCCAAAATCAGCGATATTTTTAACCACACCCTTGCGCAGTTCGTTAACGACCAGGGTCTTCATTAGTTCATCACGATCAGATTTCCGCTGACGTTCTATTAACGATCGCCGACTGACAACGATGTTGCGACGGGCCTCGTCAATCTTAAGGACCTCACACTCAACTTCCTGACCGATGTAATCCGCGATGTCGCTGGGACGGCGGATGTCTACCTGGCTGGCAGGAAGAAATACGTTGACGCCGATGTCCACCAACAGTCCACCCTTGATTTTTCGGGTCACATTCCCCTTCACGACCTGGCCTTCCTCGATCTCCTTCATCATCTTCGTCCATGCCATGATTTTCTCAGCTTTCCGCTTGCTGAGTGAAACCATGCCATACGGATCGTCTGCGGCGCCTGACTCATCTTCCACATCCTCGATGAGGACCTGCACACTTTTGCCTACTTCCGGGGGGTCATCCTCATCCCATTCGTAGGATGAAATCGTACCTTCACTTTTAAAACCCACATCCACGAGAACCATGTCGTCCTCGACGCGGATAATTCGTCCCTCGACGACGTTGTTGACCGTGTAATCTGCCTCGTTTTCCAATGAAACGTCGAGCACGTCATCCTGGCCGGAAAAGAGTCCGTCCAGCTCTTGGGTAAGATTCTCGTCTTCGAGACTTCGAATGAGATTGCGATTGACCATGATACCTTTTTGCCGCCTAGGCCACCTTGCTCCTGCCGCGGCAAGAGAAACTGTGAGTCGGGGCCAAGCGAGCCGTGTTAGATGCCTATTCGACGGTTCGAGTCGCCACCATGGCGAGCTTAATTTCAAGACCGGCGCAATTGCGCAAATCTAACAAAAACAGCCTGTTTCAACAACCCAACTGCGCATGGACGTTGACCCCGGCTTGGTCACATGATAGAAGTAGGGCTTCCCAATTTGCCACTCTTTAACCCGAGGAGTAAATCTACCGTGGGCTGCAGTGAACGTCGCAAAGAACTCAAACGCCGCCGGCACCGAAAACGTAAGCTGGCACATTACAAGTCGCACTTGGCAAAGGCCAGTGTCTCCGACAAGACCATTATCGCCGACAAGTTGAGAAAACTGACTGTCGGAGCGGACGAAATCATCGCCAGGCTCGATCTTGAAGAGCGATAGGCCGCCCCGCGAACGGTTCACAGCGAGCTTTCGACACATTGGTCGCTAGTTTCCTGGACGGCTCTCAGGTTGATCTCGCCACCGTGCCCGGCAATCGCCACGGTGCCTTCGTCACCTACCTCGCCCTGAAGAATCATGCGCGCCAACGGGTTGGCAATCTGCTGCTGAACAACCCGCTGCAACGGACGAGCACCATAGCTTGGGTGATAGCCCTCTTCGCGCAGCACCTCGATCGCGGATTGTTCAACCTGCAAGACCATTCCCCTGGCGGATAATATTCGGGCTAGTTTCTCGACCTGGAGCTTCGCGATCACGCCTATCTCATCAGCACCCAGGGGCCTGAACACAATGGACTCGTCGATGCGGTTGAGAAATTCCGGAAGCAACCTCGCTCGTAACGCCTCCTCGGCCCCCTCACGAATGTCCGCCTCCGTTCCTCCCTCCTCGCTGATCCGCTGAATCGCCTGACTGCCAATATTACTGGTCATCACCACCAGGCAGTTTGAAAAGTCGACGGTTCGCCCCTGGCTGTCCGTCAAGCGGCCATCGTCAAGCAATTGAAGAAGCACGTTCATGACATCCGGATGCGCCTTTTCGATCTCATCCAGTAATACCACGCTGTAAGGCTGACGGCGTACAGCCTCGGTGAGTTTCCCGCCCTCCTCATAACCCACGTACCCTGGGGGCGCTCCAATCAAACGACTAACGGAGTGTCGCTCCATGTACTCGCTCATGTCGACACGAACAATACTCCCTTCGTCGTCGAACAGAAGTTCAGCTAGTGCCTTGGAGAGCTCTGTCTTTCCAACACCGGTGGGTCCAAGGAAAATAAAAGAGCCGATGGGTCGGTGAGCCTCCTGTAGGCCAACTCGACTTCGACGTACCGCGTCCGAAACGGCCGCGACAGCGTGGCTTTGCCCGATTACCCGTTGGCCGAGACGCTGCTCCATTGCCAAGAGCTTATCTTTTTCCGCTTCCACCATCCGAGTTACGGGAATACCCGTCCAACGGCTCACAACCTCTGCAATCTCCTCAGGCGTGACCTCTTCCCGGAGCAGGATAGCATCCGTACGTTGCGCCTGATTGCCTGATGCACCGTGGCCCGCCGCAGCCAGCAATCGTTTGCGCTGCGCATCCAGCTCATACAGCGATTGGTAGTCGGCCTCACTGACCGGCAACTGTCGCGAGCGATTCGCTTGTATTGAGTGATCCAGCAATTGAAACTCGTGCTCATTGGCCTCGATCTGCTGTCGCAATTGCTGTTCGTCCGTCATCTCCAACTTCTCGGCATTCCACTGGCCTAACAGTGCAGCCTCTGATTCTTTCAAGCGGTCAATTTTCGAAACCAGGCACGCCAACTCCGCAGTTTCGCCCTCGTCACATTCCTCACGCAACTGTCGGGCTGCAAGTTCGCAGCGTGTCAATTCCCGCTGAACCTGGTCAATCTCAACAGGAACACTGTCTCGCTCCATGGCCAACTTGCTGGCAGCTTCGTCCACCAGATCAATTGCCTTGTCTGGTAGAAAACGATCGCCGATATACCTGTCCGAAAGGCGGGCCGCCGCCAAAAGTGCCGAGTCACGAATCTTAACCCCATGATGGGCCTCGTACCGCCCCTTGAGGCCGCGCAAAATCGTGACCGAATCGTCAACCGTAGGTTCAGCGACCTGTACTGGTTGGAAGCGCCGCTCGAGCGCTGAATCCTTTTCGATGTGCTGGCGATACTCGTCCAGCGTCGTCGCCCCGATACACCGAAGTTCGCCGCGTGCCAACGCTGGCTTCAGAAGATTTGCGGCATCGGCCCCCCCCTCAGCGGCGCCAGCGCCTACCACGGTATGAAGTTCGTCGACGAATAGAATCACGCCACCGTTTGCATCCTGCACTTCTCGCAACACGGCCTTTAATCGTTCCTCGAATTCACCGCGAAACTTAGCCCCCGCCAAAAGCGACCCCATGTCCAACGAAACGACACGCTTTCCTTCCAGGGATGATGGCACGTCGCCTTGCACGATGCGCAACGCCAGGCCTTCAGCGATAGCGGTTTTCCCGACACCCGGCTCCCCGATCAGTACGGGGTTATTCTTCGTCCGGCGGGACAAGACCTGGATCACACGCCGGATCTCGGCATCACGTCCGACCACCGGATCCAGTTTTCCGAGCCGGGCAAGTTCGACCAGATCAATTCCGAATTTGTCCAGTGATTGAAAGACCTCCTCGGCAGCGGGCGTGTCGACCGGAGAGTTACCCCTAATCCCCGCCACCGCCGACATCCATTCGTCGGCTTCAATGCCACCAAGCTTGAGAACACGGCCCGAGGTCCAGCGGTCCTCTGCCAGCGTTACTACCAGCTGGTCCATGCCGACAAGCTGATCCCCTTTGTTTTGAGTTGCCTCTACGGCGGACGCTATTAACTGCAAAAGTTCCTGCCCTGCAGCAGGCGGGTTTCCCCCGGAAACCCGACTCATCGCGCTTAATTCGGCCTCGATCACCCTGTCCAGGTGGGCCCGATCCACGCCCAGCCTATTGATCGCCTGGCTAGCCACGCACTGACTGTCCTGCAGAACTGCAGAGAGGAGGTGTAATGCGTTGATCTCCGGGTGACCACGGCGGACCGCCAAGTCCTGGCTGTTTACCATCGCTTGCTGGCTTCTTGAAGTGAACTTTTCAGGCTTCCAATCCATAAGGGTTCTCCTCCCGTACCAGAGTTAAGAATCAGCAAGCAGTAAACATCCTCCCAGTTCAAAAAACCGCAACACGCCTCGATGGCCGTCGCCCGTATTCGGCTAATCTTTCACTTCAAAGTCCGCATCGATTGCGTCATCCGCAGCCTCTTCGGTTGGTGCTTCCGTTTTGCTTTCACCCTCTGCTCCCGCATTCTCGTAAAGCGTCTTACTGAAAGCGTGCGAAGCCTGCTCCAACTCCGAAACTGCGGTTCGAATTGTCTGCGTATCATCTGATTTAGCCGCCTCCCGGGTTCGCTCAATCGCGGCGTTCAGCGATGACGTGTCCTCGTCACTCAGCTTTTCGGCGTTCTCCTTGATCATCTTTTCCATTTGATAGCAAAGGTTATCCGCCTGGTTGCGGGCTTCAACTAACTCGAACTGCCGCTTGTCTTCTTCGGCGTTATCCTCCGCGTCACTCCGCATCGCGTCTATTTCCGCATCCGAAAGCCCAGCCGACTCCTCGATGCGGACCGTCGCCTCCTTATCGCTGCCGAGATCCTTGGCTGTGACCTGCAGAATTCCGTTCGCGTCGATATCAAATTTAACCTCGATCTGGGGCACTCCACGCGGGGCCACCGGGATACCCTCCAGGTTAAATTCGCCGAGCAGGCGATTGTTGATCGCCATCTTTCTCTCTCCCTGATATACCTTGACGGTCACGGCCGTTTGATTGTCTCCCGCCGTACTAAATACGTTCTTTTTCTCCTGCGGAATCGTCGTGTTGCGTTCGACAAGTGCGGTAAGAACGCCGCCTTCCGTCTCAATCCCGAGAGTCAACGGCGTGACATCCAGAAGCAGAACATCCTTGCGGTCACCCGCCAGTACGCTTCCCTGGATAGCTGCTCCGATGGCCACCACTTCATCCGGATTCACTCCCTGGTGCGGATCTTTCCCGAAAAGATCTTTGACCATTTCGCGAACTCGCGGGACGCGCGTCGATCCGCCCACGAGGACCACTTCATCGATATCCGAAGGTTTAAACTTCGCGTCCTCAAGGGCCTGCAGTACCGGTTGCCGACAACGATCCACCAGCACGTCAATCATTTCTTCAAACTGTGCTCGCGTGATAGCCACCTGCAGATGTTTCGGGCCACTAGCATCGGCCGTAATGAATGGGAGATTGATATCCGTCTGTGGCACCGTGCTAAGCTCCCGCTTAGCTTTCTCGCAGGCTTCCTGCAATCTCTGAAGAGCCATCGTATCTTCTCTCAGGTCAATTGCGTGCTCGGTTTTGAATTGATCTGCCACGAAGTTAATCAAGACGTCGTCAAAATCATCCCCGCCGAGGTGCGTATCGCCGCTGGTACTAACCACCTGAAAGACACGACTCTCCTCTTCATCACCCGCGTCCGCAACTTCCAGCACGGAAACGTCAAAGGTGCCGCCGCCCAGGTCAAAAACGATGATTCGTTCATCTTTCTTCTTATCGAGCCCATAGGCCAGGGCCGCCGCCGTCGGTTCATTAATGATACGGGCCACCTCCAGGCCGGCGATTTGCCCGGCATCCTTGGTAGCCTGTCGCTGTGAGTCATTAAAATAGGCGGGTACCGTGATCACGGCCTTATTCACCTTGTGACCAAGATAGGACTCTGCTGCCTCCTTCAACTTGCGGAGGGTCTTGGCGGAAATCTCCTGGGGTGTGTACTCCTCATCGTTAATCTCGATCTTGACATAATCACCCGCCTCACCCGTGATTGGATAAGGCACCATTCTTTCTTCCCCCTCGACCTCGTGATGGCGACGTCCCATAAACCTTTTCACGGAGTACACCGTTCTCTTGGGATTCGTCACAGCTTGCCGGCGCGCAGGCTCACCAACCAGATTTTCTTCCTGATCGGTAAACGCCACCACACTCGGTGTCAGCCTATTACCCTCAGCATTGGGTATCACCTTCGGATCACTACCCTCCATGACCGCTACCACGGAGTTGGTTGTCCCCAAATCGATTCCGATAATTTTTTCACCTTGTGCCATGTGAACCTCCTCAGCGCTATGCTTCTCTGAATGAAACCTATTCTCTTGATATGCCATGACGCGATTGATTGACTGCCGTAGAGCAGACTGAATCTTGCGCCTTGAATATTCCTGACACCTAAGAATGCAAAGGCCGTGCCATGGAAACAAATAGACTTGTCGCAGCGTCCGCAACCCATGGCGCAAACGCACTTTACGATAGTTTTCGTTGGTTTCCCCGACATCTGTTTTGGGCTCGATCGTCACAAAACTGCCAAAATGGCACGTTCGTCCTCACCCCCAGGTGCCCTCGCTTGTCCGTTCGCCTCCTTCCGGGACCGCACGACGCCGTTGACACCCGGGCCGCGTGCCACTACAAGAACCGCTTCTAAAGGGCTTCGCTTTCCGCTCCCCAACGTTCCTGGTCAGGAGACCAACCATGGCAAAGCGCAAAACAAACCGCAGTCGGCCGCCGGTTCGCGCTGCGCGTGGAAAACCGTCCACCCTTGCTGAACTACGCAAGATTGAACGCCAATTCTTAAGGTTAATGTCGGCCCACGCCCGACTCGTCAGCCGCCTCGCAAATTCAGAAAACGTGGCCGCACAGGAGGGCGTCACTCCACTTGCCCTCGAGGCTCGTCTCGGGACGCTCGCTGAGAGTGCCAAGGGCCCCCTTGAACCGCTTACCGTCAAACGTATCATGCTCGAACTAGCTCGCGCCGAAGCAGCTCTGTTGGCTCCCGTGAGCGTCTCTTACCTGGGCCCGCAATACAGCTACAGCCACTTGGCTGCCATGGAACGGTTCAGCGCAACTGCGACGTTGACTCCCGTAGCCACGATCGCAACGGTTTTCGAGGATGTCCACGAGGGACGAACCTCGTTTGGGCTGGTCCCACTGGAAAATTCTACCGATGGTCGCGTGGTCGATACGCTGGGCATGTTCACCCGCCTCCCGGTCCGCATCTGTGGCGAGGTTCAATTACGGATCCACCACAACCTGCTATCCAAGGGCCCCCCGGAAAAGATACGGGAAATCCAGAGTAAACCACAGGCCTTGTCCCAGTGTCGCCAATGGCTGACCAAGCACTTTCCGCAAGCCCGTCTGACCCATGCCGCCAGCACCACGGAAGCCGCCCAACTTGCTTCCAACAAACCGGCGATCGCGGCCGTAGCGAGTCTCCCGGCTGCTGAGGAATACGGCCTTCAGGTTCTCGCCGCTAACATTGAAGACAACCCGAACAACATTACGCGTTTTGCCGTCATTGGTGACTCCCCAACGCCGCGAGTGCGCGGCGCCAAGACTTCGCTGATGTTCGAGATTTCCCATCGTCCTGGTGGGCTGGCTGATATCATGGCTATTTTCAAGCGCAATCGGCTTAACCTCACTTGGATTGAATCGTTCCCCCTGCCCGGGCGTGCCCAGGAATACCTCTTTTTCATCGAACTCGAAGGCCATCAATTGGAACCCAGGGTGAAGCGGGCGCTGGGCTCCCTGGAGCGGAAGTCAGTCCGGCTCGAGATTCTTGGCTCCTATCCCTCCAGCCCTCCCCTTAGCTAGCAACCGTTCCGCTGACTGTCCGGCCTTTTCTCACCCGGAGGCGATGTGCTAGACTGCGCGGCCTGATTAGCACTTCCCCACCCCGGAACAGCGAGCATCTCACCGTGATTATCATACTGAAATCGGACGCTACGGCCGCGCAGCGTGACCAGCTGATTGCCCACATCGAACAACTTGGCCTGAAGGCACACCTAAGCGAGGGAACGTTTCGCACGATCCTGGGTGTTATTGGGGATGAGAGCTTGATCAGTGCGGATCAATTGCGAGCCACACCTGGCGTCTCTGATGTGGTGCCGGTCCTGCCTTCCTATAAGCTTGCGAGTCGTGAGGCCCATCCTCAGCCGAGTATCGTCGACGTTAAGGGCGCAAAATTTGGTGGTGGCCACATTTCCTTTATCGCCGGACCTTGCGCCGTCGAGGACCACTCCCGCATGCAGGCGATTGCGGCAGCGGTGAAGGCCGCCGGGGCTCACGTCTTCCGCGGTGGCGCCTACAAACCTCGCACGAGCCCTTATTCGTTCCAGGGCATGGGACTTGAGGGACTCAAGGTACTTCGGGCAGTCGGTGACGAATTCGACATGCCGGTTGTCAGCGAGGTCACTGACCCCCGACATCTAGATCAATTGGTAGAACACGTTGACATGCTCCAGGTCGGCGCCCGCAACATGCAGAACTTTGCGCTCCTCGCTGAAGTTGGGCGCACCTCCACCCCCGTCCTAATGAAGCGTGGCATGAGCGCCACTCTAACTGACCTGTTAATGTGTGCGGAGTACGTGCTGGCCCATGGCAATCCAAACGTCGTTCTTTGTGAGCGGGGAATCAAAAGTTTTGACACCGCAACGCGCAATCTTTTTGATGTCGCTGCCGTGCCTGCCATTCACGAATTATCCCATCTGCCGATCATCGTTGACCCTAGTCATGCCACGGGTCGCCCCGATCTCATTCCACCCTGTGCCCTGGCAGGTATTGCGGCAGGAGCCGATGGGGTGCATATTGAGGTCCATGACTGCCCAGCGGAAGCACGTTCCGACGGCCCCCAGGCCTTGTTGCCTGAACAGTACGCCGAACTGGCCGAGGCCATGAGGTCGATGGCTACGCTTGTAAAAAAACAATTCCCAGAACACGAGAAAGAAATATGAGACGCCCTTTTATCGCTGGCAACTGGAAAATGAACCTGTCGCAGGATGAGTGTCGCTCGCTGGCTTCGGAAATAGCTTCTGAACTCGCTGGCCCCGCCGACTGCGACGTGGCCGTTTGCCCCCCCTTTGTTTATTTAGAAACCGTGCTTAACGCCGTAGCGGGCAGTTCCGTGAAGGTTGGTGCCCAGAATCTCTATCCCGAGCCCTCCGGGGCTTTTACCGGTGAGATCAGCGCTTCGATGCTATCTGATCTCGGCGTGTCCTACGCCATCCTGGGTCATAGTGAACGCCGCCACATCCTGGGTGAAACCGATGCCCAGGTATTCAGCAAGCTGCAGGCTGCCCTCGCTTCCGGGCTTTCGCCTATCGTCTGTGTTGGCGAAACCCTCGAGCAACGCGAGGCGGGACAGACGAACGAGGTGGTTTCGAGTCAATTCCACGGTTCTATCGCGCAATTGTCGGAGGAAGACTTTGCGCAGGTTACCATCGCCTACGAACCGGTCTGGGCCATTGGAACCGGCAAGGTAGCAACCCCAGAACAGGCTGAGGAAGTCCATTCTAACCTACGCAACGTCATTGAAAGCCGCTACAATACGAGCATTGCAGCGGCCGTACGCATTCAATATGGCGGCAGCGTAAAACCAGACAACGTGGCCCAATTAATGGCCCAGGAAAACATCGACGGGGCCCTGGTTGGCGGTGCCGCCCTGAGTCCCGAGAGTTTCCTTGGGATTGTACACGGGGCCGTAGGCCAGTAACCTACTGGATACTAGGCGTTAGCAGCTAATTTTCGCTCAGCTCGCCACGCCGACGATCTTTTGTACCAAGAAAGAGGGACTCAGAAATTATCATGGACTTTTTGCTGCTTGCACGCTTTTCCCATGTCTGCCTGGGTCTTTCACTGTTCTTTCTGTCTGTCTTTTTAGTCTTGCTGATCCTGGTTCAACGCGGCCGTGGTGGCGGACTGGCTGGCGCTCTCGGTGGCGCGGGTGGCCAAAGCGCATTCGGTGCCAAGGCGGGCGATCTTTTCACGGTGATTACCTCCGTCGGTGCCCTCCTCTGGATCGTGCTGGCAATCTCCACAATCAAGATCCTCGGCACCGCTGGGAATCCGGGCCTTCAATCGCCAGAAGATGAGACCACGGAAACCGAGGGTTCCAAAAAAGCGGACACTACCGAAGGTAACAGCGATTCGGGCGAAACAATTCCGGAAGGCGATCCCAAAGCAGAACCTGCCATCAAGCCAGAGGACAAACCGGCTGAAAAGCCAGAGGACAAACCGGCTGAAAAACCAGAGGACAAACCGGCTGAAAAACCAGATGACAAACCGGCCGAAAAACCAGATGACAAACCGGCTGAAAAACCAGATAACAAACCGGCCGAAAAACCAGCGAATAAGCCGGCAGCGAAGGAAGGTGCCGACACGGACCCCTAACGACCGATACGACTTATTCTGCTCCCACGGTGACACTAGCTTGCCGTCTTGTCGCGCCATCGCGACACCAGGCCTTTTCCAGGAGCCCTGCAGTGCTTACCAGTATGACCGGTCACGGCGAAGCATCAGTGACCGAGGCGGATCTCACGGCCTCGGCGGAGATTCGCACCACCAACAATCGATATTTCAAGCTCTCGGTCAGACTGCCCGACGGGTATGCCTCGCTTGAGCCGAAGCTCGAACGCCTTATACGCAAAACCGTTCGTCGCGGATCGGTTAACCTGGCAGTCAAACTGCATCGCGGGACAACACTCGATACACCCCAGCTCAACCTGGAATCGCTGGGGCGTTACCGCGACCAGCTTGCAGGCATTCAGGGTGGGGAGAGCCTGGACCTATCCGCACTGCTGCCCGGACTTTTGCAACTGCCCGGTGTTCTCGATGACGGCACACCGGACACGGTGGATTTATCGTCAGACTGGCCGATACTTTCCCAGGCGGTTGACGCAGCACTGGCGGCGTTAGCGACGATGCGAGTCGACGAAGGACGGGCCATGGGCGTTGATTTGGAAAATAATCTCTCCCAGATTCTCACGCACTCGTCTCAAATCGAGGAACGAATTCCTGCCGTCGCGGCTGCTTACCAGAAGCGACTACTGGAACGAATCAATAAGCTCCTCACCGAACACGCTCTCACGATTGAGCCTTCGGACATCGTTCGCGAAGTAGGCCTGTTTGTTGATCGCAGCGATATTTCCGAGGAGCTGGTCCGTTTAGCCAGTCATATTGAACAATTTCGTGCGGAAATGCAGCTCGACGAACCCCAGGGTCGGAAACTTGATTTCCTGACGCAGGAGATGTTCCGGGAGGCCAATACCATCGGTTCCAAGAGCAATGACAGCCAGGTATCCGCATGGGCCATTGAGATCAAAACAACGATTGAGCGCATGCGAGAGATGATCCAAAACGTCGAATAGGCCTATTCTTCATGACCGTACCCGACTCCGCTGCAGTTCCACCTGGCCACCTGGTCATTGTTTCGGGGCCGTCTGGCGCTGGGAAATCGACCCTTCTCTGCCGCGTTCTTGATCAATCGACATTTCCCCTGGCGGTCAGCACTTCCGCCACCACGCGTAACCGTCGACCAGGTGAAATCGACGGAGAATCCTATCATTTCCTGTCTCCAGAGGCCTTTGAAACCCATCGGCAGGCGGGAGATTTCCTGGAATGCAAGGAGGTCTTCGGGCGTGGCCACTGGTACGGCACTCTCCGGGAACCTGTGACCTCTGGCTTAAACGCGGGTAAATGGGTTATCCTAGAGATAGACGTTGAGGGTGCACTCGACGTTCTGCAGCAGTTCCCGGGAGCGATCACTATATTTATCCATCCCGGATCCGTCGCGGAACTGGAGCGTCGCCTACGATCGCGGGCCACCGAATCGGAGGATGCGATACAACAACGCCTTGCGGAAGCGGGGCGTGAATTAGAACGGGCAGCCACCTATCAACACCAGGTCATTAATGACAACCTGGACCATGCCGTCCAGGAGATTTGCGATATCCTCGCTGAACAGGGAGACTAGAAGGAATGCTGGAAGAACTCAAAGAAGAAGAGATCGTGAACAAGGTTGGCGGTCGCTTCAAGTTATCGACACTCATTCAAAAGCGGCTCCTGCAATTAAACCAGGGCAGCCGTGCCCTGGTCGATCTTGACACCCAGGATCGCATGAAGATTGCTTTGCAGGAAATTATCCAGGACAAGATCTACCTGGACACCAGCGATGAAGTTCGGATTACCGGTGATCTTCCGGACGTGGCAGCCGGGCCGGAGTTGGACCCCTCTCCATGAGCTCCAGTTCGCAGGGTGACTCTACGCTGCAAGGACGCAAGATTATCGTCGGCGTGAGCGGTGGCATCGCTGCCTATAAATCCGCTGACCTGGTCAGTAAACTGGTCCAGTCTGGGATTGAGGTCCGGGTGGTCATGACGTCTGCGGCGACTCATTTCGTCGGGACAGCCACTTTCCAGGCATTGACGGGCAAGCCTGTTGTCACCGAGCTGCTTTCCGATCCCGCATACCCGCTGGGTGCCCACGTTGAACTGGCCGCTGAGGCCCAGTTAATGTGCATCGCTCCGGCAACCGCGGATTACCTCTCCAAGGTGGCCCACGGACAGGCTGATGATCTTTTAACCACCCTGACCCTCGCCTATCCAGGACCCCTCCTGGTCGCACCGGCCATGAACAGCGATATGTGGGCCAAACCTGCGGTGCAACGCAACATTACGATTCTCAAAGAGGACGGTGTTCATCTCGTCGGCCCGGGAACTGGCTGGTTGAGCTGCCGACGTACCGGCGCCGGGCGGATGTCTGAACCTGTTGAGATCATCGACGCCATTCATAAACGGTTGCCCTCCGACTCGCAATAGCGTGGCGGAAAGGCCAAGGACTCGCCGATGCCAAGGTTACTCATCACATCTGGCCCCACGCGGCAACATCTCGACCCGGTACGCTACCTCACGAACGCATCCAGCGGCAGGATGGGAGCTGCCATGGCGCAGGCCGCACTTGAACTGGGCCATACCGTGGTAATCGTTAGTGGTCCGGTAGAGCTCGATTACCCCCAGGGTGCGGACGTTATCCCGGTCATTTCGACGCAGGATATGTTTGACGCTTGCGTGGAGCTATTCCCGGACTGTGATGGCGCCATCGGGGTAGCGGCCCCATGCGACTATCGCCCTCTCGTGGTATCACCGACCAAGCTAGCCAAAACAGGGGCGCCGCTCCAGCTCGACCTCTTTGAAACCCGCGACATTATCGCTCACCTTGGCGCCCATAAACGCCAGGACCAATGGGTCGTTGGATTTGCTCTCGAAACGCATGACGAACGTTTTAGGGCGCTTGCCAAGCTCGAGGAAAAGGCCTGCGACCTGATCATCCTGAACCGCCCAGAGGCCATGGATTCTGCCAGCAACCAGGTTGAACTACTTGACCCGAGCGGACAATGTGTAGCTCGCGTCGAGGGCAGCAAGCAGGATGTCGCCCGCGAACTCCTGCAACAAATCCAAAACCGCCTTGTCCTGAGGACCGGAAGCTAACCCACTTGCACTCACCCACAGGGGACACACCATGCCGAATACCTATGAGAACCTGGATCCAGGCGATTCCTTTGACACCGAGGGTCTGTCTTCGCTTACTTCGCTTTGCTTCACCGAGGGTCCTGCCGTGGCAGCCGATGGATCCGTTTATTATTCCGACATCGAAAACAACCGCATCATGTGCTGGTCGCCCGATGGCAGTCGTAGTGTCTGGCGCGAGCCGAGTCACCGCACTAATGGCCAGACGTTCGATCCGCAGGGCCGGCTCTATCACTGCGAGGGGGACGAGTTTGGACCGGGAGGTGGCCGTCGTGTTACACGAACCAATCTCGAAACCGGTGATTACGAGGTGCTTACTGATACGTACGAGGGTGCTCGCTACAATTCCCCTAACGATATTTGTGTAGACGCCGTCGGTAACGTATATTTTACCGATCCTCGCTATGGTGATCGCACATCCATGGAGATGGAGTTGGAGGGTGTTTACCGCATGTCTCCCGACGGAACGGTGCAGCGGATCCTCGCCCAGCCTGATATCGACCGCCCCAATGGAATTGCCGTTACCCAGGATGGATCGCGCCTCTACCTGATAGATAGCTGCCCGACCGTAGGTGGCAACCGCAAGGTCTGGTGCTTTGACCTCGATGATTCCGGGAATCCTGGCAACCAACGCCTGGTTTTTGACTTCGGTAGAGGTCGCGGCGGCGACGGGATGCGGCTGGATATGGAGGAGAACCTGTATATTGCTGCCGGAATCATGTCACCACGCGGACCGCATGAAAGCTCAGAAGTGCCACCGGGAATCTACGTCATTACTCCCGCCGGTGATTTGAAGGCCCGGCTACCCATTCCAGAGGATGTCCTTACGAACCTGGCTTTCGGCGGTCCCGACGGACGCACCCTCTATATCACGGCAGGAAAAACCCTCTTCACGGCGCGCAGCGCTATCCCTGGCCAGGTAGCATTTCCTCGCTGGGAGCAATGCTAACCGCAGTCCCCTACGCACGAAGGGTCCATCGATTATGAAACTAGTAATTTTCCCAACGATGGACTCATCGCGCCTTGCGGAGGTGCAGTTGGCAGCAGGTTCACTCCAGGTCGTGAACGCAAAGAATGAACAACACGCGATCGAAGAGATGGCAACCGCCGATGCATTTTTCGGAAAACTGACTCCCGCCCTCCTCGCACCTGCAGGACAGCTAAAATGGGTGCAGAGCCCGACGGCTAGCCTGGAACATTATCTCTTCCCGGAATTAGTGACTCACCCCTGTATTCTCACCAATATGCGAGGACTTTTCTACGATGTTATCGCCGACCACGTATTTGGTTACATTCTCATGTTTGCGAGGCGACTTCACCTCTACCTCCGCCAGCAGATCGACGGCCGCTGGCAGCCCATCGGTGGGGAAGAGGAACGTTCAACGTTTTCCCTTGGGCCTAGCCATGTGAGTGGAATGGACCGCGCCCACGTCCACATGTCGGACTGCACGTTGGGCATCATTGGTCTCGGCAGCATTGGCGCCGAAATCGCACTTCGCGGCGCGGCCTTTTCCATGACGGTGCTCGCGGTGGATCCGTCGGTAACAACCTGTCCCGACGGTGTCCATCAACTTGGGGACATGAGCAAACTGGATGAACTGCTGCAGGATTCGGACTTCGTCGTCATCGCCGCTCCACACACCCCCGATACCGAGGGAATGTTCGGCGCAAGGGAATTTTCTCTCATGAAGAACAGCGCCTTCCTGGTAAACATCGGACGTGGCGCGATCGTTCAGCTTGATGCCCTGGTGCTGGCGTTAGAGCGTGGCCAGTTAGCCGGTGCCGGCCTCGACGTTTTCGAGACCGAACCGTTACCTCCGGAAAATTCACTCTGGCAGATGCCCAACGTGCTTATTACTCCACATGTGGCCGCTTGTTCTCCTCACATTGCGACACGGCACCTCGAAACCCTTTGCCACAACGTACGGCAGTTCTCGGAGGGATTACCTCTCATTAACGTGGCAAACAAGGAAAAATGGTACTAAGGCGGGCGACTTGTTCCGATTCCGGGGGAAATCACACTCCCCGGCCGAACCGCTTTTGGGTACATTGCATGGCTGTGAAGAGTCCGTATCACACTTCTTTTACTGCCCTTACGTACAGCCTGAGCTCAAACCGTGACGACCCAGATATCCCTTCCGACGGCCACCGAAACGAAGGGGACCTATGCCTTCGTTAGCCTCGGGTGCCCCAAAAACCTCGTTGACAGTGAGCGCATGCTCGGACTTCTCCAGTTGGATGGTTACCGCCTGGTACAGGATCCGATCGGCTCCGATTTCGTCATCATCAACACGTGCGGTTTCATCGAGGACGCGCGCAACGAATCACTAGCGACCATCGACGAAATGATCGCGCTGAAAAAAGATTCCAAGACGCGTGGGATCATTGTCTCGGGTTGCCTTGCTGAGCATCAGAAAGATCGTCTGCTGGAGATCCGTCCAGAAATTGATGCTCTCGTGGGCGTCTTTGGTCGCGAGGAAATAACCCGTGTTGCGGACCGTTTCGTCGGCAACCTGGACGAACAACGAACCGTCTTTGAGCCGGCACCGATTCGTGCTCTCGCAGACACAGATCGCCTCCGTATTACGCCGCGACACTTTGCCTACCTCAAGATTTCCGAGGGCTGCGACCGACTCTGCACCTTCTGTGGAATCCCCCAGATGCGAGGCAAACACGCCACCAAACCCATCGAGACGGTTCTAGAAGAAGCACGCCAGTTGTCCGCTGACGGCGTCCGCGAGTTAATCATTGTTGCCCAGGACACTACCTACTATGGACTAGATCTCTACGGCGAGCCGCGTCTGCGCGAATTACTAGAACAGCTTTCTGAGGTGGAAGGTATCGACTGGATCCGGCTGATGTACCTGTACCCACAATACGTTGACGACGCGCTGCTGGATACGATTGCAAGCACTCCGAACATCCTTCCCTATATCGACCTGCCACTCCAGCACATCAGCGACCGAATGCTCAAACGCATGGCACGGCAGGTAACGCGACAGGAAGTAGAAGACTTACTGGCACGCATGCGGTCACGTGTACCGGACCTCACCGTTCGAACCACGATGATCACCGGCTTCCCCGGCGAAACCGACGCTGACTTTTCTGAACTTCACGATTTCGTGAAAGAACAGGAATTTGAGCGACTGGGAGTTTTCACTTACTCCTTCGAGCCCAATACACCTTCAGCGAAACTCCCGGTTCATATCGACGATGAAGTTAAAGCGTACCGTCGCGACCTGATCATGGTCAGCCAACAGGAAATCATGCTCAAGCACAATTCCGCTCGCATTGGTGAGTCCCTCCCTGTCATCCTGGATAGCCGGATTCGCGACGAGCAGAATGTCTGGGTCGGACGATCCATGGCGGATGCACCGGAAGTGGACTCGCTGGTTTACGTAACAGGAAACGACGTTGCACTGACGTCAGGCCGCATAGCGACCGTTGAGGTGGTGGCGGCCCAGGACTATGACCTGATCGGCATCGCGACGGGAGCGGTGCGTTAACTAAATGGCGCGGGCGGCCCAACCGTCGGACGCAAGGCATTAATCATGAACGAACCGACTTCATCTAAAACGAACTCCGCCTGGAATGTTCCCAATCAACTCACTGCGTTAAGGCTCGTACTTTCGATCGTAGTGTTCGCGCTCATTCCCTTCGAGTTTTACCTGGTGGCAATCGCATTTTTCATCCTCGCTGCCGGGACCGATTGGGTTGATGGCTACTGGGCGCGACGGTACAACCAGGTCACCCAACTCGGGCGTATCTTTGACCCTTTCGTGGACAAGGTCCTCATTTGCGGCACATACATCATGCTCTCCGAAGCCATGGCGGGTTATCCCATTGCGATCTGGGGTTGGTTGGCGGTGCTGGTCACCGCGCGCGAGATGCTAGTCACTGTCCTGCGCAGTTACATCGAACAACAGGGGGTCGATTTTTCAGCCAAGATGCCGGGCAAACTGAAGATGGTTTTCCAGTGCGTTGCCGCGGTCGCGGCACTCCTGTCCCTGCACTACGCTGCTGTTGGCGACGGGCACACCTCGGTACCGAGTTGGGTCAACAATACGCTTCTTGTATTCATTGTCTTGACGGTGGTGTTCACGATATATTCCGGTGCTGGCTACGTGAAATCGGCCACTCGCATCCTGCGCAGCACCCCAGAGTCAACCTGAAAGATCTTGCATGACGCCTGATCTGGCCATCGCGGCACCGCTCCTGCTGTTAATGTTCCTGGCCTGCATCGTCGCGTGGACAAAAGTCCTGGCTCACTCCAAGTTAGCCCTGCCCGGCTCTCTCCAGGCTTCTTCCTGGGGCTTTGTTGAAATCGCGATCACCGTCGGTTCCTACCTTCTGTTCACCGCGGGACTATTATTGACATGCCGGCTTCTGCTGGGCTGGGAGATTGATACCTCGGAGCTTGATCCGCTGAGCAGAGTACGAAGTCTGTACATCAATGGCGCCGCCGAGCTCACGGCTGTGCTGGTATCCACGTTCTTTATCGCCCACGGGTCATTTCGTTTGAACCCCACCCCCATTGGCTGGACGGTATCGCACGCTGTTGCCGATATCCGGCTCGCGCTGCTGGTGGGAACTGCGGTGCTTCCTGTGATTTACCTGGTTCAGTTTATTGTGACTCAACTACCGGGAATGCAATACAAGCATCCGTTCATCATCATGTTGCTGGAAAGCGATTCTACCAGCCTTTGGATTGCTGTAGCCGTATCGGCTGTAATTGTGGCACCGATCGCGGAAGAATATTTCTTCCGCGCCTTGGTCCAGGGCTGGTTTGAATCCCTTTTAGATGCCGCAACTGTAGATGCCCGACCACGGATTACCGACGCACACGTTAATGCTGATCTACACGAAGTCCTTATGGATCCTCCGACGGCACCCGACCTGGGACTCTTAAAATACGTCCCGATACTTCTTTCATCCACTTTATTTGCCGCAGCACACGTTGGACACGGAGGTGGCTGGGTGGCTATTTTCGTACTCGCCCTACCGCTTGGCTGCCTCTACCAGAAGACACGTCGGTTACTTCCAGGGATTCTTCTGCATATGTTTCTAAATGCTATCAGTGTGGGGCTCGCCTTTTTCGTGTCGCTCAATCCGCCATCTTGACCCCAGGAGCCGTGGATCCCTCTTTCCTCTGGTAGGGTCCCCCCTATAATGACGCTTCACATCGCAACTAGCACTGATCAGGGAGACTCCAGATGACGACAGGATTTGGCATCATTGGCTGTGGCATGATTGCAGGCTTTCACGCCAAGGCTGTCGCCGACCTTCCGGACGCGGCCGTTGTGGCCTGCTTTGACATGTTTCCCGAGTCGGCAGATCGCCTGGCGGACGAGATTAACTGCACCGCCTACCACGACCTGGCCGAGATGCTGGCTGATGACCGTGTTGACATCGTAACAATCTGCACGCCAAGTGGCGCCCATCTCGAGCCCGCCGTGGCTGCCGCCCAGGCCGGCAAACATGTGATCGTGGAGAAGCCGTTGGAGATCACCCTCGACCGCTGCGATCAAATCATCTCGGCCTGCGAGACTGCTGGTGTCACATTGGGCACGATTTTTCCATCTCGCTTCCACGAATCCTCCCAATGTCTCAAGGGCGCGGTCGACGCCGGTCGTTTCGGGAGACTCACCATTGGAGATTCGTACGTTAAATGGTTTCGCACCCAGGAATATTATGACAGCGGCGCCTGGCGGGGAACCTGGAAGCTGGACGGAGGCGGGGCGCTTATGAACCAGGCCATCCACAGCGTCGACCTCTTAACCTGGCTGATGGGACCCGTCCTTGAAATTTCGGCACACATTGACATGTTGGCCCACGAACGTATTGAGGTGGAAGACGTTGCCGTCGCAACGCTTCGTTTTGGAAATGGCGCTATTGGAGTCATCGAAGCGACGACGGCCGCCTACCCGGGTGCACTCAAGCGCATCGAACTTCACGGAACGGCGGGTACCGCCGTCCTTGAGGAGGAAGACCTTACCAGTTGGGATTTTGCTGAGTCAACGCCGGAGGATGCGGCCTTACTTGAACGGATGCAGGGGAAAACCCAGACCGGTGGTGGTGCCGCCGATCCTTCGGCCATCGGCCACCATGGCCACACGATGCTCTTCCTGGATTTCATAAACGCAGTGGCGGAAGGGCGAAGCCCACTGGTCGACGGTCCTGAGGGTAGGCGCAGCGTCGAGATCATCCTGGGCATTTACAAGGCAGCGGAAGCTCGTCAAACAATCACTCTGCCGCTTGCTGGCGATCCGGAACTGCAAGCCAGAATCGACGGCGTTCGATCCAACCAGGCGGATTAGCTATCAACCAATCGTGTCACGGATGGCCCATGGGATACCAGCAGATTAAGAACTGGCTGATTTACGTTCTGGTGCGTATGTTGATTTGCATCATCCAGTCGTTACCGCTGCGCTTTTGCGAGTCCTTTGCCCGTTTCATGTCTCGCATTGCCTGGCACCGGCTTCGCGTTCGCCGTTCTGTCATCGAAGACAATCTTCGGCATGCGTTTCCTTACCTGTCCCAGGACGAGCGTGACTCTATTGCGCTCGACATGTGGGAACATCTCTGTCTCATGGTATGTGAGATTGCCCACACGGCTCGCAAGATCCATCGGACCAACTGGCGGGAACATATCCAGCTCAACCGCGCTCGCCAACTCGTTCAACTTCTTCTCGCGGATCGTCCCACGGTACTGGTTTCCGGTCATTTTGGGAATTTTGAAGTGGCTGGTTATGCCGCCGGTCTCTACGGATTTTCCAATTACACGATCGCTCGTCCCCTTGATAACCCCTACCTGGATCGGTTTATCGGTAGTTTTCGTTCCCTCAACGGCCAATATATCCTGCCCAAGAAGGGTAGTGCTCCGCGGATCCAGGAGATTCTGGACGGCGGCGGGACCCTGGTGCTACTTGGTGACCAACACGCGGGAGCCAAAGGCTGCTGGGTCGACTTTTTTGGTCGCCCCGCCTCTTGCCACAAGGGAATTGCGCTCTTCTCGCTGGCCAACACCGCGCCCCTGGCTACTTGTTATTCCAAACGTCTCTCCGGGCCGCTCTCATTTGAACTGGGGCTGGCAGACATTTTCGACCCCGCCATTAAAAACGGCTCTGACCCGCAGATCAAAACCGTCACGCAATGGTACAATGAAGTCCTGGAAGCTGTGATTGAGGGGGCACCTGGTCAATACTGGTGGGTCCATCGTCGCTGGAAGGGCCATCCTCCACCGATACCCCATTCTATTAACAGCTAACCTTTTCGCTATGAAAGCAAGTGCATGTCCTCCTGGGCTCACCTAATCAAGATCAATGAACTTCCTCCCGGCCAAACCTGCGAGGTGGTCGTTGAGGAAAACGTTCTGGCCGTCTTTAATTTGGATGGGGAGTTCAAGGTGCTTGAAGGTATCTGTCCTCACCAGGGTGGGCCACTGGGCAAAGGCACGCTCAGCGGCTGTATTGTAACGTGCCCCTGGCATGGTTGGCAATTCAACACTCGCACCGGACAACAGCAAATCAACGCTCGCATCGTTCACCCCACCTACACGACACGTATCGACGGCGAAAACGTCCTGGTTCAATTGCCCGCATGACTGAAATCCGCCCTTTTCTTAATAGCGATCCACCTCACATCGTGGACTTGTGGAATTCCCAGTCGGCACAGCGTTCGCTGATCCCGACCATCACTGCAACCTTCCTGTCCCAGCATGTTCTCGGGAAACCCTATTTCGACCGGGAAGGGATGCTGCTCGCTTTCCACAACGGCACACTCGAGGGTTTTGCACACGTGGGATTTGGACCCAATGCTGACGGCAGCCGCCTCTCCTACGACACCGCCGTTGTCAGCATGCTGATGACCCGCAACCCCTGCAGTGAGAGTTCGATTGCCGCGGACCTGCTCGATCGCTGCGAGGACTATTGTCGATCTCGCGGCAGCCAGCGTATCTACGCCATGGGCGCTCCTGACCTCAGCCCGTTTTACCTGGGGATGCACGGTGGCTGTCATATTCCCGGCGTCTCACGTGCCCAGACGGACGTCCATGACGCCTTCGAACATGCTGGGTATGAAACCATCGATCATACGCTGGTCATGCATTGTCCACTTGCAGACAGCGCCATCCCCATCGACCGCACACGACATCTTCTACGTCGCAACTACGACATCGAGGCTGCCGTCAATCCCGCAGATAGGACCTGGTGGGAGGCCACCACACTCGGTCCGTTTGCGCGTATTCAATTCGACCTGATTGATCAGACCGGCGCCCGACCCACGAGTGAGGTGCGTGTCTGGGACATGCAACCGCTGGCCAACGCCTGGAATTTGACGGTGGCCGGCCTCGTTGACATGAACCTCTCCGATCAGCAGCCGGAGATCGAGACCTTTCGGTTTTTTATTGGTGAAGTTTCACGATTTCTTCATCGGCGCTCCATTGCGCTTCTGGAGGCACAGTACAGCTACCAGGACGAGCGCGCTGGGGAGGTATTTCCGGGCCTGGGTTTCAACCAGGTAGATGAAGCTGACGTCATGCGCAAGACCCTCTAGCGACCTTCAAACTTGTCGCGACCGGCTACCAGGGCAGCCATTTTTCGATCCGATACGGACCTTGATAGCATCCAAAAACCACAATCCGGATGTACGTAATGGATTCGTTCCACTCCCAACAGGTCGGCAGCCTTCTCGATCCGACAAGCTACGACATCGGCTGACTCGACCTCGTTGTCCTTGATGTCGATGACACCAATCCCTAGACCCATCGTCTCTTTTACCTCCGTCAGAAGTTCCAACTCTACATCCGGCCGCCGGGCGACCTCCAGGACCAGGTGATCTGCCTCCAGGCTATTCAAGAAGTCGACGAGTTGCTTGTAAGTGCCCTGCTGAATGGTTTGCCCGCCGTAGTTTCCAAAGCAAAGATGCACCGCGCGTTCCGTAGACACGCCCTCGAAGACCCGATTGATACCGGCCGCGGCAATGGCTGCATCGCCCGGATTCCCGGTCAGATTGGCTTCATCTACTTGGAGCACATCGGCTCCAATATTTTTGACCTGTTCATTAAGCACGGCGGCCAGCTCCATAACCAGCTGTTCCAGGTTGGCGTAATGGTCGTCGGCGACCATTTTGGCCAGCATGTAGGGGCTGGTAACCGTAAACTTTTTAGGCAGCGTTGTCAGCGGTGCATAAAGTTCGTAATCGCTTTGCAGGTTGAGCGTACCGCCTGTCAACGGTGCCACCACAACTCCTGGCGGCTGCGCCCTAAACTCGTTACCAGGTTCCGCACGCCACTGGGCCAACTGTCGGCTATCGAGCGTCCTGGAAACACCTTCCATACGAGAGACAAAATAATCGATCATGCCATTAGTTTCACCATGATTGATATCCCACCGATACAGTTCACCATCGGCGACCAAGTCAATACCGGCAAGTTCCTGCGTTTTGACCACGGCCAGCATGGCGTCACGGAGACTTTCCTGTGTGCTAAAAACTCTTAGCCACGTCGGAACCGGGTAACTTCCCACTACGGTTGTCTTGATCATCGCAACTCTTTCTTCTGATTTACCCTGCCCTTATCAGGCCAGTCCAAGGCTACTGAATTCCCATTCAGTCACGGGCGTATAATCTTCCCAATCGGGAAGTACTGAAAAACCGAAACCATCACACTGCAACGAACCGATCTCTAGCTTACCATCCCGGACAGCCGGCGCGACCCTGCCCGCGCCCCGTGCGTATAGATCTGGATGATTCTCCAACGCCGCCTGCTGCTGCTCGGTCGAGAGATAACTCAAACCTGGGTGAAAGTGGTGTCCGTTACGTTCCACGTGTTCAAGACCCAGCGTCGCCACAAGGCAGAGGTCAGACTGCACCGGAATCACGCCCACCGCGCAAAGGTCTTCACCGGTCATCACGTAGTGCCCAGGTCCCTTTTCCTGGTTTCCTTTCCAGACCAGTCCTGCATTGAGCAGCGATTTAATGGGGCCCTTGCAATTCTTGCTGCTGACCCCACGGTACCCGCATGCCATGGCCGACGCATAGGAATCGAGTCGCCCATCCGATTCGTCGATCACGACTGGCTTTACTTTACCTAGCTCTCTCACACCAGCGGTTTTTTCCGGATCAAGTGCGATCAACCGATCCAACGGTTGCTCCACCACGAGAATATTATTCCAGAAGCCAGCCAATTCGGAACGGGATCGTATCGATTCAATCAGCGACTCCAGTTCCCCCGGTCGTTTGTACTGCTCATTTCCGTCCAGAGTGACGCGGTAGTCGCTACCCCGGTAGCGCTCTACGATTGCGGCAATTGCGCGAATGCGTTCCAAATCCGCGTCCGGATCATTCGCCACCTTCACCTTTAAATATGAAATACCATTGTCACGAACGTATTCTTCCAGCGCCTGCGGAAATCCGTCTTCGAGCCGTTCTCCGACGGGTATGTCTGCCGAGGTCAGTGGGTCGGTCAGGCCGATCGTATGACGCGCGAAGATTGACTGCGCCGGCCTGCTCGGCAACCAGTCTTCGACCACGCTGCCCTGCAGTAGTTCGTGAATTTCACCCGGCACGATACCGTAAAGACCAGCCCGAACCGCCGCATCGAACCCCATTGACGCATGTCGTGCGATCGCGTCCATCAGCGCCCGTTCGCCGAAGCTAATCCCAAAGGCCGCAACCAGGGGAGGCAATCCGCGAGCCTCTGCCCACGCATGGACGTGATCATAAACCGGCTTCCACCCTTCAAACAGAGTCACCGGGTCCCGCATCGATCGAGAAAACTCTGCAGTGGCTTCCGCGATCGTCGCCAGCATATCGCCGATCTGCATTTCAAAAGTCTTATCGGGAGATTTGTCAAACCAGCCCGGTGGCAGGCAATCACCGCTGAACCCAACCTGTTGTTTTCCGTCAATCTCCACCACGATTCCCATAACCGCCTGCGGGCATCGCGTCAGGCATGTATTGGCGTAACGGAATGGAATGCGAACGATCGAATTCCTGAGGCCGAGACGGCTTTCCTTGAATGCTACACGTATCACGGAAATGTCTCCTGGCTTTAGCTTTTCTAGTCCTGCCGGCCGACCAGTTTATCGACTTCCTCGGTTAGCCTGGCCAGGATCTCATCGTACGGATAAGCGCCCAGCGTTTCCGTACCCTTTTTCAAATTCACATACTGGGGACCGCACCAAAGCCCCAGGTCTGCCTCGTCCGTTTCGCCCGGGCCATTAACGCGGCATCCCATCACCGCGATTGTCAGATCCTTTTCCTTTGCGTAAGCCGTAATCTTTTTTACATCCTGGGCCAGTTCGACAAAGGCCTCGTTTTCCACGCGTGAACAACTTGGGCAGGAAATGATATTCATCCCGCTCTCGTTAAAATTAACCACTGACCGAACCCGGCCGGCAGCGATATCAGCCAGGATGCTTCTGCCCGCCTCAATTTCTTCGTTTTTCCTCACGTTTGGCACGGTCAGTGAAACGCGAATCGTATCGCCGATCCCATAGCCGATGAGCTGCTCGAATGCTACTCTCGTTTTAATAATACCATCAGGTGGAAGCCCAGCCTCGGTCACACCCAGGTGGAGAGGAATCTCTGGACGGCTCTCAGCAAACCTTCGGTTCAATTCGATCACCTTGGCTGGGCTCGAATCCTTCAGCGACACGCAGTAGCGTGTAAAGCCCAGTTGATCGAGTAATTCGCAGTGTTCCAGCGCACTGGCCAGCATCGGACCAACCGAATCGTCTTGTGCAAACTTATCAACCTTATCCGGATCAACGCTGCCGCAGTTCACTCCCACACGCATCGCACAGTCGTGTGAGCCTGCGATCTCAGCAAGGTATTTCACCTTATCCTGCCATGGTTTCGACTGCTCGTGGTGGTAAAGGTGGCCGGGGTTGTAGCGAATCTTATCCACAGCGGGTGCCACGATTTCCGCCATCCGATAATTTTCTTGCAGGTCAACCGCCAGGTTGGCATCCGTGGCGACCTTGATCGATGCGAGTGCCTCCGCATCATGGCGACTGTCAACGGCAATCCGTACCACGTCCGCTCCGGCATTGTAAAGATCGTTGACCTGTCCGACCGTAGAGGATATATCCGTCGTTGCAGTGGCCGTCATGCTTTGCACGGCGATGGGATGTTGATCCCCGATGATGGTTGATCCGATCGCAACGGCTCTCGTCTTGTTACGTGCCAATGGCCTGCCTCCGTAGTTCAATGAAACTATCCCTATTCTCCCCCACGTCCGGCCAATACGCAACGCCTTTGCAGCGTTCGGCAACCTTCCCCGCAGCTGAGCCAACTCCAAAACGTTGAGCCACCCGGTTGACGCGCGGACAGCCACTTGCAACGCTGTGGTAGTGAATTCAACACCCCTCCTTAATATCGTTCTTTACCAGCCGGAAATTCCACAAAACACGGGGAATGTCGGCCGAACCTGCCTTTCCGTCGGCGGGAAACTTTGGCTCGTCCGGCCACTCGGTTTCCAGCTGGAAGAAAAGCGACTACGTCGAGCCGGACTGGACTACTGGCAGCACCTGGACGTGGATATCGTCGACAACTGGCAGATGCTGACCGAACAGCTACCCCCAGCAACCCACTGGTATTTCACCAAGACAGCCGACCGCGTCTACACGGACGTGCAGTTCAAATCGGGCGACACGCTGGTTTTCGGTAGCGAAACACGTGGACTGCCGGATTCGTTGCTCAACGATTCCAGTTCACGCGCCTTGCGAATCCCGATTCAGCCACTCGTACGAAGTTTAAACCTGGCGAGCGCCGTTTCCGCTGCAGCTATGGAAGTCACCCGCCAATGGCGCGAAAACGGACTGATTAGCGACCCCGGACGTCAGTCACTGCAAGACGATTCGACAACCACCCCCACCCCTAGCCCCTAAGAGGTATCAAGTGCCCCATTTCACAGCCGAGGTTCTGACAGATTTTTCCATAGCGCTGCTCACCGCCGGCGGAGCTACAGCACCCGAGGCGTCGATCGTTGGTGCCAGTCTCATTGACGCCAACATCAAGGGGTACGACTCGCATGGACTGATGCGAATCCCCTTCTACCTTGACATGCTAAAGGCTGGAGACATTGTCTCCGGTGCCGAGTTAACTACGATCAACGAAACCCCGACACTGCTGGCGGCAGACGCTAACTGGGGATTTGGCCGCGTACAATGCGGATCGTTGGCAAACGCCCTGCTGGACAAGGCCGACGAATCGGGAGTTGCAATCGGAACCCTTCGCCAGAGCAGTCACATTGGTCGCCTTGGTGAGTACTGCGAGATTGCAGCGGCTCGAAACCTGGTGTCGATTATGATGGTTAATACGCATGGAGCCGCCCGACGCGTGGCGCCTCCTGGCGGTCGCGCACCCCGCCTGGGTACCAATCCGATCGCGATGGGTGTCCCTTCTGGCGATTCCCCGTTGGTTCTTGATTTTAGCACCAGCGTCACTGCCGAAGGTAAAGTTCGCGTCAAATCGATCGCGGGCGAGATTTGCCCTCAGGGCTGGCTGCTCGATAGCGATGGTAATCCCACAACTGACCCGAACGACCTGTACACGGATCCCCCTGGCAGCATTCTTCCCATGGGCGGACCGCAGGCCTACAAAGGTTTTGGGCTCTCCCTGATGATCGATCTTTTCTCTGGGG